>Ga0164304_10000020_pt1 | contig 80823 bp, 64 predicted proteins | sample Whisoiple_217_MG_FD_110216 | JGI IMG/M metagenome (GOLD analysis project Ga0164304, IMG submission 110216) | Soil microbial communities amended with pyrogenic organic matter from upstate New York, USA - Whitman soil sample_217_MG | ecosystem: Environmental > Terrestrial > Soil > Agricultural...
CAGCCTGCAGAGCGAGCTGCTGAGCCAGGGCGTGTACGGCCCCGAGCAGCAGGGCCGCTACCTGGCCCACATGGCCGAAGCCAGCCGCACCGCCGTCCGCCAGATGAGCGACGTCGTCTGGGGACTCAACAGCAGCGCCAATGCCGATGACACCCTGGCCACCTTGCTGGAGCGCCTGCGCGAGCACGCCCACGACGTGCTGCCCGCCGCCGGCCTCGAAATTGATTTTGTGACGGAGCTCGGCCTGGAAGCCGTGCCGCTGCCGCTGGCCAGCAGACAGGCCTTATACCTGATTTACAAGGAAGCCCTGCACAACGCCGTCAAGCATGCCAAGGGCGCCACCGAGGTCTGCATTCGGCTGCATCGGATTGGCATGGCCCTGTGGCTGGAAGTGCGCGACAATGGCCCAGCTGTTGTCGAGGAAAGCCAAGGCAGCCGGGGGCTGGGCGGCAACGGCCTGCGCAACATGCAGGCCCGGGCTGAGTCAGTAGGCGGCACGGTGCTCTACAATTCCGACGGGGCCGGCTTTGGCGTGGTGGCCACGCTGCCATTAAGCTAAACCGAAGCGCCCGACGGCCTAACTTGCGGGCTGAACCTTGTCCGTTTTCCCACCTGCTTTTCCACGCATCCCTGCCCATGCGCTACGGCCCCATTGCCCCCGAGCTGTTTATCGAAAACCGCCGCCGCTTTCGTGAATTGCTGCCCCCGGCCTCGTTGGCCATCTTCCAGTCCAACGACTTCATGCCGACCAATGCCGACGGCACCATGGCCTTTCGGCAAAACAGCGACCTGTTCTACCTCTCGGGCGTCGACCAGGAAGAAAGCATCCTGGTTATTTTCCCCGATGCCCGCCTGCCGCAGTACCGCGAAATTCTGTTTCTGAAAGAAACGTCGGAGCACATCCTCATCTGGGAAGGCTACAAGCTGACCAAGGACGAGGCCCGCGCCACTTCGGGTGTGCCCACCATTATGTGGCTCGACAGCTTCAAGAGCGTGCTCCCCGCTCTGATGAATGAAGCCGAAAACGTATTTCTAAACTCCAACGAGCACATCCGGGCCGTGGTGGAAGTGGAAACCCGCGATGCCCGCTTCATCAAAAGCCTGCAGGCCCAGTATCCGCTGCATACCTACCGCCGCGCCGCGCCGCTGCTGCACCAGCTCCGCGCCATCAAGAGCCCCGAGGAAATCCGGCTCATGCGCGAGGCCTGCAGCATCACCGAAAAGGCCTTCCGCCGCCTGCTCGGCTTTGTGAAGCCCGGTGTGTGGGAGTATGAGGTGGAAGCCGAGATTCTGCACGAGTTTGTGCGCAACCGCAGCCGCGGGCCGGCCTACGGCAGCATTATTGCCTCGGGGGCCAGCGCCTGCATCCTGCACTACGTGAGCAACGACCGCCAGTGCCAGGACGGCGAGGTGATGCTGCTCGACTTCGGCGCTGAATACGCCAACTACGCGGCCGACCTGTCACGCTCCATTCCCATCAACGGCAAATTCACGCCCCGCCAGCGGCAGGTGTACAACGCCGTGCTGGCCGTGATGGACTACGCTAAAACCCAGCTCGTGCCCGGCAATGAGATTGAGGAGTACCACGCCGCCGTGGGCCGCCGCATGGAGCAGGAGCTGATTAAGCTCGACCTGCTGAACGCCTCCGACGTGCAAAACCAGGACCCCGCCGCGCCGCTCTACAAAAAGTACTTCATGCACGGCACCAGCCACTACCTGGGCCTCGACGTGCACGACGTGGGCTACAAGTACCGCAAGTTCGAAGCGGGCATGGTGTACACCTGTGAGCCCGGCATCTACATCCCCGAAGAAGGCCTGGGCATTCGCCTCGAAAACGACATCCTGCTCACGCCCGGCGGCAATGAAGACCTGATGGCCAACATCCCCCTGCAAGCCGACGACATCGAGCGGCTGATGAAAGGATGATGTGCTGATTGGTTGATATGCTGATGTGCTGATTTTGGTGATGAAGTAATGAGGTGATGGAGTGAAAAGGTGAGAAGACGTGTCATTGCGAGGGCGCAGCCCGTGGCAATCCGTCCTGTTCTCAGCGACCAGCCCACTAATGTGAAAAGCCCCAACGCCAGCACTGCCGTTGGGGCTTTTTGATGCATCACAACTTGTTTGTGATTGAATGCTAGAGGACGGATTGCTTCGCTAACGCTCGCAATGACACGGCTTTTGCTCGCCAGTAGCTACTTCGTCGCCCGCAAAATATTCGGCAGGTACTTGGTCAGCGTTTCCACCTGCGAGCGGGTGAAGCTGCCGTTCACGGACACCAGCACGAAGGAGTCGGCCACGTCGGGCAGCTGCCCAATGGCGGCGAATTCCGAAACGTTGTCGCCGCTGCCGCGCACCGACACCTGGTAGCCGCTGCCGCCGAAGGAGGCGTTGGAAAGCGGCTCGTATTTCTCGCCGCGTAGAATGCCGGTGGCCTCGTCGCGCAGGCCCTGGCTGGCCAGGGTGCGGGCTGCCTCGCTGGTCGGCGTGAAGCTGATAACCCGCGCCTGGCGGATGCTGGTAATGGAATTGGTGAGGTCGGAGCCGCCGAGCAGCTTGGCGGCTTTCACCAGGGCCAGGCGCTGCAGCAGGTCGGCCGACCATTCGGTGGCTTTGAAGCCTTCGCGGTTCTCGTATTTCGAGAAGAACTGGGCCACGGTGCGGGCCGGCGTGCCCGGGCCGCCAGCGCGGCAGGCCGCTAAGAGCAGCAGCAGGAAGAGGGCCGGAAAACGGAGTTTTAATAGCTTGGTCATGGCGCAAAAGTAGAACGAAGTTGTACTCCATTCTGCGCAGAACGTTGCCAGTAGTCCCGTCAGGAAATCCCAGCCGCGCCGGGGCTGGCAGCCGGCTTAAAAGTCAACCGCGTTGAGAAAAAACACCGAACGCTCGGAGCTGTGGGGCGTGCGCACCTGCTGGTAGCCGCTGGCCACGAAGCGGCGGCCGTACCAGGCCTGCAGGTCGGCCTGCTCGGTGGAGGTTACTTTTTCTACCACGCCGGGGCCGGCCGTCTGAATGGGCACCTGCAGGTTGTTGGGCGAGGGCTCGGCCTGACTCACCAGCTTATATCGCAGCTTGGATTCGTCGAGGTAGGCCAGCACGAGACGGCCATCGGGCAGGGTTTGCACGCGCACGGTTTCTTCCAGGTCATAGCGCCGCACGTTGTCTACCACAAACGTATTGTCCCACAGCAGCGTACCCTGGCGGTCGAAGCCGCACACCAGCACGTGGGTGGTCTGGAAGCCGTCGAAAACCCGGGAATTGGGGAAGTTGTAAGGCGAGGGCGAGAAGCCGCCCGGTCCGGGGAAATTGCCGCCGTAATTGTTGTAGCGGTAGTGCGGGTAGTACACCTCGGCCACCAGCACGTAGCCGCCGTTGGGCTGGGGTACCAGCTCGTGCAGCAGGAGGCGGTAGTGCCAGCGCATGGGGCGCATGGCCTTGGCCAGGCGGCGCTCGGTGCGCAGGCGCAGCCGGGCCTGCCGGGCCGGTTTGAGGTAGTCGAAAAAATGCTTGAGCCGCAGGAAGTCGTAGAACCGCAGCGGAGCCTTGGGGCCGGCGCCGTTGCTGAGGTCCGTAGCAAACAGACCCTGGGCGTAGGTGGCGTCGCGCAAGGAGTAAGTGCCCATTAGCAGGCGGGCGGTGGTGTCCTGCGGCGGGCTGATTTGGGCCGTAATGAGGCTGCGCTCGCTCTCGGCCTGCACGAACTCGGAGCGCACGAGCTGGCCCCGCTCGGTGAGCTGCTTGAGCAGGAGCCGGGTTTTGCGGCCGTTGGTCTGGCTCAGCACATACTCGGCCCGCCGGCTGCTGGCATCAGCCACGAAAGTGAGCTGGGAGGGCAGGGGCTCGTACACGGCGGCCAGGTACTGCATGTGGCCTGTGGCCACGTCCAGCAGCAGGGCCGTGACGTGCGATTGGTCGGCGAGTAGCACCGTGGCGAACAACTTGCCATCCAGCGCCTTTAGCTCCAGTATTTCGCGGCTGAGCTTGGTTTCGAACTGCTGGGTGCGAACTTCTTTCAGTTGGCCATTATAGGCAGCTACCCAAAAGCGGCCCGGCACGTTGCGCGAGGTAAACAGCCCAAACACGGTGTTGCCCTCGGCGCAGAGGCGGGCAAAGCGGAACTCGTCGGGCACCTGCAGGGGCTGGTCGTGCAGGAGCTTGAGGTCCTTGTCGTAGCGCTGGTAGAAGTAGCTGACTTTATTGGAAAAAGGCTTGTCCCGCCCCACCAGCAGCACCACGGTGCTGTCGACGGCCAGGGCCTGCACGTGTACCTCGCTGTTCGATGTTTCCAGGGGCAGCTCGGTACGTGCCGACTGCACCGGCGCATCAGGCGGCAACGCTGCGCCCGGAGCCTGCGCCAGCGCAGACGGCAGGAAGGCAAAAAGCCAGCACAGCGAAAAGTAGCAAAATTTCATGCCGAAGCAGATTAACAATCAGCTCAATAAACGTCGGGGCTTGCCCTTAAAGTTACAACGAAACCAGCCGATTTTCGCCCTGTTTTCGAAATACCTGCCAGCCTGTCTTTATCCCTGTCCTAACTCCAGGATGGCATCGAATTCTTCGGGCCGCACGGGCAGCACCGACAGCCGCGACTGACGCAGCAGGGCCAGCTGGCTAAGGCGGGCATCAGCTTTCAGTGCGGCCAGCGCCACGGGGCGGGGCAGGGCGTGGTGCGGCCGCAGCTGCACAGCCACCCAGGGCGAGCCGGCTTCGGCAGTGGCATCGGGCGAGGCCGCCGCCATTACTTCGGCCACGCCCACCACGGCTTTCTCGCTTACGCTGTGGTAGAACAGCACCAGGTCGCCGGGCTGCATCAGGTTGAGGTTGTTGCGGGCCTGGTAGTTACGCACGCCGGTCCAGGCGGTGCTTTGGTCTTGGGTGAAGGTGGTCCAGGAATAGGCTTCGGGTTCGGATTTAACTAGCCAGTAATTCAACAGGGTAGGGGAATGAGGTGAGCGGTTGCATGGGTGGAAAGCAAGCCGACGGCCGGGCAGGCACTGAAGTAGATGCACGCCGGCGGGCCGATTCCACACGCAAAGAAAACAGCACACCTAATCCCTCGCGCTCCGGCTTTAGTTGCTCGCTCAGCGCCGCACTACGCGCAGCAGTCCGTTTTCCAGCGCCACCACTTCCAGCGTGTAGTCGGGCTCGGTATTGTCCTCCAGGTGAATGCGGAGGCGGGTAGCGCCCTCGGCCGTCCAGGTGCCGGGCCGCTCGGCCAGCCCATCCGTCGGTGCGATGTCGAACTGAACAAAGCGGCCATAGGGCTTGATGGCAAAGCCCGTGCGCCCCCGCGAGGGCGGAAAAGCATAGGTATTGGGCCGGTAGGCGATGGTGTCACCACGGTTTTCCTCGTACGAGTTAAGCCAGGTTCCTTCGAGCTGTTTCATAGAGGTGGGCAGGGCTTGGTGGCGAGGCGGCTGGCACATGGCCGTCAGCACGAGGGGAATGAAGAGAAGGCGGGAGAAAAAAACCAGCATAAGGCAAAGCAAATACACCCGCTTAACGTAAAACCGGGAGGTGGTGGCTGTCGGCCGCGCCTCGCGCCCCGCCATCCACGAGCCCGGCCAAGCGCACGGGGCCTTACTTTCGTTTCCTCAAACTCTATTCCTGTGGACAACCGCGCCCTTATTCGTGCCTTTCGGCTGGCCGCGCAGCTCATGGAGCTGCACGACGAAAATTCCTTTAAAATTCGCGCCATCGAAGGCACGGCCACGGCCCTGGAGGCGCTGACCTTCCCCGTGGCTGAGGTGGAGCGCTCCGGCCTGCCCGACCGCACCGGCCTGAGCAAAACCGCCGCCGCCAAAGTGGCCGAGTTGCTCGATACGGGCACGTTCTCCGACCTGCAGCGCCTGCTCGACATCACCCCGCCCGGCGTGGTGGAGATGCTGCGCATCAAAGGCATCGGCCCCAAGAAGATACGCAGCCTGTGGCGGGAGCTGGGCATCGAAAGCCCCGAGCAGCTGCGCGAGGCCGCCGAGGCCGACCAGGTGAGCAAGCTCAAAGGCTTCGGCAAGAAAACCCAGGAGTCTATTCTGGAGGCGCTGGATTTTGCCAGCGAGAGCAGCGGCAAGCTACTTTATCCGCAAGCCGAAGCCCTGGCCGAGGACCTGGTCCGCCACCTGCGCGAAGCCCTGCATACCGACGCCGTGGCCGTGACGGGAGAAGTCCGCCGCCGGCTCGAAGTAGTAGAAACCATCACGGTGGTGGCCGCTACCACCGAGCCGACCCGGGCGCATGCTTTGCTCAACTCATTTGATGGCCTCAGCGCCGACCCGCGCCGTTCCGGGCCCTTTGCGTGGCGCGGTACGGCCAGCCAGTCGGGAGTAGGCGTGCAAGTGCTGCTGGTAGCGCCCGAGCGGTTCACCAACGAAGTATTTCTGCATTCGGCCGCCGAAGGCCACCTCGATGCCCACCTGCCGGGCGTGGAAGGCTACGGCGGCGGGGCACCCGCCACGCTGCGCCAGTGGGCGCGCCGCGAAACCTTTGGGCAGGAAGATGCCCTCTATACCAAAGCGGGCCTGCCGTTCATCGTGCCGGAGCTGCGCGAAGGCCTCGGCGAAGTAGAGCTGGCGGCCGAAAACAAGCTGCCGCGGCTGCTCGAAGACGCCGACCTGCGCGGCTCGCTGCACAACCACAGCACTTACTCCGACGGCAACCACAGCCTGCGCGAAATGGCCACCTGGCTGCGCGACCATGGCTACGAGTACCTCGGCATCTGCGACCATTCCCAAGCGGCCCATTACGCCAACGGCCTCAGCCCCGAGCGGGTGCGGCAGCAGCACCAGGAAATCGACAAGCTCAACGCTGAGCTGGCGCCGTTCCGCATCTTCAAGGGCATCGAGAGCGACATCCTCGGCGACGGCTCCCTGGACTACGCACCTGAGGTGCTGGCTTCGTTCGACTTCATTGTGGCCTCCATCCACAGCAACCTGAAGATGGACGAGCGCCGTGCCACCGAGCGTCTGCTGCGGGCCATCGAAAATCCCTACTGCACCATGCTGGGGCACCCCACGGGCCGGCTGCTGCTGCGCCGCCAGGGCTACCCCATCAACTACAAGGCTGTTATCGACGCCTGCGCCCAGCACCAGGTTATTATCGAAATCAACGCCAACCCCTGGCGCCTTGACCTCGACTGGCGCTGGGTGCGCTATGCCCTCGACAAGGGCGTGCAGCTTAGCATCAACCCCGACGCCCACCACACCGACGGCTACGCCGACATGCGCTACGGCGTGCTGATGGGCCGCAAAGGGCTGTTGACGAAAGAAATGACCTTCAACGCCAAGCCAGTGGCCGAGGTAGCCGCCTACTTTGAGCAGCGCAAAGCCAGCATCAAGCCGCCACTGGAATACAAAAAATCGTTGTTTGAGTAAGGAAGCGGCAAGCCGCAAGCCGTCGGCTGCAAGCATTTGCAGGACGAGGCTTATGGCTTGCGGCTGGCAGCTTGCAGCTCTACAAAATTGAAAATTCTCGTCCTCCGCTTTTCGTCGATTGGCGACATCGTGCTGACCACGCCCGTGCTGCGCGTCCTGAAGCAGCAGGTGCCGGGAGCGGTGGTGCACGTGGCCACCAAGCCTGCATACCGGGTCCTGCTCGAGCCCAACCCGTACGTGGACAAGGTGCATGCCCTCACCGGCAGCCTGGGCGAGCTGGTGCAGGAGCTGAAAGCGGAGCGGTTCGATTTCATCGTCGACCTGCACAACAACCTGCGCACCCGCCTCATCAAGCTGCGCTTGGGCGTGAATTCCAGCAGCTTCGATAAGCTGAACTGGCAGAAGTGGCTGCTGGTGAACTTTAAAGTCAACCGCCTGCCGGCGGTGCACATCGTGCAGCGCTACCTGGCCGCCGCAGCTCCCCTGGGCGTGCGCGACGATGAGCAGGGGCTCGACTATTTCATTCCCGCTGGCCAGGAAGTGGACCTAGCCACGCTGCCGGAGGCCTTCCGGGCTGGTTACGTGGCCGTGGCCATCGGGGCGCAGCACGCCACCAAGCGCCTGCCTCTCGATAAGCTGATTGAGCTGTGCCAGCGCCTGGCCCCGCGCCCCATTATGCTGCTGGGTGGCCCGGAGGATAAGGAAGCAGGGGAGGCCATAGTGCAGGCGCTGAACACCCCCGGTGCGGCACCTGTGCTCATTGAAAACGGCTGTGGGCGCTACAGCCTGCACCAGTCGGCCTCGCTGCTGCGCCAAGCGCAGTTCGTCGTCAGCCACGACACCGGCCTGATGCACATTGCCGCTGCCTTCAGCAAGCCGATTTACAGCATTTGGGGCAATACCGTGCCGGAATTTGGGATGTACCCTTACCGCACCCGCTTCGAAGTGCTGGAAGTGCTGGGCTTGCCTTGCCGCCCATGCTCCAAAATCGGCTATGCCAAGTGTCCGCAGGGGCACTTTCGCTGCATGCGCGACCAGATACTGGACCTGAGCTATGGGGACGAGGCAAGCAAATAATTTAGGGGCGTGGCAGTCCGTATTTCTCGCAAGTACAGGCGTACCTCAGCCCGGTCTTAAAGTAGCGCTTCTTAATGCCTTAGCTGTCACCATTGCGCTGGCATAATGGCAAAAGGAGCAAGGGTAGGAGGGCCTTAAGGCCAGCCGCTAGCAACTGTGACTGCCAAAAGTGACGAAACAATGAAAAAATTGCCCCTACATTTGTAGAATTACCGGAGACTGCGCTGCGTTTTCGTTAGCGCATTTGCCTATTTTCTGCTTATGCTTCCCATTCGCGGCCAACGGTACCAACTATCTGAAACAACCGCTACCGGTATTGGGCTTGCCCAATACGGCGCCGGTATTAGTGGTAAGAGCTGCTACGTAAGAAGCAGCGCTAGCATGATTGGTCTGCACTTCGGCTTAAGCACATTTTCCTTTTATTTTGCCGCGACTACCGGCGGCGAGAATGCCCCTGTTGAAAGGCTTTTTCAGTGGTAGCCAAAGCCGAGTGTGATGAAGAAGCTGTTATCGTCCAGACTTTCCAACTTTCTTAAGTTCTATTCGCTCCCATGGGTGAATAGTCAGGTTAAGTCCCTGTCTAAGATAATATACTATAATATTGGTGAGGATATAAATGGCAGAAATGCACCTCGGGTTTTAATGCTGGTTCCGACCGAGTCTATCGATTTCTACATTCAGAATCGGTATGAGGAAGGAATAAGCACCTCGATGCATAACATCTACTTCCAGTTCCTCGCCATACTCAAGCGGCTGGTCGACCAGGGGTTTGTGGTAGACTGCGTAAAAAAAGACACGCTGGACCTGAGCCTGGATACCTCTCAGTACCAGCTTATACTAGATGAAGGCGACTCGCTGGCTTATCTGCCCAATGTCGCTGGTCAAAAGAAGGTGTTTTATTGCACCGGCACCAAGTGGGACCGCTGGAACGCCGACGAGCTGCAGCGGGTGGAGTGGTTTCAGCAGAAGTACGGCATCTATGTGAAGCCGGTGCGCCAGGTGCTGCCCAATTTCTCCGACCAGGTAGCCGACTATATTCTCTACAAAGGCGTGCCAGAGCAGATGCAGGACTTCAGCAAGCATGCCTCACTGGTGCAGCTTGCCATGCCGGTGGAGTTCGAGCCGAAAAGCGTCAACAGAAACTACGCCGGGCGCGAATTCGTCTGGATAGGAGGGTGGGGCGCCATCCACAAGGGCCTGGACCTTGTGATTGAAGCTTTTGAAAAGACACCCAATGTGCGGCTGAACATTTTCGGCGCAATTCACCGCGAGGCGCAGGTGGCCCAATGGCTCGATACCAAGCTGCAGCAAAACCCCAACCTGCGCTACCACGGCTACGCCGATTACAAGGGGCCGGAGTTTCAGCGCATTATTGCAAACTGCGCGGGTCATGTGTACCCCAGTGCCGGCGAAAACGGCTGCGCTACCCTCGGGCAGACGGCGCACTTTGGGCTGCTGCCCGTAACCACCGGCACCGCGAATAACCAAGCTAACCACCTCGGGTTTAATATAGAAGGAAGCTCCCGCGAAGCCATGGTTAACAGCATCTGCAGCAATGTGGAGCGCATAGTGGCCATGAGCGACGCCGAGCTCAAGGAAAGGGCAGCCGGCATTATGGATTTCGCCAAAAAGCGGTTCACCCGGGCGGCCTTTATTCAATCGTTTGACGATTTTCTGCACAGCAGCCAGCTCATCGCACGCTAAGCTCTCGCAGCCATCCCTGGCCGAGGTGAACGGATTTTATGCGTTATTGACCGCTAAATTCTCTTCTCCCAGCATATGAGCCTTTGCCAACACCTTGCTTCCATCACCGCGCTGATTCCGGCCGAGGAATACGCCTGCGCCGAATGCGTGGCGCTGGGCGATACCTGGCTGCACCTGCGCACCTGCCAGGAGTGCGGCCACGTCGGCTGCTGCGACAGCTCCAAGAACCGGCACGCCACGCGGCACTTTCACGCCACGCAGCACCCCATCGTAGCCTCGGCAGAGCCGGGTGAGCGCTGGCTTTGGTGCTATGCCGATGAACAGATGGCCGAGTATTAAGGGGATTCTTTTTTTGCTCAAGCCACCTTGTAGAAAATGCTGAGCCCCGGCTGGCAGCACCCATAAATGCGGGTGTTGCCGGCCGGGGCTCTGGCTTTTAAATACTCCTTTGAGAACCTCAGAGGGCTACTTTATTTGCACGCTATGAGTTTTAAGAAGGTGTAAGAAGTCGGCTATGTCGGCGGGGGCTTGCAGTTTCGAAAAATCTAAAAAGTAGCCTGTCATGGTACTGGTCATTAATACACCGTACCGGTCAAATTGGTAGAAGGAATTGAAAGCCTCCCAGGAAGTCTGCGACTGCATGATGGGGGACTTAACATCCAGGCCGAGTGCAGAGAAGCTGTAGTCGGCCGGCGCTTGCATAAAACGGACTGAAGCATAGTTTTTCTTCATGCCCCGCCACATGGAGATGGGTATCGCCAACAAGAATAGGGTCATGCCTATTACCATAGGGTTATCAGCAACTGTGCGAAAAAAAGCAGTTGCAGAAGTTGCTCGCCATGGAAGAATAGTCCAGAACCCTATCACTGAAAGCAAGGGTAGAATCAAGACATACATCACGGGCTTGGTCTTGAGAGTATAGCGCAGATTCACCTTAGCATATTCGCCAAAGGGAATAAAGTTGTCCCGAAAAACCAGCTCAGAAACCATCTTACCAGCTTAGAGGCTAATCTTCTCAAACCCGCAGTAGCTGTGCAGCACCTTGGGCAGGCGGATGCCATCGGCTGTCTGGTTGTTTTCCAGCAGAGCGGCCACAATGCGGGGCAGGGCCAGGGCCGAGCCATTGAGCGTGTGCAGCAGCTGCGTTTTGCCGCCCTCGCTGCGGTAGCGGCACTTGAGGCGGTTGGCCTGGTAGGTTTCGAAGTTCGAAGCCGACGACACCTCCAGCCAGCGGCCCTGGGCGGCGCTCCACACTTCGAGGTCGTAGGTCAGGGCCGAGGTAAAGCTCATGTCGCCGCCGCAGAGGCGCAACACGCGGTAGGGCAGCTCCAGCTGCTGCAGCAGGCTTTCGATGTGGGCCACCATGCCTTCTAGCGTTTCGTAGCTTTTCTCGGGCTCGGTGATTTGCACAATCTCCACCTTGTCGAACTGGTGCAGGCGGTTAAGGCCACGCACATCGGCACCCCAGGAGCCGGCCTCGCGGCGGAAGCAGGGCGTGTAGCCGGTGTTCTTGATGGGTAGCTTCTCGACGGGGATAATTTCGTCGCGGTAGAGGTTGGTGATGGGCACCTCCGACGTTGGAATCAAGTAGAGGTTATCCTGGGCGTCGTGATACATCTGGCCTTCCTTGTCGGGCAGCTGGCCGGTGCCGTAGCCGCTGGCTTCGTTTACCAGAATGGGCGGCTGCACCTCGGTGTAGCCAGCGTCGCGGGCCTGGTCGAGGAAGAAGTTGACCAGCGCGCGCTGCAGGCGGGCGCCCTGGCCCTTGTACACCGGGAAGCCCGCCCCGCTGATTTTGATGCCCAGCTCGAAGTCGATGATGTCGTACTTCTTGATGAGGTCCCAGTGGGGGAGGGCGTCGGCGCCCAGCTCGGGCTTGTGGCCGCCTTCGCGCACCACTTCGTTGTCGGCCGCGCTGCGGCCTTCCGGCACGGAGGCGTGGGGCAGGTTGGGCAGCTTGTAAAGGAGCTGCTGCAAGTCCTTTTCGACCTGCGCCAGCTCTTCCGAGGCGGTTTTGGTGTGCTGCTTCAGCTCGGCGGTGCGGGCCTTCAGGGTTTCGGCTCCGGCTTTGTCGCCGCTTTTCATCAGGCCCCCAATCTGGCGGGCCAGGTCGTTGGCTTCGGCCTGTGCCGAGTCGTGAGAAGTCTGAAGCTGGCGGCGGCGCTGGTCGAGGTCGAGAATGGCCTGCACATCGGCGGGGCCGGTGGGGTAGCGTTTTTTGGCGAGGCCGGCCAGCACGTGGTCGGTTTGCTCTTTCAGTATGGAAACTTGCAGCATAAGTAAAATCCTGGTGAACCGCGGCAAAGGTAGTTTCTGGTTTTGGGTTCCTTGTTTCTGGTTAGAACAATAACAAGAAACCAGCAACCAGGAACCAGAAACCATCAAGGGGCATATCCAATTTGGCCGTTTGCCCGTAATGCGCTAACATTGCGTTAGCAACCAGCCGCTATGGCTGGGTCGGCGGGCCCCGTTGCCCGTGCGTGGCCCAGCTTAGTAGAATGTTCCGCGGCTATTTCGGCTCCTCTTTTATTGCCTGTTTCGCGCCGACGGCCGCTTGTGGCAGCTTCGCTTCCTGCGAATGCTATGCCGGCCAGTACCGTTTGCGCCTGCCAACCGCCCCTAGGCATGCAGCGGCCCCGCGCGGGCGGCGCTCCGACGATGTTTCTCCCCTATTCCCTTTATGTACACCATTAACGAGTTGAAGGACCGTTTGCTGTCCGACCTCAAAGAAATTGCCGAGCGTATGAACGTGGGCAACTTCAAGCGGCTTAGTAAGCAGGATTTGATTTACAAAATCCTCGACCAGCAAGCGCTAAACCCCAACATCGAGGTGCCCGAGGCCGCAGCTACTCCGGTGCCCAAGCCCGCGGCGCCTAAGGCCGGCAAGCATGCCCGCCGCCCGGCCCCGGCCATTGTGGAGCAGCCCTTCACCGATGTGGCCCCACCCGCGCCGGCCGATGCCCCACCGAGCCGCCCGGCCCGGGAGCCGCGCCGGCCCGCGCCGGCCCCTGCTGCGCCAGCCGCTGCCGCCCCGGCAGCAGAGCCAGTTACAGACGAGGCGCCGGCAGCTACTCCCCAGCCTTCAACTCCTGCGGCGGAGGAAGCCCCCGCTGCCAGCCCAGCGGAAGCTCCGGCAGTAACTCCGGCCCAACCCGAGCGCCGGGAGCGCCGCGAGCGGGTTGACCGGGCTGGCCGGCCCATCAACCACGAGCAGCGTGCCGCTGAGCAAGCCGCGGCCGCGGCCGCCCGGGCGGCCGAAGCTGTGCCCAGCGAGCCTACTGCCGCCGAAGAAGGCCTGCCCCGCTCCGATTTTGGCACCGGCTACGGCCGCGAGGAATACCAGGAAAACCGCCGCCGGGACTTTGGCGGCGACGGCATGGCCGACCGCCGCGAAGGTCGTGACAACCGTGACCGTGAAAGCCGCGCCGACCGATTCGAGCGCGACAACCGTGACCAGCGCGATGGCCGGGAGCAGCGCCCGCGCAACGACCAGCCCCGCGACCGCAACAACCGCGACGGCCGCAACGACCAGCCCCGCGAAAACCGCAACGATGCCCCGCGTGACGGCCGTGAGCCCCGGGAGCCGCGCAACGACGCGCCCCGCGAAAACCGGGAGCCCCGGCCTGATATGCCCCGGGAACCCCGCAACGACCAACCCCGCGAGCCCCGCAACGACCAGCCCCGCGATGTGCAGGACCGCGACCAGCGCCGCGAAGAGCGGTATGCCCAGCGCGAGCTGCAGCGGCAGCAGCGCCAGGAGCAGCGCGCCCAGAACCCCGACCAGCAGCGGGAGCAGCGCCCGGCCCGGCAGGAGCTGGACCTGGTAGTGCCCGGCAACGGCACCATGGAGCTGATGCCCGACGGCGGCTACGGCTTCCTGCGCTCGCCGTTCTACAACTACCTGGCCTCGCCGGACGACATCTACGTGTCGCCGCAGCAGGTGAAGCAGTACGCGCTGAAAGCCGGCGACACCGTGAACTGCAGCATCCGGCCGCCGCGCGACGGCGAGAAGTACTTCGCGCTGGTGAGCGTGGAAAGCATCAACGGCCGCACCGTGGAAGAGGTGCGCGACCGGGTGCCGTTCAGCCACCTCACCCCGCTGTTTGCGGATGAGAAGCTGAAGCTCACGACCAAGCCCACGCAAATCAGCACCCGCGTACTTGACCTGTTCGCGCCCATCGGCAAAGGGCAGCGCGGTCTGATTGTGGCCCAGCCCAAAACCGGCAAGACGGTGCTGCTGCAGGAAATTGCCAACTCCATTGCCGAAAACCACCCCGAGGTGTACCTGATGGTGCTGCTCATCGACGAGCGACCGGAAGAAGTGACCGACATGGCCCGCACGGTGAAAGCCGAAGTGCTGAGCTCGACCTTCGACGAGACGGCCGACCGCCACGTGAAAATCGCGCAGATGGCCCTCGACAAAGCCCGCCGCCTGGTGGAATGTGGGCACGACGTGGTGATTCTGCTCGACTCCATCACGCGCCTCGCTCGGGCCTACAACACGGTGCAGCCCAGCTCCTCGCGCATCCTCTCGGGTGGTATCGACGCCGGGGCGCTGCAGAAGCCCAAGCGCTTCTTTGGCGCGGCCCGCAACGTGGAAGGCGGCGGCTCGCTCACCATCATCGCCACGGCCCTGATTGAAACCGGCTCGAAGATGGACGAGGTTATCTTCGAAGAATTCAAGGGCACCGGCAACATGGAACTGCAGCTCGACCGCAAGCTGGCCAACAAGCGCGTGTTCCCGGCCATCGACATCCCGGCCTCGGGCACCCGCCGCGAAGATTTGCTCATGAGCAAGGACGAGTTGAACCGGGTATGGGTGCTGCGCAAGTTCATGTCGGACATGACCGCCACCGAAGCCATGGAATTCCTCAAGGACCGCATCAAAGGCACCAAGGACAACGAGGAATTCCTCATTTCCATGAACGGCTAAACCATCGCACGTTTCCAAAGAAGAGGCCCCGCAGCACAAGCTGCGGGGCCTTTTGTTGGTAGGGGCGGGGCTTGCCCCCGCCCATCATTGAACGATGTAGTTCTTACGGCGGGCAAGGGCAAGCGCTGCCTCTACAGTGCTTGTAGCACTAGTTGCAGGATAAACGCCGCGCTGAGGCACAGCGACGACACCTGGTTCATGCGCATAGTGTGCTCAAAGTTGGCTTCGCTGGCATCGTGCCACACCAACCAGGCCCAGCGGCTGAACAAGGCCACAACCGGGCCAGTAGCAATAAGGAAAATGAGCAGGGCGCGAATATCCTGCCGCAGCCTGTACGCCAGGGCGAGGGCCGCAGCGCCGGCCAGCAGGCCCATTGCCGCAAAGACGAAGGTGCCGCGAATGCCCAGCCGCAGGCTCAGGGTTCGGTCGCCACGCCGGGCATCTTCGGCGTGCTGGTACACCTGGGTGAGAGGATAGGACCCGCACAAAAACAGGGTGCTCACCAGGGCCAGCAGCAGGTTGGTGGGCTCTGCAAGCTGCGCGTAGCTGCCTGTTACGCCTACCTGCGTCATCAGGAAAGTGAAAGCCCCTTGAAACACGACAACTACCAGCGTGCTCAGAAGTGGGTATTTCTTGAGCCGTATGCCGTCGTAGCTATAGGCTTTGGAGACTAGTAGATAAACCAGTACCAGCACTGCGAAAAGTGGCGACAAGAGCAGGGCGCCAAGCACGGCCAGGGCATCGAACAGCCAAACCAGGTGCAGCAGCTCGGGCGTGACTTTGGGCGGCGCCTTCAGGCCGCCAATGCTGCCCTCGTCCTTGTCGTAGTACGAGTTGTAGCCGTTGGAAGCCGGGTAAGCCAGCAAATGCAGCACCACAAACACTCCCAGCGCCCGCCAGCCCGACCAGGGCCCGCGCAGCGCGCTCAGCCCAAACCAGAACACGGGCATGAGGTAAATGGAAAAGGGAATGCGGAGCAGCGGCAGCGCACGCTTGTATGCAGTGAACAATGGGGATTTAGGAGTTAGGAGTTAGGAGTTAGGAGTTAGGAGTTAGGAGTTAGGAGTTAGGAGTTAGGAGTTAGGAGTTAGGAGTTAGGAGTTAGGAGTTAGGAGTTAGGAGTTAGGAGTTAGGAGTTAGCAAGGAACATAAGCCGTAAAGGTGCGAAGAAGCAGAAAATTCATTTCAATCCAGCACTATTCGCTAATAACTGTCATTGCTTACTGTTCATTGCTCACTGTTCATTGCTCACTGCGTCCGAGGGCCAGCCGATAAGGTAGGTTACCTCCGGGCCCCACCAGTGCCGCTTCTTGCCCGCCTGCCAGGTGAAGCGTTGTTCTGGGTCGGCCTGTTGAGCCAGGGCGCGCAGCTCGTCCGGGGAGTAGAGGCGCAGCAGCGACACGGTGCCGTCCCAGATGGTGCAGAGCGGAATGAGCGGCAGCACGTAGGTAAACAGCAGACGGCTGAGGCGGAAAGGCCGGAAAAAAGGCGTCAGCAGCAGCTGAGCCACCGGCAGTACCGTCCAGGCCAGCAGCACTTCCCACCAGTGCTTGCCGGCACCTTCGAACACGCCAATGCCGGTGCCGGCCCGCACGGCGTCGCGCAGCATGGCTTGCGCCGCATCCGGCGGAAAGTGGTGGAAGGCCGAGAAGATAACCCGGAAGCCCCGCAGCTTGCGCGGCACGGCCAGGGCATTCACGGGCGCATCCTCGTGGCCGATGGCACCGTGGGTGTGCTCGGCAATGTCTTCCCAGGCTTCGGGCTGGGGGTAGAGGTCGGTAAGGGTGATGCGCAGCTTGCGCACGCCTTCCTCAGAAAGGGCCTGCCACACGGTTTCGGTGCCGCCGCCGCTGCCAGCGCCCAGCTCCAGCAAGCGGCGCTGCCCGGTGCGGCGCAGGCCCTCGGCCAGCAGCGGGGCAATGGGGCGGTAGGTACCCAGGCTCGAAATCATGAAGCGCAGGTAGTCCATCATGCCCGTGCGGATGGTGGCCGGGAACCAGGACAGGTCTTCAAACTCAAACAGGCGGAGGCGGATGCGCATGAGCTAGCCATACGGAAAATCCGGGGCTGGCGCTGCTACGAAGGCCGCGCTTGCAGCAAATTTCGGTTGATGAGCAGCGCCACCAGCAGGGCGGCCAGGCCCCAGGGCAGGGTGCTGCCCGGCCCCACCATAGTATGCAGTGGGTATACCGGCACATTGGCCAAGGCAAACAGAGCCGCCGTGCCCAGCAGCAATACCAGCCAGCGGATTAGGAGCGGCCAGTTGCTGGAGTTCCGGGTCAACAAGCCCAGCAGTAAGCCATTCAGGGGCACAACCAGCAATGAAACGCCGCCTGCCACGGCCGTTGCCACGGCCAGGTAGCACCAGTCGCTAAAATGTACGATGCCTTGGTAGATGGCGTAGAATGTGCTGCCGAGTAGGAGGGAGAATAGCCATTGATGGAGCACGGGGGACGCTAAAGCATTGGCCCTAGCGGGTATCAGCTTATTCATAATTGTGAAAAAGCCAGAATCGATAAGTTATGCTTCCTGCAAGAAGTGCTGCTACATAATAGGGTAAGAAATAAGACAATACATTGGTATAGTCTGATGGTTTGCCTAAAACAATGAAGAACGTAGCAACTGGTGTCGCCCAGAATGCAGTTAATGCTAAGACGGTCAGTAAAAGCCGCATTCTCTGACTTCTTACTCTAAAAATTCGGTCAAAAACCGAGACTACTATTGCAACAAGCGGCAACGACAATCCTGCTGCCACTATTCCAGCGATGAGCATGAACGCAAAAACGCTTCCTAAATAACCAGTGTGCAAGGACATGTTGACACCTAGCAAAAGGGTGCCGACTACGTTGGTTAATAGCCAAAGCTTAATGCTTTGGATAAGCGTGTCTGGAGCAAGGGGTGGGGGCATAAAAAAAATCTATGAGATGCAGCAAATGTATCAGAATTATTTTTCAACTTTGCATCACAAAGTACTTCAATCGATATGAAGCCCGCTGCCAGCCCCGACCCCTTAGCTCAACTCACCGAAATCCGCGCCATCATGGAGCGCAGCTCGCGCTTCTTGTCGCTCTCCGGCCTGAGTGGGGTAGGGGCGGGCGTGGTGGGGCTGCTGGGCTCGGCCGCGGGCCACTTTTATCTGCAGGACCATTACCCGGCCGGCTACATTCACCTCATCAATGGCTCGGAAGCCGAGCGGCAGGCGGCGCTGCCGTTTCTGCTGCTGCTGGCGCTGGTGGTGGTGGGCAGCGCGCTGCTGGTAGCCTTTTACTTCACCTGGCGGCGCACCCAGCGCAGCGGGCAGTCGCTGTGGAGCGCCCCGGCCCGCCGGCTGAGTTTGGCGCTGGCGCTGCCTTTGGTGGCGGGCGGGCTGTTTTGCCTGCGCCTGTATTTGGGCGGGGACGCGGGCATGGTGGTGCCGGGCATGCTGGTGTTTTACGGCCTGGCTCTACTCAACGCCAGCAAGTACACCCTGGACGAAATTCGCTGGCTGGGACTGACGCAACTGGGGCTGGGGCTGGTGGCCATGCTGCTTCCTGGCTGGGGCTTGATTTTCTTTGCCCTTGGCTTTGGGCTGGGCCACATAGCCTACGGCCTGGTGATGTACAACCGCTACGAGCGGCCGACCGGCGCAGAAAATCAGTGAAACACCTCATTCACACTTTAAATAAAGCTTTCGACCACCGGGTGCGCCTGGGGGTAATGGCCGTGCTGCTGGCCAACGAGTCGGTGAGCTTCAACGACCTGAAAGAGGTGCTGGACCTGACCGACGGCAACCTGGCCAGCCACGTGGCGGCCCTGGAAAAAGCCGGCTACGTGTTGGTGAGCAAGCAGTTTGTGGGTAAAAAGCCCAATACCACCTACACCGCTACCGCCGAAGGCAAAGCCGCGTTCCAGCAGCACCTCGCTGCCCTGGAGAAGCTGCTGAAGCCCTGATTTTTTAGCCCGGGAAGCTGCCCGGGCACTTTTTTGAATTTGTACTTTGAAACACAAAGTTCTTCAATATGTCAACATCAGCCCACCACCTGGAATCCTGGCCACTGCAGCCGCAGCAAGCCGGCGCAGCCACTGCCAACACGCCCACCGCCCGGCCTCTCCCTCTTTCCCTGGCTCAGAAAGTACTGCTGCCCCTGGGCGCCGTGCTGTTCGACTGGCTGTTCTGGCTGCACCCGGCGGGCGTGAACATGCTGGTGTTTACGGTATTCATCGTCGGCGCCCAGCTCTATATGCTGCCGCGGCAGGCGGCGGTGCGGCGCTCGGGCTACTTCTGGCTGGCGGTGGGCGGCAGCCTCTTCGGCGCGGCCATGATGACGCTGTACGGCTCCACCATGGCCGCGCTGGTCAACATGGGCTCGGTGGCCCTGCTGCTGGGCTACGTCAACCAGCCTTACCTGAAGCTGCCGCTGTACGCCCTGCTCACGGCGCTGGGCAGCGCGGCGCAGGCGGGCCTACTGGTGCTGCGGGGGCTGCGGGTGCCGCACATGGGTGCCGGTGTGCGGCGGAGCTGGTTCTACGCCCGGCTGCTGCTGGTGCCGCTGGGCGTGGCAGGGGCGTTTCACCTGCTGTTTGCGGTGGCCAACCCGGTATATGCCCGGTTTAGCGGCCAGGTGTTGGAGCGGCTGGGGGAGTGGCTGAGCTGGCTGGTGCCGGAAGTGTCGCTGGCTCACCTGCTGTTTTTCGTGGGCGGCTTTCTGCTGACGGCCGGCGGGCTGGTGGTGGTGCCGCTGTACGGGCTGGCCGACCACGAGTCGCGCTTTGGGGAGTTTGTGCGGCGGCAGCGCGACCGGGTGGCCTCGTTTGGGGTGCGGCGGCCCGATTTTTCGCCCAAGCGTTTCCGCAGCCTGGATTTGCGCAAGGAATTTCTGGCCGCCGGGGCGGTGTTTGGGCTGGTCAACCTGTTGCTGCTTGTGGTGAATGCCATCGACATCAACTGGCTGTGGTTTGGCTTCGCGCCGAGCCTGGGCTTCGACTTGGCCCAGTTCGTACACGAAGGAACGTATGTGCTCATCTTCAGCATCCTGCTGGCCATGGGCATAGTGCTGTGGTTTTTCCGGCGCAACCTCAACTTCTACGGGCCGGGCCTGCCCTGGCTGCGCGGGGGCGCCACGGTGTGGGTGGTGCAGAATGCCGTGCTGGCCGTGTCGGTGGGCCTGCGCAACTACTACTACATCCTGCACAGCGGCCTTGCGTATAAGCGCATCGGCGTGTGCTTTTTCCTGCTGCTGGTGTTCTTCGGGCTGGCCACGGTGCTGCTGAAGGTGTGGCAGCGCCGCTCGGCCTACAGCCTGATTCGCCTCAACGCCCTGGCCCTGTACGCGGCCCTGCTGCTGCTGGCAGCTGGCAACTGGGAAATCTGGATTGCCCGCTACAACCTGCAGCCGCGCTTCCGCCGGCTCGACATCGGCTTTCTGCTGCGCATGCCGCCCCGGGTGCTGCCCACGCTGCTGGAGCGGCGCGCCGTCATCGGCCAGGTTCCGGAGCTGAGCACTGAAGGCGAATACGGCACAACGGTCAGCATCAGCGCCGCCGAGGCGCAGCAGCAGCTCGATGCAGCAGTGGCCGAATGGCGGCTGGAGCGGGCCTTACGTACTGGCTGGCAAAGCTGGACTTACGCCGACTGGCAAACGAATAATGCATTGAAAACAAACAATTAAAAATTAGAAATCATGCTTGAGCTTCCTCGATTCGCCCTTACGTTATTAGGTCTGCTTTTTTGTTTCGGCGACGTAGCCGCGCTGGGCGCCCTGCTCACCTGGCAGGAGCGGGCGCCTACGCCCACCCAGCGCCGCCACCGCCTGCTGCGGGGCGTGCTGCCCGGTGCGGCAGTACTCATTGCCCTGCTGCTGCTGGCCTTCGTGCAAACCATGCTGCTCTGGGCCAGGCAATAGGCCGCCACGCTTATGAGTACTTCTGCTTCTTCCCGTACTGCCGGGCCCTACTTGCATCGGCTGGGCCTGTTGCTAGCAGGCTGGCTGCTGTGCTGGGGTGGGCTGGCTTTTCGACAGGAGGTGCTACCCAGCACCCCGGCCGCGGAAGGCTGGCTGCTGGCCGGCCTGTTTCTGCTGCCGCTGCTGGCTTTGCTGCCGCTGCTGCAGCTAGGCTGGCACCTACTGCGGAGCTGGGGCCTGCCGTCGTGGCTGCTCCCGCTGGCCTCCCTGGTGTACCTGGGAATGGCGATGGTCGGTGTGCTGGGAATGGTTATGCTGCTGCTCTGCCTGGTGATGCTGCTATAGCAAGCGGCACCCCAAGGCAGAACTGCAGCAGTGGACTATTGCGCAGTATGATTATTCAGGCCAATTGTTTAGCTTAGCGGCGCCGGCAGCTGGGGCAGATTGCACATTGGCTGGACCGGCGAACCTGCCCGCTTGCCATGGCCCGTCCGCTGCTTTTGTTGGTGCTATTCCTGGCCATCGCGACGGAGCTGGCGCTGGCGGGCGGGGTGTTCTTCGCGCCGGCTTTCACCCTGAGCAAGTTTGGCGTGGCATACGGGCCCGCAACGGAGTTGCTGAGCTTTGCGCTGGGCTGGCTGCTGCTCCTGGTGGCATTGGTAGCAGGCCTGGTATTTGTGCAGCTCTGGAATCGCTGGCCGCGCTACGCCCTGCTGTGCCACCTGCTCGGCCTGTGGTGGCTGGCCATTGGACTGGCCATCTACCTGCGTTTCGGCCGGCTGGAATTGCTGTTGCTCGACTCCATCAAAGGCCTGCTGGTAGTACTGCTGACCTGGCGCTGCCAGACCACCCGCATGCGGACGCGCCGCTACTAAACAGAGAGGGCAGAAAGCGGCCACCCAAAGCCGAGTGCCAAATCTTATTAAACCGGGAAAAGCACAATCTGTGCCCGGAAACAGTATATTAGCGCAGCTTCTCTACTATTGAGCCCGCGCAATGCCCCATACTCACGCGCATGCCTTGCCCCATCCGCCCAAGCTTTCGCGCTTTGGCCGGCTGCTGGCGGCCCTGCAGGTAGCCAAGGAAACGCTGAGCATCGTGGTGCTGGGCTTGCCCCTGGTGAAAGCCGTGCCGCTGGCCCTGCTCACGGCCCTGCCCGGCGTGGTGCTTTATGCCTTGCACTGGCACCTGGTGCTGGGCCGGCCCCAGCGCCGCCTGGCCGCTGTGGTGTGGGCCTTCACCCTGATTGATGAGCTGTGGGGTCTGCTGCTGTTTCGGCAGCTGGAATCACCCACCTTGGGGCAGGAGCGCATGCTCTACTGGAGCTATTTCCTGGGCCTGGGCATTATCCTAACGGCCCTGGCCGAGCTGTGCTGGCGCTGGCAGCGCCGCCGCGTGAAAGCCCGGCGCAATGTGCACCACCAGGCCCTGCAGGCGGCGCGGCAAAGGCAGTAGTTTGCATCAGGTAAAAGTTAAAAGTGAAGAGGTAAAAGGACGTTCTGCCTTCTCACTCTCCACTTTTAACTTTTATCTCCTGACTTGAGCCGGCGCCCTGGCTGGTATATTTGCCTAACCGCGCGGCGGGGCGGGCCCGGCTGGGCCGCGGCTCCGCTTTCCACTCGTTGCCCGCATGGCCGAATACCAACCGCCAACTACTTCTTCCGCTTCTTCTACCCCGGCCGCGCCGCGCCGCTGGCCCCGCCGCCTGGTGCGCTGGGCCTGGGGCCTTTTTGTACTGCTGCTCATCCTGTTTCTGCTTTACCCCTTTCTGGTGAGCACTAACTTCATGTTCTTGTTCGGCAAGTCGCCGAGCCTGGCCGATTTGGAAGACCCCAAGGTGGAGCAGGCCTCGCAGCTGTACACCTCCGACGGGGTGCTGATTGGGCGCTACTTCCGCGAAAACCGCGTGCCCGTGCCGCTCAGCAAGATGTCGCCGATGCTGGTAAAGGCCTTGGTGGCCACGGAAGACGTGCGCTTCTACGAGCATTCCGGCATCGACCCCACCGCCTTGCTTGGCGCGGTGGCTTCCAACCTGCGCGGCGAGAAGCGCGGCGGCTCCACGCTCACCCAGCAGCTGGCTAAAAACCTCTACAACACCCGCCGCGGCGAAACCCGCGGCGGCCTGGGCTACATCCCCGGCGTCAGCCTGATTGTGGCCAAAACCAAGGAATGGCTCACGGCTGTGGAGCTGGAAAGCCGCTACACCAAGGAGGAAATTCTGCGGATGTACCTCAACACCGTGGAATACGGCTCCAAGGCCTACGGCATCAAGGTGGCGGCCAAAACTTACTTCAGCACCTCGCCCGACAGCCTTACCACCGAGCAGGTAGCCACGCTGGTGGGCGTGCTCAACAACCCCACGGCCTACAACCCGCGCTTTCACCCCGAAGCCTCGCGCAAGCGCCGCAACGTGGTGCTGCAGCGCATGGCCCAGGCCAAGCTCATTACTGAGGCCGAGGCCCAGCGCCTGCAGCAGCAGCCCATCGCGCTCAAATACCAGGTTGAAAAGCACGTCGACGGCCCCGAAACCTACTTCCGCGGCGCGGTAAGCAGCTTCGTAAACAAGTGGTGCGAAGCCCACGGCTACGACATGTACCGCGACGGCCTGCGCATCTACACCACCATCGACTCGCGCATGCAGGCCCACGCCGAAGAAGCCGTGCACGAGCGGATGAAGGTGCTGCAGCGCACCTTCGACAACTTCTGGCGCAACCGCAACTCCAACCCCTGGGTGGACGAGAAAGGCCACGAGATTCCCGGTTTCATCGAAACGCAGATGAAGCGCACCGAGAGCTACAAGAGCCTGGCGGCCCGCTACAAAGGCCAGCCCGCTCGCCTCGACTCGGCTCTGAACGCCAAGCGCCCCATGAAGGTCTTTACCTGGAAAGGCGACGGCGACACCACCCTGGTGATGTCGCCGCTCGACTCGCTGGCCTATTACAAGCACTTCCTGCGCACCGGCATGATGACCATGGACCCCTTCACCGGCCACATCAAGGCCTGGGTGGGGGGGCTCGACTATGACTTCTTCAAGTACGACCACGTGAAGCAGGGCCGCCGCCAGGCCGGCTCCACCTTCAAGCCCTTCGTGTACCTGACGGCCATCGACAACGGCTACACGCCCTGCGACCGGATTCGGGACGAGCGGGTGACCATCAACTACGTCGAGAACGGCCAGCCCATGCAGTGGCAGCCCGATAACGTGACCCGCGAGTACACCGGCATCAACATGACGCTGCGCCACGCCATGGCCCGCTCCGTCAACTCCGTCACGGCCCAGCTGACGGAGCGCGTGGGCTGGGAAAACGTGGCCAAGTACGCACACAAGGTGGGCATCACCTCGCCGCTGCTGCCCGTGCCCAGCATCGGACTCGGCTCGGGCGGCGACGTAAGCGTGTATGAGATGGTGAATGCCTACTCCACCTTCGTCAACAATGGCTTCCGCTCCGAGCCGCGCATCGTCACGCGCATCGAGGACCGCAACGGCAACGTCATCGTGCAGTTCGACCCTGTGCAGAAGCGCGCCATCGCGCCCGAAACGGCTTGGCTCATGCTCTACATGCTGCGCGGCGGCATGGACGAGCCCGGCGGCACTTCCCAGGCCCTGTGGGAGTACGACCTCTGGCACAAAGACAACCAGATTGGCGGCAAAACCGGCACCACCTCCAACTACTCCGACGGCTGGTACATGGGCGTGACCAAGGACCTGGTGACCGGCGTGTGGGTGGGCGGCGAAGACCGCAGCATCCACTTCCAGGGCTCGCAGCAGGGCGAAGGCGGCCGCACGGCCCTGCCCATCTTCGGCCGCTACATGGAGAAAATCTACCAGGACAAGTCCCTGGGCTACGACTACGGCCACTTCCCCAAGCCCGACGAGAAAATCAAGAAGAAGTACATCTGCACCACCGAGGACTACCGCCCCCGCCGCCGCGAAGCCCTCGACACCGTGGCTGCCGACGACCTGCTGGAGCGCATGAACAATGGGGGAGGGGTGCCGGATAGCCTGCGGCCTTAGCGCATGTAACCTACTGGCGCGAGTTTAGGCGCAGCCGCAACTCGTGCCTTAAATGAGGTGGAGGCTGGGCCTCCACTGCCGCGCCAGCGGCAAGCCGGAGCCATATCAGCAGGGCGTTCTATTGCGTCGTTCCAATGCGAGACGCAGCCTCGCCCGGATGGCTAGCACGAGTTACGGCTGCGCCTAAACTCGCGCCAGCCTGGGGGTGCCGGACAGCCTCAGATAAAGCCGCCAGTCTATTTTACAAACCACTTTTTAGCTAGAGCTACCTGGGTGAGATGGCCAATGGTGGTTTCTCTGGGGCGCAGCTCAGGCCTTCCCTTCCTGGAAAAAAGTGCCTTTAGGATGTCCCGTAGTGCGTTTTCAGACGTGACGTACTCGTCTACAGGAAACTCTTCTGGATTGGCAATGCCAAATTCTGCGAAGAAGTCATTATACAAAGTGTGCGTGTCAAGGCCTGCGATTGACACATCTTCCTCTATGCGGGTACTCTCGTTTAGCTCCGCTTTGTTAATTCCAACCTTGCGTTCTACGAAGCTTTTTACGGCTTCCAGCATGCCCTGGTATTCAACAGTAGATGAATGACTCATCGCATCTTGAGAGTGAAAGCATTTGGTTGCTGCCCCAAGCTTGTAGTACAAAGTGACATTGCGCTGATTAAAACTTAGGTTCAACTAGTCAGAGCCAAGTATTGCCCGGGCCCCCGTTCAGTCTACCTTCAGCGGCGGGCCTACCACTTGCATGTCGTGGTCAGTAAAAATCTTATTCAGCTGAGCTGGGGTAGGGGCTTCCGTGAGCGACGCCAGCAGCACAAAGAATTCTTCCAGCTTGCCGGCGGGCTGCAGAATCACCGTCATGCGGCCGCGCTCCGAGAGCTGCGACCAGGCGTGGGGCACTTGCCGGGGCAGGAAGATGCTTTCCCCGGCTTTCAATCGGTGCATGTCGTCGCCCACCTTGAATAAGTACTCGCCTTCCAGCACCTGAAATACCTCGTCCTGGTGGGGATGGATGTGGAGCGGCGTACCGCGTTTGGGCGAAAGGCTGGTTTGCTCAAAAATGGCCAACTGCCCGTTGGTATCCTTGCCCGATACCTTCACATCCTGAATGTTGACGTTCACGCCCTTCAGGTGGATATGGCCATGGTAGCGGCCCTCCCCGGCCCCAACCTTAAAGGCTTTACCCGGCTTGGCTGCATCTGCAGGCAAGGGCAGCGAATAAGCCAGGGTAGCGGCGGGCACCGCTGCAGCCGAAAGAAGAAAGGAGCGTCGTTTCATGGCCAGTATAGGTTAGGATAGTTCAAGCTGATATTAGCTTGAATGTCCTAATATACAGCCTTATCCTTCTACGTAAAACGACTCCAGCGCTTCGTGTAGCGTGGGGTACTCGAAGCGGAAGCCGTGGGCCAGCACTTTCTGGGCGCTCACGCGCTGCGAGGCCAGCACAATCTCGCTCATCTCACCCATGGCCAGCTTCAGGCCGAAGGCGGGCACCTTGGGCAGCAGCAGGGGCCGGTGCAGCACCTGGGCCAGCACTTCGGTGAATTCCTGGTTTGTGACCGGGTTGGGCGCCACGGCGTTGTAGGTGCCGCGCCAGCTTTCGTCTTCCAGCATGGCCATGAAGAGGCGGCACAGGTCGTCGAGGTGAATCCAGGACATGTACTGCTTGCCGCTGCCGAGCGCCGCGCCGGCGCCCAGCTTCACGGGGCGGGCCATCTGGGGCAGGGCGCCGCCCTCGTTGCTGAGCACGATGCCGATACGGGGAATAACGGTGCGGATGCCTAGCGCCGCTACGGGCTCGGCGGCCAGCTCCCACTGGTGGGCCACGTCGGCCAGGAAGTCGTGGGTGGGCAGGCCCGGCGGGGTTTCCTCGGTTACCATGGCATCGCCGGCGTCGCCGTACACCCCAATGGCCGAGGCCGAGATAAAGGCCCGCACGTGGTGGCCGTGGGTGCTCAGCTCGCGGTGCAGCAGGGCCAGGCCACCCAGGCGGCTGGTCATAATCTCGCGCTTGCGCTCATCGGTCCACTTGCCGTCGCTCACGCTGCTGCCGGCCAGGTTGATGATGTAGTCGGCGTAGGGCACCGCGGCTTCGTCGATGGTGCCGGCGGCGGGGTCCCAGCGGAAGGAACGGTAGTGGCTGCTCTTGGCCGGCTCCCGGCTCAGCAAAGCCACCTCAAATCCGCTATCAATCAGCATTTCGGCAAGGCGGGTACCAATGAGGCCGGTACCACCGGTGATGAGGACTTTGCGGGACATTCTTTTGCGATGGAATAACTACAAAGGTAACGCCTGGCCTGTTGTCGCCCGGAGCCCGGCACCAATGCTACTTGCCAATCTGGCGCAAAAACTCCTGGCGCAGCGTTTCGTCGGAGCGGAAGCGGCCGCTGTACTCGCTGGTGATGGTGCCACTGCTGGTGTCGTTCACGCCGCGGCTCATCACGCAGAGGTGGTCGGCTTCGATGAGCACGGCCACGTCGTCGGTGCCCAGGCTGCGTTTGAGCGACTCGGCAATCTGCCGCGTCAGGCGCTCCTGCACCTGAGGCCGGCGGGCGTAGTACTGCACCACGCGGTTGAGCTTGCTCAGCCCCACTACGTGCCGGCCCGGCAGATACGCCACGTGGGCCTTGCCGATGATGGGCACGAAGTGGTGCTCGCAGCACGAAAACAGCGTGATGTCGCGCTCCACCAGCAGCTGCTTGTACTCGTAGCGGTTCTCAAACAGTCGCACTTCAGGCTCGTTGGCGGGGTTGAGGCCCTTAAACCACTCCTGCACGTACATCTTGGCCACCCGGCGGGGCGTGCCAGCCAGGCTGTCGTCGCTCAGGTCCAGCCCCAGCTCTTGCATGATGGCCTCGAAATGAGGAGTGATGGCCGCAATCTTGTCCGCGTCGGACTTGGCGAATGCGTCGGGGCGGAGGGGAGTGCGCAGGCCTGAAGGCAGGTGCTGGTCGGCTGCAGGGCCGGAAGAAGAACTATCCATGGTATTCTACAAAATTACGCTCCGTCTCGTGGAGCGTAACGGAAAGCGTCAGGGCGGCGTCGAGGTGGGGGCGCAGCCGCTGCCAGATGACGACGGCGATGTTTTCGGCCGTGGGGTTGAGGGCACGGAAGTCTTCTGTGTCCAGGTTAAGGTTGCGGTGGTCGTAGCGGTTCAGCACTTCGCGCTTGATAAGGTCGCTCAGCACCTTCATGTCGTACACATAGCCGGTGTCCGGGTTCACCTCGCCGGTCAGGCGTACGGTCAGGTTGTAGTTGTGACCGTGGTAGTTGGGGTTGTTGCATTTGCCAAACACCTGCTGGTTGCGGGCCTCGTCCCAGGCAGGGTTGTGCAGGCGGTGGGCGGCGTTGAAATGCTCGGAGCGGCAGACGGTTACTCGCATAGGGCACTAGAACCCCGGCCAGGGGGGCTTTGTTCGCAAAGGGTGCCGCTTTTAAGGCAAATACAGCAAAAGCCAAACATTCAGTAGAATGTAAGCGGGTTGTGGTATGATTTAATCAACAAAAATGCGGTTTCGGCAAAAAAATCACGCTTTTACTTGCCAAGCCTCCAATATTGGGGCTAAATTTGAAAAGCCGGAAAGAGGTACTTTTGCCCTATCGTTCCTCAAACGTCTTTTGTTATGCTCTCTCAACTCGTAATCTCAATGAAACGAAGCTTACTCCTGCTATTATTGGTGTGTCTGGCGGCACTCAACAGCTATGCCCAAAAGTCCGTAGTGGATGAGGCGGATATGTCTATCAACAACATCCCCCGCAAAGGCCAGCGGGTTAGCATTCAGCTCGACAGCCGTAAGATTGAGTCGTCGTGGCTGAAGCAGCTGAACGACAAGTTCGGCAACAAGGTGAAGAACAATAAAGGCATCATCACCATGGACGGCGTGGTGATTGAGGAAATTGCCCCCAACCCCATCCGCGTTATCAGCAAGGTAGATGCTACGCCCACCGGCACCACCGTATGGTGGAGCATTGACTTGGGCAACGCCTACCTCGGCAAAGATGCTACGCCCACGCAGTGGAAGTCGGCCGAGAAGTACCTGAAAGACTTCGCCCGCGCCATGTACCGCGAAGACCTGGTGGCCCAGATTGCCGAGTCGGAGCGTGCGCTGGTAACCTCGCAGAACAACCACATGGCTGTGATTGAGAAGGCCAACAAAATCAAGCAGGACATTGAGAAGAACAAGGCCCGCAAGATTGAAATCCAGCAAATGCTGGCCGCCAACGCCGCCGAACTCCTGCAGTACAACAACCAGATTGACCTCAACCTGAAAGAGCAGGAAGCCGCCCGCGCCGACATTGTGAACATGCGCGTGGCCCTGGAGGCCGTGAAGGAGCGCATGAACAAAATCGAGTAGTCGGCGCTTCATCCCGCAACAAGCATAAGAAAAAGCCCTGCCATTCAATTGGCGGGGCTTTTTTGCATTCGGGGCTAACCCCTGCCGGGTTTACTGCGTTGGCTGAGCATCTGCTCACTCCTTTACCCTTTCCACATGGACAAGAAAGAAGTCAACCACCAAACCCACCTCGACGGCACCATCAAGCTGCTCACCGACGACTTATTCGAAGAAGCCAGCCGTGCCGGGCTCGACAATAAGTTTCAGCGCTGGATTGAAGACCTTAAAGAAGCCAACAACCCGGCCCTGCACGAGCTTATTGTGGACCTGCAGGCCCTCAAAGCGCACTTTGGCAGTGGTACCCTCGATGGCAAGCTGATTGCCGACCTGTTGGAGCGTTTGGGGGCCAACACGCGGCAGGCGGCCAATTTTGCGGAAGGCAACACTCAGTCCCGGGTAATCAGGCTGGGCGAGGTGCTGAGCGGCGTGGCCAAGCAGCTGCGCAGCGGCGCGCCGGCCCCCGATGGCAAGCTGCCCCAGGATATGTCGTCGCACAAGCCCATGGGTGGGCTCTAAGAGCGGCCAGCAATGCGAAAAAGCCGGCTCCTGTGCAGGAGCCGGCTTTTGCTGCTGAAAGCAGAGTAACTTAGGCCGTGGCCTTGGCTACCTGGTTCAGGCGACGCTCTTTGATGCGGGAAGCTTTGCCCGACAGGCCGCGCAGGTAGAACAGACGGGCGCGACGCACTTTACCGCGACGCACTACCTCGATTTTCTCGATGTTGGGCGACAGCAGGGGGAAGATACGCTCGGTGCCGATTTGGTTGGAAATCTTGCGCACGGTGAAGGTTTCGCCGTTCGACGAAGGGTTGCGGCGCTGCAGCACCACGCCCTGGAACTGCTGGATGCGCTCCTTGTTGCCTTCGCGGATTTTAACGTGCACGTTCACGGTGTCGCCGGCGGCGAAGTCCGGGAAGCTGGCGCGGCGCTCTTGCGATTCGGCGTTGATAAAGTCGAGTAGTACGCTCATGACTAGGAAAATTACGAAAGACGGCGCCGCCGCCTGGAATTGATTTTTACGAAACGGACCGCAAAGATAGGCGTTTAGGTTGAGGATAGCAAGAGGTTACTTCAATTGTATTCTCAACTTTGTTGCCGACCGGCCCGGCTCTCTGACGTTTACAGAGCAGGAGCGGGGCTGCCCGGTGGAAATACCTTACTCGCCGGGCAGTAAATCGGGCCGACGGGCGCGGGTGCGGGCCAGGGCCTGCTCGTGCCGCCACTCTTCAATCTTCGGGGTGTTGCCCGATAGTAGAATGTCGGGCACCGTTTGGCCCCGCCACTCGGCCGGGCGGGTGTACACCGGCGGGGCCAGCAGGTCGTCCTGAAACGAGTCGGAAAGGGCCGACTCCTCATTGCCCAGTACGCCGGGTAGCAGGCGCACAATGGCATCGGTCAGGATGGCGGCCCCGAGCTCACCGCCGCTCAGCACGTAGTCGCCTACGCTGATTTCGTGGGTGATATAGGTCTGACGGATTCGCTCATCGATGCCTTTGTAGTGCCCGCAGAGCATAATGATGTTGCCCAGCAGCGACAGGCGGTTGGCCAGGGGCTGGCGCAGCGTCTCGCCGTCGGGCGTGAGGTAGATAATGGCGTCGTAGGGGCGCTGGGCCTGCAGCTCGTCTATCCAGGCCGCAATGGGCTCGACGCGCAGCACCATGCCTGCTCCACCACCAAACACGGCGTCGTCTATCTGCCCGTGCTTGTTGATGGCCTTGTCGCGCAGCTGGTGCAGGTGGATTTCGACCAGCCCTTTGTCCTGGGCCCGCTTCACGATGGAGTGGCCGAAGGGGCTGACCAGCAGCTCGGGCAGGCAGGTGAGGATGTCGATTCTCATTTTTGTTAGCTTCAAGCCACAAGCTGCAAGCGGCAAGCTTTCCTTCAAGCAAATTTTAGCTTGCGGCTTGCGGCGTGAAGCTTGCAGCTCCATTAAGGTTCATCAAACTCGTCGGGCTCGTCCCGCTCGCGGGAGGAGGGCTTCAGGTACACGTCGAGCAGGCCCTCGGGCAGGTTAACGAACACCTGTTTCGTAGCCAGGTCAGCCCGGTCAATGAGCTCATCGGCCACCGGAATCAGTACTTCCTGGCCCTGGTAGCGCATGGCCAGCACGTCCTGCTGGGGCAGCTCGTAGAAGTTTTCTACGATGCCCAGCTCGCCCAGCGCCGCATCGACCACGGTGAAGCCGATGACGTCGTGGAAGTAAAATTGATTGTCGCCCAGCTTTGGCAGCTCGCTCAGGGGCAGGTAGAGCTGGGCGCCACGCAGGGGCTCGGCATCTTCGATGCGGTCGATGCCCTTAAGCTTGAGCAGCACGCGGGGGCCGGACTGGTGCTGCACCTTCTCCACGCCGTAGGGCTGCAGCGTTTTGGGGGCGCTGGGGAGGGTCAGGTACAGCGTTTTCAGCTTTTTGTAAGCTGCCGGGTCGTCGGCGTCGAAGTGAGCGGCCACGAAGCCGCGCAGGCCGTGGGTTTTGAGGATGTAGCCGAGCTGGTAAGTTTCGTCGAGCGTCATAGGGAGGCTAAAAAAAGTTTGGGAGCTGCCGGCTCGTGGCCCGCAACTCCCAAACAAACTTAGATTGGCAAAGCCAGCAACTACTCGGCGGCAGCTTCTTCGGCAGCCGGGGCTTCCTCGGTAGCAGCTTCTGCAGCCGGGGCGGGGTTGGCAGCAGCCAGGGCAGCAGCCTGCTTCTGACGCAGGGCCTCGGCGCGGGCTTCTTTCACCTTGGTTTCGGCAGCCAGGGCAGCTTTGCGGGCATCGGCTTTGGCGTCAACCAGGCCAGTGCGCTTGCCTTCGATTTTGGCGTCCTTCTCTTCTTTCCAGGCGGCGAAGCGCTGGTCGGCTACTTCCTGGGTGATGGCACCCTTTTCAACGCCGAGCTGCAGGTGACGGCGCATGAGCACGCCGCGGTAGCTGAGCATGGCGCGCACCGTGTCGGTGGGCTGGGCGCCGGTCATCATCCAATGGAACGCACGGTCGGCGTCGTAGTTGATGGTGGCAGGGTTGGTGTTGGGGTTGTAGGTACCGAGCTTCTCAATGAAGCGGCCGTCGCGGGGCGAGCGGCTGTCGGCTACTACGATGTCATACATTGCGGCCTTCTTGCGGCCACGGCGGGCGAGGCGGATTTTGACTGCCATAAACCTGGTGGGTTGTGCGACGCAACTCGTGCGTCTGGTTAATTCCCAAAAATTTGGGAGTGCAAAGGTACAGGAAAAGCTTGGCGTTCGGAAGTGCTGCGCTAAGATTTTCATTTGCAGGCGGCTTGTAAGCCGTCGGGAGCATTATCGGCGTGGGTTATTTTCAGTTTTGTGTAAGGGAAGGCGCCCGCCGCCGTCTGGTTAAACAGCACCTTAACCAACCTTGCCATGGCCTTTTTCCTGCCAAAGCCACTTACCGTCGCTGTCCGCCTGCTGGGCATCCTGCTTTTGACTTGCCTGACCGGCGGCTTGCGGGCCCAGCCCGTGCCGCGCGTCGTGGTGGTCGAGCACTTCACCAACACCTTGTGCAGCGTATGCGCCAGCCGCAACCCGGGCTTTTACGCCAACCTGCGGCAGCAGGCGGGGGCCCTGCACATTGCCTACCACCCCAGCTCGCCCTACCGGGCCTGCCTGTTCAGCCAGCAGAACACGGCTGAGAACGATGCCCGCACCAACTTTTACGGCGTGTATGGCGGTACACCGCGGCTGGTCATCAATGGCTTAGAGATTCCGGCGGGGCAGGATTATGCCACGCCCGCGCTGTTTGCGCCTTTCCAAGGTCAGACTTCGTCCTTGGCCGTGAGCGTGACGTTGGTTCCGGCCGGGGCCGACTCGATAACCGCCACGGTGCGGGTAGAAACCCGGGCGCCGCACAGCTACGGCACGCTGAGCCTGTACCTGGCCCTGGCCGAAGACACCGTAAGCTATGCCGCGCCCAATAGTGAGCAGCGCCACTTCGACGTGTTCCGCAAGTCGTTTACCGGTATTAATGCGCTGGCTTTCTCGCCTGGGGCCGCCGTGGGCAGTGTAGTGGTAATTGAGCGCACCATTTACAGAAATCCGGGCTGGGTTAGCCGCCGGCTTTATGCCCTGGCCTTGGTGCAGGAGGCCAGCCGCGCGTTGGTGCAGGCCGGCGCCTCTGCGCGCTTAGGAACCGTGACGGCCACCAGTGCCGGAACGGCGGCCGCCACAGGCTTACAGGTGTACCCCAATCCGGCCGGCGATGAGGTGTCAGTCAATGCCGATTTTCAGGACTTCCGCCTGGAGATTTACAACTCCCTGGGCCAGCACGTGCAGACGCAATATGTGGAAGGCAAACTAAGCACGCTCAGCATTGGGCGATTTGCTCCCGGGCCCTACTTACTGCGGGCCATCGGGCCGGATGGCCGGGACTACCGCACGCGGCTGATAAAGCAATAAAAGAAAAGGCCCTGGCGCAATGCCTGGGCCTTTTTGCTGCAATCAAGCCAGGTTAAGCAGCGACGGCCTTGCGCTTGGGTTGCACGTTTTTGCGCTTGATTTTGATGACGTGGGCCTTGTCCAGGGTCCAGATGGCGACGTAGGTGGGGTCAAATTCCCACCATTTCACGCCGAAGTTGACGCGCATGGGCAACTTGTGGTGGTTGTTCTGGAACAACTCGCCAAAGGCCAGGAAGTCCAGGGCCAAGGTGTTCTTGGAGTGGTCGTGGTTGTCGAAGTTCTGGTAGCCGTACTTGTGGCCGCCCCAGTTCACAATGGCGCCGTGGATGGGGCCCATCAGGAAGTGGATGGGCAGCAGCAGGTACTGCCACCAGGCCGTGGCGAAGTTCACGTAGAACAGCACGTAGGCCACGCCCCAGCCCAGGCGCGACATCCAGTTGTCGCCAATCTTCTCAATCAGGCTCCACTCGGGGTAGTCACCTTCAAACCGCTCGGCCAGAGCATAGTTGTGGTTCAGCACATCATTGTAGATGTTTTTGGTTTTCCACATCATCGAAAACGCGTTCGATGAAAATAGCGGCGAGTGCGGGTCCAATTCGGTGTCGGAGTAAGCGTGGTGCATGCGATGCAGCAGCGCGTAGGCCCGCGGCGAGAGGAAGGAGCTGCCCTGGCAGATGTAGGTGAACAGGAAGAAGAACTTCTCCCAGAACTTGTTCATCGTAAACATCTTGTGCGCCGCGTAGCGGTGCAGATAGAAGGTTTGCGTGAACAGCGACAGGTAGTAGTGCGCGACGAAAAAGACCAGAATAGCCATAAAGTAAAAAACGCGTGAGCTGCCCGCACAAGCTAAATGCCGGGGGGATGGTTCACAGTTAGCGCTGCAAAATTACGGTCGGGGCCGGGGAGGGGGCGAAATCCGGGTGCAGAAGGCCAAAATGTTGCACGCCATAGGTGCGGTCGCAGTTGCGGCGTTTGCCCTCTGTCATTGCGAGCGGAACGCAGTGAAGCGCGGCAATCCGTCCTGTTCTCAGCGACCAGCCAAATAATGTGAGAAGCCCCAACACCTAGGTTGATGTCGGGGCTTTTGTAGGTCTGGGTTTACCTGGAGACTGAATGCTAGAGGACGGATTGCCACGGCCTGCGCCCTCGCAATGACACGGGTTTTACTGGGTCGCGCTGCTGAACTATCAGTTCCCTTCAAACGCCCGGGCCGCATCCCAGTGCGGGGCGTCGGGCAGGGGCGCGATGAAGGTCATTTGCTCTTTCGTGACGGGGTGCTGCAGCTGCAGTTGGCGGGCGTGCAGGGCAATGCTCACATCCGGCAGCGGGGCCAGGAAGCCGTACTTTACGTCGCCCACGATGGGCGTGCCCAGGCCGGTGGCTAGCTGGGTCCGAATCTGGTGGGGGCGACCCGTGATGGGGTTTATCTGCAGCAGAAAGCGGTTGCCGGCCGGGCCCAGCAGCTCGTAGTTGAGCTCGGAGCGCAGGCCCTGGGCGTGCTTGTCGGGGTAGGCTTTGGTGACGTTGCGCACGGTGTCTTTCACCAGCCAGTGCACCAGCTTGCCGCTTTCGGGCACGGGGGGCTTGCCGGTGAGGGCCCAGTACGTTTTGTGAATCTTGTCGTCGCGGAACAGCTCGTTGAGCCGGCTCAGGGCCTTGCTGGTTTTGGCCAGTATCACGATGCCGCTCACGGGCCGGTCGATGCGGTGGCAAACGCCTACGAAGGCTTCGCCCGGCTTTTTGTACTTAAAGCGCAAATATTCGGCGGCTTTTTTGGAGAGAGGCTCGTCGCCGGTGGCATCGCCCTGCACCAGAATACCGGCGGGCTTGTTGATAACGAGCAAGTGGTTGTCTTCGAACAGAATTTCTCTGCCTTCGGACCAGATATTGGGACGGTTCAAGCGGCTTGGACAGCAACAAATTGGATTATCTACAGGAACAGGCCTCAGCCCCTCGGACTCTCGGACAGCGTTAGCACATGGCGGCCTCAGGCTCCTGCTTTATCAAGGCGAAGGTACGCAAGCGCTGCTATTCCGTTTCATACGAAGTGGTGAGATAGTGAAATGGTGTGATGGTGAGTATACGTGTCATTGCGAGCGGAACGCAGTGGAGCGCGGCAATCCGTCCTCTAGCACTCAGTCACTAGGTAAGCCAAGACATGAAAAGCCCCAATGCCAGCGCTGGCGTTGGGGCTTTTTACATTATCTGGCTGGTCGCACAGAGAGGACGGATTGGCTACGCCGAACTGCGTTTGCCACGGGCTACGCCATCGCAATGACACGTCTTTTCGCTGAGTCGTGTACTCTCTACTTTCTACTCAATACTTACTACTAATACCCTTCCTCTTTGGTTGGGAAGGCACGGCTTTTCACGTCTTCGACGTAGCGGGCCACGGCGTCGGTCATCACGTCGTGCAGTTCGGCGTAGCGGCGCAGGAAGCGGGGCTCGAAGCCTTTGGTGATGCCCAGCATGTCGTGCACTACCAGCACCTGCCCGTCCACGTCGGGGCCGGCGCCGATGCCGATGACGGGGATGGTGAGCTCCTCAGCCACCTGCTTGGCCAGGGCGGCGGGGATTTTTTCCAGCACCAGGCCAAAGCAGCCGATTTCCTGCAGCAGGCGGGCGTCTTCAATGAGCTTCTGGGCCTCGGCTTCTTCCTTGGCGCGCACGGTGTAGGTGCCGAACTTGTAGATGGACTGGGGCGTGAGGCCCAGGTGGCCCATCACCGGAATGCCGGCCGTGAGGATGCGGATGATGGAGTCCTTGATTTCGGCGCCGCCTTCGAGCTTCACGCCGTGCCCGCCGCTTTCCTTCATGATGCGGATGGCCGACTGCAGGGCCACCGACGAGTTGCCCTGGTACGAGCCGAAGGGCATGTCGACCACCACGAAGGCCCGCTTCACGGCCCGCACCACGCTCTGGGCGTGGTATATCATCTGGTCGAGGGTGATGGGCAGGGTGGTTTCGTGGCCGGCCATCACGTTGGAGGCCGAGTCGCCGACGAGCAGCACGTCGACGCCAGCGCCGTCGAGGATGTGGGCCATGGAGAAGTCGTAGGCCGTGAGCATGGAGATTTTCTCCTGGCGCTGCTTCATGGCCAGCAGCTGATGGGTGGTGACGAGCTTAACTTCCTTGTGCTGGGACATGCGGGTAATTCGGTAAGGGGAGGCTGGGCCTCCATTGCGAAGACAAAGCTGGCAAATTCCCGGCATTTGAACCGAGCCATGCCCAGCCGCAGAGGAAAATTACTCGGAAATAAATGCGGCCCGCAGCCGGTTGGGGCAGCGGGCCGGCAGGCCTAAGCTGGAAGAAGGGAGTCTGGTAAGGAGCTTAGACCTAGGATGAAGGAAAATAATTGGTGTACAGGGGGCAGCGGCGCTGCGGTAAAAGGGTGGGGCAGCCGGCCTTATTGAATCACGGTGATGTAGAAGCTGGTGGCGCCCGAGTTCACGGCGCCGGTGCGGTAGTTGGCTAGGCGCACCTTCACCTGGTCATTGGCCGACACGTATGAGTTGGCGACGGTGATACCTTGGGCAAGGTTGGCGTCGGCCGAGGTGAATACCGTGGCGCCCGGGCGGGCGCCGGTTACGGTGAAGGTCAGCTCAACGTGGTTGGTGCCGGGCACTGAAACGGTGGCCTGCCCGGTGAAGGAAGCCCGTATAACCTGATTCAGGGCTGTGCCGCCCTGACCAATCTGGACGGTGTTGCCGCTCTGGTCGCCGATGACGGTGGAGCCGCGCAGGTAGTTCTTGCCGTCGGCGCTGTAGTTGAAGTGGGTGGTGCCACCCGCGGCGGGCAGGCGCACCTCGCCACTGGTTACGTGCAGCTTAGCCGCCGGACTGGCTGTGCCGATACCTACGTTGCCAGTGTTATCGATGCGCACGCCTTCGTTACCGCCATCATTGCTGAGCCAGTTGCCGTTGAGCTCCACATTCTGGCTGGCGGTGTGGTTGCCGAGGTTGTCGCCAACGGCGGCAGTGGTCTGGGTACTGCCGTCGGGGAAGCGGAAGCCGCCGGCCGAGGAATACACCGTGCCGGCCACTTCCAGCGTCTGGCTCGGTGCGCTGGTGCCGATGCCCACGTTGCCGCTGGCATCTACCCGCAGGCCGGCGCTGCCGCCGCCCGTGAGCAGGTTGCTGCCCAGGTTCAGGTTGGTAGTGGCGGTATGGTTGCCCAGGTTGTCATAGGTGCCGGGCACGTTGACGATGTTGCTGCCGTCGAGCAAGGGCGCGGGGGGCATGACGCCCAGCGGCGTAATGGTGAGCGAACTGGCCGCCGTGGTGGTTTGGTAGCTGACGCCGGTTGCGCCGGGGGCGGCATAGGACGAGCCGCCACCGCCTGCCCCCATGGTCGTATTGGAGGAGCCATTGGGGTATTGTATATAACGTCGGGCGCCGCCGCCACCCCCGTAATAGCCGCCGCCTCCGCCGCCGCCGCCCTGGGCAGACCCGTTGCCCCCCTGACCCAGCGTGCCGGCTCCGCCATTGGAGAAACTGCCGTCGCTGCCGCCCGCGCCGCTGGTGCTCTGGGTCGCGCCGCGGCCCCGAATGTCGTCGGTGCCCCCGCCATCCTGACCGGTTTGGCCACTGGAGCCGCCCGCCCAGCCGGCACCGCTGCCGCCGCCGCCGCCGCCGGCTACCACAATGCGGTCGGCCAGCGTGGCGCTGCCCCGCCGCAAGTCAGTAGCCCCGCCTCCGGTACCAACCGCATTTCCATTGCCCCCGCCGTTGTATCCTCCGGCTCCTCCTACGTCATTGGTGCCGGGCCCGCCTACGTAGATGGTTAGCGTTTCGCCGGGCGTTACGGGCAGGGTAGCCGTTACGCGGGCGCCCTGGCCACCAGCGGTTCCAAAGTAGCTGCCTCCTTTCGCTCCAATAGCTACAACCTGGATGCTGGTGATGCCAATGGGTACTTGGTAGGTTTGGGGCGCCCCGGTGAAGGTGAAAGTTTGGGCCGCCGGGGAGGGGTTGCTCGTGTTGGTAGTGCCTATGGCCTCTGTCCAGGCCGTACCGTCCCAGAGGTTGAGGCGGCCGGTGCTAGTGTTGAAAATGAGCAGGCCGGCCTGGGTGGCGCCCAGGTTTTGCGTCGTAGTAAGGGCCGTCCGCTGCGCCTGGCTGAGGCGAGGTGGGAGCAGGCCCTTGGTGGTGGAATTGAGGTCGAGCAGGGCCGACGGGCTGGGAGAGGTGGTGCCGATGCCGACGTTGCCGCTACTGCTCACGGCCAGGCCGCTGCTGCCGCCGTTGCCCACGAGCTGGTTGGCACCCAGGTCCAGGTTCTGGCTGGCCGTGTGGTTGCCCAGGTTATCGGGGGCGCTGGCCAGCTTCCAGGCCCCGCCGAGGTACACGAGTTGGGCTACTTCGCCGGCGGCGATGGTGAAGCCCGCCAGGGTCGCCGGGTTGTTGTCTTGGTTACGAACCGTAAGCCACTGGCCTTCGCGCGGGGTGCCCGTTAGCGTAATAGCATTGGCCTGGGTGCCGCTGGTAGGGCTGATGACAATGGCCGAGGTGCTGCGGGCCGCAAAGCTCAGGCTGGCGGCCGCCGCGCGGCTTACGGGCGTAATGGTCAGGGCGCTGTCGGCCCGGATGGAGCCGTGTACGTCGAGGGCGGTGCGCGGCGTGGTGGTGTTTACCCCAAGGCGCTGGGCATGCGCAGAAAAAGTGGCGGTGGCCAGCCCCAGGGCAGCCAGCAGGCGTGAGTAGGAGTGCTTCATAGCAATGACGCAGAAGTAAAGTGCAGTCAAAGCTGAAGCCCCACAGGCCCGCGTGCCAGTATTTTGGATGAAGAGCCGGGAATCTGGTACGAAGGCCGGCGGATTATTCGTCGGCTGGTTCGCTAAGCCGCCTCGCCCCAGGTGCTGCTCATGGCTTGGTGCAGCGCCTGGCAGAGCTGCTGACCTACCAGGGGCTTGACCAGCACGGCCAGGGGCGCCGTAGCCTGCAGGCGCTGCAGCACGGCCGGGTCGCCCAGAGCCGTGACGAACACCACCGGCACCGGCAGGGGCTGGGAGTGCTGTAAGGCTAGGGCCACTGCCATGCCGTCGAGGGGGCCGCGCAGGCGCACGTTCAGCACCACCACGTCGGGCAGCAGCAGGCGGGTGGCCGTGAGGGTGGAGTCGCCGCGGGCTTCCACGGCCAGCACTTCGTGCCCGGCCTCGCGCAGGCAGGCCTCAAGGTCGGCCGCGACTAAAACGTCGTCTTCGGCCAAAAGAATACGGAGGCTGCTGGAGTTCATGGCGTATGGGAAAGAATACACCCCAAGAAACACCGGCCCGCTGCCGGGTATGAAATTTTCCGGACGAGTAGCGGCTTTTTGAGGGTGAACGTAGCCCTGGCCCACTCCGACGAAACCAGGCTAGCGCCCGCCAAGCAGCTGTTATTGGTGGATAAAGCCTTGGGCGATGAGATGAGAGGCCCGCTACAAGGTGGGCAGGCGGCGCAGCAGCTCCGGGCGGTAGGAAGTGCCAATGGGCACCTCGTGCCCGCCCACCAGGGCCCGCAACTCGTCGTAAGCCGTCACGTGGGCCAAGTTAAGAGCGAAGGAGCGGTGCACGCGCAGCAGGCCGGGCCGGTTGAGCTTGCTGAGCAGGGTGCCCAGCAGTGTGGTAAGCATGTAGCGGGTGCCGGGCGTGACCAGCAGGCAGTAGTTGCCCTGGGCTTCTATAAACAGGATGTCGCTGAAGGGCACCTTCACGTAGCGGCCCTGGTGGCGCACGAAGATGCCGTCGGCCACCACTTCGGCGTCGGTCGTGGCCTCGTCGGATGGAGCAGGCTCGGCCGTGGGCTGATTAGCGGGCAGCTGGGCGTTACGCAGGGCCAGCTCCACGGCAATGGCCAGGTCGCGCTCAACAAAGGGCTTCACCAGGTAGGCTGCCGGGCCCTGGGCCAGGGCCTGGTCGAGGGTGCTGCGGTCCGACTGGCCGGTCAGGAAAATAAAGGGCACCGGCTTCCAGGCGCGGATGCGGGCCGCAGTCTCGATGCCGGTCAGGGCGCCTTTGAGGTTGATGTCGAGCAGCACCAGGTCGGGCTGCACCTCGGGCAGCACGCGCAGGGCTACCTCGCCGCTGCGCACAGCCATGGGCACTTCGTAGCCCTGGCGCTCCAGGGCGTCCTGCAGGTCGGCGGCCACCAGCAGCTCGTCTTCAACAATAAGGATGCGTAGGGCTGGCGGGGTCATACGGACGGGGCAGTAGTTAACTCGCTTAAAGGAATGCGGGCATCGGTGACGGTACCCCCGCCGGGGCGCTCCGACCAGCGCAGGGTGGTTTCGAGCTGCTGGGCCAGCAGACCCATCAGCCGGCGGCCAAAGGAGGGGGCTGCACCGTCCTCAGCTGTCGGCACGCCGGGGCCGTTGTCGCTCACGCGCAGGTGCAGGTCGCCGTCGGCCAACTGCTCCAGCCGCACCTCGAGGCTGGGCGCGGGCTGACCGGGCAAGGCGTACTTGCAGGCATTGGTTAGCAGCTCGTTCAGCAGCAGGCCCAGGGGCAGGGCCACTTCCACGTCGGCCGCCACGTCGGCCACGTCGATGCGGGCCACTGCGCTGGCCTCGAAGCCGAAGGTGCCCAGCACGGTGTTGACGAGCAGGGTCACGTAGTCGGGCAGGGCAATGTGGCGCAGCTCCTCGTGCTGGTACAGCTTCTGGTGGAGCAGGGCCATGGCTTCCACCCGGCTTTTGGAGTCGCGGATGGCGTTGCTGGCGCCGGGGTCGGTGAGCTGCCGGGCCTGCAGGCTGAGCAGGCTGCTGACCACCTGCAGGTTGTTTTTCACGCGGTGGTGCATTTCGCGCAGCAGCACTTCCTTGTCGTGGTCGCGGCGGGCTATTTCTGCATTTTTCTGGTTCAGGGCCAGCACGGCCTGCTGCTTGAGGCGCACGCGGTTGTAAAGCAGCATGGCCAGGGCCAGGGCCAGCAGCAGCAGGCCGGCGCTGGCGCCCAGCAGCAGGCGCTGGGTGCGGGCCTGGCGGGCAATGACTAGGTTGCGGGCCTGCAGGTCGTGGATGTGGGCCTGCTGCTGCTCGGCTCGGTATCGGGCGCTGAGGGCAGCAATGGTGCGCGTTTTTTCCTGGCCTACCAGGCTGTCGTGGGCGCTGTGAAAGCGCTTGTGCCAGTGCAGCGCCTCCCGGTAGTGGCCCAACTGCTCCTGCACGGTGGCCAGCAGCGCGTAGTCTTCGCGCAGGCTTTCCAGGTCATCGGCCTGGCGCGAATACGTCAGGGCCGGCTGCAGCGAGGCCAGGGCGCCGGCCAGGTTACCGGTGCGCTGCTGCACCAGAGCACGGTAGCCCAGGAACTGCCCCAGCAGCGCGGGGTTGTCCAGGGCGCGGGCGCGGGCCAGGGCCTGGTCGATAAAGGGCAGCGCGGCGGCCCAGCGCTGCTGCTCCAGCAGCACCGAGCCCAGGTTGCCCAGGCAGCGGGCCTCGTCGACCGGGGAGCCCAGACGCTGGTAGATGGCCAGGGCGGCCCGGGTCTGGCGCTCGGCCTCGTCAAACTGCCGGGTGCTGAGCAGGGAGTACCCCAGGTTGCTGCGGTACAGAGCACTGTCGGCGGCAGTGCGGGCGGTACTCAGCGCTAGCTGATAGTAGCGCCGGGCCTCGGCCAAGTCCTCTTTTTTAGTATAAACATTGGCCAGCCCGTTGTAGGCAATGCCTTGGAAGCGGCGGTCGGCGGGCAGGCGCAGGGTGCGCAGGGCTTCGAGGTGGAAGCGCAGGGCCTCGGCGTAGTCGCCGATGTAAAAGTGCACCGTGCCCAGGTCATTGAGAGTGTACACTATGCCGCGTCGGTAGCCGATGCGGCGGGCCAGGGCCAGGGCCTGCTGCCCGCACAGAATGGCGCTGTCGGGCTTGGTCTGGTTCAGCGCCCAGCACAGCTCGTCGAGCTGGCGCACCCGCAGCGTGTCGGCCGGAGCCGGGCCTGCGGCGGCGGGCACGATGCTCCCGGCCAGAAAAAGTAGAAACAGGCAAACGAGCCGAAACATAGGTAAAGGAAAGGGCTTCAAAGATATTCCGGGCAGCCAATGCCGCCAAGTCCCGCGCCGTAACCACCGGCACCTTCGCAGGGTATAGACAAGCGAATGTGTCGTACCAATGGCGGGCCGGTGCCCGCTGCTTTTTGTTGAATGCTATGCGGTGGATAATACTTTGTTTCTGCTGGGCCCTGGCTCAACTGGCGTCGGCCCAGGGCAGCGCCGTGCTCAGCGGCAAAGTCACGCGCCCCAAATCCGACTCCATCCGGGTGAGCTGGCATCCCCAGCCCCTGGCCCCGCGCGAGCAAACGGTGGGTGCCCGGCTCAACGGCAAGGGCGAGTTTCGGCTCGAAATTCCTGTGGCCGCGCCCACACTGCTGGAGCTGAGCTACGGCGAGGAAGAACTGCCCCTGTTTCTGGAGCCCGGCGATGCCCTGCAGCTTAAGTTTAAGGGCGAAGAGCTGCCCGCCACGCTCAAGTACAGCTCGGCCGATGGCAGCGCCCACAAAGCAGCCGCGGCTGCCAACAACTACCTGGTGGCGGCCGAAAACGAGTTTGCCAACAACGAGGGCTATCAGGTGCTGCCCGACAACATCGAGCTGTATGAAAAGCCCTTTCTGTCTTTCCTGGACTACCGCCGCGACAAGCAGCAGAAGCTGCTGAAGCAGCACGGCGGGCCGGGTGCTTTCACCCCAGCCTTCGCCGCCTTTGCCGAGGCCGAAATCAATTACCTCTACGCCAACGACCGGCTGACGTACCCCGACCTGCGCGAGCAGGTAGTGGGCACCGAAGGCCGTATCCAGCTCACGCCGGAGTTCTATGAGTTCTTGCACGACCCTGCCGTGGTGCCGGGCCAGGCCGCGCCGCCCACCAGCCCCCAGGCCCAGGAGTTTATGCTCAACTACGTGCACTACCAGGTGCGCGCCGATGGAAAAAGCCTGCGCGACCCTGCCTATTACCCGGCCTGCTACCAGCTGGCGGCCCGCACCTTTCAGGGGCCGCTGCGCCCGCTCATTCTGGGCCGCATTATGCTGGAGACCTTCCGCTTTGGGCACGTAGCCCACGCCCAGGCCATGCTTACCGACTACGCCGCCACGGCCCAGGCCCCGCCGGCCTGGCTGGCGCTGCTGCGGCAAGACCTCGACGAGCACCGCGAGCTGGCCATTGGTGCGCCCGCGCCGCCGCTGCCGCTGCGCACCCTGGAGGGCGACAGCGTGCGGCTGGCCGTGTACACCGGCCGGCTGGTGTACGTCATGTTCTGGGACAGCCGCCTGCCCATGAGCCAGCGCGAGCTGCCCTACCTGAAGGAAGTAGTTAAGGAGTTTGCGGGCAAGCCCATCGTCTTCGTCAGCGCTGGATTCGACGATGCAGCGGTGAAAAAGCTGCCCCCGGCCGCCGCGGCCGCGCCTTCCGTGGAGCCCGCCGTGGTGCCCGCCAAGGCCCGGCCCGCCGTGCGCGAGTCCTACGACATTGAGACCCTGCCTTCCTTCGTGCTCATTGCCGAAGACGGCACCGTGCTCGACCCCAACCCCAAGCGCCTCAGCAGCCGGGCCCTGCTCGACGACCTGAAGGCGGCCTTCGGCAAAGCCGCGGCCTACCGGGCCGTGTCGCTGAAGAACGTGAAGCGCTAGCTGATTCCTACAGCAGGCTGCCCCGGAAGCGCCGCGCCAGCGGTACCTCGGGAGCAGCCGTCGTTTCAGCCCGGGTGCCAGCGCTAAGGCAGGGCAATCCAGTTCAGCTGCAGGTTTTGCGTCCAGCCGGTGGTCGTGTTGTCGACGCGCTGGATGTTGACTACGAACTGCGTGGTGCTCACACTGCGGACTGTCACGGCGAAGGTGTCGTTCACGTTGCTGGCGTTGCGGGCCGTGCAGGTGACGTTGGGCGCCGCCGCAAAGGCCGTTGGGAAGGTCACGGTGACGGTTTTGAAAGTGCTACCAGCGTTTGCGCCTACCACGGCCACGCCTTTTTGCATCTTCAGCAGGTCGTCGAGCACCGTACTGGCGGTGCTGCTGGTGCTGAGCGTGCCGCCGGCGTCGGCCGTCACCACGCGGGTGCCCGTGCCGGCCAGGTCACCAATGGACACGTCGCCCGCACTGCTGATGTTTAGTCGGATGGTGTTACTGGTGGCCAGGCGAAGGGCACCCGCACCCAGGCTGGTTATGCTGATGTTGCCGTCGTTGTACTGATTGACGAGCGTAACTTCGTGGCTACCATTGCTAGGAAAGCCGAAATACGCTTTGCGGCCGTTCGCGACGCCCTCGGGGTAGAATTCCTGGTACACGTGCGAGCCGGTGCCGCTGCCGGCCAGGCGCAGGGCCGAGCCGGCGTTGACCAGGCGGGTGGCGCCGCTTACTTCCAACCGGTCGGTGGGGGCAAAGGAGCCAATGCCGACGTTGCCGGCTTCGTTGATGCGCACCCGCTCGGCGCCGGAGGTGTAGAGTTGCAGGTCGGTGAGGTTGTTGCTGCCATCGCCGCGGTAGTTCACCTGAAGGGCCGTGCCGGGGTTGTAGCCCATGTTGCCAGCGTAGCGGCCCAGGAAGGAGATGCGGCCAATGTGCTCACCATTGGTGAGGTTGGTGGGGGCCGCCGCCGTGCCGCCGGCCCGGCGGATGTACAGCGTCTGGTCGCCATAGCCGTACTCGTCCATGATGTAGTCGTCGGCGGCACCGGGGCCGCCGCCGTCGTTCACCAAGTGCAGGCGGCCCAAGGGGCCATTAGTGCCGATGCCCACTTGGCCATTGCCTTGCACAGTGAGCAAGGACGTGCCCTGCGTGCCGGCCGTGGCACCACGGCTCACGTCGAGGGCCACGCCGGTGCTGGCGCTCACCTTCACGGCCACGCCATTATTGGCCCCGCTGCTGGTGTTGTTAAAGAAAGCGGCTGCGTAGCCGCCCTGGCTGTTCACCCAGTTGATGGAGCCATTGCCAAGGCCCAGCGAAACGCCGTTGGCGTCGCTGCCAATGATGTTGTCGGCGCTGTTGGCCAGCTGCGAAACGGGAGCAGTGACGCCCACGCCCACGTAGCCGCTGGGCCGCAGGCTGAGGGCCGTGATGACGTTGGCCGGCCAGTTGTCGGCGAAGCCCATGCCTTGGTAAGCACCCTGGTGCACGTTGAAATAAAATCCCCCACCATAGGCTCCGTCGTCGACGCCCTGAATGGCAGCGGCGCGGCTGATGCCACCCGAGCCAAACATCAGCTCCGCCGCGCCGCTGGCCGGGGCGAAGCCGCTGGTGCTGTTGCCGTACAGGTGCAGCTTGCCTGCCGGGTTAACGAGACCAAGAGCCAGCTTGCCGTCCTCGGTAATGCGCATTCGCTCGCTGCCGCTGGTGATGAACTCCAGGTCGGTGAGGTTGGTGCTGCCGTCGCCGGCGTAAAAGCTTTGCACCATGGAGCCCTCGACGTAGCGCATCAGGCCGTCGGTGCGGGGCGCGAAGGCTACGCGGCCGAGCAGCTCGCCGTAGGGCGTGTTGGTAGGGGCGGCGGCGGTGCCGCCGGCCTTGCGGAAGTAAATGGCCTGGTCGCCGCTGCCGTACTCGTCGAAGACGTAGTCGTCGGCCGCACCGCCTCCGCCTCCGTCGTTCACCACGTGCAGCCGGCCCACCGGGTAGCTGCTGCCCAGGCCCAGAAAGCCGTTGGCCTCGAGGCGCATGCGCTCGGCGTAGCCCGTATTAGTGCCCGTGAGCCAACTGTGGAAGCCCGCGTAGCCGTTGTTGGGCCCGGCGTAGTTGAGCACACCCCAGCCCGCGGCATGGCCGATTTTAGAGCCAGCGGCGCCCAGCAGGGTCAGGTAAATTTTGTCGGTGTCGGCGGTGTTAAGCTTCAGCGTGCCGGTCAGGCTCTGGTTGCCGTTGACGTCGAGCTTTTCGCTGGGGTAGACGGTGCCGATGCCCACCCCGGCGTTGCCCCGGGGCATGAGGTTGAGGGGCTGGTCGGGGTTGGTGCCGGTGGCATACAGCGAGTTGTAGCCGATGCCAATGCCCTGCGTGCCGTTGCTGTGGCGGAATTCAAAGCCGTTGAAGGCGTCGCCCACGTCGCCGGTCACGTAGAACGGCAGGCCGCTGGGGTGGGTACCGGAGCGGGCTTGCAGCTGCACGTCGAAGTGGTTTTGGGGCCGCACCCCGATGCCGACGTTGCTGGTTAGCTGGGTGGGGTAGAGGCTGGCCCCGGCTTGCGTCCACTGCGGGTCCTGAAACGTGACGGCGCCACTGGCTTGCTGGGTGAGCACCTGGCCGGGCAGGCCGTTGGTGGCCGGCAGCGTGTAAGGCCCGCCCGGCTGCGAGAAGGTGAAGACCGGCAGGCGGTTGCCCTGCCTGGGGTCCGGGGCCGACGTCAGGGCGCAGCCCGCCGTGCCGTCGGCGCGAAGAATGTAGTAGGCCTGGTACGCTGTGTTGGCGTAGTTGATATAGTCGGAGTCGGAGGAGGACGACGAGTTGTCGTAGCACATCTGCACGTACACGTTGCTGCTGCCGTCCCACACGAAAGGCGTGTTGAAGACGTGAGTGTTGGCGCCCACTACCGTCGAAAAAGCCCCGTTAAACACCGTAGTCAGGCCACCGACGAAGCTGGTGCCGGCCGTCGTGGCCGTGGTGTGGCCCAGCTGAATGGTGAAGTTCTGGTAAGGACGGTTCGAGTTTTTGGTCGTCACCGTCATGGTCAGGCTGGTGATGGGCCCGGCGTGCAGGCCGGCGGCGGTCAGGTCCACTGCCCGGAGCAGGAATTGCGCCCGGGCATCTTCGAAGAATCCCCGGTAAATGCCGGGGTCGACGTCGCTACCGACGGCTGTTCCCGTTGGGGAAGCGCCCACCGTGCCCGGCCCTACCTGCAAGCCAGTGCTGGGGTCGTAGCTCACGCCGTCGGAGCCGGTCAGCCGCACCCAGCGGGGCAGGGCGGCCGTACCCGCATTGTACCAGAAGCCGGGCTGGGCCCCGTCTTTCTGGTACACGATAAGGCCGGGAGCGGGGCTGGCCAGCCCCGTGCGGGCCGCTTCGGTCAGGCGCGGCAACAGCATGCCCTTATCAGTGGAAACAATGTCGAGCGCGGCCGAAGGGTCAGCGGCCGTGGCGGCGCCCACCGTCACGCCCCCGGTGGTTTGGGCGCATACGGCGGCTGGCAGTGCGGCTAAGCTCAGGCTGAGCAGCCCAAGGCGGAAAGCAGTAGAAAAGTGTTTCATAGCAGCAGGAGTTAGTTGCCACAAATTACACTCTTGGTACTTGCTCTTGTCAGTCGATTACACGCCGGGCAGCCTCAAAAAGGCCTTTTTCGGCCTTTTTACGCGGGCATTCACAGCCTTAAGCGCGGCGCTCACAGGTAGCCAGGCCTCCTTCGCATCCTATTGCCCGTCGTTGGCATATTTTGGGGCCTTGTTGCCCGTGCAAAGCAAAAACGGCGGCCCCGCGTAGCGAAGCCGCCGTCAGGCGCCAGTAGGCAGCAATGTTCTTACAGCTCGGCTACCCAGCCCGTGCCGCTGAGGTAGATAAAGCGCACGGCCCGGCCGGAGGGGACACCCAGGGTGGTGTAGCCGGCCACCGTCAGGATTTGAGGGTCGAGGTTGACGATGATGAGCGTCTGGCCGTCCACGGCGCCCGCGGTACCCAGGGTAAGGGTACCATTGTTGGTGCTGTTATCCGTGATTTTGTGAATGATGGCCGTCACGGTAAGGGTGATATTAAGAGGGTTTGTGGGGGCTGCCGAACTGGCCGTGCTCAGGGCGGCGGTGCCGCTGCTTACTTTCAGAGCCACGGCGCCGCTGCCGGCTTCCACATCGAGGCGGGCATCGGGGCTGGTGGTGCCCACGCCCACGCTGCCCCCGGCGGGGTTGAGGAGCAGGGAGCCGCCGCCGGTATTTTCTACCACGGTACTGTTGCTGCTGGCGGCCAGCGGGCGCACGATGAAGTTGGAGCCGTTATGCTCGAGCTTCATCGACTGGGCCGCGCTGGCCCCGTTGAGCTGCACGAAAAGGCCGTTTTCGGTGGTGCTGCCGGCGTAGATGCCGGTGCGATAGGTGCTCTGCACCCCGCCGATGCTCACCCGGCCCGCCTCGTCGATGCGTAGGCGCTCGGCGGCGCTGGTGTGGAAGCGCAGGTCGGTGAGCAGGTTGGTGCCGTCGCCCCGGTAGAAACCGTAGAGACCACTGCCGAGGTAGCCCAGGCTGCCGGCGCCGGCGCCGTAGCGCGGCGTGAAAACAAGGGAGCCCATCTGGTCGCCATCTTGCAGCACGACCGGAGCCGCCACCGTGCCGCGGGAGCCGCGCAAAAAGATGCCGTTGCTGCGCGTGCCGTAGTCGTCGAACAGATAGTCGTCCTCCCGGCCGCCGGTGGAGGCGTCGGTTACCACGTGCAGCTTGCCGAAGGGGGCGGCCGTTCCGATGCCAAGGAAGTCTTCCTGAGTCAGGGCCATCAACGTCTGCGCCACGGTGGAGTTATCGGCGTAGGTAGCCCACTGAAACTGTTTGCCTGTGAGGTTGGGCACGCCGAAAGTGAGGTTATTAGGCTCCATAAACACGCCCCAGCGGCCGATGCCGGCGTAGTTGCCGGTGGCAAAAGCGTCGAAGCCCCGGGTGATGAGCGGCCGGTCCTGGGAGTTGAGAATCACGCCCAGCGGGCCGGTGGCGGCGATGTTGCCGCGCACGTCGAGCAGTTGGCCGGGGTTGTTGGTGCCGATGCCCACGCTGCCGGAGCTTTTCACGGCCAGCAGGGTAGTGCCGCCCGCAGCCTGGGCACCCTTGCTCACGTCCAGCGCCAGGGCCGCAGGGTTGGTGCCGTCAATCTTCACGGCCAGGCCGTTGCTGTTACTGGCCGTGCCGCCGTTGTAAATCATGGCCGCGTAGCCGGTTTGCGTGGCGCTCCAGGCCAGCGAGCCGGGGTTGCCGCCCTGCACATCGGAGCCCAGGATGTTGATGCTGGTATTGGCCAGCTGCGATACCGGGTCGGGGGTACCCAGGCCTACAAAGCCCCCGGCTTTTACTATCATGTCGGTGCTCCAGGCGGCCGAGCTGGGGTCGGTGTCGCCGTCGGTGGTGTGCATGAAGCGGATGTCGCGGCCCGTGCCGTTATAGGCATAGAAGTACAGGTCGTCGTCAAAAACCGGGCTGGCCGAGAAGTGGCCCGCGCCTACACCGAAGTTCTTGTCATTGAACATCAGGCGGGCATGGCGCAGGTAGCTCAGGCTGCCAAAGCCGGCGCTAAGCAGGGCGTGGGCGCTGCCGTCAGTGGCCCCGGCGTCGCCCACGGTGAGGCGGCGGCTGGGGCCGTTGGTGCCAATCCCTACGTTGCCGCTGCCCCTCACCGAGAGTAACGGCGTTCCGATAGCGGTCTGGGCGCCTTTGCTTACCTCCAAGGCCGTAGCATTAGCGCCAGTGCCGTTAATCTTTACAGACAGGCCGTTGCCCACGGTGCCGGTGCCACCGTTGTAAATCATGGCGGCGTAGCCCTGCTGGGTGGCGCTCCAGGCCAGCGAGCCGGGGTTGCCGCCGTTGCCGTCGGTGCCAATGATGTTGCTGGCCGTGTTGGCCAACATCGAATACGGGGCGGTGGTGCCAATGCCTACGCGGGGCGAGCCGTAGTTGTCGAGCGTGAGCACGTGCAGGGTGCCGGTGGTGGGCGTGCTGGAGCCAGCAGCCGTGCCGGAGTTGTTCACATAGAAGTCGATGGCGTTGCCGCCGACGCCCAGGCCGGAGTTGTGACGGGTGCGTATCCAGTGGCGGTAGCCACTGCCGTGCCACTGAAAGGCCAGGGCCTGCGGGTCGTTGCCGCCGTTGTTATCGGCCCCACCCAGGATGTCGAGTTTGGCCAGTGGGGTGGTGGTGGCGATGCCCACATTCCCGGTTTCGCTAATGCGTAGGCGCTCGGTAGCGCTGGTCCATAGCTGCAGGTCGGTTAGGTTATTGGTGCCGTCGCCGCGGTAGGAACTCTGCAGTATGCTGCCGCTGGTGTAGCCAATCGAGCCGCCGTAGCGGGGCGTAAAGGCCAGCCGGCCGATGAAGTCGCCATTGGCCAGGTTGGCCGGGGCCGTGATGGTGCCGTTGCTTTTGCGCAGGTAGATGCCCTGGTCGCCGGGGCCGTACTCGTCAAACAGGTAATCGTCGGCCGCCCCGCCGCCCCCGCCGTTGTTGATAACCTGGAAGCGGCTGAGCGGGGCCGAGGTGCCAATTCCGATGTAGGCGTTCTGGTCGGCCGGGTACAGCGAGGCGCCGTTCTGCAGCCAGGGCGAGGTGGTGGGCAGGGTGCCGGTTACGGCACTGGCATCCTGGTCGGCCAGCGCCGGGCTGAGGGTGATGGAGCCGTTGCCCACGCTGGGCGCCAGCGAATACGTGACATTGGTGGCCGTGGCCACTGCCCACGACGAGCCGCCCCCGCCGCCCGCGGCGCCCGTGGCCACGCCAGTGCCGCCGCCCCCGCCATAATAGCCACCCCCGCCGCCGCCAGTTAAGGTGCCATTGCCGCCTATGTTATTGCTGCCCGGTACGCCCCCGCCGCCGGCCGCCACCTGCGTAGCGCCCTGGCCCGGCGTGCAGTCACCAAAAAAGCCGCCGGTAGCGCCATTGGGTGTGCCCCCGGCGCCGCCCATCACGGTATTGTCGCCGCCCCCGCCGCCCCCGGCCACCACCAGGGCGTTGCGGCTGCTGAGGTAGTCGCCGGTAGCGCCGTTGGCAATGGCGCGCTGAAGCTCGGTGGCGCCGCCCCCACCGCCTGCGTTGCCATTGCCTGTGCCGCCGCCGTTGTAACCGCCGGGGTTGGACGCCGCCCCCGAGCCGCCTTGCCCGCCGATGACGATGGTGAGCACCTCGCCCGGCGTAACGGGAATGGTGGCCTGCACCCGCCCGCCAAGTGCCGCCGGGGTATTGTAGGGACCGCCGGCCCCGCCCGTGGCCACCACGCGTAGCTGCGTGACGCCCGCCGGCACGGTGTAGGTCTGCGGGCTGCCGCTGTAGCTGAAGGTGGTGGGGGCGGCAGTGCTCACCAGCGACGCCACCCAGGCCGTGCCATTCCATTGGTTGAGCACGCCCGTGGTGGTGTTGAAGATGAGCAGGCCGGCCTGGGCCAGGCCCAGGCTCTGGGCCGTGGTGAGGGCGTCGCGCTCGGTGGTGCTCAGGCGGGGCGGTAGCAGGCCCTTGGTCGTCGAGCTGATGTCCAGGGCCGCCGCCGGGCTGGGGGTGCTGGTGCCCACACCTACCTGGGCCTGAGCAGTTGAGAAGGTTAAAGTGCTAATGAGCAGGAGCAGCAAAGGCTGCAGACAGCTTCCCTTGGGGTAGTTGTTTTTCATAGGGCAAAACGATGAGTCGGGCGTGTTGACAAAAATACTACTGACAATTAATGTAATAGTTAAATTTTTGCCAAGCGCTATGTCCCAAAACAAAAAACCCCGGGCGCCAAGCGCCAGGGGCTTTTTGTTTTAATCCGGGACTTTATTAGTCGCGCAACAGCTTCACGCTGACGCGCTGGGTGCCTTGCTGCACTTCGAGCACGTAGAGGCCCGCGGGCAGGGCAGCGGCTTCCGTCAACAGCAGGCCTTCGGCGGTGGGGGCTACGTTGCGCACGCTACGCACCCGGCCCAGCGCATCGCGCAGGGTCAAGCTGACGGGGGCCGTGCTCAGGTTGCGCAGCTCCAGGGTGGGCGCGGCGGCCGAGGGGTTGGGCCACAGCGTGGCGCTCAGCTCCGAAGCCAGGCCTTTGGGCAGGGCCAGCGTGCGCACGGGCGAGTAGCTGTACGTGCCGTCGGTATCTACCTGCTTGAGGCGGTAGTACAGCAGCTGGGCGCCGTAGCGGGCAGCCTGGGCATCGGTGTAGCGGTACTCGCGGCGCTGCGCCGAAGAGCCAGCTCCGGCTACCTGGCCCAGCGTGCGGAACGTGCGGCCGTCGATGCTCATCTCCACTTCGAAATGGTCGTTGTTTTTCTCCGAAGCCGTGTTCCAGCTCAGGAGGGCGTCGGCACCGTTGGCCACCACTTCGAAGCCGGTCAGGCTAACGGGCAGGGGGGCGTTGATGTCGGCCAGCGTCCACACCGAGAGGTGGTCGACACTGGGAATCGTGAACGTGCCGGTGCCGGTGCTCAGCGTACCATTCATGCGCTGGAAGGGGCCGCTGGTGTTGGTAGCGCGGAAGGCCACGAGGCGGCTTTCCACAATCTCGCCCAGCTCAACCGCGGCATTGTAGCGCAGGCCCACGGTCAGGTTCAGGCCCGTGTTCACGGTCGGCGTAATGTCGTAGTAACGGCTGATGCTCTGGAAATTCGCCACGTTGGGGTTAGCCAGACGGGCGCCGGTTACGCGTAGCACCGTGGTCAGGCCCGGGCTGACGCCGCCAGAAGGCACGGCGATGCTGGCACCAATGCCGCGGAAGGTGTCGGTGCTGCCCGCTGCGAGGGTGGTCGAGGTAAATACCTGGCCCAGCACGTAGCTGCTGGCTGTTTCGCTCAACTGGGCACCGCCCGTCAGCGTCAGAGTGTTGGAGGAGCCCGTCGAGAGCAGGCCGCCATTGAGCGTAACAGCCCCGCTGGCCGTAGCACTGCCCGCCAGGGTCTTCACACCCGTGCCGCTCAGCGACAGGGCGCCGTAGCTGATGCCGCGCAGACTCTGGGCTCCCGAGCCAGCTACCGTGAACGTGCCGCCCGTTTGGGTGAAGGTGCCGGAGCCGATGTGGTCGCCGTACAGCGCCAAGCTGCCACCGTTGCCCAGCGTCAGCGGACCGTTTTGCACCAGGTGGCGCACTTCAGCCGCAGTGGTGATGATGGGGTAGGTAGTGGCCAGACCGGCGGGAATGGTGGCCGTCATGGTGCGGGTGGGCACGCAGGCGTTCCAGTTGCCCACGTTGTCCCAGGCGCCACCACCGGCGGCACCGGTCCAGGTGGTGCTGGTGGGCACCGATACGCTTACGATGGTGCCTCCGCTCGAGCATTTGCCGGGGGCCGTCACCGTCACCTGGTACACCGAGTTCTGGGTGGGCGTCACCACCAGCGTGCTCGACGAGCCGAGGGTGGTGGGCATGCCGTTGCCGCTCAGCACGCTCCAGGAGAAGGTGTTGGCGATGTTGCCGGTTACCGTGATGTCGTCCACAGCCCAGCTGAAGCCGGAGTTGGAGCTGTAGTACCAGCGCAGCTGCACGCTGCTCTCGCCGGTGTAGGCGTTGAGGTTGATGCTGGCCGAAGCCGGCGTAGCGGTGGTGGTGGTCGACGAGCCCTGGTTAGCCGTGTACGATTGCAGGGTGGTCCAGCTCAGGCCGCCGTTGGTAGTGATTTCCACTTTGCATATGTCGCCGCTCTGGAACTTCAGAATGTGCTGGAAGCTCAGCGTGGCCGTGCCCACGGTTTCGGTGCTGAATACCGGGCTGTACAGGGACGAGCGGGTCAGGATGTTGCTGTTGGTGGTGCTGGCGTCCACTTTGATGTGGCGGGTGCCGTTCACGCCCGGCGTAGTGGTGTAGGTAGCCCAGGCCGGAGCGCGGTTAGGGCCGTTGGCCGTGCCGGTGTTATCCAGCGTCCAGCCGGGCTCGGTGGTGCCGGAGTTCCAGTTCTGGTTGATGAGCGTAGCCGTCTGGGGCCCGCTGGCCGTAGCCGTAAGCGTCACCGCCGAGCCGCTGCAAGTGGAGGTAGAGCTGGCCGTCAGGGTGGGCACGCTGGTGATTTCGCGTACTTCCACGCTCACGTTATCGAACACGGAGCAGCCATTAGCCGGTGTCACGGTCATGGTGTACGTGCCCGCCGCAGCCGTCGTCGCGTTGGAAATAGTCGGGTTTTGCTGGGTCGAGGTGAAGTTGTTCGGGCCGGTCCAGCTGTAGGTGTAGCCCGTGGGGGCAGTGCCGTTCAGCATAATGGTGCCGCCAGCGCACACCAGAGGTGTGCTGGTAGCCGCTTCCACGGTAACAGCCGGGGGCAGGGCTGGCGATGTCGCCAGTGAGGTGCGGCGGGGCGTACCGGCGGCCATCACGGCCTGCATTCGGTCTTTCTGACCCGCCGTGAACATAAACATACAGGCGTCGTCGGTGTAGTCCATGTAGTTCATGAACATGTCGCCGTTGGTGCCGTTCGAGCAGGTGACGTGCGGGAAGGAGGGGCAGCCGTAGTTCGAGGTGCTTTGCGTGGGCGTATCGGTCACGTAGTCGGTGCCGCAGTTGGCGTCGCCCCAGATGTGGCGCAAGCCCAGCCAGTGGCCCACCTCGTGGGTAGCCGTGCGGCCCAGGTTGTAGGGTGCAGCCTCCAGGCCGCCATTGCCCACTGAGGAATACAGGCACACCACGCCGTCGGTGTTGGCCGCGCCGCCCGAGGCATTCATGCCACCCAGGCTCGCGGTATTGTCCGGGAACTGCGCGAAGCCCAGCAGGCCGTCGCCCAGGTCCACCACCCAGAAGTTCATGTACCTGGTGGGGTCCCAGGATGAACCTGGCTTGATGGTGCTGTTGCAGTAGGCTTGGGTGTAGGGGCCGGCCGACCAACCTTTGGTATTGCGGTCGATGCGGTCAATGCCGTTGAAGCAGTTGCCGTTAAGGTCGCGCTGGGCCAGGGCAAACTGAATCTGCATGTCGGCGTGGGCAGGCTGAAAGGCAGCCGGGACTGAGGAACGGTCAGCGTTCAGCTTGGCGTAGTCCTCATTCAGTCGGGTGATTTGCTCCAGAATGCGGGCGTCGCTGATGTTGGGGTCGGTGCCTACGGCTTCGCCATTGTGCACGACGTGGAATACCACCGGAATAGTATAGGTCTGAGCCGCCGCCAGCCGTTGCGCCATGCCCGCCGGCGGAGTGGGAATGGCGTTGCGGTTGTAGCCCGGAATGGTGCGTTCCAGGTACTGCTGCATGGCCTCGTTGTTCTCGGTCGTGCCGCAGCCCCGGTTTTCCCGGTGCTGCTGAGGCTGTGCCACGCTGGCAAAGGAAAATCCAAGCAAGCAGCAAAACAGGAAAAAGTTATGTAAGCCTGGCTTCATAATATAGGGTTAGAAAAGGTAAGAAAATCGCAAAAAAATTATAAGACCTCAAAATTTTGGCCTCATCTTTATCAAATATACAAGCTTTTGTGCTAAAACCAGACTAATAAATTTTAAAAAAAAGCCTTTGTTTGCTTTCTTTTTTCGAAGCAAAAAAGCGGGTGATGACGCTTACAAAAGCCGAATTATGGCGCTTAAATCGATTGTTTTAGCAGATTGCGCATTTGCTAGAAGCTTGAGCCTTACCCGCTTTAAGCTTGAAAAATACCCTTTACGTAAATCTGATTTACTTGAAAAAATTATAGTTTCTCTTTTAGAATTTGTATTGCACTTATTTCATCGTGCCAATAATTCGAATGTTATTGCCTGAATTGAAATAATACAAATAGTTGTTGCCCTCAAACTGTGCTTTAGACCATCTTTTTAGCAGGGTGAAGCACTCCGGTATAGCCACTGGCAGGGCCATAAAAGCAAAAAACCCCCGGCTTTGAGCCAGGGGCTTTCCAGTGCACAACACAGAATGGAAATCTAAGGCCCTCACCTTCTTTTTCCCGTGCATTGGGTAGACCAGAGGACCTGGCCAAAGGTTGCCGGCTGCCAGGCAATAATGCGTGAAAATGCCGGCAGCTTCTTATTGAAACTGCTGCATCCGGTTGCGGTTCAGCTTTAAGTCCTGCAGCAGGCTGCTCTTGGCGGAAATGGTGAAGTTGTAGCCCTGCAATTGCCCGAAGGGAATCCACATACCCGAAATCTGCCAGCAGTGCAGGTCGCGGAAGAAGGTGATGTTGGGGTAGGTGATGCTTTTGTTCACCATGTCGTAGCCGGCGGTGTAGCTCAGGCGCAGGTTTTCGGTCAGCCGCACCGAGCCGGTGAAGCCCAGCGTGGAAGCGGCCAGCAGCGGCGGGCGGGTCTGACCGGCGCGCAGGGGCGTGCTGCTCGTGCGGTACGACGCGTTGTAGGTCATGGCCAGCTCCCAGGGAATGTCGAAGTCGACGTAGTCGGCGTAGAAGGCGGGCGGGCCGGGCGTGCCCAGCAGCGGGTCGTTGCTGGGCGCCACGGTGCGCGGAATAGTGCTTTTGCGCTTGCCCGTGGTGGGGTTGAAGGTATAATTGACCCCCAGCGTAGCCGAGTTCAGGCGCAGCAGGCGGCGCCGGTTTTCCTGGTCGAACAGGTAGCGGTCGATGGTACGGCCCAGGCTGTCGCGCTGGTAAGGGCTAAGGCTGGCGTTGGCTATAACGCTGAGCTTCTTGGCTACCTGGGTGCGGAACGACACGCCCAGGTCGGAAAGCTTAAACTCCTTAGCCGCGAAGTTGTACCCCATGGTAAAGTCGAGGCCATCGAAGAGCGGAACCTTTTTAAACGGAACCGTACCGGTGGTGTCGTTTTTGTTACGCACCTTCATCTCCACCGAGTTTTGCAGGGCAAAAGACACCTGGCTCGCGCGCTGCCCCCCCGGCACACCATACACAAAGCCCGCGTAGCGGTTGAAGGTGCGGTCGGATACCTGGAGGCCACTGGCATCGGTCAGGCCCGGAAACGTCACGTTCTGGTAAGCCGAAGGGGTTTGGCTAAAGTCGGGTGAGAAGCTGTAGTTCAGGCTGGGCGTGGCCTTGTGGCGCAGAGCCTGAATCTTGCGGTTGCCCTTGCGCACCAGCGTGCCATAAAAGGTCGTATTCAGACTCAAGCCTGCAGAGTAAGAGTACTCGCGGTGGAAGCCGCGCACGGTGTCAATGCGCACGGCTTGGGCCGCGGGGATATAGTTGTAGTTGAGGCGCTGCCCGTACCAGGTTTCGCCGTAGTTCACGCTGGGCTGCAGCTTGAAGTACTTGGCCACGTTGTAGGAGCCGAGCACAATGCCGAACTGGTGCTGCATGCCGTTCTGAGCATTGCTGAACAAGGCGCCCAGGTTGCTAAAGCTCAGCGGAATCTGGGTGTCGCTGGTGCTGCCGCCGAGCAGGGGGATGCCGCTGTCGAGCTGGCGGGCGCGCACCACGTTGCTCAGGCGGTTCTGGGCTATCAGGTTGTAGCTGATGGTGAACTGCTCGTAGAAACGGCCGCGGGGCTGCAGGCCCAGCCATTCGTAGGGGTATTGCCGGGCCACGCCCACGCTGATGTCCGGCAGGATGAAGTCCATCACTCCGGTCTGAGTGTTCTGGCTCTGGCTCAGCTTCACGCTGTAGTTGACGGGCAGGTTGCGCAGCTGCTTGCTATAGCTGATGCTGGAGCTGAACGTGGGCGAGAGGTACTGCCGGGCGTTCAGGGTGCTGTTCTGGCGGTTGAAGCTGCTGCTGCCGGCCTGCACGCTGGCCTGAAAGCGCCCGCCGCCGGGCTTGGGCACGGGGGTGTGCGCCCAGCTTATCCAGAACGTCTGGTCCGAGGGCGGCCGGATGTACTCGGGACTGGTCGAAATGCCGTTGGGGTCCAGGATGCGGTTGTTGGGCCGGTCGGTGAAGCGGAAGTTGAAGTTGCCATTGTAGGCGTAACGCTTCAGGTACTGCACGTCGGCCGTAGCGCCCCAGCCGCCGAAGCTCTCGGCATTGCCGGCGTACACGTCGCCGGTCAGGCGCACCCCGATGTAGTCGTTGGGCGCGAAGTAGTAGCCCCCATTCATCAGGTAATAGCCACGGTCGGCCGCCTGCCCGAAGGTGGGAATCAGAATGCCCGAGCCCCGGCTTTTCTGCGGAGTTGGGAAGAAGCCGAACAGAAAGCCCAGGGGCGTGGGCACGTCGCCTATCACCAGGTTGAACGGGCCGGTCACCACTTTCTCGCCCGGCACCACTTTCATCTTGCTGGCCTGGATGTAGAAGTGCGGATGCTCGAGGTTGCAGGTAGTGTAGCGCCCGCGCAGGCCGTACAGCTCGTTGCCGGGCATCTTCTTAATGGTTTCGGCGCTCACGTAGCCCTCGCCCTGCTGCGTCACGGCCTCGGCAATCTTGCCCTTCTTGGTTTTGAAGTTGTAGGCAATGCGCCCGGCCGTGTACACCCCGTCCTTGTCTTTAAACACAGGCCGGTCTTCGAGCTTGTTTTTCAGCGAGTCGCGCCGGCCTTCGGCTACCACGGTGTTGGTGCCGTAGTTCACCGTGATGAGGGCTGCCTTCAGGTTCATCTCGCCGTAGTCGACGCTGGCCTTGCTGTAGAGGCGCGCAATCTTCTGGCTCACGTCGAACTGAATGGAGTCCTTGGCGGCGTACTTGACGGTGGTTTCAATCTGGCCTTTGCGCTTGGCCGACAGGTTTAGCGAGTCGCCGGTGCCGCTCACGCCCTGCACCAGGCGGGTGCTGTCGGCGGTGGGCACAAGGCCGGTGCGGGGGCGTCCCGGGGCCAGGGTATCGGGCGCGGGCTTGTGCGAGGTGCCGGGCACGCGGGGCTGGCCGGGGTTGATGGCGCCGGGCGGGGGCGGACCCTGCGGGTCGCGCGGGTCGGGCGAGATGTAGCGCACCGGCGGGGTGGGGGCGCTGCCGGGCCGCTGCCGGGGCTTGGCCGGGGCGGGCTTCACCTTGGGCGGGTTGGCTGGGGTGCGGGCTGGGGCCACAGGCGCAGTGGTTTGGGCCACGGCAGGAACCGATGCTAAGCTCAGCAATAGGGCCCACAGCAGCGCCCAGGGCGTTTTCTGGTTCAGCAACGACCGTTCACGGGCTCTCCAGCGCATACCAAACCTAGCTCGCAAAGTAATGTAGCAGTTAATTCGTTTAATTTTGGGCCGAATAAGTAGTCAGTACCGAGCAGGAAGCTGTCAGCGTAAAAAAACGGCTTGTGAATCAAGCTGCTATTTTCCTGGGAACTGACGGCTTACGACTCTCTACTTCTTAGTACAAAGGTAGCGCTTCGCTACCGGCCCTTCAACGAACAACGTGCGGATTATTGCCACCCTGGGCTGCGCGGCCCTGCTTCTGCTGGCCAGCGCCGCCCCACCCCAAGCCGATTCCGCGGCGGCCGACTCGGCTGCCGGCCACCGGGGCCGCTACCGTTTGCGGACTGTAGTGCTCGACGCTGGCCACGGCGGCAAAGACCGGGGCTGTGCCGGCCAGAAGGCCCGCGAGGCCGATGTGGCCCTGAGCATCGTGCTGGCCCTGGGCAAGCAGATTGAGCAAAACATGCCCGGCGTGAAGGTGGTGTACACCCGAAAAACCGACGTGTTTGTGGAGCTCGACGAGCGGGCGGCCATTGCCAACCGCCACCACGCCGACCTGTTCATCTCCGTGCACTGCAACGCCGGTCCGTCGGCCAGCCACGGCACCGAGGTCTGGACCATGGGGCCGCACAAAACCGAAGCCAACCTGAGCGTGGCCAAGCGCGAAAACGCCGTTATTCTGCAGGAAGAAAACTACCAGACGCGCTACGGCGGCTTCAACCCCCACTCGCCCCAGAGCCACATTCTGTTCTCGCTGTTTCAATCGGCCTACATCACCAACAGCCTGCGCCTGGCCCAGCGCATCGACCGGCAGTTTCGCAGCAGCGTGGGCCGCTCCTCGCGCGGCGTGAAGCAGGCCGGCTTCCTGGTGCTCTGGAAGTCGACCATGCCCTCGGTGCTCATCGAATCGGGCTTTCTGACCAACCGGGCCGAAGAGCAGTACCTCAACGAGAAGACCAACCAAACGTATATGGCGGCAGGCATCTACCGCGCCTTCCGCGAGTACAAGCGCGAGCTCGAAGGCGGATAACCCTAGTAGGGTAGGAGGGTAGGTGGGTAAGAGGGCAGGAAGGAAAAAACACCTGCCTTGTCCTTTGCCTAAGCCTGGCCTTCTTGTCCTGATTCCCTCCTGCCCGCATACCCTCTTACCCTCTTACCCTCTTACCGTGTCTAAAGAAATAAAAGTGGCGCTACTGGCTATTGTGGCCATTGCCGCCCTCATCGTTGGCTATAATTTCCTGCGGGGCAGCAATGTCTTTTCCACCGACCATACCTACTATGCCCGCTATGCCAACGTGGACGGGCTGACGATAGGAAGCCCCGTTAATTTCAACGGCATCAAGGTGGGGCAGGTGAAGGACATGCAGCTGCTGCCCGAGGACAACAACAAAATCAAGGTGGCCCTGGAAGTGCGCAAGGACATCACCGTGGGCGACTCTACCGTGGCCAGCCTGTCGGGCTCGCTGCTGGGCTCGAAGAACATCACCCTGTTTCTGGGCAAGAACAGCAAGACCTACGAGGGCGGCGAGGAACTGCGGTCTTATACCGTGGCCAGCATCGCCGACGCCTTTCAGGCCAAGGCCCTGCCCGTGCTCGGCACCGTCGATTCCACCCTTACCCGCGTCAACACCTTCCTGAGCAAGGAGGCGAAGATGAGCCTGCAGGGCACCCTGGTGAATGCCCAGGGCGCTACCGAGGCCCTGCAGAACCTCATTATCCAGAATCAGCGCAACATCAACGAAATCACGACCAACATGGCCCGCCTCACCCGCGACCTGTCGGCCACGGGCAAGAAGCTCGACCGCATGGTGGTGAACTTCGACCAGATGTCGGACTCGCTGAAGTCGGCGCCCATTGCCCCGGCCCTGCGCCGCCTCAACTCCACCCTTACCGAAGCCCAGGGCACCGTGGCCGGCCTCAACAAGTCGCTCAACGACAAGAACAGCTCGCTGGGTAAGCTGCTCAACGACAGCTCGCTCTACAAAAACCTCGACGCCACCGCCGCCGGCGCCAATGCCCTCGTAACGGACATGAAGGCCAATCCCGGCCGCTACATCCACTTCTCGGTGTTCGGCAAGGGCGGCGACAAAACCAAGACGGAGGTAGAAACTAAGTCGCTCAACGGCACGAAGACGGAGGTGAAGACCACGAATAAGTAAGAGTAGCAGTTGTAGGGGCGGGGCTTGCCCTCGCCCGGTCGTTGAACGATTTTGTTCTGACGGCCGGGCGGGGACAAGCCCCGCCCCTACATTTGTACCGCCTCTGCCTTCGTGCGGGGGCGGTTTTTGTTTGGGGCCGGATTCGCGTTGGCAGAACAAAAACTTACCACCTCACTAGCTCACCATCTCACCAATTCCCACCTATGAACGTCGAGTTCAACCGCAACGAAGACCAGCTCAAGCAACTCAGCTTTAACCTGCGCCAGAAGCTCCAGAAAGTGGCCCTGGGCGGGGGCGAGAAGCGCATTGCCGCCCATAAGGCCAAGGGCAAGCTCACGGCCCGCGAGCGGATTGAGTACCTGCTCGACAAAGGCGCGGCCCAGGTCGAAATCGGGGCTTTCGCGGGGGAGGGGATGTACAAGGAAGAAGGCGGCTGCCCCGGCGGCGGCGTGGTAGTGGTGATGGGCTACGTGCAGGGCCGCCAGTGCCTGGTGGTGGCCAACGACGCCACTGTAAAGGCCGGCGCCTGGTTTCCCATCACGGCCAAGAAAAACCTGCGGGCCCAGGAAATCAGCATCGAAAACAAGCTGCCCATCATTTACCTCGTCGACTCGGCCGGGGTGTACCTGCCCATGCAGGATGAGATTTTCCCCGATAAGGAGCACTTCGGCCGCATCTTCCGCAACAACGCGGTGATGAGCAGCATGGGCATCGTGCAGATTTCGGCCATCATGGGGCCTTGCGTGGCCGGGGGCGCCTACCTGCCCATCATGAGCGACGAGGCCATGATTGTGAACGGCACCGGCTCGGTGTTTCTGGCCGGCTCCTACCTGGTGAAGTCGGCCATCGGCGAGAGCATCGACAACGAAAGCCTGGGCGGCGCCAGCATGCACTCCGAGGTGTCGGGCGTGACGGACTACAAGTTTGACACCGACGAGGAGTGCCTCGACCACATCCGCAACATCTTCGACAAGATGGGCGCGCAGCCCAGCGCCGGCTTCAGCCGCAGCACGCCGGCCCCGCCCGCGCTCGATGAAAAGGAAATCTACGGCCTGCTGCCCTCCGACCGGGTGAAGCCCTACGACACCATGGACATCATCAAGCGCCTGGTCGACAACTCGGAGTTTGAGCCCTACAAGGACCTGTACGGGCAGACACTTATCTGCGGGCTGGCCCGCATCGACGGCTGGGCCGTGGGCATCGTGGCCAACCAGCGCAAGATTGTGAAAAGCAAGAAAACGGGCATGCAGATGGGCGGCGTCATCTACTCCGACTCGGCCGATAAGGCGGCGCGCTTTATCATGAACTGCAACCAAAAGCGCATCCCGCTGGTGTTCCTGCACGACGTGTCGGGCTTCATGGTGGGCAGCCAGAGCGAGCAGGGCGGCATCATCAAGGACGGCGCCAAGATGGTGAATGCCATGAGCAACTCGGTGGTGCCCAAGTTCACCGTCATTGTGGGCAACTCCTACGGGGCCGGCAACTACGCCATGTGCGGCAAGGCCTATGACCCCCGCCTCATCGTGGCCTGGCCCACCGCCCAGCTGGCCGTGATGAGCGGCGCCGCCGCGGCCAACACCCTGCTGCAAATCCAGGTGGCCGCCATGGAAGCCAAGGGCGAAAAGCTGGACGAGGCCGTGAAAAAGGAGATGTTCGACAAAATCAAAGCCCGCTACGACGAGCAGCTCTCGCCCTACTACGCGGCGGCCCGCCTCTGGGTGGATGCCGTTATTGACCCGCTGGAAACCCGCAAAGTCATTTCCGAAGGCATCGCCGCCGCCAACCACGCGCCCATTGAGAAGGCATACAATGTGGGGGTAATTCAGGTGTGAGTTAATCAATTATGAAGCTAGTCCTTGTCTTATCGTCGGTAGCAAGCTTCGGCCAGGCGTCATAGCTTTCTGATGACGTCATATTTCCCGTGGTATAGCACCTTCTGTTTTTCTGGGCGACAGTGCTTTTTGCAAGAAATTCAAGGTTGTGTACTGGGAAAAAGGCTGCACAGGGCCCAATGTGGTTTCATTGCAGGCATATAATGCGCGTGTTCTACAGCATTTGCAGCTGACATATGGAAACATCTGGCGTAAAACCGTCAGAAAAGACGTTATCGGCTTCAGAGAATGGAAGGCGAAACAATGAAAGACCAACTGCGCACCTCTGGTCTGTACCGTTAGCACGCTTCCTGCAAAAGCGCTGTCCGCGCCATTGTTAGAGTCTGATGATTACCATAGACCAAGCTGAGTTTTACGCTAACCTGCGAATAACTCAGGCTTACTGTGAGCAGCAGCTACAGCGTAAGGATGTGCTTGATTGGGTAGTGCTGCGAAGCATTATTAATCCTGTTTGTATAAAAGGGGACTGGTTTGCTTGCCCGCCCGGCCGAGGAATCGCGGCTTCTGATAAGCAGCTTATCCCGTGGGCGGAATGGGCGAAGAAATCTGACCCTTACTTCCGGGAGCCATTCGCCAAGCTATTCAACGAGCAGCTTGAATGTAAAGTGGGGCTCTCGAATAGTCTGGAGTATTTGGAGTCTTATCAAGGGAAAGTATTGGTTGTAGAATACGGCGAGAATATACCCGATGGGGTGGCCGAGGCAGAAACAGAGTCGTTTTTCGACGAATGGGATTTGCCTCCCATCGATACCTGGTTTTACAACGACTACAGCCCTCTCAGCGGCGGTATTTTGTTTGCCTGGATTCCTGAAAGGTTTACCGAACTCACTAGCAAGGCAATCGATGTTCAATTTCTGGATATCCTCCACTGGTTTGAAAAACCTCGTGATTGGAAAGCTTGACCCAATACCCTCATGCTCCGCCCGGACCGCCTGCCCGTCACCGTCGCCGAAGTGGCATTCCTCACCCAGGGAAGCTGGGCGGCCCTGGCGCAGGGCAGCACCGTGGGTATCTACTGCCACAACTGTGACGACACAGACGCCCTGCTGGTGGTGCAGGACTTCTACCTGAGCCGGGAGGCCCACGGGGTGGTGGCCGAGGGCGTGTGCCAGCGCTGCGGCGAACCCAGCGCCTGTGTGTTTGGCGTGCTTGACCGGAAACGGTGGCAGCAGGTGCTGAGCGGTAGGCAGTAAATCAGGTTAACTACCCCAACACCTACAAGGCCGAGCGGCGCAAGTTTGGCTTCCTGAAAGAGAGCTACTAGGCCGGCCCCACTCCATATCCCAGCCCCGTCCCTGCGTGTGCACTGCTAGGGGCGGGGCTTTTTTTTAGTGGTAGTATTGTCGTTTCAGCTCAGAAGCGGATTGACTTATGAAATCACTGGTCTTTATTGTCCTGCTGCTGGCTTGCCAGCAAAAGGCCCTCGCTCAGATAGGTTCCGAGTGGGTGAGCTTTCAGGACCGCAAAACCGAGCTGTGGGGCTACCGGGACGCACAGGGTAAAGTACGGGTAGCACCGCGTTTTTTGTCGGCGCCGCACGTTTTTGAAAACATTGCCAGCATAGAGGAAAGTGGAGACGGGCCGGACAAAAACAGTGAGTATATCCGCAGCTGCTATTTGCTTAAGAACGGCCGCCACATCGGGGCCGACAGCGTATTTATGGAAGACAATACGCCGGGCTGTGAAAGCGAAGGTTTTATCCGCTTCCATGACCACGCAACGGACAAAATGGGCTTTTTCGACGGGCAGGGCCGGGTGGCTATTCCGGCCGCCTACAATTACGTGGATTCGTTTCACAACGGGGTGGCGCTGGCCCTGCGGGGTGCCCGGAAAATGTGCTGGGAAGGCAAGGAATACGACCCCCGACACCCCTGCGAGCACTCAGTGTGGAAGGGCGGGCAGACCGTGCTTATCAACAAGCAAAACCAGGTGCTGCTCGAAAACCTTGACGAGAACCAGGTGCGGTCCCTGAACTGGCACACCTTGCAAGTGAATGCCACCGGCCTGAATACGGCCTTCTACGCGGCATTCCGGGGCACCGACGGCCGGCAATATGCCTTTATCGATTCGAAAAAGGAGTTCAGAGAGTGGTTCTACTCCCACTTCCTGCCCAGCTGCAGCGCGGCCACCCTGGGCGGGTTTTGCTTCGACGGTCTCGCCTGGTGGGGAAAGAAGGGCTGGAAGTACCAGCCCAAGGCGGATTTTCTGGCCGGCAAAGCCCGCCTCGTTGCGCAGAAAATGGCCGAAATAAGGGCGGGCAAATACCAAGCGCAGCTGTTCGACGACAACCTCAGCCCCTTTCTCTTCTTTGGCAGGAGCATGTTTGCCAGGTATGTGGACGGCTGCGGCCGCCATAAAAGCAGCCAGTACCCGGTTTTCAGCGTGACAGTTACCCACCCGGCTGGTCCCCGCGACAGCTACCAGGAGCATTTCGACTTCCTGCGGACCGACGATGGCTACCAGCTCATTAGCGTGAGTCTGGAAGCAGGGAGGTAAAAGCGGGGAAGGATAGGCTGCGGGCCTGCCTAACTTTGGGCGCCGGGCACCTTATGCTGGCCGGCGGCACTCATGAAATTAACCCTATTTGGCAGCCTGCTGCTGGCTGCATGGGCCGGGGCCACTCCCGCCGCCCAGGCCCAGACGCCCGGCTCCTGGGGTACTTGGTTTATCGGCACGGTGCAGCTGCCGGGCAGCCCCGAGCATAAATGGGGCGGCTTTGCCGAAGTGCAGGCGCGGACCAACGCCGTGTTCAGCCAGTACTTCTACAACGAGCTGAAGGCGGGCGTGAGCTACGACGTGTCGCCGAACTTCTCGGTGCTGGTGGCTGGCGGGCGCTACAGCACTTCCGACTACCAGGACCTGAGCGCCGCGCCGCTGAACGTGGAAAAGCGCCTCTGGGAGCAGCTGGTGCTTACCCAGAACACCGGCCGCCTGAAGCTGGAGCACCGCTACCGCATTGAGCAGCGCTGGTTTTCGTTCCGCGACGACAGCACCGACTTCCGCCAGCGCCTGCGCTACCGCCTGAACGCCTTCCTGCCGCTGAATAAGGCCACTATTGGCCCGGGTACGGTCTTTTTGTCGGCCTACGATGAGATTTTTCTCAACCCCAAAGGCCCGGTGTTTGAGCGCAACCGCCTGTATGCCGGCTTAGGCTGGCAGCTCAACACGCACCTCGTATTGCAGGCCGGCTGGGTAAATCAGGCCAATTACAACCTGCCAGCTTTACGGCAGGGGCAGTTCGTTCCACAGAGCACGGCCGCCAAAAACAACATCGTGCTGGCCCTAACCTACCGCTTGGTGCGGCGCGCGGACAGCGGGAGCGAAGGCCTGCCCTCGCAGCAGGATTAAGCGAGCTGGCGGGCGGCCTGCGCGAAGAAGGACATGCGATGCCGTTCAGCAAAGGCGTCGATATGGGCCAGCATCTGGGCCGCGTAGGCGCTGCCGGGGCTGGCGCAGTACAGCTCCGCCAGCCAGATGTGCACGCCAAAATAGTCCAGCAGCCAGGTGTGGGTATCGAGGGTGAACAGGTTTTGCGCCGGCAGAGGGTGAGGGGGCAGAGCGGGGCGGCCGCACCGGAGCAGGGCCACGGTTTGAAAGGTGCGCAGCAGCTCGTTGTACACATTCTGCTCCAGCTGCTGCAGCTCGGGAAAGGAGGCATAGGTGAGCTCCAGCCAGTCGAGCAGCGCGGACCACTGCGCGGTCAGAAACAAGGCCTCAGCCACGAAGAAGTTATAGCCAGCCGGAAAGTAGTTGTAGAATGCCGGCAGGGGCCCCGTGGGCGGCATGTTGCGTGGTACAGCAGCGGCCTCGTAGTGCAGCCGCTGCAGCAGTGCCGCCGGCACCTGCCGGTCCGGAGCATCGTGCCAGGCCACCACTATCTCGGCAAAGGCCCGCCGACCGCGCGGAAAGGCGTGCACCTCGGCCGGAACGGGCAGAGCCAGCAGGTGCTGCAGCCGGGCCCGCCAGGCTGCTTCGTCCTGCGCCAGAAACTCGCCCATGAACAGCATGCAGTGCCCAAACAGCTGGGCCTCGGGCGTGAGCTTGTGGTGCAGGTATTCACGCACCACTTCGCCGTAGGCTCCGTTGAGATAGGCTACGTCGACAAACGACTCCACGAAAAACTCCTGCCCAGCCGGGTGGGCCGCCAGGCGCAAGGCTAGCGGAGCCGCCGGGTCGGTTGGCTGAGCCAGCCGCGTTACGCGCCCCAGAAAGTAGCCCAGCAGCAGGCGTTCGGGGTAAGCCAAGCGCTCCATGGCCAGCAGCTCGGGGATGTCGGCAGGCGAGGCCACCGCTACCGGAGGATGGGCCGCCAGCCCGGCCACGGCCTGGCCAAAGGCCGCAAAGTCGGTGTGACCGGCGTAGCGGGCCAGTGTATCGAGGGTGTGCAGATGGTAGCCCCCGGCTTTGTCGACCAAGCCAAAAAAGCGGCGCAGGGTGCTGGGGCTAAGGCGGCGTCCGCCGGCGCTGGCCTTTTGCAGCTCTACTTCCAGCGCGTCGCAGTGGCTGGGGTAGCGCAGCGGCTGCCCAAAGCGCTGGGCCACGGCCGAGCGCAAAGCAGTGTGAAGAGGTAGCGGAAGCTGGGGCACGGTAGAGCGCGGGGTTCAAAGGCTAAAGAAAAAGAAATTTTTGGCCTTTGCGCAGGTTCGGGCCCCGAGCTCACCTTTGCAAGCTAGTCTATACGCTGGGTAAAGACCTGTGGAGACTGGCAGCTAGCACCTCTCACCTTTTTTCTGCTTCCCCAACCACCACGGGACGAGCTATGACAGCCAGGCTGCGAAAGCGGCCCTGCGCCCGGGCCGTCCTGGCCACGCTAGCGGCTATTTTATAATCCGTGACTTATTCAGGTTCCTTCGTTAGGGAAACCCTCGGCCTGCTAGGACGAGGGTTTTTTGTATGGCTGGTGGCAAGGCCAGGACCCAGGCTGTTGTAATTGAACATTTGCCAGCCGTTTGCGTGTTAAGAAAAGCGGCAGTTGGGCCTGAAAACCGCGCTATTTGCGTTAATTTGTCCTTCTGCCACCGAATGCTGATGACCAATAAAGAAATCAAAGCCCTTATTTCCCTGCTCGACGACCCGGAAGTAGCGCCCGAAATTCAGGACAAAATCCAGAACCTGGGCGAGAGCATCATTCCGTTTTTGGAGGAGTCGTGGGAAGAAACCCTGGACCCCCAGCAGCAGCAGCGCCTGGAAGACCTGATTCACAACCTGCAGTTTGAGGGCCTGCAGCAGCGCCTGCGCGTGTGGCGCGAGGCGGGTGCTACCGACCTGCTCGAAGGTATGTGGCTGCTCAACACCTACCAGTACCCCGATGCCGACCTGCAGGCCCTGAACCGGGCCATCGAGCAGCTGCGCTTCGAGGCCTGGACGGCCCTGCGCCCCGACATGCACCCCGCCGACCAGGTGCAGACCCTGAACCACGTGCTGTTTCGGGTGCATAAGTTTGCCGCTAACACCCAGCATTTCCACTCACCGGCCAACTCCATGCTGCAGCGCGTGATGGAAACCAAGCGCGGCAACCCGCTGGCCCTGTGCGTGATTTACCTGCTGGTAGCCCAGCGCCTCAACCTGCCGGTATACGGCGTGAACCTGCCCAACTTGTTCGTGCTCACTTTCCGCCCCCAGTTGCCGGGTGCAGAGCCGTTCTATATCAACTGTTACAACCGCGGCCTGGTGCTTTCCCGCACCGACATCGAGCACTACGTGGCCCAACTCAACCTCTCGCCCAACCCCATCTTCTTCGAGCCCTGCTCACACCTCGACATCGTGCGCCGCGCCCTGCGCAACCTGCAGCTCAGCTTCGAAAAGCTGCAGGAGCCCATGAAGGCCGCCGAGGTAGCCGTGCTGCTGAGTATTTTGGAGTAGTTGGTAGGTATGAGGGCTTAGGTATTAGGGCTTAGGTTCTGTTCAATCGCAATTGTGTCATTGCGAGCGGTAGCGAAGCAATCCGTCCTGTTCTCAGCGACTAGCCTTCTAATGTGAAAATCCCCAACGCCAGCATTGGTGTTGGGGATTTTTTATGAGTCACAACTTGCTGGTGACTAAGTGCTAGAGGACGGATTGCTTCGTCGTTCCTCCTCGCAATGACAGAATAGAACCTAATACCTAAGTCCCTAAGACCTAAATAAAACCTACCTTTTAATCAAGCAGCCAGCGGCGCGCTTGCCTTCGACGCCGGCGGGACGGCCGGCCAGCACGTTGTCGAGTACTTGCCGCAGGTAGGGCTCCTTCACATTGGCAGCTACTTGGGGGTTGTCGTCGATGGCGCCGCGGTAGCGGATGGCGAAGCTGCCGCCCTCGGGCTGCAGCACCACGGCTTCGGCGGTTTTGCTTACGCCCAGCAAGTTGCTCACTTGCTGGCTGGCATCGGTGAGGGTGGGCAGCTCGACTTCGCCGGGGACAGCGGTGCCGGGGGCATCAAGGTTGATGGGCACGTTGATGAACAGAAACTGCACCCCGCGGCTGCGGTAGCCGTTGCTCAGTGAAGCCAGCCGCTCCTGGTAGAGCCGCGAAAAGGCGCAGGCAGGGTTGAGAAATACCACCACCACGGCCTTGTTGCCGGCGTAGCTTTTGAGGGATACGTCGGCGTTGGCGGCAGTTTTCAGGGTGAAGTCGGCCACGCTGTTACCGGTCTGAGCCCGGGCCACGCCCACGGCCATCGTCACGGCCAGCAGCGCCACGGCGGCAATAAGAGAAATTCGGCGGAAAGACATGACGGGAAGGTAAGTCAAAAATCAGGAAACCGCCTGTTCGGGTGGAGCCGTTTCGTGGCAGTACGTAAGCACGTAGCCGGGCGCCGGCTGGGAATAGCAAATGCGGTGCCGGGTCTGTTGTCCATCAAGTAACAGGGTCGCAGCCAACTCGCCTTCGGCCACGGGGCCTATGGCATGCAGCAGCAATTGCTCTTTAAAGATAATGCCGCGCTGCGCCGCCAGCTTGTACAGTGTTTCCTTGGCGCTCCACAGCAGGCTGTAGTGCGTGATGGCCGCGTCCTCTTCCATAGGAGCGGGCAGGGTCTCAGCCTCGGCGGCCGACAAGAACTTCGGAGCCAACCGCCGGGCTTTGTCGCGTACCAGCTCGATGTCGATGCCCGCGCGCCCGCCGGTGTTGACCAGTGCTGCAGCCCACTCGCCGGAGTGCGACAAGGAAACTACACTGCCCGGCGGCGAGCCCTGCAGCCAGGGACGCCCGCTGGCTTCGTTGCGCAGCAGCACATCGGCGCAGGCGGCCGGACCCAGCAGGGTGTGCAGCAACTCGTGCGCCAGCACGCGGCCGGCCAGCCACTGCGTTTGGCGAAGAGCGTCGGCTCTGGCCGGCAGCAGCGGTTGGTACTCCTCGGCGTGTGGCAGCAGGGGCCATAGTTCGTCGGGCGCTTCGCGCAGGTGCCACAGGCCTAGCACGGCGGTAGGGGAGAGGCGCTGCAGCGTGTGGAGGGGCATGGTGAGGTTCCTAGTTGCTTGTTTTACCCAATGAGCCTGTAGCAGGAATTTGGATTGGATTAAAAGCCTACCGAGAAAAGCCAAAAACCAAAAACGAACAACCAAAAACCTAAAGGCCCGCCGGGCCTGCGAAGCTACCTTTGCGCCGTCGTATGTCAGCCTCCGCCCGCCCCCTTGTTCAGAAAGTTGCCACCCTGGCCGGGCACCGTGATGCTGTGTACGGGCTCACGGGTGGCAGCGAGAGCACCATTTATTCCAGCAGCGCCGACGGCATGGTGGTGGCCTGGGACGCTGCCCAGCCCGAGCGCGACGGTGAGCTGCTGGCCCGCGTACAAAACTCGGTGTACGCCCTGCGCCACCTGCCGGGGCTTAACCTGCTGGTGCTTGGGCATAACTTCCAGGGCATTCAAGCCATCGATTTAGCCGGGAAGCAGCTGGCTTATGCCACGGCCCTGCCGCCGGTGGCCATTTTTGAAATGGTGTATTCGGAAAGCCGGCAGCGGCTGTACGTGGGTTTGGGCGATGGCACGCTGGCCGTGCTGGCCGGCCCGGACTTTCGCCTGGAAAAGCTGCTGCGCCTGGCCACCAAAAGCCTGCGCACCCTGGCCCTGCACGAAGAGCGGGCCGAGCTGGCCGTGGGCAGCTCTGATATGCTCACGCGCATTCTCGACTTGGATACGCTGGCGGTGAAGCTCACCCTGGGTGAAAGCACCAATTCGGTTTTCTCAGTGGCGTACTCGCCCGATGGCCGCCGGTTGCTCACGGCCGGGCGCGACGCCCAGATTCGGCAGTGGGACGTGGCCGCGGGCTATGCCCTGGCCGGCACCGTGCCCGCCCACATGTACACCATCAACCACCTCGCCTTTAGCCCCGACGGCCGCTTCCTGGCCTCGTGCAGCCTCGACAAAAGCATTAAGCTCTGGGATGCCGGCAGCCTGGAGCTGCTGCGGGTGCTCGACCGGGCGCGGCACGCCGGGCACGGCACTTCCGTAAACCGTCTGGTTTGGCCGGGCGCCGAAAACCGGTTAGTTTCGTGTAGCGACGACCGCAGCCTGGCCGTATGGGAAATTGCGAAGTAGTTGTCAGTTGTTCGTTGTCAGTTGTTAGTTCGTTCTAGTAATGCTGACGTCAGAACAACCCCGACAACTGACAACGGAAAACTGACAACTAAAAGCACAATGAAACTTACTGCCCTCGATATTCGCCAGAAAACGTTTGAAAAGTCGTTTCGCGGCGTCGATAAAGACGAAGTTCAAGCCTTTCTCACCACCATCTCCCAGCACTGGGAGCGAATGGGCGACGAAAACCGCGAGCTGCGCCTCAAGCTGGAGCACGCCCAGCAGGACGTGCAGAAGATGCGCGAAGTAGAAAGCAGCCTCTACCGCACCCTCAAAACGGCCGAAGACACCAGCACCAGCATCACCGAACAGGCTCAGCGCGATGCCGACCTGCGCCTGCGCGAAGCCCAGTTCCAGGCTGAACAGCTGCTGACCGAAGCCCGGCAGCGGGCCCGCGTGATTGTGGACGAAGCGTATCAGCAGGCCGAAAAAACCGTGGCTGAGATGCAGCGCGAGGTAAGTGGCCTCGGGCAGGAGTGCCAGCGCCTAGAACAGCAGCTCGACACGCTGGTGCGCGACCTGCACCACCTGGCCTCGGATGCCCTGGACAAGGTGGAAAAAGCCCGGACCCGGCCCAAAGGCGGCAGCGCGGCCATCCTTTCGCGGGCTGCCAGCGTAAAGGTGGAGCGGCCGAAGGAACCGGCCGTGGAAACCGAACCCGCTATGAACATTTCTGCTCCCGCTGCCATGGCCCCTGCTAGTGCGGCCCCTGCCGCTTCACCCGCTTCCGTAGCCGCCCGCCCGGCAGCAGTGACTTCAGCCCCTGAGCCCGCCCGCGCCGAGCGCAACGAGCCCAGCGCATACAACCCCAAGCCCGGCCAGCAGCCCGACCCCGGCGCCCCGGCTCAGGCACCCGGCCCGGAGATTGAGCGCCCCGGCGCCCCCGCCGAAAACCCCGGCATTTCGCCCGCGCCCCGCATCGACCAGCCCGAGCCTTCGCGGGTGCCCGAGCCTACGCCGCCCCGGGTAGAGCCTATGGCACCCGACATTCAACCGGTGGGTCCCAGCCATCCCGAAATCAATCAGCCCTCGCCCGTTACCCACCCCGGGCAGCCAGGCATGGCCGCTCCCGCCGCGGAACCGGTAGCCGCCGAAAAGTCTTTCTTCGACGAAATCTAAACCACTGGTTACACGGATTTTTTCGGATTACGCAGATTTTGTAGCTGATTTCCCGTGATTAAACAATTCAGTATTGTTGTCATCCTGAGCGCAGCGAAGGACCTTATCCACACAGACCATTTCGTTCTGCATGATAAGGTCCTTCGCTGCGCTCAGGATGACACTCTTTAAAATTAGAAGAGCTGCCCGCTTCGGGCAGCTTTTTTTGTGTCCATTGTGGCCGGTTAGTTAGACCTTTACAGCCGGGTAACCAGAAACAAGCAACCAGAAACTACCGACACTATGGGCCAGATTGCACTAGAGGGCATGGAGTTCTTCGCCTTTCACGGTTATTATGACGAAGAGCAGAAGATTGGCAATAAGTACGGGGTTGACTTATACATCCAAACCGACCTGCTGGCGGCCGGTGAATCGGACAAGCTGCAGGAAACGGTGAACTACGAGGTGCTGTACAAGCTCGTCGCCAAAGAGATGCAGGCCCCGGCCCGCTTGCTGGAGCACATCGCCCACCGGGTGCTCGACCGCATCATGGCCGAGCTGCCGCACGTGCGCAAGGTGGAGGTGAGCGTGTCGAAGTTTAATCCGCCCCTGGGCGGTATCTGCCACCGGGCCCGCGTGACGCTGGGGCGCAAGCGCTGATGCCGTACGGCCAAAGGCAGGGAAGATGATGTGCTTTTATAAAGCTCAGCAGCAGAAAAATTATTTTTCTGACTGATAGGATATTAAACGGTATTCGGGGGTTAATACGAAAAATTTCGTAGATGTCTCTTGCAACTACGAATAGTTTCGTAAATCTTTGTTCTGTGTCTACGAAATAATTCGTAGTCGCTACCGTTCACTTGATGCTATGAGTAAGTCACCGCCCCCCAAACCTACGGACGCTGAGCTGGAAATCCTACAGGTGCTCTGGCAGCACGGGCCCAGCACCGTGCGCGCCGTGAACGACCACCTCAGCCAGCGGCGCCAGGCCGAAGTAGGCTACACCACCACCCTCAAGATACTGCAGCTGATGCGCGACAAAGGCTTGGTGCGGCGCGACGATGCCGACCGTAGCCACGTGTACCGCGCGGCTGTGCGCGAGCAGGAAACGCAGAGCTTACTGCTCGACAAGTTTGTGGAAGCCACCTTCGGCGGCTCGGCCCTGAAGCTAGTGATGCAGGCCCTGGGCAGCCGCTCCACCTCCGACGAGGAGCTGGCTCAGATACGCCGGCTGCTCAACGACATTGAAATCCAAAACTCCACTTCTAACCCCGACGACGATGACCACGCTTGAGAATTTCGTGTCGCCCGCCCTGACGCAGGCCTTGGGCTGGACGCTGCTGCACTCGCTGTGGCAGGGTGCGTTGCTGGCCGGCGTGCTGGCCGTGGCACTGTTGCTGCTGCGCCGGCACCGCGCCCAGGTGCGGTACCTGGCCTCGGCCGCTGCGCTGGGCCTGCTGGTCGTGGCGGCGGGGCTCACCTTTGCCTATTATTACGCCCCGGCTGCTAAGACTAGCTACGCAGTATCAATGGGCTACGAGCAACCAGCGGCAGCAGCAATGCATAACGCTGCAACCCCGGCCGCCGCTACCACGCCGGAGCTTGTCAAGCCCCGCCTGAGCAGCGCATGGCTGGCCGGCGCGTTGCGCTACTTCGACCAGCACCTGCCGCTGTTGGTACTGGCCTGGCTACTGGGCCTGCTGGCCATGAGCCTGCGCATGCTGGGCGGCCTGCTGTATGTGCAGCGCCTGCGCCGCTACCGGGTGAAGCCCTTGGGCGCGGCCTGGCAGGACCGGCTGGCCGTGCTGGCCGAGCGGGGCGGGCTGCGCCAGCCGGTGGCCTTGCTGGAATCGGCCCTGGTGCAGGTGCCGTTGGTGGTCGGCCACTTACGGCCCGCCATTTTGCTGCCTTTGGGCACCGTGGCGGGGTTGTCGCCAGCTTGCCTCGAAGCCATTCTGGCCCATGAGCTGGCCCACGTGCTGCGCCGCGACTACCTCGTGAACCTGCTGCAGACCGTAGCCGAAGTGGTGTTCTTCTTTCACCCTGCCGTGTGGTTTATGGCTGGCTGCGTGCGCGCCGAGCGCGAAAACTGCTGCGATGACACGGCCACTGAGCTTTGCGGCGGCGACCCCCTGCGCATGGCCCGCGCCCTCACGGCCCTGGCCGAGTGGAGCCAGAGTGCCGTAGTACCCCGTGCCCCGCGGCTGGCCCTGGCCGCCGTGGGCGGGAGCGGCTCCCTGCTGGGCCGGGTGCGCCGCCTGGTGCAACGCCGGCCCGCTGCGCCTACGCTGGCCGAAGGTGCCCTTGCTGCTTGCCTGCTGCTCAGCGGCATGGCCTTGCTGGGTGGTAGCGTAGCGTTGGCCGGTCCGACGGCAGCCCGCCGGACTGTGCAAACCGGTGCTGGCAATGCTGCCCCGGTCGTTGCGCCGGCTGATACCACCAAGCGCAGCAAAAGCACCGCTGCTACGGCTGGTAATGACCTTGCAACCGATAAAAAAGCGGTGTCGGCCGACGCTACGGCTGCCCCGCCGCCGGCTGATGTGCCAGCGCCCGGCGAGGCCCATATGCCGCCGCGGCCCGGCTTTGCCCACGGCCAGCCCGGCAGCACTGTCGTCATCAAGAAAGACAAGAAAGGCCGCGTGACCGACCTGACGGTGAACGGCCAGCACATCGACACGGGCAGCAGCAAGAAGCGCAAGTCGGAAGATGCCGCGCAGGTAGAGGTAATCCGGGTGCCGGACGAGGGTGGGCCCCGCATCCGGGTGTGGCGCGACGATGACATGGCGCGCCTGGATGAGCTGCACGCCCTGGGCGATGCCCCGCGCCCCGAGCCGGAAGACAATGACTTTCACTTCAACTTTGACTTTGAGCAGGGTCCGGACGTGGCCGCTGAGCACGACCCGGAGTTGCGCGAGCGGGTGAGCCGCAGCCGCCGCGACATGGCGCGCTCGGCGGAGCGCGGCCGGGAGTCGGGGCGCCGCACGGAGCTAAGCCGCGAGCAAGCCGAAGACATGCGGGAGCGGCGCCAGGAGCTGCGGGAGCGGGAGCATGAGCTGCGCGAACGCCAGCGGGAATTGCAGGAGCGGGAACGGGAGCTGCAGGAGGAGCTGCGCGACTTGGACGAGCGCCGCCCCGGTGATGTGCCCCCGCCACCCCGCCCGCTGCGGGCCCCGCGCGCTATGCGTGCCCCTCTGCCACCCCGCGCCCCGCTGGCACCGCACGCTTCCCTGGCGCCTTTAGCGCCGCATGCTCCGGTGCCGCCAGCACCGCCTGCGCCTCCAGCTCCACCGGCACCTCCGGTAAGCTCGAGCAAAGTGCGCGATGCGCTGCGTCAGGATGGGCTGATTGGCAAAACGGATAAGAGCTTTCAATTTACGCTCGACGGGGAAGGCATGACGGTAAACGGCAAGCGCCAGCCGGCCGCCACGGCCGACAAGTACCGCAAGCTGCTGAAAGTGCCCAAGGATGGCAAAAGCCGCTATTCGATGAATATCGTGGAGACTGAGTAAGCAGAAAGGCTACGAAAAACGGGCTGGGAGCTGTTTCGACAGCTTGCAGCCCGTTTTTTTGTTGAAATAAGTGGAGAGAAGTCTGGAGCTGGGCAACGTTGCCCGCCCTAAGCGCATCATTGGCCTCACATTTCCGACGCTACGATGTTTGCTATGGGCCTGCGCTGGCTTTACATGTTATTACTGGGTTGCCTGTTGGCCACTGGGGCCGCGGCCCAAACCCCAGCCCCAGCTGCCGACGACAGCAAAACCCCCGCGCCTAAGCGCAGCCTGGCCGCCGTGCGCATCAGCGAGGCCATCAAGCTGGACGGCAACCTGGACGAAGCCCTGTGGCAAACAGCGCCCGCCGCCACCGATTTTATTCAGAACCGGCCCAACCCAGGGCCCCACGAAAAGCACGTCACCGAAGTACGGGTGCTTTACGACGACGCCAACCTGTACGTGGGCGCCATCATGCACGACATCAGCCCCGACAGCATCATGCGTGAGATGGTCGCGCGCGACGGCTTCGGCAACTCCGACTTTTTCGGCATCTTCCTCGACACCTACCACGACAAGCTCAACGGCTATGGCTTTTTCGTGACGCCGGCCGGGGTGCAGATGGACGCCCGCTACTCGCCGGCCGGGGGTGAGGACTTCAACTGGAACGCGGTGTGGGACTCGCGCACGGCTATACGGGGTACCGACTGGGTGGCCGAGATGCGTATTCCCTACTCAGCCATCCGCTTCAGCACCAACCAGGTGCAGACCTGGGGCCTGCAGTTTATGCGCCAGCGCAAAAAGGAAAACCAGGCGTTTTTCTGGAACGAGGTGAAGCCAGCCGTCGACGGCTTCGTGAACCAGTGGGGCGAGCTGACCGGCCTGCGCGACCTCAAGCCGCCGCTGCGCCTCTCGCTCACGCCCTACGTGAGTGCCTACCTCGACCACTACCCCTACAATACCGAGGGCGTGCCCAACACCAGCACCCGCTTCAATGGCGGGGCCGACGTAAAGTGGGGCATCAACGAGAGCTTCACGCTGGACGCCACGCTGGTACCCGACTTCGGCCAGACCCAGAGCGACAACCGCGTGCTGAACCTGACGCCGTTTGAGGTGCAGTACAACGAAAACCGGCAGTTCTTCACCGAAGGCACCGAGCTATTCAACAAGGGCAACCTGTTTTACTCGCGCCGCGTGGGCGCCACGCCCATGGGCTATTATGGGGTGGAAGACAGGCTGCGGCCCGGTGAGTTCGTGGCAAATAACCCTGACGTGACGCTGCTTGTCAACGCCACCAAGGTGTCGGGCCGCACCCGCGGCGGGCTGGGCGTGGGCGTGTTCAATGCCGTGAGCCGGGAGATGCACGCCACCCTGCGCGACTCCACCAGCGGGCAGGAGCGGGACGTGCTGACCCAGCCGCTGACCAACTACAACATCGTGGTGCTCGACCAGAGCCTGAAGAACAACTCCTACCTCAGCCTCATCAACACCAACGTGACCCGTGCCGGCCAAACCTACGACGCCAACGTGACGGGCGGCCTGTTCCGCTTCGCCAATAAAGCCAATGCCTACGCCGTGGACGGCAGCGTGGTCTACTCGCACCGCCGCGGCCAGGCCTTTGATTCCGACAACCTGGTAAACCAGCGCGACGGCATGAAATACAGCCTGAGCGCCGGCAAAATCAGTGGGGCCCTGACCTGGAACGTTAACCACAGCCTGACGTCCGACACCTATAACCCCAACGACCTGGGCCTGCTGTTCAACAACAACACCCTCAGCCAGGGCTTTCAGATAAACTACAACAAGTACAACCCCTTCTGGAAGGTCAACAACTTCTCGTCGTGGATAGGCGTGTACGAAAACAGCCTGTACCGGCCCATGCGCTATTCCGACGGCGAGCTGTACGCTGGCTTCAATACCACCTTCACCAAGCAGTTTCTGACGGTGGGCATGAACCTGAACTCCTCGCCCGGCCGCCACGACTTCTTCGAGCCGCGCACCGAAACCATCGGCGAGTACTACGTGGACGTGCCGGCCTCCACCAACGTGGGCGGCTTTATCTCGACCGACTACCGCAAAAAGCTGGCCCTGGACGTGAACGGCGGCGTGCGCATGTTTGCTGCTGATGGCAACCGCACCGGGCGCCGTGGCACCGGCCTCACCGTTGCCCCGCGCTACCGCGTCAACAACCAGCTCACCTTCCGCTACAGCCTCGACTACAACGTGTCGCGCAACCAGATTGGCTACGTCAACGGCGGCCTCGACGAAGACCGGCCTGAGGACCAGCCTTTCCTGAACAGCATTCTGCTCGGCCGGCGCGAGGTGACTACCGTGGTCAACACCCTCACCATGAGCTACGTGTTTACCAACCGTATGTCGTTTAACCTGCGCACGCGGCACTACAACAGCCACGTGCACTACCACGACTTCAGCACCCTGGGCCGCGACGGCGAGGAAACCCCGGCCGCCTACACCCGCAACCGCGACAAGGCCTACAACGCCTTCAACGTGGACGCCGTGTTCAGCTGGTGGTTTGCGCCCGGCTCCCAGGTGACGGTGGTGTGGAAAAACGCCGCCGCTACCGAAGACGACGCCGACCGCGCCACCCCGCTCTACTTCGACAACCTGAACGGCACCCTCGTCACGCCCCACAACAACTCGCTGTCGGTGAAGGTGCTGTATTATCTCGACTACCTGGCGTTGCGGCCGCGCCGGGTTTAACCCCCGCCAATGCGACAAGGCCCCCGACCCAGGAGGGGCCGGAGGCCTTGCCGGTGCAGAAATAAAGAATGGTTACTTGCGGGCCTGCCCTCCCGGGTACGCCCCGCCGCCGGCTTCCAGGGCCCGCAGCCGCTGGGCCAGGCTTTCGAGCGTAGCCGTGGTCTGGGCCTGGGCGGCGGCGGCGGCTTCGGCCCGTTCGGCGCGGGCTTGCAGCTGCAGCAGCTGCGCCTGCTGCCGGGCATTCACAGCCTTCAGCTCCTGCACCTGCCGGTACAGGGCCTGGATGGCAATAAGGTTCACCCCGTCGAAGTCGGCCTGGTTGATGCCGGTGGGGGTGCCGCTGCGGCCCACGGCGTCGTGGCCGAAAGCGGCGTAGAAGTCCTGGGCCATAGGGCCGTAGTGGCGCATGGTGTCGGGGCTCTGGCCCTTGTAGTTCCACGAGCCCAGGCGCATCCGGTCGATGCGCTCCAGGAAGCGGTTACCGTCGGCCAGCACGATGCGCTCCTTTTGGGTCGAGTCGGAAAGCACGGTCCAGGCGTTGGCGCCGGCGGTGAGCTGCACGCCCACGGGCGTGCCCTGGCCGGGGTTGCTGGTGGGGGTAGCGGCGCTGGTATACAGCCGGTAGCCCCCGGCAAAGCGCGCCGAAAACTGGTTGCGAACCGTGCTTACCAGCGAATCGTCGGGGTAGCTGGTTCGGTAGGGCGAAAAGTCAGCCAGCACGAAGCAGCCCTCGTAGCCGCCGGTGCGGGCGTAGTAGCCCAGGGCGTAGTCGCTGGCGGCGCTGGCGCGGGCCTCGCTGCGGTAGCCGAAGGCGAATGACGGCGCGTAGAGCGAGGTGCTGGAGCTAACCTTGCAGTCGTAGCCGCCGCAGAAGCCGTTGCTGCCCCGCATCACGTTGTCGCGCCCCATCATCAGGCCGGCATCACAGAGCAGGCCGTAGTTGTTGGTGCCCGAAATCAGGTTGTACTGCCCGAACCGCACCCAGTTGTTGTAGCCGAAGGCCGCGCTGTAACTGCCCATCACCTCGTTGTCGAGGCCGAACACGGCCGAGTAGGCGCCCACGTGGTTGTAGTCCCAGCGGTTGCCCGTCACGGCGCCGGCAAAGAAGGAGCTGTAGTACGACAGCCACATCACCCGGCTGCCGGCCCCCTGCACGTTCAAGGGGCTAATCTTGCCCCGGTACTGCTGCGAGGTCATGATAAAGTCCTGGTCCATATCGAGCAGGCGCACCCCATACCCGTTCGTCGAGTCGGGATGCACCCGGGTCTCGCCCACCGTCAGCAGGCCGTTGCCGTCGAGCTTCAGCCCGCCCCGGATGGCGCGGGCGGTGGTGCCGCCCACCAGCTTGTTGCCGTTCAGGTTCAGGTTCTGGGTGGCGGTGTGGTTGCCAAGGTCGTCGCCGCTTGCGGCGGGCAAAGTCACGGTGTTGCCCCCGCTGATACTCAGGTTCTGGCCTATCAGGCTCAGGGACTGGGCGTCGGTGGCGGCTGTGGTCTGGGTGGTGTTGTCGGGAAACATGAAGCCCCCGCTGCGGCTGTACACGGTGCCGTTCACGTCGAGCTTCTGGCCCGGGTTGGTGGTGCCAATGCCCAGGTTGCCGTCGTCGCGGAAGCGGGCCCATTCGGTGACGGCGTTGCCGGTGGTGGCGCTG
>Ga0164304_10000021_pt1 | contig 78467 bp, 67 predicted proteins | sample Whisoiple_217_MG_FD_110216 | JGI IMG/M metagenome (GOLD analysis project Ga0164304, IMG submission 110216) | Soil microbial communities amended with pyrogenic organic matter from upstate New York, USA - Whitman soil sample_217_MG | ecosystem: Environmental > Terrestrial > Soil > Agricultural...
ACCCGTATTGACGAGTTCAAATCAATGTTACGCTTGTTGTGTGGTTTGGCTTGCCGAAGCAACCCAAACCTTACCGTTTGTCTTTTCCAGTCATTCAAAGAACGTGTGCAACCCCCAGTTGGGATGGCCCTGCGGCCTTGCGGCCGTCTCTCTTTCTCTTCGCCAACCGCCTCTCGCGATTTGGGAGTGCAAAGGTAAGAAGAAGTTTTGACTTAATGTCAAGCCCTTTCTAATTTTTTTTGGAACCTGCTCTCGCAGCTCTTTCTATCCATCCCGTCGGCCGGTCCGGATAGCAGACATTTTGGGGTCTGCTTTTTGTTCCATCACCCTCACTTTTTCCTTCCGTTTGAAGGACTCTTTCTGTTTGGGGGTGCAAAGGTAGGAGGATTTTTTCTCAATCCAAATAAGGTGAGGAAAAATTTTCTTGAAATAGTCGGAGCTATATAAAGGCAAGCCATTGGCAGAATTGCATGACCCAGGATGCAGGAAAGTGTGAGCAAGAAAAAATGGTCTGTGAATGGGCTGCTTAATGGCACCTTAAGCTGCAACTGGCCGTACTGTTCAGTTTAGACCAAAAGTTTAGTCTGATAGACTGGTAGTAGGGCCGGCTGGGCGGTAAATGTCGGAGCGCATTCTATCTGCCGATTATCGGAAGCAGACAAGCGGCCATTGTTTAAAGACACCTTTAAGGGAGTACTTATGCCAGTTTACAACCTTGCCCTGGTGCTGTTGGGTATTGCTATAATGGGGGTGGCGTGGCTTCCCTCGTTGCTGGAGCGGTTTCCGCTCTCATATCCGATTTTGTACATCGGGCTGGGAATAGCTGTTTACCTGCTGCCCCTAGGCTTGCCCGTGGCGAGTCCTATGGTCCACCCGTTGCTTACCACGCACCTCTCGGAACTGTGCGTGCTGGTGGCACTGACGGGAACAGGATTGAAAATAGACCGGGTCTTTGCGTTGCGAACCTGGCGCACACCTTTGCTGCTGGTGCTAGTGCTAATGCTGCTGACCATAGCAGGACTTACGGCCCTGGGATGGGGACTAGTGGGATTGGCGCCGGCTTCGGCCTTACTGCTGGCAGCCTCGCTGGCTCCTACCGACCCGGTGCTGGCGGGCGATGTGCAGGTGGGCGACCCGGGGGAGGGCCGGGAAGACAACGTGCGGTTTGCTTTAACCGGGGAGGCGGGGCTTAATGATGGGCTGGCGTTTCCTTTTGTGTACCTGGCGCTGGCCCTGTTGCCAGGGGCAACGCCTTTGTCGGAGCGTGTGGTGGAGTGGCTGGGAATGGACCTGCTGTATCGGACGTTGGCTGGGGTAGCAATGGGGTGGCTATCGGGTAGGCTGCTGGCTTACTTGATTTTCAGCCTGCCCAAGCGGGTCAGCATTAAGACTTCGGCCTATGGGTTTGTGGCGTTGGCGGTAACGCTAACTTCCTACGGGGTGACGGAATTGATACACGGCTATGGCTTTTTGGCGGTGTTTGTGGCGGCCGTAACGCTGCGCAGCCATGAGCGCAAGCATGAGTATCATCGGCAGATGCACGCCTTCACCGACCAGATGGAGCGGCTGCTCATTGTGGTTATTCTGATTCTATTTGGCGGCGCAATTGCGAATGGGCTGCTGCTGCCCTTAACGTGGAGCGGCATGGCTATGGCGCTGGTGCTGGTGCTGGTGCTACGCCCGGCGGGGGCCTTGCTGTCGCTGATGGGCTCCAAGCAGGAAAACAAGGCCGAGCGGATGGTTATTTCCTTTTTTGGCATCCGCGGCATTGGGTCCATTTTTTACCTGGCGTTTGCCTTGCACAAAGCCCGGTTTGCTGATGCGGAACAGCTATGGGCCATTCTCGGCTTCACTTTGGTGGTGTCTATTGTGCTGCATGGCATGCTGGCGACGCCGGTAATGAACTGGCTGGACCGGCGCCACGGGCGCAAGACAGTGGCTGAGTTGAATGAGATGGAAGGGAAGGAAGCAGCCGTAAAGGAATAGGCCCCGCAGAGGTAGAAGCACACATAAAACGGCCCCTTTCATTGAGATAATGAAAGGGGCCGTTTTAGCTGTTAGGAGAGAAGCTGCTAAGCCGGTTGCATTTGCTCAGTCAATGCTTCGTATCGAACGGAGACGGATGGCTGCGGGCGACGCCGGAGCGCTGGCTCAGGAGCAGTGAAGGCTGGTGAAAGTGTTGGGGACGCTACTGCAGGGCTAGCTGTACGAAAGCGGGCCAGGTTTTCTTCGTCGCGCTGGCGCAAGGCAGTAAGCTCTTCGGGAGAATACATCTTCCAGACGCCTTCGCGAAAGCAGGCCAGAAACAGGCCCAGAAAGAGGAATAGAAATAAAAAATTCATGTAGGGATGGGTAGTTGGAAGTTTGTTTCAGTTAGGTAGGGCGTAGCGCTAGCTTTAGCGCACCTACAAGTCGGCTTTAGAAATGAAACTGTACTTGTAGGCAAATCGCAAAAATAGATAATATGCTTGTTTGTGAGCTTGGATTTCGCCGTTATGAACCCAATAATGCAGTTCCGATTTGCGGGCCTTTACGGGTTAGGCAAGGATAAAAGTTTACCGAGAGGCTCATTATTAACGCTCTAAAACAGGAGATAGCAGACTAAAAATAAGGCTGATTGCCTTAGGTGAGTGCGTGCCGATGGGCACTTTTAGCTATGATAACCAGGTAATAGGTAAAGCGCAGGCCGAGCTAGTAAGTCAAGCAAGGGTGGGTAAAAATTAATAAAAAAAAAATGCGGGCCTTAAGCTTAAAAGAGGAAAATGGAGCCGGCGGGCAGCCCTGAGGCCACCCGCCGGCGAAAGAGGGAGTGAATGTGCAATTAGGTTGTGTGGCTAGTTACGCTACCAAGCCATCATGCTCATCTAGCTGTCGAATCATCTTGCAAAGGGAAGTCATTCAATCGAACGGGTTACTGCTGAGGGCAAGATGCTTCGCTAACGCTCAGCATGACGTTCATTTCTAATACTCCCTAGCAAGGCAGTGCCCCACAGGCTCTTATGCAATGTGAGAAAAAACTGGATAAGGGCCGGTTACAGCTAGGTGCCGGAGAAGGTGCCAACGGTAGCGCTGCGCCGTTCCAGCAGTAGGGTGTCGCGCCATTGGCCGTGCAGCTGGCCGATTCGCTCGCGGCGGCCTACTTCGCGAAAGCCGGCGCTGGTGTGAATGCGCAGGCTGGAGGTGTTTTCGGGGAAGATGCCGGCCTGAAGCGTCCAGATGCCGTGAGCTTCGGACTCGGCAATAAGAGCGGCCAGCAACTGGTGGCCGAGGCCCTGGCCCCGGGCTTCGGTGGCAACGTATATGCTTACCTCGGCTACGCCCCCGTAGACGCAGCGGCTTGAAACCGGCGAAAGGGCTGCCCAGGCCATGACAGTGCCACTCCCGTCGGTAGCCACCAAGCGGCTGTGGGCAAGGTGGCCACGGTCCCAGTCTTCCCAGCTGGGCGCGTCGGTGGTGAAAGTGGCATTGCCGGTAGCAATGCCTTGCTCGTAGATGGCCCGCACCTGAGGCCAGTGCGAGGCAGTTAAAGCATGGAGCTGCATTGTTTTATGGTAGCAGGTGGTGGCGGAGAATTAGCAGCAACCGCCGCCTGGGGTGCAGCCGGTTTGCTGCAGCTGGGGCAGGGCCAGTAAATCCTGGGGAATACCGCAGGCATCCTGCGCCAGGCATGCCGTGTACTTAGGTGTGAGCACAAAGTCAGCGCCATCGAGCTGCAGGCCGAACTTGCCGATGGTGTCCTGCTGGTATTCTACTTCAATGTCGAGGTCGTCGGAGCCCAGAATTTTCTCGGAAAGCTTGAGGATGTGGAGAAACTTCTGGGGCGCGAGGCGGTGGTCGTAGTCGCCGGCTTCCCAGAGCTGGAAGTTGGCCACGGTTTCGCGGCGCTCTACCCCGCCGCAGTCGATGAAGTGCTTATTGACCAGGCCCACTTCCGTGACGTGGAAATGGGCGGGCAGGAAGGTGCCATTGGGCAGGCGGAAATTGACGCTTTCCAGGCCATGCAGGGCCTGTTTCATCTCGGAGATTTTCATAAGAGTGGGGTGTGAAGGGTGAAGGGAATCAGCAAGAGCAGGAGTCAGTAGAGCAATTGGCCGGCAGCACCGTTTGGGCGAATAAGCCGGCGAACAAGGCCTGGGCCTGCTGCCAGAGCTCGGTGTTGAGGCAGTAGCAGACGGTGAGGCCGTCGATGGTGCCCGAGATAAGGCCAGCTGCTTTCAACTCCTGCAGGTGCTGGGTGACGGTGGTGCGGGCCAGGGGAAGCTCGGCGGCAATGTCGCCGGAAATGCAGGTGGTCTTGGTAGCCAGCAGCTCCACAATAGCCACCCGGGCCGGGTGGCTCAGGGCTTTGGCCAGACGGGCCAGCTGCTGCTGCTGCTCGGTAAAGGCTGCGGTTTTGGCGTGGGTCATGGGCAAATGCTGTATTTATGACGTAAATATACGTCACGATATGTCGTATGTTTGCGTCATAAGAAAAAAACTTTGTGTCGTTTACATAAATGGCTGATAGAGTAAGCTATGGGATTTGATTAAAGCTTGGCATGCAGCTCAATGCCGGATTTTTTAATTGCCTCCGCCGTGGATTTATGCATGCAGATAGGCATCAGGGAATAAGGAGCTGGACTTAGCCGAAGCAGCTAAGGCTACGGCTGGCAGCAAGGCAGGAAAACCGCCTTTTTTGCCAGGTGCTGCGTACATGAAGCTTACCGAAACCATTGAAAGAGGGACATGCCGCGTACAATTATTGTATCTAACCGCCTGCCTACGAAAGTCCAGCGAACCAGCGAAGGCCTCAGCTTTCAGGCTAGTGAGGGCGGACTAGCCACGGGTCTGGGCTCCATTTACCGGCAGGATGGGAATGTGTGGGTGGGCTGGCCCGGCTTGTTTGTGGACGACGAAGCGGAAGAGCAGTTCATCACCGCGTCGCTGCAGGATGACAGCATGGCTCCGGTATTCCTGACCGAGCAAGAAATTCAAGACTTCTACGAGGGGTTCAGCAACTCCACGCTCTGGCCTACTTTCCACTATTTCGCGCAGTTTGCGACGTACGAGCCGGCACATTGGGCCGCTTATGTGGCAGTGAATGAGAAGTTCTGCCGGGCAGTGCTGGCCCAGGCAGGACCGGAGGATACCATCTGGGTGCACGACTACCAGCTGCTGTTGCTGCCGGCGCTGCTGCGCAAGGCCCGGCCCGACTCCAGCATCGGCTTTTTCCTGCACATTCCGTTTCCTTCTTACGAGCTGCTGCGGGTGCTGCCCTGGCGCAATGAGCTGCTCGAAGGCATGCTGGGGGCCGACCTCATCGGCTTTCACACGTTTGGCTATATGCGGCACTTTCTGAGCTCGGTGTCGCACCTGTTGGGTTTTCCTACCCAGAATGGGCAGATTGAGACGCCCAGCCGCAGCGTACTGGTGGACGCCTTTCCAATGGGCATCGACTACGAGCGGTACGTGCAGGCCGCCGGGTCGGACGCTGCCTGCCAGCACCAAGCACAGTACCGCGAAGCCTTGCGCGACACCCGCGTGGTACTCAGCATCGACCGGCTGGACTATACCAAGGGCATCGCCCAGCGCCTGCTGGCATTTGAGCAGCTGCTGGAGCGCTACCCTGAATGGAGTGGGCAAGTGAGCCTGATTATGGTGGTGGTGCCCTCGCGCGACCAGGTTGCGCAGTACGCGGCGCTCAAGCACGAGGTAGATGAGCTGGTAGGCCGCATCAACGGGCAGTATCGCACCATCGACTGGAACCCGATTCATTATTTCTACCGCTCCTTCCCGCTGGAAGAGCTGGCGGCGCTGTACCAATTGGCGGAAGTCGGGCTGGTGACGCCCATGCGCGACGGCATGAACCTGGTAGCAAAGGAGTACGTGGCCAGCAAGACCAATAACCGGGGTGTGCTCATCCTGAGCGAGCGGGCCGGGGCTGCGCGGGAGCTTTCCGACGCGCTTATCATCAACCCGACGGATATCCAGGGCCTGGCCGACACCCTGCACCAGGCGCTGACCATGCCAGAGGAAGAGCAGGAGCAGCGGATGACGGCCATGCGCGCGCTGGTAAGCCGCTACAGTGTATTTGCCTGGAGCAAGCTGTTTATGGCGCAATTAGCTTACGCTAAGGTCAAGCAGAAAACCCTGGCCACCGACGTGCTCGATACAGCCGCCAGCACGCAGTTGGTGGCGGATTACCAGGCAGCAGACCGGCGCCTGCTGCTGCTCGACTACGACGGCACGCTGGCGTCATTTCAGGCTAACCCCCAGCGGGCGGAGCCCGACCAGGAGCTGCGCCTGCTGCTGCGCGCCCTCAGCGACGAGCCGCGGAACCGGGTGGTGGTTATCAGCGGGCGCGACCGGGCGACGCTGGAGCGCTGGCTGGGCCACCTGCCCCTGGACTTTATTGCCGAGCATGGCGTGTGGCTGCGGCCGGCAGGGGAGGACTGGCAGCTGTTTCAGGCCCTGCGCAACGACTGGATGCACGAGCTGCGCCCGGTGCTGGACCAGTACGTGGCCCGCACCGCCGGCTCGTTTGTGGAAGAGAAAGACTACTCCTTGGTGTGGCACTACCGCCGGGCTGATGCCGACCTGGGCGCCATGCGCGCCCGCGAGCTGCTAAGTCACCTTACCTTCCTGACAACCAACAGCGACCTGCAGGTGCTGGAAGGCAACATGGTGATTGAAATCAAAAACGCGGGCATCAACAAAGGCGCGGCGGCGAGCCGCTGGCTGGCTAATTACCCGGCTGACTTCGTGCTGGCGCTGGGCGACGACCGTACCGACGAGGACACGTTTCGGGCTATGCCGGCCTCGGCGTACACTATTCGGGTAGGCATGGGCACGCGCTCCAGAGCCCGCTACCATCTGCCGGGCGGCGTGCCGTCGGTGCGGGAGCTGCTGCGGAAGCTGCTATAGGTGGGTTGGGGCAGGGTAGAGGGTTTTGAGGGCCTTATCTTTGAAGGATAAACTCATTTTTCCACCGCTATACCATGTCGTTTTCTATTCGTCACCTTGCATTGGCGCTGTGCGTTGGCAGCACACTGTGGCTTACCAACTGCAGCAAGTCGGAGGACCCAACCCCGCCGCAGCAGCCTCCTGTGCAGGTTCAGAACGGCTCGGCCACTGGCACGTTTGCGCCAGCCAACAGCTTGCTGAGTGTGACGGCTACGGGCGTGGGCGGAGGGGCTTCCTTCACGGCAACGCTTAATGCGGCTGGCACTTACAGCTTCGATACGCTGCCGGTTGGCAATTATACGCTCAGCTTTGTGGCCGCTCCGGGCTATGCCGCGCCGGTTGCGCAAACCGTATCGGTGAGCAGCAGCGGAACGACGGTAACGCCTGTCAATGTGTTGACGACCCGTGAGATGTTGCTGATGACGCCCCGCTGGGAGATGACGCGAAACATCTCCGAAAACACTACCTTGGGCACCAGTGCCGATGTACTGACAAACAACCCGGCCTGCAGCCGCGACGGATTCACCCGGTTCAATTCCAATAACGTGTATGTTATTGACGAGGGCCCAACCAAGTGCGCGGCTACTGACCCGCAAACTGAAAGCGGTACCTGGGCATTTGAGCTTAACGAAACCAAATTCCGCATGCGGAATGCCATGGGAGGCAGCAGCTACTTCAACATACTACAGCTGACGGCTACCACCTTCCAGATTGAAGCCCGGTTTGTGTACCAAGGCCAGAACTACGTGGTTACTACCACCTATACTGCCCGCTAAACCAATCCAGCGGGGCCTTACAAGAAGTTCGGCAAATCGAGCTTCTTGGCAATGCGGTAGGCGGCATTCACCAGGCCGACGTGGCTGTAGGCCTGGGGGAAGTTGCCCCACTGCGAGCCGGTTTTGGCGTCCACATCTTCGCTGAGCAGGCCGAGGTGGTTGGTGTAGGTGAGCAGCTTATCGAACTCCGTGATGGCCTCGTCGATGCGGCCCACGCAGGCCAGGGCCTCCACGTACCAGAAAGAGCAGATGAGGAAGGTGGTTTCGGGCGTGCCGAAGTCGTCGGCGTGGCGGTAGCGGTAGAACAGTCCTTCGGGGGTTTTTAGCTCCTGCTCCAGGGCTTCGAGATGGCGCCGGGCTCGCTCCGAGGCCGGGTCGAGGTAGCCCATCATTATCAGCTGAATGGTGCTGGCATCGAGGTGGGGCGAGCAGATGGCGTTGGTATATGCCTGGCGCTCGGAGCTGAAGCACTGCTCAATGTGGGCGGCGGCGGTATCGCGCAGGCGCTCGGCCCGGGCGGCCATGTCGGGCCGGCCCAGCCACTGGGCTACGCGGGCGGCGGCGTGGCTGCCGGCCCAGTGGAACAGGTAGGTGTAGCAGTGGCGCTGGGCGATGTTGCGAAACTCCCACAAGCCGGCATCGGGCTCGTCCATGGTTTTTTCAATCATGCCGAGGGCGTCAGCCACCAGCTGCTCGGCATTGCGCCGGCTGGGGTCCTGGAAGCGGGCATCCACATATAGGGGCAGCAAGGCTACCAAAACTTGGCCGTACACGTCGTTTTGGATGTGGGTGTAGGCGTCGTTGCCGATGCGCACGGGCTGGTTGCCGAGGTAGCCGGCCAGGGGCAGTTCTTCCTCCACCAGTTTGGCCTGGCCGCTGATGCTATACAGAGGCTGGTAGCGGCCCTTGCCCACGCTGGGCAGGTTGGCGATGTACTGGAAGTAGCGCTCCATCTCCTCGAAGTGGCCGATGTTGTTGAAAGCCGTGAGGATGTAATAGGTGTCGCGCATCCAGCAGTAGCGGTAGTCCCAGTTACGGGTGCTGCCGGGGGCCTCGGGCAGGCTGGTGGTGCTGGCCGCAATGATGGCGCCGGTGTCTTCGTACTGGTGAATCTTGAGGGCCAGCGCCGAGCGAATGACCTGCTGCTGCCGAAAGCCCCCAATGCTGGTGCTTTTCACCCAGCTGCGCCAGTACATGCGGGTGCTGCGCAGAAACTGCTCGGCCGTATTCTCCAGGGGCGCTTCCAAGGGCGAACCATAAGTCAGCACCAGGTAGCGGGGCTCGTTCAGCAGGAAGTCCTGCTCGTCGAGGATGTAAGTAAGGGGGATGTCGGTTGTGAGCCGGATTTCTTCCTGCAGTCCGGTGAAGGCAATGTGGTTGGAGCTGCGGCGGCGCGCCAGGGGCAGCTGCCCATACTCGCCCACGGGCCGGCAGGTCACGCGCACGCGGGGCGCCCCGCTGAGCGGCTCTACCTTGCGCACCAGCATCAGGGGTTTGTAGTACCGCTCGTACTGGGCAAAGCGCGGGGCAAAGTCCGTGACGCGGTAGCAGCCATCCACGGTGGTGATTTCCGTACAAAGAATGTTGGTGTTGTCCTCGTAGTACTGCTCGGAGCGGTAGCCTTCCGCGTGGGCGGGGCGGATGCTATACTCGCCGCCCAGCTCCTCATCGAGCAGGCTGCCAAAGACGAAGCTGCTGTCGAAGCGCGGCCAGCACAGCCAGCGCACGGCGGTATCAGTGTCGATGAGTCCGAGGAAGGCGCAGTTGCCAATCAGGCCGAGGTTATACGTGTGCTTGGTCATAAGCGCAGGAGAGGCCGGGCGGAGGTGAGGCGCGGCCCAGGTCCCACGAGGTAAACGGGCAGAAGGTTACGCAGTGGCACACCATCCACCCCAGTTGATACCTAAGAAAATGGTATGAAAAAGCCCTGCTGCCTAGTAATTAAGAGGCTTGGCAGGGCTTGGAACCGTAGGCGGTGGTGCCACGACTTTTGGGTCGTGGTACCACTAATTGCCGAACGTTTGGATACTGGAATTAGTGGTGCCACGAACCCCTACGGGGAATTCGTGGCACCACCACGGATTAGGCTACAGCCAGACCGGAATTTTAGTCGTTGTTGCCGGTGCCGCCTTCGTTGGTGAAGCTGTTTTCAGCGCCGGGCTTGGGCTGGATGGCCTCGGCCACTTCATTGGTGAGTGCCACGTCCACCTTGGCCCCTGCACCCTGGTCGCCGCTTTCACCATTCGTGTTGGACACTGCACCGCGGCGGTTTTTAAATGGCCAGCCGGTGAAGCCTATGATGGCACCGGCCACCAGCGCCCCGAGGGTAAGCCCAAGCCAGGGCTTGCGCTTGTTTTTCTGTTGATGTTTCATAGCAATGAAGAGGTTGGAGTGAAAGAGAGGTACGGTGCGGCGGTGAAGGAGTTGATTCAGGAACCTCGATTTACTCCTGGCCCCAGCCATTGAGCGCCGCAAACAAAAAGCCTCAGCTACCAGCGTAGCCGAGGCTCTTTGAAGAAAAGCAATGCCTGTATCCGCAGCGTCTACTGGGCTGGCAGAACAAATACCGGCAAGCTGCAGTGAAGCAGTACCTGGGCCGTGACGCTTTGGTGGAACAGGCTGCCCAGGAAGCTGCGCGGCCGGGCTACCACCGCTACGGCGTCGAACTCGCCGGAAGCAGCGGCTGCCAGAATACCGTCAGCGGGCCGGGCGTGACTGATGGTGCGGACGGCGACGCGCTGCAAATCAATGGTAATGCCCGTGGCCAGTACCGAGTCCAGCACAGCTTGCTCAGCGGCCTCATTGGCGGCGCCGGGGCGCACGTTCAACACAGTAAGCTCGGCGCCAAGGTCGGCCAGCAGGTGGCGCACGGTGCCGGTATGCGCGCCTAGGCTGAACGTCTCGGCATCGACGGCCAGCAGAATGCGCCGGGGCGGGGCCAGCTGGGCGGTGCTGTGCGGGACCACAAGCATGGGGTAGGGGGCGGTGCGCAACAGGTCGAGCGCCGTGGTTTGCACCAGCTCGTCGGGAATGTCGGAATAGTCGGGGCGGCCCAGCACCACCAGCGAGGGATGGTGGCGGCTGGTGGCGTCGGCCACGGCATAAGCCACGCGGCCGTGCCCGACTTCGGCTACCACCGGCACCGGCAGGTGGGCCGACACGCTGCGCATGGCCAGGTCAATGGCCTCCTGGCTCAGGTTGGACAGCTGCCCGCTGAGTACTTCGGGGTCGAGCACGGAGTCGCGGCGCACGTGCAGCAGCACCAGGCGGGCATCGAGCGGGCCGGCCAGGCTGGTAGCATAGGCCAGGGCATGTTGAGAAGCCCGGAAAAAGTCGGTGAGGATGAGCAGCGAAGCAGCCATGGCAGCGGAGCGTTAAATGAGTGGAAACTGAGGCAAAGGTCTGGCATGCGGCGAGTAGATAAGCTGAAAAGCATTAGCTCAGCGGCCTGACTTCTATCATGTTTCTGCAGGCGCAATGCTTGGAAACTTGCAGCTCATTAACCCATTCTCATTTCCGCAATGAAGGTCACCGTATTCAGTACCCAGGCGTTTGAGCATCCCTTTCTGCTGCATGCCAACCGCGGCCGTCATCAGCTGCAGCTGCTCGATACGGCCCTGAATGCTGATACTGCTTTTCTAGCTCAGGGCACAGTAGCCGTCAGCATTTTCAGCCCTGATGATGCCGCAGCGCCGGTGCTGGAGCAGCTGGCTGCCAATGGGGTGCGCTACCTGGCAGTGCGTGCCGCCGGCTACGACAACGTGGACCTGGTGGCGGCCCGGCAGCTGGGCATTCGGGTGGCCAACGTGCCGGACTACTCGCCCTACGCCATTGCCGAGCACACCGTGGCCCTGATGCTGGCCCTGAGCCGCCACCTGCGGCAGGCCGACCAGCAGCTGCGGGCCAACAACTTTCGGCTCGACCAGCTGATTGGCTTCGACCTGCACGGCAAAACCGTCGGCATCATCGGAGTAGGGCGCATCGGGGCCGTGCTGGCCCGCATCCTGCACGGCTTCGGCTGCAACCTGCTGGGCTACGACCCGCAGCCGCGCCCCGAGCTGACTCAGCAATATGGCCTGCGCTACCTGCCTTTGAATGAGCTCTGCGCCCAGGCCGACATCATCAGCGTGCACACGCCCCTCAATGCCCAAACCCATCACCTCATCGACGATGAGCTGCTTGGCAGGATGAAGCGCGGGGCCATGCTCATCAACACCGGGCGCGGCGGGGTGCTGGATACCGCGGCGGCACTGCGGGCGCTTAAAAGCGGCAAGCTGGGCTTTCTGGGCCTTGATGTGTACGAGCGCGAGAAAGGCCTGTTTTTCAAGGACCACAGCCGCAACCTGCTGCTGGACGATGCCTTTGCCCGGCTGCTCACCTTAAAAAACGTGCTGGTGACCGGGCACCAGGCCTACCTCACCCGCGAGGCACTCGGCAACATTGCCGATGCCACCATGGCCAGCCTCACGGCGTGGAGCGAAGGGCAAGCGGCCCCCCACGAGCTTTGCTGAAGCGCTTAATTTCAGGCCGATGAAACGGCAGACGTATGTGCCCCCGCTGGGCGGTTTGTTCAAAGGCCTCGCCGCGTGGCGCAAGCTTGCCTGGGTTGTTGGCGTGCTGCTGATAAGCAGCTGCGATGCTGCGCCCGCCCAGGGCCCGCCTACGTCGGCTCCTGCTGCCGCGAAACCGGTTGCTCCCACGGTTCCTGTACTTATTAAAGCCCTGCTGGCTCAGCCCCAGGCCACTGGCGCGGACCTGGACGCGCTCACTGTCGCCGAGCTGCGGGCTTTCTACGGAGCCGCCTGCGCTCCCGCCTGGACCAGCACCGACAGTGCCCGCAGCTCGGCAGCCGCTGTGCTGGCCCTGCTGGCCCAGGCCCGCGACTATGGCCTGCGCCCCAGCGACTACCGCGCTGCCGCACTGCAGGCTTTGCGCGACTCCGTGGACCAGGCCATCACCCCGGAAAATCGGCAGCTGGCCCGGCTGGATGTGGGGCTGACGGCGGCAGCGCTACGCTTCGCAGGTGATGTAAGCCGGGGCCGGCTGCGGCCTTACAGCGCGGCCGACACACTGGGCGTGCGCGCCGGCAAGCTGCGCGCGGCGCTGCGCCAGCACCGCCTGCCGGGCGCCCTGCTGGCCGGGCAGCCCCGCCACCGCGAGTACCGGCAGCTGCAGCAGGCGCTGGCCCAGTGGCTGGCCCGGCCGCTGCCGCCCGACTCGCAGGCCACGCAGCAGGCGCGCTTCGAGCAGGCTGCCCTGAATCTGGAGCGCTGGCGCTGGCAGCCCATTGCCGACTCGGAGTACGTGCTCATAAACATTGCCGCCTACGAGCTGCAGGTAGTATCCGGCGACTCGCTGCGGCAGCGCCACCGCGTGGTGGTGGGCAAGCCCCAGACGCCCACGCCGACGCTGAGCAGCCGCATTCGCTACTTTACCCTGGCTCCCGAATGGCGCGTGCCCCGCTCCATCGCCACCAGGGAAATGCTGCCTCGCCTGAAGCGGGGCTCTGCTTATCTGCAGCACAACGACCTGGCGCTGTATGACCGCCAGGGCCGGTAGGTAGACCCCTTATTGGTGGATTGGGCTGCGGTAACTCCGCAAAGCTTTGCCTACACCATCCGGCAGGCGCCGGGCTGCGAAAATGCCCTGGGCAACATCATATTCCGGTTCGATAACCCCTACGACGTGTACGTGCACGACACGCCCCTGCGTCAGTATTTCGACTTGCCGGTCCGGGCCCTGAGTCACGGCTGCGTGCGGCTGCAGGCTCCGCTGCAGCTGGCGGCGTACTTATTGGCCCGCGATGGACAGACGCTGGACCTGCCCAATGAGGAAGAATGCGCGCAGCAGCCCCAGCCCCGGCCCGTGTACCTGCGGCGGCCCATGCCCTTGCACATCCGCTACGCCACCTGCGTAGCCGAAAAGGGAAGGCTGCGCTTCCTGCCCGACGTTTATGGCCTCGATAAGGCCTTGCGCCGGGCGCCTTAGCGAAAAACGGCTTAGACCTGCTGGATAGCCGCTGCCGGCTGCACCTTGCTCAGCAGCAGTGGCACAATAGCTTCGCCCTCGGGCAGGCCTTGCTGGCGCCACAGTTCCACGCCCTTGCGCACCAGCACGAAGGCCGGTAGCTGCGTGGCGCCAAAGCTGCGCACCACAGTAGGGTTGCTGGCTTCGTCAATCTTCAGCACCCGAATGGCCGAGCCGAGCTTACGCTGCAAGGCGCCCAGGGCGGTGTGGGTAGCGGCCCGCGCCTGACGGTCGGCGCCCGAAGCTGCCGGGGGCAGCAGCACCAGCAGCACGGCCGGGTCGGCGGTGGACGTGGTGAGGGAGGGAGCAGTAGCAGGCATGGGATGAGGCAGTTGAATTGGTGCCGTAAAATTACCGGAGCCCTCAGCCGGCCCGTATGACGGCCATCAAGCCTATACCTGACGTTTGTCATCCCAATTCATTGGCGTTTCCATCGCAGCGAGGTCTAACTTCGCCGCTGCAAACGACGTCTACAGTTGTCCTGCCCGCTTTTGCCTATGCTGCCAGTGCCCCACCCTAATGTGTTGCTCGACCTGCTCTACACCCAGGCCCGGGAGTTTGTCGGGATATATGACGTGGGCAGCGGCTGGTTTACCCACGTAAACCCGGCCGGGGTGCAGCTGCTCGGCTACCCTTCCGAATCCGCGTTTCTGGCCGAGCCCATCCGCACCCTGCGCACCGAGCCCTGGACCGACGCGGAGTGGCAGGCGCTGTGCGAGCAGGTGCGGCAGCAGGGGCGCCAGGAGTTGGAGGTGGAAGTCCGGCGGCACAGCGGCGCGCCCTTCCGGGGCCGCGTGGAGCTGACGTATTTTGAAACGCAAGGCCAGCCGTTCTTCCTGGTGCGCCTCACCGAGCAAAGCCGGCTGCAGGAGGCCGAGCGTGAACTGGCCCACAGCGTGCGCCGTTTCGAAGCCGTATTTGCTAATGCCACCATCGGCATCATCGTGTGCGACCGGCCCGGCAACATCGTCTCCGTCAATCAGCACGCGCAGCAGCTGTTTGGCTACAAGCAGGATGAGCTGATAGGCCAGCGTATTGAGGTGCTGGTGCCCAAGTCGCTGAGCCGGGAGCGGCACGAGAAGTTGCGCGAGTCGTTCAACGCCAGCCCCAGCGTGCGCAACATGGGCCACAACCGCGACCTGCTGGCTCAGCGCCGCGATGGCTCGGAGTTTCCGGTGGAAGTGAGCCTGAGCTACTTCTACCTCGATGAAGAGCTGTACGTGGTGTCGTACGTGCTCGACATCACCTTCAAGAAAGAAGCCGAGCGGGAGCTGATAGCTCAGCGCCAGCGCGTGGAGCGCCTCAACGCCGAGCTGGAGCAGAAAGTGGCCGACCGCACCCACGCCCTGATGACCACGCTGGAGCAGCTGGAGCAGCGCAGCCAGGAACTGACTCAGGCCCTGGCCGCCGAGCAGGAGCTGGGCGAGCTGAAGTCGCGCTTCGTGAGCATGGCCTCGCACGAGTTTCGCACCCCGCTCACGGCAGTGCTCACCTCGGCTACGCTCATCGAAAAGTACCCCGGCACCGAGCAGCAGGACAAGCGCCTCAAGCACCTGCAGCGCATCCGCGCCTCGGTTAATCACCTCAACGACATTCTGGAGGAGTTCCTGTCTGTGGGCCGCATCGAGGAGGGCAAGATTGAAGCCCGCCCCGTGAACCTCGACATGGGCGCGCTGGTGGACGAGACGGTGGCCGACGTGCAGGGCATGCTCAAAGCCGGCCAAACCATTCAGCGGGAGCTGGCCTGCCCCGGTGCAGTGCGCCTCGACCCCTCGCTGCTGCGCAAAATCCTGGTGAACCTGCTGTCCAACGCCATCAAGTACTCGGGCGAAAACTCGGTGGTGCGCGTGCAGGGCGACTGCAGCGGGGGCCGCCTCGTGCTGCGGGTGCAGGACCAGGGCGTGGGTATTTCCAAAGAAGACCAGGAGCACCTGTTCGAGCGGTTTTTCCGGGCCCGCAACGTCACCAACGTGCCTGGTACTGGGCTGGGTCTCTACATTATAGCAAAATACCTGGAGCTTATGGACGGCAGCATTGCGCTGGAAAGCGAGCTGAACCAGGGCACCACCGTCACCATCACCATTCCGTATGAAAACCATTCTGCTGATTGAAGACAACGAGCTGATTCGGGAAAACACCGCCGAGATTCTGGAGCTGGCCGGCTACGACGTGCTGACGGCTGAGAACGGCAAGCTCGGCGTGGAGCAGGCCCTGGCCAAAAAGCCCGACCTGGTGGTGTGCGACATCATGATGCCTGTGCTCGACGGCTACGGCGTGCTGCAGATTTTCAACCAGAACCCGCAGCTTTCGGGCGTGCCCTTCATCTTCCTGACGGCCAAAACCGAGCGGGCCGACCTGCGCCGCGGCATGGAGCTGGGCGCCGACGACTACCTGACCAAGCCCTTCGACGAAACCGAGCTGCTGAGCGCCATCACCAGCCGCCTCAACCGCTTCCGCCACCTCAAGCCCGACTACGACCTGCAGGGCGAAGGCCTGAACGAGTTTCTGGACGACGCCCGCGCCGTAGGCAACCTGGCCAGCCTCTCGGCCGACCGCAAGGTATACCAGGTGCGCAAAAAGCAGGACATCTACCTTGAAGGCGACGAGCCCAATCGGGTGTACTTCCTGAAAAGCGGCCGCGTGAAAACCGTGAAAACCACCGACGCCGGCAAGGAGCTGATAACCGGACTCTACGGCCCCGGCGAGTTTTTTGGCTACCTGCCCCTGCTCGAAAACACCGACCACAGCGACTCGGCCGTGGCCGTGGACGACTCCGAACTGGTGTACATCCCCAAGGACGACTTCACCCAGCTCGTGATGCGCAACCCCGAGGTGGGCCAGCAGTTCATCCGCCTACTGGCCGGCCGCGTGAGCGAGCGGGAGCAGCAGCTGCTGGGCATGGCCTACAGCTCCATCCGCCGCCGGGTGGCCGACATCCTGCTGCGCCTGCACGAGCAGTCGGAAGAAGGCAGCATTCAGCTCTCGCGCGAAGACATGGCCGCCATGGTCGGCACCGCTTCGGAGTCCTTGATTCGCACCCTGAGCGAGTTCAAGCAGGATGGCCTGATTGAGCTGACGCCCAAAAATATTAAAGTGCTGCAGCCGGAGAAGCTGCGCCGGGCGCACTGGTAAGAAGCTCTGGCATGCAGCTAGGCTAAAAGAACGTCATGCTGAGCGAAGTCGAAGCATCTCTCCCGCAGCAGTAATTCCTCTTAAAAAAGGATTTACTCTCGTGGTAGAGATGCTTCACTGCGTTCAGCATGACGTTCTTTTTTTAGCCTGCTTCATCTCAGGGCGCAGGCTGATTTTCATCATAATAACGCAGGGCTATTCTCCGGTCCTTTGAGGTAGCAAGCCAGGGTGGAACGCACTGCCCGGCTCAGCCTTGTTCTCATGTTTCCAGCCCTGAAAAGCGGCAGCCTGCTCGGCGGGCAGCACACGCCGGCCGGCGAGCAAAAAGCACTGGTTCTTCTTGACAAAAGCGGCCAGAAAGTTATTTATAAGACCTTCCAAGCCGGCGAGGTGATGCCCAGCCACACAGCTCCCGTCGATGTATTCGTGACCGTGCTGGCAGGTAAGCTCATCATCAGCCAGGAAGGGGTGCCTACCGAAGTGCAGGCCGGCGACTACGTCATTATCCCGCAGGGTGCGCCCCACGCGCTGAATTGCCTGGAGCCGGCCCGAATTCTGATTTATCGATAAGGGCCGTAAGCCCAGTAGCGCGAACTTTGTAGTTCGCGTCCCAGAACGACTTAATGGTCCGGGGCGCGAACTACAAAGTTTCGCGCTACTGCTATTACAGGCTTTCCCTTACAGCACCGACAGCGGCGAGTTGCGCTGGCGCAGGCGGTACTCGAACATATTGGCGATGTTGAGGGCGCGCAGCTTGGCTTCTTCGGCTTTGGGGCCAGCAAATTGCTCATCCACGTTGGTCAAGAACAGCTCGAGCCAGCGCTTAAAGTGGGTGGTATCGATGGGCAGGGGCACGTGCTTAGGGAAAGGGCGGCCGTGGTAGCGGGCGCTGCCGAGCAGGATACTGCTCCAGAAGTCGTACATGATGGGCAGGTGCTTTTCCCAGTTCACCCGGGCAAAGCCATTGAATACAGGGTCGAGCAGGGCGTCGTGGTTGACTTTGCCATAGAAGCTGTCGACCATCAATTGGATGTCGGCTTCGGTGCTGATGTCGGGCAGGGGAGAGGGCATAATGGAAAACGGAAATGAAGTGGTAACAGCTGGCGCGCGTCTGCGACGCGTGCCTTTCGGTTTCGCGTCTCTGACGCGACTGTAAAGGGCTTTAACTGGCGTGGACGATTCGCGTCGCAGACGCGGGGCCGGTGAGCACGCGTCGCAGACGCGCGCTAGATAATTACGCCAGTTGCCGCTCGTGGCGGAGGCTGTGGGTTGAGGTAGCTGTTTGGTACAACACCCAGCGGTAGGCCCAGGTGCCAGTCAGCAGCAAGGTTATGACTTTGAGCACTTCCAGACCTATGTAGGTGGTGTGCATGGAGTTGGGCGGGGCCGGGTTGCCGGCCAGCAGGGCCAGGGCGCGGGCATCGAGGGCGGGTAGTAGCCAGAAGGTTTGCAGCAGCAGAATGGCACTCAACAGGCCCAGCGTGGCGGCAATGTGCGAGGGCACCTGCAGGCGCCAGGCGCAGAGTACGGTCATGGTAGCCAGTACCAATTCCACTTTGTTTAGTGCCTGAAACACGATGCGCCCAATGCCCAGGCCCAGCGGCACGGTAATGTGCGGGGCCGTGAATTTCAGCGGCGCTTCCAGAAAAGAAATGCCGAGCACCATGCCGGCCCACACAAACAAGGACAGCAGGAGCAGGAGGGAGGTGGTAGTATCGCGGGGACGCATAGTCGTAAGTATAAGGTAGCTGATGCTGGAGAAGCCAGCGGTTTGGTAAGTCAAAATTGCAGCTTCGTTTCTGCCCACTGGCTGAGATGAATCAGCCGGGCGGCCTGACGTTCATCAGCTTTTCGGCCTGGTCCGCGCCGGAGCTTTGTGGTTGCCATCAGCCTGCCTGTCCGTGCCTACTCTCCTCGCCCCTCCCGCTCCCGAAACCACGCCCCAACTCGCCTGCTCGCACTGCGGCGACGCCTGCCCCGACGAGCCCATTCTGCTGCCAAGCCAGCCTGAGCTGCACTTCTGCTGCCAGGGCTGCAAGGCCGTGTACGAGCTGCTCGACGCCAGCAACCTCTGCACCTACTACCGGCTCGACGACAAGCCCGGGCAGAAGGTGAAGGAAGTAGAGCTGCCCGGCCGTTTCGACTACCTCGACTCGGAATCGGTGCAGGCTCAGCTGCTGGCGTTTCGCTCGCCCACGCTGGCCAAGCTCACCTTCAGCATTCCGCAGATGCACTGCGCCTCCTGCATCTGGCTGCTCGAAAACCTGTTCAAGCTCAACCCCGGCATCAGCTCGTCGCGGGTCAACTTCCTGCGCAAGGAGGTGACGGTGAGCTACCAGCCGGCCCTCACCAGCCTCAAGGACGTGGTGAAGCTGCTGGCCTCGGTGGGCTACGAGCCCCAGATTACCCTGGCCGAGCTGGGCGCCCAGCCCCACCACACCAACCGCACGCTGTACTACCGGCTGGGCCTGGCTGCCTTTGCCTTCGGCAATGTGATGCTGATGGCCTTCCCCGACTACTTCTCCTTCACCGAGGCACTGCAAGCGGGTTTTGGCCAGTTTTTCGGCTGGCTGAGCATGGCCTTGTCGCTGCCCGTGCTGCTGGTGGGTGCCCAGGGATTTTACCATTCGGCCTGGCAGGGGCTGAAGCAGCGCTACATCAACCTCGACTTTCCCATCAGCCTGGGCCTGACGGCGCTGTTCGTCACCAGCGTGTTCGACGTTGCTACCGGCCGCGGCCCCGGCTACTTCGACTCCTTCACGGGCCTGGTGTTCTTCATGCTCATCGGCAAGTGGGTGCAGCAGCGCAGCTACGACGCCCTGCGCTTCGACCGCGACTTCACCTCCTACTTCCCGGTGGCCGTGACGCTGCTGGCCAAGGAAGGCGAGAAGTCGATTTCAGTGAAAGAGCTGAAGGCCGGGCAGCGCATCCGCGTGCGCAACCAGGAAATTATTCCCGCTGACGCCGTGCTGCTGCGCGGCACCGGGCAGATTGACTACAGCTTCGTATCGGGCGAAAGCGTGCCGGTACCCAAGGCGGCCGGCGAAATCGTGTACGCCGGCGGCCGGCAGGTAGGGGAGGCCCTGGAGCTGGAAGTGGTGCGCGAAGTATCGCAGGGCTACCTCACTCAGCTCTGGAATAACCCAGCTTTTCAGAAGGAAGAAAAAGCCAGCCTCGAAACCTACGCCAACAAGGTGGGCCGCTACTTTGTAGCCCTTACGTTGGTGCTGGCCCTGGGCTCCATCCTGTACTGGTACCCCCGCGACCCGCAGATGGCCTTGCGGGCATTCACCTCGGTGCTGGTAATTGCTTGTCCCTGCGCGCTGTCGCTGGCCACGCCCTTCGCGCTGGGCGCCGCCCTGCGCGTGCTGGGCCGCCGCCAGTTCTACCTGAAAAACTCGGCCGTGGTCGAAACCCTGGGCCGCGCCGACACCATCGTTTTCGATAAAACCGGTACCCTCACCGACGTGAAACGCTCGGCGCTGGAATACCAGGGCCGGCCCCTCACAGCATTGGAACAGCAGGCCGTGGCCGCCGTGGTTGCCCAATCGACGCACCCGCTCAGCCAGCGCCTGGCTAGCGAGCTGCAGGCTATTTCCTGGCCGGTGGAGCAGTTCCGCGAAATAGCTGGGCAGGGCCTCAGCGGCACTGTGGCCGGGGTGGCAGTAAAAGTAGGTTCAGTGGCCTTTGTGGGCTTGACTTCAGCCACTGAAAAATCGGCTGATACCTCCGACAACCTGCAGTCGCGCGTCCACATCTGCCTCGACGGCGAGGTGCTGGGCTGCTACATCTTCCGCAACGTGTACCGCGACGACCTGCGCTCCGTGCTCAACGGTCTAGGCCGCCGCTACCGCCTGGCCGTGCTCTCGGGCGACAACGACACCGAGCAGGAACGACTACGCCAGCTCTTCGGCTCCGAAGCCGAGCTGCGCTTCCGCCAGACGCCGCAAGACAAGCTCGACTACATCGCCGCGCTGAAGCAGCAAGGCCGCACCGTCATCATGGTAGGCGACGGCCTCAACGACGCCGGGGCACTGCAGCAGGCCGACGCTGGCATTGCCCTCACCGACACGCTCAGCAACTTCTCACCTGCCTGCGACGCCATCCTCGACGCCGGCAGCTTCGGCCGGCTCAGCACCTTCCTCAAGTTCTCGCAAGACTGCTTGCAGGTGGTATTGGCCACCTTCGTGCTGTCGTTCTGCTACAATGGCATCGGCCTGGGCCTGGCCGTGCAGGGCAAGTTCACGCCCATTGTGTCGGCCATCCTCATGCCCATCAGCTCGCTCAGCGTGATAGTGTTCGCCACCCTGCTGGTAAGGTTGGCTGGGCGGCTGAACCGGCTTTAACCCCACCCCCGACCCCTCCCCCAAAGGGAGGGGAGCCTATTCCATTCTAAAGCTTCGTCACAATGACTATCATCTTCCTGCTCATCGGCATCAGCCTGCTTGTGGCTCTTACCTTCCTGGCTTCTTTCTTCTGGGCTGTGCGCTCCGGCCAGTACGAGGATGACTACACGCCATCGGTGCGTATTCTGTTTGAGGATGAGACAGAGTAGTCAACAATAACATGTAGGGGCGGGGCTTGCCCCCGCCCGTCGTTAGAATAACATCGTTCAACGGCGGGCAGGGGCAAGCCCCGCCCCTACAATCGTCAGGCTCCCCCTCACCCCTAGGGGAGGGGGCCAGGGGGGTGGGGCTGACATCAATCACCCGCCTCACCTGACGTTCGTCATCTTTTCAAAAAGGGGCTTGGGGGACCTTTGAGGTAGTAAAATCAACTACTTCACGGCAATGCAAGTCGCTCCTTTATCACCGGCCGTAGCGCCCAAGTCGCCCCTGGTTCCCCAGCCGCCAGCCAGGGCTGTCGACACGTTTTTTTACGACAACAAGATTGTCCGCGACTTTGGCATTGCCACCGTCGTGTGGGGCATCATCGGCATGATGGTGGGCGTGCTGGCGGCCTTCCAGCTGGCCAAGCCCGAGGTGAACATGGGCACGGCCTACACCACCTTCGGCCGCATCCGCCCGCTGCACACCAACGCCGTGATTTTTGCCTTCGTCGGCAACGCCATTTTCATGGGCGTGTACTACTCGCTGCAGCGCCTGTGCAAGACGCGCATGTTCTCCGACGTGCTGAGCAAGCTGCACTTCTGGGGCTGGCAGCTCATCATCGTTTCGGCCGTGGCCACGCTGCCGCTGGGCTTCACCACCAGCAAGGAATACGCCGAGCTGGAGTGGCCTATCGACATCGCCATCACGCTGGTGTGGGTGGTGTTCGGCTGGAACATGTTCGGCACCATTGCCCGCCGCCGCGAGCGGCACCTGTACGTGGGCATCTGGTTTTACATCGCCACCTTCCTCACCGTGGCTGTACTGCACATCGTGAATTCGATGGCCATGCCGGTGAGCTTCCTGAAAAGCTACTCGCTGTATGCCGGCGTGCAGGATGCCCTGGTGCAGTGGTGGTACGGCCACAACGCGGTGGCCTTCTTCCTCACCACGCCCTACCTGGGCATGATGTACTACTTCCTGCCCAAGGCGGCTGGCCGGCCGGTGTACTCCTACCGCCTGTCCATCATTCACTTCTGGTCGCTGATTTTTATTTACATCTGGGCCGGTCCGCACCACTTGCTCTACACCTCCCTGCCCGACTGGGCGCAGAGCCTGGGCGTGGCCTTCTCCGTGATGCTGATTGCGCCCAGCTGGGGCGGCATGATTAACGGCCTGCTCACCCTGCGCGGCGCCTGGGACAAGGTGCGCGAAGAGCCCGTGCTCAAGTTCATGGTGGTGGCCATCACCGCCTACGGCATGGCCACCTTCGAAGGCCCCATACTGAGCCTGAAGAACGTCAACGCCATTGCCCACTTTACTGACTGGATTGTAGCACACGTGCACGTAGGCGCCCTGGGCTGGAACGGCTTCCTCACCTTCGCCATGCTCTACTGGCTGTGGCCCCGCCTCTACCGCACCGAGCTGTACTCGAAGAAGCTCGCCACTACGCACTTCTGGCTGGGCACCCTGGGCATCCTGTTCTACGCCATTCCCATGTACTGGGCCGGCTTCACCCAGGGCCTGATGTGGAAGCAGTTCAATGCCGAAGGCATGCTGCAGTACCCCAACTTCCTCGAAACCGTGCTGAATCTGATACCCATGTACTATCTGCGCGGCATCGGCGGGGTGCTTTACCTCAGCGGCGTGTTCCTGATGATGTACAACCTGGTGAAGACGGCCAAAGCCGGCTTGCTGCTGGCCGACGAGAAAGCCCAGGCCGCGCCCCTCATGCCCGCTGCGCTGGTAGAAGAGCACCAGGGTGGCCACTGGCACCGCTGGATTGAGCGCCGCCCCGTGCAGCTCAGCATCGCCGCCACCGTCGCCATCCTCATCGGCGGCGCCATCGAGATGATTCCCACCTTCCTCATCAAGAGCAACGTGCCCACCATCGCCTCGGTGAAGCCCTACACCTCGCTGGAGCTGCAAGGGCGCGACCTCTACATCCGCGAAGGCTGCTCGAACTGCCACACCCAGATGGTGCGCCCCTTCCGCTCCGAAACCGAGCGCTACGGCGAGTACTCCAAAGCCGGCGAATTCGTGTACGACCGGCCCTTCCTCTGGGGCTCGAAGCGCACCGGGCCCGACCTGCACCGCCTCGGCGCCAAGTACCCGCACTCCTGGCACTACAACCACATGATGGACCCCACCAGCATGTCGCCCGGCTCCATCATGCCGCCCTACCCCTGGCTGTTCGACCAGGACATCGACTACAGCACGCTGCCGGAGAAAATTAACGTGCTGCGCAAGCTGGGCACGCCCTACCCGACCGGCTACGAGCAGCAAGCCGTGGCCGACGCCCGCAAGCAGGCCGCCGGCATCGTGGCCGAGCTGAAGAAAGAGGAGATTGAGGTGAAGTCCGACCGCGAAATCGTGGCCCTCATCGCCTACCTGCAGCGCCTCGGCACCGACATCAAAGTGAAGCCCGAGCAAACCGCTGCGGCGGCTGTGCCCGCCGAGTAAGTCCCATCTCAAACCATTAAAGCAAAATCCTTCGTCAGGCTCCCCCTCTCCCCGGAGAGGGGGCCGGGGGGTGAGGCCACCATGTACAAAAACGTCCTCCAGTCCATTGCGGGCATTGAGATTTATCCGCTCATCTCCTTCGTCATCTTCTTCCTCTTCTTCCTGGCGCTGCTGGTGTACGTGGTAGTCATCAACCGCCAGCACGTCCAGAACATGAGCGAGCTGCCCCTGCTTAGCGACGAAGCCACCCTGAAAGCCACCCTTGAGCACGACGTACTATGCTAAGCAAACGCACCCTGCTGCTGACGGCCCCCGCGCTGCTCACCAGCTTCCTGGCCACGGCGCAAAGCACCAGCCAGGCCTCGTCCAACGCCGGCGCCAGCATCCTGTTCTGGCTGCTGGTGGGCATCCTGGGAGTCGTGCTGCTGCTGGTCATCGTCACCGGCGCTTCGGTGGCCTCGGCCACGCGCTACACGCCCCTGCGCCCCGCCCCCGAAACCATTCATTCTACTCCCCAAGCTGAGGAAGGGACTGTTGTATGCTAACCTTGTTTAAACGTTCCGGCTGGGCCCTGGCCGCCGCCCTGCTCGCCACCCTGCCGGCCCTGGCCCAGGAAGCCCCGGCCGCCCCCGCCAAAGCCGGCGGCCCTGATGTGCAGCGCATGCTGTTCTGGTTCTTGCTGAGCACCCTGGTGCTGGTGCTGATGGTGTTCGTCCTCGTCATCACCATGATAGTGGTGAAGATGAAGCCCCTGCTGCGCAAGGTGTATGAGATGCCCACCGTGCACAACACCTGGAGCGGCCAGGTTATCGGCCTGCTCATCGGCGACACCCGCCTGGTGAACGGCGAGGTGAAGGACGAGCTGCTCGACCACGACTACGACGGCATCCACGAGTTCGACAACGACCTGCCGCCGTGGTGGAAGTACGGCTTCTACCTCACCATCGTGTTTGCCTTCGTGTATATCGGCTACTACCACGTGGCTAAGTCGGGCCAGCTGCAGGGCGCCGAATACGAGCAGGAAATGGCCCAGGCCGCCCTCATGGTTTCGGCCGATGCCGACGACCCCAACAAGCTCACTACCTACCAGCCCCTGGCCACCCCGGCCGACCTGAGCAGCGGCAAAACCCTGTTTGCCACCAACTGCGCCCCCTGCCACGGCCAGAACGCCGAAGGCAAAGTAGGCCCCAACCTCACCGACGAGTACTGGCTGCACGGCGGCGAAGTCAACCACGTCTACAAAACCGTGAAGTTTGGCATCACCAGCAAGGGCATGGTGGCCTGGAAAGGCAAGCTCTCCGGCAAGCAGATTCTGCAGGTAAGCTCCTACATCCTCAGCCTGCAGGGCTCCAAGCCGGCCAACGCCAAGGAGCCCCAGGGCGAGAAAGAGGCGCCGGGCAAGCCGGTAGCCAGCCGCTAAGCTGTAACCCCACCCCCCGACCCCCTCCCCAAAAGGGAGGGGGAGCCAAACGACACTTTTCGTGGCATAGGCTCCCCTCCCTTTTGGGGTAATGCGCATAAAGCATTTGCGGCTGGGTGAGGGGTTTCACTCCACTATTCCTTTCCAATATCATGTCCGCTTTGAAAACCCAGGCCCCCGATACCTTCCGCGATTCCCTCGCTACCATCGATGCGGAAGGCAAGCGGGTGTGGCTCTACCCCAAGAAGCCCAGCGGCCGCCTTTACAACTACCGCAAGCTGCTCAGCTACGGCTTCCTGGCCCTGCTGCTGGCCGGCCCCTGGCTGCGACTCAACGACCTGCCCCTGCTGCTGCTCAACCTGCCGGCCCGGAAGTTCATCATCCTCGGCCAGATTTTCTGGCCCCAGGATTTCTTCATCCTGCTGCTGGCCTCGCTCACCTTCCTGGTGTTCATCATCCTGTTCACGGTGGTGTACGGGCGGGTGTTCTGCGGCTGGGTTTGCCCGCAGACCATCTTCCTCGAAATGGTGTTCCGCCGCATCGAGTACTGGCTCGAAGGCGATGCGCCCCAGCAAAAAGCCCTCGACCGCAGCGAGCTGAACTGGAACAAGCTCTGGCGCAAAACCACCAAGCACGCGCTGTTCGTCCTCATCTCCTTCATCATTGCCAATACCTTCCTGGCCTACATCATCGGCACGGATGAGCTGGTGAAGATTGTGACCGACTCGCCCACCGAGCACCTGGGCGGCCTCACGGCCATGGTGCTGTTCACGGGCGTATTCTACGCCGTGTTTGCCCGTTTCCGCGAGCAGGTGTGCACCATTGCCTGCCCCTACGGCCGCCTGCAGGGCGTGCTGCTCGACAAAGACAGCCTGGTGGTGGCCTACGATTACAAGCGCGGCGAGCCCCGCGAGAAGATGCGCAAAAACCAGCTGCGCACCGCAGGCGACTGCATCGACTGCAACCAGTGCGTGCAGGTCTGCCCCACGGGCATCGACATCCGCAACGGCGCCCAGCAGATGGAATGCACCAACTGCACGGCCTGCATCGACGCCTGCAACGCCATCATGAACCTGGTGAACCTGCCCGAAGGCCTCATCCGCCACGCCTCGGAAAACAATATTGAGAAAGGCACCAAGTTCAAGCTGACCGGGCGGGTGAAGGCCCTGTCGGGTGTGCTGGTGCTGCTGCTGGCCATTCTCACCGGCCTGCTGGTGTCGCGCTCCAACGTGCAGGCCACGGTGCTGCGCACCCCCGGCCAGCTGTTTCAGAAAACCAGCCACGGCACCATCACCAACCTATACAACATCTCGGTCATCAACAAAACCAACCGGCCTTACCCCATCACGCTGCGGGTGCTGGAGCCGGCCCAGGGTCAGATTTCGCTGGTGGGCACTAACTCGCTGCGCCTGCCCGCCCAGGGCATCACCGAAGGCGTGTTCTTCGCCGAGTTGCCCCGCACTGCGCTGCAGCGCACCAACCAGAAAATCCGCATCGGCGTGTTCAGCGGCCCCAAGCTGATTGCCGAAGCCAACACCAAGTTTCTCGGGCCGGCGCAGTAGCGCATCCATCATAATTGGCTCATGTATCCCACCGCCGTCCCAAATCCAACAGCGTCTCCGGTTCAGTGCTGGGTGCAAGCCCACCCGCTGCTGAGCTACTTCGGCCTGGCGTATCTTATTTCCTGGACGCTGTGGCTGCCCGCCTACTGCCCGCCGCTGAAAAGTCTGGCCCTGCCATTTCAGCACGCGCTGGGCTCCTTCGGGCCGCTGCTGGCCGGGCTGTTACTGAGCTGGCGGCTGCAGGGGAAAGCTGGATTAACGGAGTTGTGGAAGCGCATGACCCGCTGGCGGGTAGGGGCGGGCTGGTACGTGCTGGTGCTACTGGGGCCGCTGCTGCTGGCAATAGCCGCGCTGGGACTGGAAGCAGCCCTGAACAAGCACCCATTGCAGCTGACCGGGCTGGGTCTCTCGCCGGAGTTTCCCGGCCTGGGCCGAGTCGGTTTCCTGCTTTTTACCGTGCTGGTGTATGGCTACGGCGAAGAAGTAGGCTGGCGGGGCTTCGCGCTGCCGCGGCTGGAGCGCAGCTACGGACCACGCTGGTCAGTGCTGCTGCTGGCCCTGGGCTGGGCCGGCTGGCATCTGCCATTGTTCCTGTACCGCCCGGGCATGATGCAGATGGGCATCGGCGGCGCCATCGGCTGGCTCTGCAGCATCCTGACGGGCACCGCCCTCATGAGCTGGCTGTACCGGCACACCCGGGGCAGCCTGCTCATTGCCGCCCTACTCCACGCTACACTCGACCTGGCTTTCACCGGCCAAACGGCTACTGTGCTGGCCACGAATGTGGTCGGGGCCGTCATTACAACCCTAGGCATAATGGCCTTCTGGCGCCTGCGCCCGCTGCCTGCCCAAGCTTCTTTTTAACACGCCATGAATACCATGTCGGCTCCCAAGAAAACTTCCTTCTGGCCCTACGCCATTATCGCCACCTTCGTCCTGTTTGCCGCCTACATCGGCTACATGGTGCAGCAGGCCATGCGCTCCAACGTCGACCTGGTAAGCGCCGACTACTACCAACAGGAGCTGAAGCACCAGCAGCGCATGAAAGCCGTGGCCCGCACCGCGGCCCTGCCGGCTCAGGTGGAAGTGAACTACCAGTCCGAAGACCAAGCCCTGGCCCTGCAGTTGCCCACCACGCTCGCCAGCCAGCTGAGCACCGGCAAGGTGCAGTTCTTCCGCCCTTCCGACCAGACGCTGGACTTCACCGTGCCCCTGCAGCCCGCCGCCGACGGCACCCAGCGGCTGAGTACGGCCAGGCTCAAGCCCGGCCTCTGGCGCATCCGCCTCGACTTTGAAGCCGGCGGCCAGGCCTACTTCGTGGAGCGAGAAATCAGTGTGCTGAACTGACGTTTGTCATGTTGGCACCGGGCCTGCCCGGTGAAACTTGCGTCCAGATTCAGCTACTCCCTATTTCGGTTGACTATGCTCTGGGCTGGTTTCATTTTTGGCTTGCTGGGTAGCTTCCACTGCGTGGGCATGTGCGGAGCCATTGCCCTGGCGCTGCCCGGTCAGGCTTCGGCTACCGGGCCTTCGCTGCGTTACGTGGCGGGCCGCCTGCTCTATAACCTGGGCCGCGTCAGCACCTACGCCACGCTGGGCGCCGCCGCGGGCTTGCTGGGGCAGGGCCTGCGCCTCGCGGGCGTGCAGCAAGGCCTGTCCATTGCCTCGGGCCTGCTCATTCTGCTGCTAGTGGCCGTACCCGAGCGCTACACCGGCCGCCTAGCCGCTGTGCTGGGCCTGAGCCGGCCGCTGGCCTGGGTGAAAAACACGCTGGCTCGATTGTTTCAGCAGGATGGCGGCTGGGCGCTGTATGGCACCGGCCTGCTCAACGGCCTGCTGCCCTGCGGCCTGGTGTACCTGGCCCTGGCCGGCGCCCTGAGCGCCCCCGGCGTGGCCGGCGCGGCCGCCTACATGGCTTGCTTCGGCCTCGGTACTCTGCCGCTGATGTTTGCCTTGTCGCTGACCGGCCAGCTGGTGCCCCTGCACTGGCGCATGCGTATGCGCCAGGCTGTGCCCTACGTGGCTTCCGTCATGGCTGTGCTCTTCATCGTGCGCGGCCTGGGCCTGGGCATTCACTACCTCAGCCCCCGCCTGAGCGCGGCCGTCACCGAAGCCCACGCGGCCCAGCCCCGAACCACTCACTCCTGCCACTAAGTACCTATCGGCGGCGGGGCAGTCCCGCAAAGCTGCTCCGCTTCTTTCATTTCCGCTTACCGCTTACCCATGAAGACCCTCCTCGTCCCCATCGACCACACCGCCGCCGCCGAGCACACCCTGGCTTATGCCAACAAGCTGGCCGTGCGCTGGCCGGCCGAAGTGGTACTGCTGTACTGCGCCCCGCACGCCGCTCCGGGCGAGCTGGCGCATCACGAGCAGCGCCTGCGCAGCCTGGCCGAGCGCCTGCGCTACCAGCAGCTGACGCGGCATGACGGACGACGGATTCAGTACCGCTACCGCGTGCTGGCTGGCTGCCTGCACGACCACGTGCAGGCCGAAGCCACGCGCTGTGCCGCCGACCTTGTGGTGATGGGCCTGGAGCACATCGACTGTGGCCGGCAGGAAGCGCCTGGCAACCACGCCGCGGCCATCACCGAGCTGGTGGCCTGCCCCGTGCTGGTGGTGCCGCCCGGCCGCCGTTCTCTGCCCACGTGCATCGCTTTCACGGCCGATTTCGGCAGCCTGCACCTCAACGCCCTGCCGCGCTTGTCGGCCCTGGAAGGCGCTTTCACCGGTCCGCTCGACCTGGTGCAGTTCTACGCCCCGGCCGACCGCGCCCAGCGCCGCCGCCTGAAGCAGGAGCTGAACCGGGCCGCTTCGCACCTGAGCTGGGCTGGCGTGACGCCCCACCTGCTCGAAGACGACGCGCCGCTGGAAGGCATCAGCGAGTTCTGCGCCCGGCAGCAGGTGCAGCTGCTGGTGATTGCGCCGGCCAGCCAGGCCCAGCTGCTGCGCTACTTCGATGCCTGCTACACCACCACCCGCGCCTACCACACCCAGATACCGGTGTTGGTGCTGCGCGGTGCCGAAAACCAGCCCAGCATCGCCTGCTGTGACCGTTGCGCCGAGCGTCTGGCCCTGGAAGCTCAGCCCAAGAAGGTCACGCTGCCCGACTACCACGCCGTCCGCTGGGCCTGATTGAAGTTGTCAGTTGTTCGTTGTCCGTTGTCAGGATGTTCTGACAGCCGCTTTTGCAGAACGAACTAACAACTGACAACGAACAACTGACAACTAAATCATTATTCATATGACACTCTCCGCCCCACAAACAGCAGAAAAATCGACCCGTACCACTGTAGAGGCTTGGATGCGCCAGTTTCAGGAATGGCTGTGCTATCAGCTGGAGTCGGCTGATGGCAGCGGCAACCGCTTCCGCGAAGACACCTGGGACCACGAAGGAGGCGGCGGGGGCCGCACCCGCGTCTTCCAGGATGGCGCGGTGCTTGAGAAAGGCGGCGTGGCTTTCTCGGCCGTCTGGGGCGAGATGAGCGAGAAAGCTGCCCAGCAGCTGCTCATGCCCGATGCGCGCTATTTCGCCACCGGCGTGAGCGTAGTGCAGCACCCGCGCAGCCCTCGCGTGCCCATCTCCCACATGAACGTGCGCTACTTCGAAGCCGGCAACGGCGAAGCCTGGTTCGGCGGCGGGCTCGACCTGACGCCCATCTACGTCGATGTGGCCCAGGCCCGCTGGTTTCACGCCCAGATTGAGGAAGTATGCCAGCGTTACGACAGCAGCTACTATGCCCGCTTCAAAGCCTGGGCCGACGAGTACTTCTACCTGCCCCACCGCCAGGAAACGCGCGGCGTGGGCGGCATCTTCTTCGACCGCCTCACGGTGGGTAAAGACGGCTCGTTTGAGGAGCTGTTTGCCTTTGTGCAGGACGTGGGCGAAGTGTACGGCCGCGCCTACAGTGCCATCATGCGCCAAAACCGCGACCTGCCCTACACCGAGCGCGAAAAGCAGTGGCAGCTCATCCGCCGCGGCCGCTACGCCGAGTTCAACCTGGCCATCGACCGCGGCACCCGCTTCGGCCTTGAAACCGGCGGCCGCACCGAGAGCATTCTCATGAGCCTGCCGCCCCAGGTGGAGTGGCACTACAATCAAACGCCTGAGCCTGGCTCGCCCGAGGCTATTTCCCAGCAGTGGCTGCGCAAAGACGTAGACTGGCTGGTAGCCGAAGCAGAACTGGTTTAGCATAAAAAGCGGCCCCTCTCCAAACGAGAGAGGGGCCACTTTTTATAGTGCCCTTTTTAATGGTTAAAACCCCGTTGGGGTTTTATTTAGCCGCAAATACATTCCTGGGAAGGCACTGGGAAAACACTGGAGTGGTTTAATGATTAATGAATTATTGAAAAAAGCCCGGCTGCGTACACAACCGGGCTTTTTTCAATAGGCAGAACCTTAATTACTACTCAAACTTAAATGTCAGCACCGGCGGGAAAACGTGCGTGGCCACGTGCTCGGCAATGCTGCTTTGCAGGTAGCGGCTCAGGCCGGTGCGGCCGTGGGTGGGCACTACCACCAGGTCGGCTTCAATCTGCTGCACAAAAGCCGGGATGCCACGGCTGGGGCTGCTGCTACGGACCACGGCGGGGACCACGTTGCGCAGGCCGTAGCACTTGGCGAATGCCATGATTTTCTCCTCAGTGGTGGCAAACTCACTTTCGCTGCCTACCACCTGCAGCAGGTGCAGCTCGGCTTCGGGAAATAGCTCCTGCACCCGGCGCAGGCCCGGAATGGCAGCGTCGGCATCCACCGTAAAGTCGGAAGGGAAAACGATGCGCTTCACGTCCAGCGACTCCACGGGGTGCTTCACGGCCAGTACGGGGCAGGGGGCCAGGCGCACCAGCCGCTCGGTGTTGGAGCCGTAGAAGAAGTGCTCCAGCGCCGAGTGGCCCTGGGCGCCAATCACCACCAGGTCGATATTGCGGTCCTGAATGGTTTGCAGAATGGCCGGCCCGGTGCTGCCGGTTTGCAGCGTATCGAGCACCGGCACGCCGGGGGCCAGGCGCACGGCCTCGGCCTGCAGCCGCAGCATGCGCTGCTTGGTGGCCTGCAGCAGCTTCACCATAAACACGTCGTCCATGCCGCTGCCGCCGGTGGTCACGTCGCCACTGCCCACTGGGCCGCCGAAGGTGCTGAACGAAACGGCTTCGGGTACTTCAACAACGTGCAGCAGCGTCACGCTGCCGCCCGTGCGTTGCGCCAGCTGCAGGGCCACGCCAAAGGCATGGTGCGACTCCGGCGAAAAATCGGTGGGAACGAGGAGGTTTTTCATGGTGATTGACGAAAAAGAAATGTGCCTCAGCCAGTAGGCCCGCCTCTGCGGGGGCTGCTGAGGATACACAAATGTCCTTCGCCCAATCCCGGCTTTGTATGATGGTTGCCGCTTAAAAACCTGATAGTTGTCAGGCCGTAGCGCAGACTTCCAGACCTTAGCCCTCCAAAAGCAAATAGCGCGGATTGTGAATCCGCGCTACCGCACCACGTTCTTAAAACTTCTTTAAACCAGTACGCCGGCCCGTTCCTGCTCCAGGTCAAACAGCTCGGTGAGCAGCTCCACCATGGCGCCGGGCTCGCCGCGGCGGCAGGCGGCTTTCAGCTGCCGCACGGGCTGCTTCAGCACCTTTTGCATCAAGGCCTTGGTGATTTCCTCCACCCGCTCGGCTTCATCGGCGCTCATCTTTTTCTGGAAGCGCTGCAGCTCTTCCTGGCGCAGCTGCTCGAGGGCGTTTTTCAGCTTTTGAATGGTGGGCGACACCGCCGTTTCGCTGCTCCACTCGCGCAGGCCTTCCAGTGCTTCGGCAATCAAGGAATGCACCTGAGGCACGGCCGCCAGGCGCCGCTGCAGCGCAGCCGAGGTCTGGCTTTGAATGGCATCGATGGTGTAAAGCAGCACGCCTGGCACGTTTTCCACTTCGGCCTCAATGCTGCGGGGCACCGACAAGTCAATCAAAAACTTGTGGCTGAGCACATCCAAGCCGGCCATGAGCTGTTCGGTGAGCAGCGGCGCGCTTGCTGCCACCGACGACACCACCACGTCGGCCTCGCGCAGGCCTTCGGCCAGGTCGGCAATGTCCAGCACCTGCAGACCGTGCTGTGCCGCCAGGGCCTCGGCCCGGCTGCGGGTGCGGTTGCACAGCACCACCTGCTGAAAGCGGCTGCTGCCGGCGAAGTACTTGCAGGCGTCGGTGCCGATTTCGCCCAGGCCCAGCACCAGCACCCGCGGGTTGGGCAGGTGGGCCGTCAGCTGTTCGGCTAGCTCCAGCGTGGCATAGGCTGTGGAGGCAGCACCGTCGCGGAAGCTGGTTTCCTGCTGCACGCGCTTGTGGGTAAAGAAAATGCTGTGCAACAGCCGGTGCAGGTAGGGGCCGGCCGCATCGGCGTCGGCGCTGGCCTGGTAGGCCGTCTTCACTTGGTGGCTGATTTGCTGGTCGCCTATCACCTGCGCATCAAGGCCCATGGCCACCTCAAACAAGTGCCGGGTAGCCGCCTCGGGCGCCGTGTAGCTGGTGAAATAAGCGGCGTAGTCCGCAATGTCGGCCAGCCCCTTGGCCTCGCCCAGCTTGTCGATGATGGCCGCGCTGAAGTCGCCCGGTGAGCTGTAGTACACCTCCGTGCGGTTGCAGGTGCTGAGCACCAGCAGGTCCGTCAGCTGCAGCTCGTAGCGCAGGGTGCCCAATAGGCAGCCGCAGGCTTCTTTATCCAGCGCCAGCAACTCGCGAATGGCCAGGGGGGCCTTTTTATAAGTCAAACTAAGAGCTTTGAAGTGCTTGTTCATCGAAGAAAGGGCGGAGCGTGGTAGCAGGCTGCCGGAAATGCCCTGCAAATTTCCGGCTGCAGTTTCGGGCCGGGGCTGACGGCCGTCAGCCGCTTTTCCTGATTATTGTCATCCCGCGGCTGCTCACTCCTAACCCTTGCTGAGTATGGCATCAGCGCTTTTCTTTCTAGCTTGCGGACTTCTCCCCCTCAGCTTTTTATGCTGCGCTTTCTTCTCCTGCTGGTTTTAGCGGCAGTGGCCGGTGTGCTGGAAGTAGCCGGACAGGTGCCACCCGCCCGCCCCCGGGCCCTCAATACCACCGATGGGCTGGTCAACAATGCCGTGCAAGCTATTGCCCAGGACCGCCAGGGCTTTCTGTGGCTGGGCACCCAGGATGGCCTGAGCCGCTACGATGGCAGCACGTTTCGCACGTTCCGGGCCGATGCCCGCCGGCCGGGTACGCTGGTCGGCAACTTCGTGCGGGCCCTGTCTGCCGACCCCATTGCCGGGGGCTTGTGGGTAGGCACCGGCAGCGGCCTGTGCCGCTTCAACCCCCGCACCGAGCAGTTTGCGCCCATTCCGACCGGCGACCCGCCCGGCACCAACTACTTCGTGCACGCCGTGCTGGCCGACCGTCGCGGCCTCGTTTGGGCCGGCACCGAAGACGGCCTGTGGTGCTATGAGCCTCGGTCGCAGCGCCTGCGCCGCCTGCGCAGCGCAGCCCCGGCAAATGGGCTGCCCAGCGTCCGGCAAAACACCATCCGCTCGGTGGCCCAGGACAGCACCGGCACCGTGTGGGTAGGCACCGGCGACGGCCTGTTGCGCCGCTACGCGCCGACTTCCGGGAGCCTTCTGGTCGAGCCCCGCTACGGCCGCCCTGGCACGGCCCCGGTCACGGCCCTGGCCACTACCGCCGGCGGAGGCCTGTGGGTAGGCACTGAAGCGGGCGGGCTGCGCTTTTTGCCCCCCGCGCCCGCAGCAGCCATGGATGTGCTGCGCCCGCGCCTGGGCAGCCCGGCCGTGCACAGCCTGCGTGCCGATACCGAAGGAGTCTGGGTAGGCACGGCCAGCGGGCTCAGCTACCTGAAAGTGCCTGGGTCTACTGCCGGGCCGGCCCTGCCGCCGGTGCTGACCGGCACCGTGCTGGCGCTGTGCCCCGACCGCACCGGCCAGCTTTGGGTGGGCACGGAGGCCGGCTTGCAAAGCCTCGACATTCGGCCCTCAGCTTTTCGCCGGCCGGTGCCACTGGCTGCCACCGGTCCGGTGTGGGCCGTGGGCAGCCAGGGCAATGCCCTGTGGCTGGGTACCGAGCAGGAGGGATTGCTGCGGCTCGACCCGGCCACCGGCAAGGTGCTGGAGCACCTGCGTCACAACCCCACCGATACCAGCAGCCTCAGCGAAAACTACGTGCGGGCCGTGCTGGCCGACCGGGCTGGTAACCTGTGGGTGGGTACTCAGCGCCAGGGCCTGAGCTACCGAACGGCCGGCGCTGCGGGCTTTCGTCATTTTGAGCACCAGCCTACACAGCAGGGCAGCCTGGCCGATAACGCCGTGCGCTGCCTGTACCGCGACCCCGCCGATGGCGCAATGTGGGTAGGTACCGAAGGCGGCCTGTGCCGGCTCACGGATGCGCGGCGCGGCCTTTTTACCACCTTCCGCCACGACCCTGCCGTGCCGGGCTCCCTGCCCAACTACTACGTGCGCTGCGTGCTGCGCGACAAGGCCGGTCGCCTCTGGGTCGGCACGGGTGGGGGCGGACTCTGCCGGCTCGACGACCCGCGCACCGGCCGCTTCACTGCCTTTCGCACCAACGAGCGGGACGAGCACAGCCTGCCCAGCAACTTCGTGCGCAGCCTTAGCCTCGATGCCCAGGGCCGCCTCTGGGTGGGCACAGAAGGCGGCGGGCTTTGCCGGCTCGACAACGCCCGCACCGGCCGCTTCACCACCTTCGACGAAGGGCAGGGCTTTCCCAGCGAAGTAGTGTATGGCTTGCAGGCCGACTCAGCCACTAATACACTTTGGGCCAGCACCAACCAGGGGCTGGTGCGCATCGACCCCACTTCAGGCCGCTGCACCACCTTCGACACCCGCGACGGGGTGCCCATGGATGACTACAACGCGGGCGCTGCGGGACGCGGAGCCGATGGGCGGCTCTACTTCGGCGGACCGACGGGCCTGGTGGGCTTTCAACCTTCGCAGCTGGCTTTGCCTCAGCCGCCGCGGGTGCTGCTCACCGGCCTGCGCCGCCTCAATCGGCCCGTGGCGCTGACTGATACGGCCCTGGCCCAGCGCCGCCTGTTGCGCATCGGCCCGCAAGACTATGTATTCTCGCTGGAGTTTACCGCGCTCGACCTGCGCCGGGCGGGGCGCTACCCTCTGCTCTACCGGCTCGAAGGGTTCGACCCCGACTGGCTGGCCGCCGGTCCCCACCGTGAAGCCACCTACACCAACCTCGACCCCGGCAGCTACACCTTCCGGGTGCGCGGGGCCGATGCCCCGGTGGGTAGCGGCGTGGCCCTGCGCCTGGTGGTGGAGCCAGCCTGGTATGCGACCTGGTGGTTTCGGCTGCTGGTGGGGGTAGCCCTGGTGGGAACTGGCTGGCTGGCCTACCGCTTGCGGGTGCAGCAGCTGCTGGCCCTGGAGCGGGTGCGCCACCGCATTGCCCGCGACCTGCACGACGACATGGGCTCCACACTCAGCAGCATTTCCATTCTCAGCCAGCTGGCCCGCAACCACCAGCGCAACGAGCGGCCGGTCCAGGCGGCCACGCTGCTGGAGCAAATCGGTGATTCCTCGCGCCGCATGCTCGACTCCATGGACGACATCGTATGGGCCATCAACCCCGCCCACGACGACTTAACAGGCGTAACGGCCCGGATGCGCGCCTTCGCTTCCGAAGTGCTGGAAGCCCGCGGGGTAGAGCTACGCTTTACCACTACGCCCAATATTGCCGGGCTGCGCCTGCCCATGGAGGCTCGTCGCGAGTTCTTCCTCATCTTCAAAGAAGCCGTGAATAACCTGGCCAAGTATGCGCAGGCGGAGCACGCCACCGTAGAGGTGAGCTATGCCCAGCGCCAGCTGCAGCTGCTGGTGCAGGACGACGGCACTGGCTTCGACCTCTCGGCGCCCGCCCGCGGTGGGGGCAATGGCCTCACCAACATGCGCAGCCGGGCTGCAGCCCTGCGGGGCCAGTTCACCATTGATTCTAAGCCCGGGCAGGGCACTCGCCTGCGGCTGCGGGTGCCGCTTTAAGCGGCACCCGCAGCTTGCAGTAGTTCACGGCTGGAAAACGGCTTCGGGCGGTGACCTAACATCTTTATGTGATTTCTGCTGGTACTTGATAATCTTACCTTTGTACTATTAATTCTATCTGCATGCCTACGCCCACCCGCCTCGTTATCTATGAAGACAATCCCGACTTGCGGGAGAGCCTAAGCCAATTACTGACCGATGCGCCCGGCCTTGAGCTGGTGGGCGCTTTCGGCAACTGCACACAGGCCGAGGAGGACATGCGCCGCCTCACCCCCGACGTGGTGCTGATGGACATCGACATGCCCGGCATGAACGGCATCGAAGGCCTGCGCCACGTGAAAGCCGCTTCGCCCAACACCAATGTGGTGATGCTGACGGTGTTCGAGGACAACGACCGGGTATTCGAGGCCATCTGCGCGGGCGCCGACGGCTACATGCTGAAAAAGACGCCCCCGGCCCGGCTGCTCGAAGCCATCAGCGAGGTGCGCGCCGGTGGTGCCCCCATGACGCCCGCCGTGGCCCGGCAGGTGCTGCGCCTGTTTCCTAAACCAGCCACTTCGGCTTTCCGGCCCGCGCCCAAAGCGGCGGCGTCAGAGTCGGCTGCCCATCTCAGCGCCCGCGAGCAGGAAGTGCTGACCTTGCTGGTGGAAGGCTATAGCTACAAGATGATTGCCGCCGACCGCAACATCAGCATCGACACCGTGCGCTCACACATCAAGAAAATTTACGAGAAGCTGCATGTGCGCTCCATGACCGAAGCCGTGAGCAAGGCTCTGCGCGAAGGCCTCACCAAAGCGGGTTAAGCTCGCACTCTGTTGAATAAACGCCGCTCCTAATGGAGCAAACAAGCCGCCCGAACTCCAGCCAAAGTAGCTGAGAGTTCGGGCGACTTGCATTATGTGCTCAGGGCAAGGGTTGCCTCTGGCTATGGCGCTTCTGAGGCCCGACCTGGCAGCTTTCACCTATGATGTGATTTGAATGGTTCCTATCTGGTCCCAGTAACGACACTCGTTTTGCGTCAATTATCTGGTTTTGAATTGTTTGTCGTTTTAAAAATTGTATTTAATTTTTATTTTGTATCACATGATAATGTGAAACCACATTATCATGTGATGTGCAAAATTTTTGAGCCACTTAGGCTAGTTATAGTTTTGCATAGAAAATTAATAAAAACAGCGGGCCCTCACTGCTACCGCTCTTCCGCTCTTCTTTTTTCTGCACTGTCCTTTCTGAGCTATGTACAAACTTTCTTTCCGGCATCTGTTAGCAAGCGCAGCCCTGGGCTGCGGCCTGCTTTTCGCCTCCACCGCTTCTGCTCAAACCCTCACTGAGCCTACTGCTGTCCAAGCACCTGCCGACCCCCAGCTTATGCTGCAAGCCGAAGGCACCGGCACCGAGGCACTGCCAACGGCCACCATCAGCCTACTCGACCTGCGCGTACGCCGTTTGGCCCCCGACGCGCCCGGCGTAGTACTGTACTGGACCAGCAGCAGCGAAGCCGACACCGCTGGTTTTGTCATTGAGCGGCAGTACGAAGGCGAAGTAGGCTTTCGCCGCGTGGCCCTGGTGCCCAGCCACACCAGCAGCCTGCCCAGCAGCTACAGCTTCGTCGATGCCTACAACAGCAGCGCGCGGCCCAGCACCTACCGCCTGCGCCGGTTAAGCCTTGCGGGGGCACCCAGCCTGGTGTCAGTTCCGCAGCTAGTGCCTGGCGCTCTGCCTAGCCCGCCTACCCCTGCCGAGACCAGCGAAACGGCCGTAGCAGTAGCCGCTCCCTAGCCTCTTCTCCGCCTTTCTTTTTTCTGCAAGCCCTGCCTACACCTTCTTTTCTGCAAGTCTTTTCTTCCTCTTTCCACTCTCCACCCAGCCCTTCTTTCTGCAAAAAAACAAAAGCCCCCGCAGTAGCACTGCGGGGGCTTTTGTTTTATAAACTTCCTAGTAGTCAAAGATTGAATAGCCGCGATGCTGACGCGACAAGGCTACTTGCTTTAGTCCCGCTTGGTTTTCAGCATCTGCTTCAGGGCCGCCAGTTCGTCGCGCAGCTTGGCAGCTGTGAGGAAGTCCAGCTCCTTGGCCGCAGCTTCCATCTGCTTCTCGGTTTGCTTGATGAGCTTTTCGAGCTCCGGCTTGGTCATCATGGCTACCACCGGCTCGGCGGCAAGGGCCAGCACGCCGCCGTCGGCATCGGGTCCCACATACGCCTGCGGCTCCACGGTGCGGTAGTCGGCGAGGTCGGTCTGGCCCATGATTTCCGCGTGGCTCTTGCGCACCGTGCGGGGCGTGATGCCGTGGGCTTCGTTGTAAGCCAGCTGCGTAGCGCGGCGCCGGTTCGTCTCGTCGATGGCGCGCTGCATGGAGCCCGTAATACGGTCGGCGTACATGATGACCTTGCCCTTGTCGTTCCGCGCGGCGCGGCCCATGGTTTGAATCAGACTGCGCTGGTCGCGTAGGAAGCCTTCCTTGTCGGCATCAAGAATAGCCACCAGGCTTACTTCGGGAAGGTCAAGACCTTCACGCAGCAGGTTCACGCCAATCAGCACGTCGATTTCACCCAGGCGCAGCTTGCGCAGGATTTCCACCCGGTCCAGCGTCTTCACGTCGGAATGCACGTACTCCACCTTGATGCCGAGGCGGTCCATGTACTTGCTCAGCTCCTCGGCCATGCGCTTGGTCAGCGTTGTCACCAGCACTCGGTCGCCCTGCTTCACCCGCTCGTCCACCTCGTCCAGCAGGTCATCAATCTGGTTCACGCTGGGGCGAATATCGATTTCGGGGTCGAGCAGGCCCGTCGGGCGGATGATTTGCTCCACTACCACGCCGCCGGCCTGCTCCAGTTCGTAGTCAGAGGGCGTGGCGCTCACGTACACGGCCTGCCGGTACATGCTTTCAAACTCGTTGAACGTCAAGGGCCGGTTGTCCAAAGCCGATGGCAAGCGGAAGCCGTACTCAATCAGGGCCGTTTTGCGGCTGCGGTCGCCGCCCCACATGGCCCGAATCTGGGGCATAGTGGCGTGGCTTTCGTCTACCACCAGCAGGTAGTCGTCGGGGAAATAGTCGAGCAGGCAGAAGGGGCGCGAGCCGGGTGTGCGCCGGTCGAAGTAACGCGAGTAGTTCTCGATGCCCGAGCAGTAGCCCAGCTCGCGAATCATCTCCAGGTCAAACTCGGTGCGCTCCATGATGCGCTTGGCTTCGGCGTCGCGCCCTTCCTTCTCGAAGTAGGCGTGCTGCTGCACCATGTCGAACTGAATTTCCTTGATGGCCTGGTGCAGGGTGTCCTTGCCGGTCACGAACAGGTTGGCCGGGTACAGCGTGGCCGACTTTTCCTCGCTCAGCTTCTTGCCGCTCACGGGGTCAATTTTCTGCACGCTCTCGATTTCGTCGCCGAAAAAGTAGATGCGGTAGGCGTAGTCGGCGTAGGCCGGAAATACGTCCACGGTGTCGCCCTTCACCCGGAACGAGCCCCGCGTAAACTCCACCTCGGTGCGCGAGTATAGAATCTGCACGAACTGGTAGAGCAGGTTGTTGCGCGAGTACTTCAGCCCCGGCGCCAGGTAGATGACGTTTTTGCCAAACTCCTCCGGGTTGCCGATGCCGTAGATGCACGAGACCGAAGCAATGACGATGACGTCGCGCCGCCCGCTGAGCAGGGTAGAGGTAGTGTGCAGCCGCAGCTTCTCAATCTCCTGGTTGATGGCTAAGTCTTTCTCAATAAAGACGTCGGTACTGGCGATATAGGCCTCCGGCTGGTAGTAGTCGTAGTAGCTGATGTAGTACTCGACGGCGTTGTTCGGAAAAAACGCCTTGAACTCGCCGTAGAGCTGGGCCGCCAGGGTTTTGTTGTGGCACAGCACCAGGGCCGGCTTGCCGGTTTGGGCAATAACATTGGCCATGGTGAAGGTTTTGCCGGTGCCGGTGGCCCCGAGCAGTACCTGGGCCGGCTCGCCATTGTTCACACCTTCAACCAGTTTGGCAATGGCCGTGGGCTGGTCGCCGGTGGGCTTGAATTCTGAGGTCAGTTGATACTCCATGCACGAGAAAAAGAAAAGCCAGGCTACCCTGCGAATGTGCGCGAAAGGTAGCCTAGCTTAACTATTGCCGAGGAGTTTGGGTTTCCTCAGTTTCTTATTTTGGTCCCCGGCCAAACTCTACGCCGGCTTCCAGGCCAATTCCATAGGGACGGCTTTGGTCGAGCACGCCCTGAGCCGGGTGCGCATTGAGTGAAAGAAGCCCCATCTCGACTACCGGGCCCAGGGTCAGCGTCCAGTTGCCTTCGGCCGGGCGGAACTGCGCTCCGGCGCCTCCGCGCACGCTGGTCAGCACGCGCCGGTAGGGCGTGCCAGCCGACGTGAGGGAGTAGGAGCGGGTGGCTTCGGGAATGCCTTCCACGTCGGACCGCACGCCGAGCAGCGCACTCACAACGGCACCAACGCGGCCATAGGCACTCCAGCCACGCTTCACAGGGTTGGCGTAGCGCACTTCCACGGGCACGCTGGCGGTGCGGTAGCGGAAGTCGGTAGTGCGCTGCTGGCCACGGGTGGCGGGCCCAAAGTCCGGCACCTGCTCACCCACGAAGGCCATCGACGACGACGAGCGGGCGTAGCTCTGGCTAAGCTCGGCGCCCGTGCTCAGGGCCCAGCGGCCGTTGAGGCGGCGGGTGGCCCGCACCGCTACGCGGTGGCTGATGCCAGGCTGCAAGTTCTCGAGGTGCTCGGCCGCGGCCGCTTCGCTCAGAGCCGGCGAGTCGGGGCCCAGAGCCGGGTTGTAGTCAAACTCCGGGTCGCCGCCTGCCCGGGAAAAGTTGGTGTTGGGCTGAAACACCCCCGCCGCGTAGCTGGCCCCAAACTGCCACTTGCGGGCCGGCGGCACCACCGGCGGCGTGCCATCGGCCGGTACCTCTAGGGCCGCGAAGCTGGTGGGCAGCGCCACGGCCAGGGGCTTGGTCAGCTGGGGCAGGCGGCCAGCCAGCAGGCTTTCCTGATTTGATTCCAGCGACGACGTAGTGCTGGCACTACCGTTAGACTCACGCCAGTCGGCGCTGCCCAAAGCCAGAGTGCCGGCGGCTGCACTTTGCGATGAGCCAGACCCAGAGGTGGCCGACGTGTGAGTATCAGTAAGGAGGTTAACGTTTTGTGGGTTCTCAGCATTAACAGTTGCAAGGCCGTTCTCAGCCATGTGCTGCGCAGAAGCAGAGGTAGCAGCGCGGCCCGCGAGCAAACCCTTGCCGGCACTAATGCTGGCCGGTTGGCTGGCTCCGCTAATAGCTGCTGCCTTACCCTCGTAAGCCAGCGTACCATTATTAGTAGCCACCCCAAAGCGCGACTGGTTTACCGTGGTGGCTGTACCGGAAATGTTATTGCTTCGAGCGCTGGCAGCAGCCCGCTCAGCAGCGGAGTACGAAACAGGTGCCGCTTGGTCAGCAGCCCCCACATTCGCAGCCATAGCTCCAGCTGGCGCAGAAGCTTGAGCTAGCTGTTTTGACTCAGCCCCGCTCATTGAAAGCTGCTGCGCGCTGTTGGCCCCAGCCTGATTAGACGCTGTACCTACTGCTACGCTTCTTTCATTATGCCCTTCGCCAAGAGGTACCTGGCGGGCGTCAGTGCTGGCGAGGCGGTTGCTGTTGCTCACGGCGTCGCGCATAGCCAGCCAGCCGGTGCCGGTAAGGGAAGCCAGTAGCAAACTAGCGGCCGCTACCCAGCGCATGGCGTTCAGCCGGCGGCGGTAGCTTTCGTTTTGCTGCTGCAGCAGAGAGTTATCAATCTGCTCCCACAGCATGGGCCGAGGCGGGACAGCAGCATCGGCCAGGTGGTGGCGGAATAATTCCTCCAGGCTGCCGCTGGGCTTATCGGTATTAGTTGGGTCGATAGGATTAACTGACATGGCGACGTGGAGCACCCAGGCGCTCCAATTTAGTTTGTAAGATGACACGGGCCCGCGAATACTGCGACTTGCTTGTGCCTTCGGTAATGCCTAAAAGTTCTCCAATTTCTTTGTGGGTGTAGCCTTCAATGGCGTAGAGGTTGAACACCATGCGGTAGCGCGGAGCCAGCTCCTGCACCATCTCCAGCAGCTCGTTGAAGTTGTAGTTGCTCAGCGTAAACTCCTCGCTGGCCAGCGTCTCGGGGTAGTCGCCCTCGCTCACTGCCACCAGCGGTGCATTACGGCGGTGCTGGCGCAGGGCAGCATTCACCATGATGCGGCGAATCCAGAACTCCAGCGGGCATTCGCGCCGGAAGCTGGCCAGCGTCCGGAACACGGTCAGAAAGCCTTCCTGCAGTACGTCTTCGGCCTCAAATGTGGTCTGGGCGTAGCGCAGGCACACGGCCATCATGCGGGCGGCGTACTTCTCGTAAAGCTGCTTCTGGGCCAGCTGCTGGCCCCGCAGGCAGCCATCAATCAGCTCTGCCTCCGTTAGGGTATGGCCCGCGGTGCGGCTGGCCGTCAGGTGCGGGGCCGCAGCGGCTGGCTCCGGGTCGGGCTTGGCCCGCCTCAGGGCCGACCAGCCGGCACTCATGCAACAAGCCCACCGGAGTAGCGGGCCGACTGTGCACTGCCGCAGGCGGCCGGGCGGGTGGAGGGAAGAGTCATCGTCAGAAACATACTGTGCATAAAAAGCCAGCGCAGGCCAGTCACGAATGGGCTGCGCAGAAGGGAGCCAGCCCTAAGGAAAAAGGTTGCAACGGGCCGCGCGCATTTATAGATAGACCAGAGATAAATTAGGATTGATAAATTAACAGCTTCATCCAAAGTTACTTGAAATACTTCAAGGGCACTCGTGTAACCGCGCCGGATAGTATAGGGTACCAGCCATAGTTGCCATAGTTGCCATAGTTGCCATAGTTGCCATAGTTGCCATAGTTGCCATAGTTGCCAGAGTTGCCAGAGTTTGGCAACGAGCAACGGCGCAAACATTCATTTCTAACCCCTCGCACTGATGAAAACACTGGTCCTCTTTTACTCCACGTATGGGCACGTATGGAAAATGGCAGAAGCCGTGGCCGAAGGTGCCCGCCAGGTGGCCGGCAACGAAGTGGTGGTGAAGCGCGTGCGCGAAACCCTGCCGCCCGAGCTGCTGGACATGATTCATGCTACTGAGGCACAAAAAGCCTTTGCCCATATTCCCGTGGCTGCCCCCGAGGAGCTAGCCGAGTACGACGCCATTATAATAGGAGTGCCTACCCGCTACGGCAACATCGCAAGCCAGATGCAGGCTTTTCTGGATGGCACCGGTGGGCTGTGGGCCAAAGGCGCCCTCATCGGCAAAGTGGCTGGGGCTTTCACCAGCACGGCCACCCAACACGGCGGGCAGGAAACCACGCTGCGTAGCCTGCACACCGAATTCTTGCACCACGGCTTGGTGATAGTGGGCCTGCCGTACTCGTTTCAGGGCCAAACCACTCTGACTGAAATCAGCGGCGGCTCGCCCTACGGCGCTACCACCATTGCTGGCGGGCAGGGCGAGCGGCTGCCCAGTGAGAACGAGCTGGAAGGCGCCCGCTTCCAGGGCCGGCACACGGCCGAAATTGCTAGTAAGCTCGCCGGCAAGTAGCTCATCTTCTTTGCTGGGTTAAGATTCGGCCGCGTGGCCTTCGTTCCAGATGGTCCACGCGGCCTCGGCCTGGAGGCAGAGCATTTCAAAGCCGTTTTTGACCTGGGCGCCGGCCGCGCGGCCATTAGCTAGAAAACGCGTTTCAGCGGGGTTGTATACCAAGTCGTAGAGGTAATGCTCGGGTGTAAGAGCCTCATACGGCAAGCGGGGGCAGGCATCGACATCCGGGAAAGTGCCCACTGGCGTGGCGTTGATAATGAGCCGGTGGGCTCTGATTAGCTCCGGGCTCAGGTCGTTGTAGGTAAGGCCGTTTGTGAGCGGGTTGCGTGTCACAAACCAATAGGGGATGAGCAGCTCTCGCAGCGCTGCTTCCACCGACTTGGCCGCGCCGCCGTGGCCCAGCACCAGTGCCCGCAGCTCGCCAAGCGGCTGGGTAAGGAACTTACGCAGTGAGTCGCGAAAGCCTAAGTAGTCGGTGTTGTGGCCCACCAGACGGCCGTCGACCAGGCGATGAATAACATTCACGGCGCCCACACGGGTAGCCGAAGGAGCTAGCTCGTGCAGGTAAGGCATTACCACCTCCTTGAACGGAACGGTAACATTGAGCCCAGCCAGGTCGGGGTGGGCGGCCAGCAAATCGGGCAGCTCCCGCACGTTGTCGAGCTCAAACAGCTCGTAGCGGTGGTCAGGCAGACCCAGTGAGTAAAACTTCTGGGTAAAGTAGGTCTGCGAAAAGGAGTGCTTCAGGGAACGGCCAATAAGCCCGAACTCGCGCATGGGTGGGGTAGTGAAATGCGTAATAAAGAGGCGTAAAAAAAACACCCCGGCTATCAAGCAGCTGGGGTGTTTTTTGTTCTGGACGGTGAAGCGCCTACAGCGGGCCTGCCGGCAGGTCGTCGGCAGCGGAGTTGGGCCGGGCCCCAAACTTTTCTTTTAGAAACTGCACCAGCGGGGGCAGTACCGAGAACAGGATAATGGCGTAGATGACAATGGTGAAGTTCTTCTGCACCCAGGCAATGTTGCCGAAGAAGTAACCGGCCAGGGTTAGCGAAATAACCCAGAAAGCGGCGCCGAAGATGCTGTAAGAGGCAAAGTAGCGGTACGTCATAGTGCCTACGCCGGCCACGAAGGGAGCAAACGTGCGCACAATGGGCACGAAGCGGGCCATGATAATGGTCTTGCCGCCGTGCTTGGCATAAAAGGCCTGGGTCTGGTCGAGGTACTTGCGCTTCAAAAACTTGAAGTCTTCCCGAAACACCCGCGGCCCGATATAGTCGCCTATCAGGTAGTTCACATTGTCGCCGATGAAGGCAGCGGCAATCAGGAGCGGAATCACCAACCACACGTTCAGCAGCGGGTCGCCGGTGGTGGGGCTGGGCTGGGCGGCCAGAGTACCGGCCACAAACAGCAGCGAGTCGCCCGGCAGAAAGGGGAAAACAATAACCCCGGTTTCGGTGAAGACAATCAGGAACAGAATGAGGTAGGTCCAGGTGCCATAGTCCTGCACCACGCCCACCAGGGTCTTATCCAGGTGTAATACGAGGTCGAAAAAATGCTTTACTAATTCCATAGCGGCGCGAAAATGAGCCACAAAGAAAACTCCGGATAAGGGAAACGGCTGCCTGGCACTGGGCAGCACGATGCAACAGCTATGGCAGGCACCAAAACAGTGTGGGCAGGGTTATAAATAAAATTAAATAAATGCAGCCCTGGCGAAACCGCTGAGCCGGTCTAACCTCAGTCGTTGATTTGACGTTGCAAGCCAAAACTCTACACGTATTATGATAGTCTATCAAGGAGGCGACTGGTGGAAAGCCCTGTGGCACTTCCATACCTCCGAAGTTATCCGCCTGCTGCTCAAGCGCGTGGCCCTGGTAGGGCTCTACGGCTTAGTCATTGCTATTAGCAGTGTCAACTTCCACGCCCTGAACGTGCGCATTGGCCGCGAATACCTGTCCATTCTGGGTATCCTGCTCAGCTTGCTGCTGGTGTTCCGCACCAACACAGCCTATGACCGGTACTACGAAGGCCGCCGGGTGTGGGGGCAGCTGGTATCGCACTGCCGCGGCCTGGCCATGGAAATTAACGCCCTGCTGCCCAAAGACGCGCACTCCAGCCGGCGCTACTTCGCCGCGCTCATCTCTAACTTCCCGCTTGCGCTGCAGGGCAACCTGCGCAACAACATCCGCTACGATAAGCTGGAAGCTACCCCCGACATCATGGAGCGGCTGCGCACGGCTGAGAACGTGCCCAGCACCATTATCTCCGTACTCATGGAAAGCATGGAGCAGCTGCGCAAGGTGGAGATATTCGACCCCATGCACCTGGTCAACATCAAGCATCACTACCTGGGCATGATGTCGGTGAACGGCACCTGCGAGCGAATCAAGGCCACCCCGATTCCGTATTCCTACAGCTTTTTCATTAAGTGCTACATCACCATCTTCATTCTGATAATGCCCCTGGTGCTGGTTGAGTCCTGCGGCTACTGGATGGTGCCCGTCACCATGATTGGGGCCTACGCCATGCTGGGGCTGGAGATGATAGGCAACGAAATTGAAAACCCTTTCGGCTACGACAGCAACGACCTGCCCATTACCCAGCTCTCGAATAAAATCCGGGTGAGCGTGCACGACTTGCTGGGGGTCGACCTGCCCGCCGAAAAGAAAGCGCTGGCTACCGTTCCCTACAGCGTGGTGCACTAAGCTCCCGTGGGGTTAAACCGCTGCAAGTGCCGGCTTCTCTCAAGAAGCCGGCGCTTGTGCTTATGGAATAAGCCGCGAAAAAGAACGATGCAAAGACGCATACTTGCGTCTCCGGGCTGCGCCGGTAGAACGTGTTGCTGGGGTCGTTGTGGACCATCGTTTAACGATGAGACGCGAAATATTGCTTTTCTACAGCAAGCGGCACTGTTCCGACAGATAGGTGGTGAAAGGGTAAGCGAAGTGAGGGGCTAATAAATAGTAGTAAAGCTGTCACACTTCTGTTTCGGGTTCCGTATAAATCCTGCTTTGCCAGCAAGTGAATGCCGTGAAGGGAAATGCTGGAAGCATCAGGCAAATCGTGGGACGTTGGGCGCTGGAACAGTGCAATAAAAAGTTTCATTTTCGCTTGAAAAATATATTTTTCTTGGAAAAATATGCACTATAATCAAGTTGAGGGCCTTTTGTAGTTGTAATTATTCTTGGTAAAGAAAAAAAATTAAACGAATTGTACCAATTTTCAAACACCTCCCGTATAAATCCCTGTCGGCACCGACGAAGCGTCAAGTGCCCTTTCTCCAAACTTTCGACTATCAATAAAATGTCTACTTCTTTTACTTCCGCACTTTATCGGCCAAGCCGCTCCCTGCGCCTGCTGGCCACCTTGCTGACCCTCGTGCTGGGTTTCAGCTTCACTGCAGTTCAGGCCCAAAACAGCGGGCTTTACGACGACTACGCTTCGCTGAACGGCACCTTCTACAAGACCAACGCCACCAACCCGCCGGCTAGCATGTATGCCCCCCTGGATGGTGCTTCGCTGGGTACCTTCGACCGCAACACCGGCGTGCTGCGCCTGAATGGCGGCCGCGTTAATTCCTATGAGCGCAACGGCGACGTGGTAAGCTCGGCCAGCCTTTACTACCGGGTATACCAAACCGGTACTTCGCCGGCCGGCCGCGGCTTCCAGCGCCTTGCTCTGCCCCTGACCAATATCTTCTACGACCCGGCCAACCAAACCAACAACAAGGAGTTCAGTAACTTCAATTCGCAAATTAACCTGGTGAGCCTCACGCAAAACCCCGGTAATTACACGGTTGAAATCTACCTGCAAGCCAATGCCACTTATAGCAACGGCGGCGGCAGCGGCTCGTTCCTTCTCTACGACAGCAACGGCGGTGCTAACTACAAAGCCACCTTCACGGTGACGGGTGCCCCGCAAATCACGACTACCTGGACCGGTGCCATCAACGACAACTGGTTTGACCCGGCCAACTGGAGCAACGGCGTGCCTACGGAAACCAACGATGCCGTAGTACCGGACTTTGGTCCTGGCTTCAACATCTACCCTAACATCTACAGCGGTACTTCGGTATCGAACTCGCAAGGCCAGTTCCAGTACGATAACACCAACTCGGGTCCTGCTAAATGCCGCACCCTGTTGCTGCAAGGCACCTCGCAAGCCCAGCGCTCCATCCTGCGCCTCATCACCGGCACGCTCCGGGTATACGGCGACTTCTACAACGTACAAGACAGCTTCATCCAGCGCGAAAGCACGACCATCGTCTTCTCGGGCGGAAACACGGCCATCAGCGGCGGTACCTTTGTTAAGGTTGAGATTGACGGTGTAACGGGCAGCACCAAGTCGCTGACCGGCAACATGACAGTAGGCGTAGAACTGCTCTTCACCAGCAGCTACATGACCACCGACATCAACAACCCCAACATCTCCTACGTCGAGCTGGCTGGCCGTACCATCTTCAACCAGAACAACGGCGCCCAGATTAACGGCGAAACCGATGCCCACTACCTGAAAGGCTTTGTGCGCACCAGCCGAAACGGGGTGCTGGCCAACGAAGGCTCTTACCGCACCTACGGCAACATGGGGATGTCGATTGAGTTCACCGGCACCAACAACCCCGGCGACGTAGTGGTAACCCGCAACACCACGGAAAGCTACAACCCCCTCAACGACCGTTTCAGCATCCGCCGCATCTTCGGGGTGCGTCCCAGCGACCCCAACACTAACACCGGCGGCCTGGTTGCTAACATGATTTTCCGCTACCTCGACAGCGAGTGCCTCAACCTCGGCCCCAATGGCGAATACATCCCCGAGCAGAACCTGTTCCTCTACGTATCGACCAACTCGGGTAACAGCTTCGGCCAACTGGGCCGCGACGCCCTCGACACCAACACCAACGAACTGACCAAGTACAACGTCCGCACCTTCGCCACCTTCACCCTCGGCGACCGTGCCAACCCGCTGCCAGTATCCCTCACTGCCTTCGATGCCCGCCGCATGGGCGCTGACGTAGCTGTGACTTGGGACACGGCCCTTGAAAAGAACAGCCGCGGCTTCGACGTCCAGGTTTCGACCAACGGCCGTGACTTCCGCACCCTCGCCTTCGTAGCCAGCGCTACTCCCAACAGTGAGCGTCCGCAGAGCTACCGCTACCTCGACACCACTCCCGACAAAGTTGGCACCCGCTACTATCGCCTGCGCCAGCTGGACCTCGATGGCAAAGAGACCTTCTTCGCTCCCCGTAGCGTGAACTTCAGTGGCAAAGCCAGCGCCGATGCCAAGCTCGCCGCCTACCCCAACCCCTTCGTTGGCGAACTGAGCCTGACGATGGATGTGGCCACCGCCGGCAACGGCCAGCTCCGCCTCATGGACATCACCGGCCGCGTCATCAGCACCCAGGTTGTAACGCTGGTAGCTGGCTCGAATGAAGTGAAAATCGACAACCTCGGCGGTCTGAAGTCGGGCATGTACGTCGCCCGCCTCACCTCGCCCTCCGGCGAAGTAGCCTCGGTGAAAGTACAGAAAATGTAATCCACCTTCCTTTCCACACGAAAAAGCCGGCTTCCGCAAGGAGGCCGGCTTTTTTTAGGTCTTAAGTCGTTAGGTTTTAGGCTTAGGTTTTAGGCGTTAGAAATCGTTGAACGACACCAAGACCCAAGACCTCAGGCCCTAAACCCTATCCACGGGGCATGCTGGTGCCGGGCTTGCCGGTTTTGGCGGCGGGCTGGAACATGGGGTCCACGGCGTCCATGTCGAGGAAGTGCGAGAAGGTGTCGCCGCGTAGGCCCAGGCGAATGGTTTCCAGGCTCACCACCTCGTTGGGGGCGATGTTGCCCAGGTTCACGTTGCAGCCAAGAAGCTTAATAAACCATACCTGCTGAGCTTTCTGCGGCGCTTCCCAGAGAATCTTCTCGAAGGGAATCTTGGTCAGAATTTCCTCGACCAGGCCTGAGCGTACCTCGCCGGTGCTGCGGAACAAGCCCACATTGCCGCCCTCGCGGGCTTCGCCAATCACCTTGATGGCGCCGGCTTCGAGCTCGGTTTCCATCTGCGAAATCCACTTGTAGGGCGGAATGATTTTCTCGGCATCCTTGGAGCCTACTTCGCTCAGCACTCGCACCGACTTGCTGAGCTCCCGGATGAACTCACACTTGCGCTCGTGGGCTAGGTCAATGCTGCCGTCGGATACCTCGGCGTATTCCATGCCATAGGTGTCCAGCAGGCGACGGTAGTCGTCGAACTGGTTGCGGATGATAAACGCTTCGAATAGGGTGCCACCGAAGTAAACCGGTACACCAGCCGCCCGGTAGATTTCCAGCTTCTTCTTCAGGTTGGGCACCACGTAAGACGTAGCCCAGCCCAGCTTTACAATATCGGCGTACTCGCCGCCAACTTCCAGAAAGTCTTCCACTTCCCGCAGGCTCATGCCTTTGTCCATCACCATGGTGTAGCCTTGCTCGCGGGGCTTCTGGGTGCGCTCGGGAAGTTGGGAAAGAGAATAGTTCATTTTGTCGATGTGCTGATTATTTGATGTGCTGATGTGCTGGTTTCAAGGAAGAGCAGGCGTAAGTAGACGCCGCTGACGAGTACATGCTTTAAAAGCAAGTAGCCGCCCACTCGAAAGCAGGCGGCTACAAAAGTAAGGTAGGTCGGCTAAGCTGACCGGTGCCCTGAGCATTAGTGCTGCTCAGAAAAAGATTAGCACATCAACACATCAAATAATCAGTGCCTTACTTCCGGTACTGGTCGATGAGCCGCTTGAGGGCCGGCTGTTCCCGCAGCTCGGGGAAGTAGTCGAACAACAGCGTGTGCTGCTCGTAGTTGAGGCTAAGTGCCAGCTCCAGCGTCTGGTAGGCCTCGCGCAGGCGGCCATCGGCCAGCAGGTAGGCGCACAGCATGTAGTGGAAGTGGGCCTCCATCGGGTGCAGGTTTACGGCGTGGCGTATCAGGTCGACGGCTTCGCTGTAGTGGCCCTGCTCGTAAAGGATGGCGCTCCAGCTCACCCAGCCCTGCACATCGTCGGGCGCTACTTCCGTGGCCTTTTCGTAAGCTTCCAGCGCACTCACCACGTTACCGACGTGGTTTTCGGCCGCGCCCAGCGCCGACCAGTACTCGCCACTTTCGCCGTACAGCTCCACCGCCTTGCGGAAGAAGTGAATCGACTCGAACCACCGGCCCTGCTCCTGCAGCAACACGCCCTGCCCAAACCAGGCTTCATCCATCTCGGGGTTCAGCTCCAGCGCCTTTTGGTAGTACTTGCGGGCCGGCTCCCACTCGCGCAGCTTCTCGTAGCACTCGCCGATGTTGCACAGCGCTTCATCCGTCGGCTCGCCGGGCGGGAAGCTGAGCTCAAACTCAGCAATGGCTTTGCGGTACTGCTCCTGGCACACAAAGGTGTCGGCCAGCCAGTGGTGGGCGTCGAAAAAGTCGGGGCGAATGACTACGGCGTAGTCAAAAGCCTCGGCGGCTTTGGTCCACAACTCGCGGCGGTAGTAGTATTGGCCGAGGTTGTACCAAGCCGTAGGCGCATAAGGGTCGTCGTCGGTGAAGCGCTTGAAAAACTCTTCGTGCTCCTCCAGTCGCCCCGTCACGTCGAGGCAGTGCAGCAGCTCCTGCACGCCCGTTTCGTTGTCGGGGTTCAGGCGCAGGCTCTGCTTGTAGTGCTTGGCAGCGCTCTTGAATTTCTGCCAGCTCTGGTAAGCCAGGCCCAGGTTGAAGTGAATGTCCTCGCGCTCGGGCTCCTGCTCCAGGCCGGCCCGGAAAAACTCGACGGCCTGCGCAAAGTCGCCCCGCTGCGTGCTGATAATGCCCCGCGTCACGGCCACGTCGGCGTTGGTGGGGTCCAGCTCAGCTACCTGATTTATCTGGCGCTCAGCTTCGCTGTAGTCGCCGCGCATGGCCATCACCTGCGCGCGGTCAATGAGCAGCTCTGTGGAGAAAGGGTACTGGCTAAGCGCGGCCTCGCAGGCCTGCAGGGCTTTGTCAAACTGGGCGTTGGTGACGTAGTGGTCGATGATGTTCTCAAAGTCCTCCAGGTCAAAAAATACGGGCTCCTGCTGCGCCACCATGCGCTCGAAACGGCGCACGGTATCGAGCACAGCCCGGTGGTTCTCAAAATGTTCGTTCATGCGCATAAATCACGGATTCTTCGGATTTCTGACGAAGCGGCCAAGTGCGGTTGCAGGGCGTTTTAAGGTCTGCTGCCGGCCTTTTTCGTGATTTCCTTGGGTACTGGTATTCCGTCTGCTTTCTTGTTTCAATACTACTAACAATCCTCCACGAATTCCGTGCAATCGGCGAAAAATTCGCCCTCTCACTACTAGCTAAGATACGGCAGTTGTTAGCCCTGCGGTTGAAGCGGGAGCAAGCCCTGCGGCGCACCAAGCAATAGTCTCACCCAAGGGGCGGAATCCCAGACCTGTAGCCTGCTGCACTTTGGCATTGGCATACTGCACCGGGGTGCGGCCGGCCCGGGCAGTGTCTTTGGTTATCAGTGGACGAGCCCCCGTAAGCACCGCGCGGGTATGCTCGAGTCGCCAGATAATTTCGGCAGCCCAGTCGGGCACTGCCACGCTAGGAGGGCGCCGCCCCATAGCCGCCGCCGCCTGCTGGAAGAAGGACGCCAGCTGCAGGGCCTCCGCACTGAGAATGTACCGCTCGCCGCTGATGCCGGGCAGGTCCAGCGCCAGCCGCAGCAGCTGCGCCACCACGTCGCGCACATCCACGAAGTTGACCAGCCCGCGGGTGTAGAAGCGGTGCTGCTCGTGTGCGTAGCGCAAAAGGCGGGTGCTGCTGCGTGTCCAGTCGCCTGGGCCCAGCACCACCGAAGGATTCACAATTACCGCCGACAGCCCTTCCGCTACTCCGCGCCAGACTTCCAGCTCGCCCAGGTATTTGGAGGTGGCATAGGCTGGGTGAGCCGCGCCCAGGTCCCAGGTTGCGGCTTCCGTCAGAACTTTGGGCCCTTGGCTGTTCAACTCACTGGCGGCGGGGCTACCCAAGGCCGCTACCGACGACACGTGCGCCAGGCGGATGCCGGGCCGCTCTAGGCAAGCATCGACCACTGCGGCCGTGCCCAGCACATTCACGGATAGCAGTTGCCCCTCGTCCTGCGGGGCGTAAGAGACCAGGCCGGCGCAATGAAACACATGCGTTACCTCCGGCGTGAGCAAGGAGCTTAGCAGCGTGCTGTCCAGTAAATCGCCCTGCACCCATTCCACGCCCGGCGCCGCATCGGTTGGAATCGCACCCCGGTGCAAAGCCCGCACGGCATAGCCCCGCACCCGCAGCTCGCGCAGCAGGAAGGAGCCAATAAGACCAGTGCCACCGGTAACGAAAATCATAGAGTGGGGACTTAGGGACTTGGGGACTTAGGCACTTGGAAATGGAAAATTATACCAAGTTCCCAAGACCCTAAGTCCCCAGGGCCCTACAATTCTTTGTTCAGCAGCGGCAGCTGCAGCAGCTTATCCATGTATGGCCGCAGCATGGTTTTGCGCAGCAGCGTTTCGGTATGGCGCAGGTGGTGGGTGTCGGTTCCTACAAAATCAACCAGTCCGCCGTCAATCAGCATCTCGGCTACTTTCTGCGCAGCCGGGGAGTAGTAGCCAGCCAGCGAGTTCAGGTTGAGCTGCATCAGCACGCCGTACTCTTGCCGGAGCTTCTCAATCTCCGAAAAACGCCCATAGAAGAAGGTATAACGCTCTGGATGAGCCAGCACCGGTCGATAGCCCTGTGCCTTCAGTTCAAACACAGTTTCGAGCAGGTTGAGCGGCTCGTTCATGTAGGAGGTTTCGAACAGCAGATAGCGCTTGTCGCCGCCGAAGGTGAGCATCTCCGTGCCATTGCTCAGCTTCTGCCCCAGAAACTCGTCGAGGTAGTATTCCGCAGCGCAGTCCAGGGTCATGTCAGTGATGCCTGCTTCCTGCGCGGCGTCCCGCAACTGCCCGAGGGCCGCCCGCACGCCTTCTGGGGTGTTCTTGTAGAAGTCGCCCATGATGTGGGGCGTCATCACCAGCTTGCGAAAGCCGATGTCGCGCAGGGCCTTCAGCAGGTCGATGGAGTGGGCCACGGTTTCGGCACCATCGTCGAGGCCGGGCAGCACGTGTGAGTGCATGTCGGTGCCCAGCACGGCCAGCGAGCTACTGCCGGCGGTACTTGGGGCCGAAGCGCCTTTGCCAAAAAGCTTTTGCCAGAACGACGCCATTGCGCTGCAAACGGGTTAGTTGAAGAAGCGTTTTACCTTCTCCCCAAAAGTAAGCTCGCGCGTGGGCGTTTCCTCATAATACCCCTGGCCGTAAGAGCCATAGCCATAGCCATAGCCGTAGCCGTAGCCGTAGCCATAGCCATAGCCGTAGCCGCTGCCCGAGTGAGCGTCGTTGAGGATGGTACACATGCGCGTGAACTGATTGCCACGAATCAGCCGGTTCATGTTTTTCAGGAACGCCTTGCGCGAGTAGCCAGCCCGGACGATATAAATCGGAATGTCAGCCTTACGCATTACCAGGATACCGTCGGTTACCAGGCCCACGGGCGGGGTGTCAATCAGAATAACGTCGTAGGTCTTGTACAGCTCCTGAATCATCAGGTCGAACTTCTGGCTGAGGATAAGCTCCGACGGTTTGGGCGGCGTGGGACCAGCCGAGATAAACTGCAGCGCTTCGATGGACGTCTGCTGAATGCACTCGTCGATGTTGTGCCGGTCAATAAGAATGGTGCTGACGCCCTTAATATTCTCGGTGCCGAAAGCCAGGTTCACCTTGGGCTTGCGCATGTCAAGGTCAAGAATGATGACGCGCTGCCCCGACAAAGCAATGATACCGCCCAGGTTAACCGTTACAAACGTTTTGCCTTCGCCGGAGATGGTGGACGTAACCGCAATAAGCCGCTTTTTCTTGGCTGAGCTTATGAAGTCGAGGTTCGTTCGAATGGAGCGTATGGACTCCGAAATGGCCGACTTGGGGTTTTTGTCAACCACCAGACGGGACACCTCCATCTTTTCCTTGTCATAGGTCGGAATCACGCCCAACACCGAGGCGTTGGCGTTGCGCTCCACCTCGCGGATGTTGGTGATGGTGTTGTGCATGAAGTAGCGCACGGCAATCAGGCCCAGGCCCATCAGGATGCCGCCTGCTAGGCCTACGGCGTACACCAATAGCCTCACCGGATAAATCGGCGACGACGGGAAGGAAGCGGCGGAAAGAATCTGAAAGTCGGGCGTAGTACCAGCTTTGGCAATGTTGAACTCCGCCTTCTTCTCCATCAACATCAGGTACGTCTTCTGGAACAAATCCAGCGGACGCTGCAGGCGCGAAAGCTCGGTGTCTTTCTCCGGCAGACTCTGCAGGTTGGCATTCAGCTGGTCGCGCTGGGCATTGAGCAGCGCCAGCTGGCCGCGCAGCAGCTTCTGGTCTTGCAGCAGCACCCGCTTAATGTTGTTGCGGGTGAAGGCCAGCGCCGCTTCAGCTTGCTGTACGGCTTCGGTGGTCTGCTTGTAGGAGCGCTTCAGCCGGCTCAGGTTCCACTGCTGGTTGTTTAGCTCGTTGAGAAGCTGCACCAGTTGCGGGTCATCCACACCTGAGAGGCCGGGAATGCTTTGCTCTACCAATTCAGACTCGTCGCGGGTTAGCGGGCCCTGATTCACCATGCGCGACACATCGGCCAGCAGGCTGATTTTTTGCTCCAGCTTCAGGCGCTGCTCCTGCTGCTGCTCCAGCTTGTTGGCAATGGTGCTCACGTCGGCCTTCACATCGAAGGTCTTGCTCTGCTGCACAAAATGCTGCAGCTTTTCTTCAGCCATTGCCAGGTTGCGGCGGTTTTCTTCCAGCTGCTGGTCCAGGAACTGCAGCGTTTGCGCAGTAGCTTCCTGCTTACGGGTCAGCTTTTCCTGCAGGTACACCGTGTCAATTTTGTTGACAATCTGCTGTGCTTTGAGCGGGTTGTAATCCTGGAAGGAAATCTGAATTGTGTTTGCGTCCGGGTTTACAATCTCCACCGAAAGGTTGCGGTCCAGGTAGCTGTTTACCGAGCTTTCATCCTGAATGGTGAAATGGTAGTTCATTTCCCGCAGCTCTTCCGACAGCGGGCCGTTGGGAATCAGCTGCAGCGTGATGCCCGGTAGCTCAATCTGCTCATTTACATTGTATTCGCCACCCAGAGTGCGACCCTGTCCAATAAATGCCAGCTTAAAACGGGTAGGAGAGAGGAAGTTGACGTTGAACTTGCGGTTGTACAGCAGCTGGTCTTTCACCTTGTACTTCACGTGGAAAGGCGAGGTGCCGAACATCTCCAGCTCTAGCACCGTGCCCTGCACGTAGTAGTTCACGTCCAGCGCCAGCGAGTCCTTCAGTCGACGGTAGATGATGCCCGACTTGATGAGCTCCACTTCGCCGGCCAGCTTGCTGCCGCGGCCCTTTTCGGCGGCCGAGGGAGCAATGCGGTCCAGACCGAGCGTGTTTGCCTCGGTACGCTCGTCAATTTTCAGCAGGGAGGCCGACTTATAGACGGGCTTGGTGTAGCGCAGGTACAGCCACGATGCCGAAATGCCAAGAATGATGAGCAGTAGCATCCACGGCATGCTGCGGCGGGCTACCAGTACCAGGGTAGCTACATCCAGCGTAGCTGACTCTTCCTCATCAACGTCGTTGTTGTTGGCTGGGCCGGCCAGAGCAGCTTGCTCAGCAGCTTGCCCCCCCGAGGCTTTGCGAATGAGCTCTTCCAGCTCAGCGTTTTCACTTATAGCCATTGCAAAAAATGCGTCAGCCGGAGCTGCGATGAATAAAGTATAGCGTCAGCCCGTGGGCTAGCGGAATATGGTAATTAAGATGGCGCCCGCATTAAGGAGCAGAGCCGCCGCGCTGAGTACCGGTCCGGCATCGGCCAGCCCATCCAGCAGCGGGCGCCGAACCGGTTCGATGTACACAACGTCATTGGGCTCCATCTGCAGGTTAGCCTTACGCATTCCTTCCAGAGTAGTTAAGTCAATTTCCTGTACCTGAGGATTTTTTAAATCACCCCGAATGATGCGGATGTTGGAAAGCCGGCCGCCGAAGCGGTAAAGGCCACCACCCGCGGCGCCGCCACCGTCGGTACCGCCGGCCAGTGCCAGCACCTCCAGCAGGTTCATGTTGTCGTTGTTAAGCGGTATAACCTTGCCGCCGGGAGCACCCAGCACTACCACCCGGTTGTTGACCACCCGGGTAGTAACAAAAGGCGCGTTGTAAAACTTATTGAATGCAACTTGGAGCGAGCTGTCGGCTTGCAGCAGGCTCAGCCCGCTCAGCTTTACGCGGTTCACCAGTGGTAGCACCACGGTGCCATCGGCCTGCACCAGGAAAGCCGCGCTGTTGGGATTGGTGCCGGCGGTGGTATTGGTGGCCTGGCCGCCGGAGCCGCTGCTCGCGGCCGTGCGGCCCCCGCCGGAGGTGCCGCCTCCAATTGCGCCGGCCGGCGAGCCAAAGCGCAGTTCGCCGTTAGGGTCCAGGATACGTTCGCCGTTGTTGGTGTACACCCGCACGTCCAGAAAGTCGTTCGGCTGAATGACATAGTTACGGGCCGCCCGGTTCACCGCCGTGCGAAGCTTGCTGGTGTCGAGTCGGTTGCCCTCCCGGTCCGTTAGCCGGAACATGGTGCGCTGGTTGTAGTAGCGGCTGGAAGCACAGGAGGAAAACAGCAGCGCCACGGACAGGCAGAGCAGGCACTGTCGCAGCAGGCGGCTAAAGGGGGAAGTCGGCATGAAGGCCAAAAAGAACGTAATCAAGCAGATGATGTCAGGAGAAAATTGACCCATAAGGCCGTATTTCTCCTAATAAAGCCTCAAAAGTACGCCTTTTGGCGCGCCCATTCAAAACGGCCACCTTTTACGCCCGGTCAGAATCAATGTTTTCAAGCGGTAAAATCGTACTTTCGCAGACCCAAAACCAGCCTTCGCTGGTTAAGGAGCCATCTGCTGCCAGTATTCACAAATCCCACCCATTTTTCTAGTCCATGGAAGCTGTTGCTACCGAAAACCAAACCATGATTGCGCAAATGGTGCGCGACTTTGGCGCCCAACACATCAAGCCCAATATGATGAAGTGGGACGAAAGCCAGGAGTTTCCTGCCCACATCTTCCACCAGCTCGGCGAGCTGGGTCTGATGGGCGTGCTGGTGCCCCAGGAGTATGGCGGCTCCGGCTTCGGCTACATGGAGTACGTCACGGCCATCGCCGAGCTGTCCAAGATTGACGGCAGCATCGGCCTGAGCATGGCCGCCCACAACTCGCTGTGCACGGGCCACATCCTGCAGCACGCCTCCGAAGAGCAGAAGCATAAGTACCTGCCCAAGCTGGCCAGCGGCGAGTGGATTGGCGCCTGGGGCCTGACGGAGCCCAACACTGGCTCCGACGCCGGCAACATGCGCACCACGGCCGTGCTCGACGGCGACCACTACGTGCTGAACGGCGCCAAGAATTTCATCACCCACGGCAAAACCGGCAATGTGGCCGTGGTTATTGCCCGCACCGGCGAAGTGGGCGACTCCCACGGCATGACGGCCTTCATCATCGAGCGCGGCACGCCGGGCTTCTCGGCCGGCCGCAAAGAAGACAAGCTGGGCATGCGTGCTTCCGAAACCACGGAGCTGATTTTTACAGACTGCCGGGTGCCCAAGGAGAATGTGATTGGCAAGGTAGGCGACGGCTTCGTGCAAGCGCTGAAGGTGCTCGACGGTGGCCGCATCAGCATTGCGGCCCTCAGCCTCGGCATTGCCCAGGGTGCCTACGAAGCTGCCCTGCAATACTCAAAAGAGCGCCAGCAGTTTAATCAGCCCATCAGCAACTTCCAAGGCATCAGCTTCAAGCTGGCCGATATGGCTACCGAGATTGAAGCTGCCAGCCAGCTTACCTACCGAGCCGCTTCCATGAAGGACGCTGGCCTGAATGTGAACCTGGAGTCGGCGATGGCCAAGCTCTATGCTTCCGAGGTGAGCGTGCGCGTGGCCAACGAAGGCGTACAAATCTTCGGCGGCTACGGCTACACCAAAGACTACCCGGCCGAGAAGTATTACCGCGACGCCAAGCTCTGCACCATCGGCGAAGGCACCAGCGAAATCCAGAAGCTGGTAATCGCCCGCGCACTGCTGAAGTAAAATCGCTGATTGCCGCTAATTTGATGGATTTCGCTGATTTCTTGCGTAAGACAGCCCGTTAGGGTGATGAAAAGAAAAAAATCAGCGTCATCCGTTTAATCAATGAAAATCAGTGATTATCTTTGCGGCCCGATTTACTCGGCTCCTCAGTAGAAAATCTCCTCACTCCTCGATATGATTATCGTTCAAATCAAAGACAACGAATCGGTTGACCGCGCTCTGAAGCGCTTCAAAAAGAAGTTTGAGCGCACCGGCGTTCTGAAAGAGCTGCGTCGTCGCACTTTCTTCCAGAAGCCCAGCGTGACCCAGCGCAAAATGAAGCAGAAGGCTGTGTACAAGCTGGCTACCTACGGCCAGCCCAACGAATAGTCGCTGCAGCGTAGCTGACCGTTAAGTCGAGTTGAAGAACCGGCTGGTTTGCCTTATCTGGCAAGCCGGCCGGTTTTTTCGCGTCCGTGCTTTTGATTTTTTTGGCGGAAATAAAAAAACCGCTACTTTGGATGCCCGGCCGGACAGCTGGGCATTTTTCGTTGTTGGCATGGAGGCTTTTTTCGATTTTCTGCGGTTTGAGCGGCGCTATAGCCCGCACACCGTTACGTCGTATCAAACCGACCTGGGGCAGTTTGCCGCGTATCTGAAGTCGGCTTTTGAGTTGGCCGACCCGGCGCAGGCCACGCACACCCTCATCCGGGGCTGGGTGGTGGAGCTGATGCAGCAGGACATGGACGCCCGCACCGTAAACCGTAAGGTGGCCTGCCTGCGCTCCTACTATAAGTACCTCCTTCGGACGGGCCTGATTGCCAGCAACCCCATGCTGCGTGTGAAGGCCCCCAAGATGGCGAAGAAGCTGCCCGAGTTCGTGCCTGAAGACGCGCTGAACGGCTTGCTCAATGACTTTCAGTTCAGCGACGACTTTCCCGGGCGGCGCGACCAGCTGGTGCTGGAGCTGCTGTATGGCACTGGCATTCGCTTGTCGGAGCTTATCGGCATTCAGCTCGACGACCTGAGCCTGCCGGCCCGCACGGTGCGCGTGACCGGCAAGGGCAACAAGCAGCGCATCGTGCCGCTGAACCCCTCGCTGCTGCTGGTGCTGGAGCGCTACCTTAACCGGCGGACTTATTCGTTTGGCGCGGCGCCCGGCGCGCTGCTGCTTACCGACAAGGGCGAGCCGATGTACGAAAAGCTGGTGTACCGCACTGTGAAGTATTACATGGGGCAGATTACCACCTCGGCCGGGCAGCAGCACCCGCACGCCCTGCGCCATGCCTTTGCCACGCATCTGCTGGGCAAGGGTGCCGACCTGAACTCTATCAAAGAGCTGATGGGCCACGCCAGTTTGGCGGCTACGCAAGTGTACACGCACTTGTCCGTGGAGCGCCTGAAATCCGTATTCGACCAGGCTCATCCCCGAGCTTAATTTTCAATTCAACATTTAACAATTATCATTTAACTTCGGATTAGTCAGCGTGCAGCTCCGATATTGACCTGCAAACGGCCGGGAGAGGCTGAATGACAATTGTTAGGTGAAATTTCCCACACTTTTACCAACCCATCCACACATGAAAGTACAGATGCATTCGGTGCATTTCGACGCCGACAAGAAGCTGCTTGACTTCATTCAGCAACGCCTGAACAAGCTGGAAACGTTTTACGGAAAAGTCACGGAAGGCGAAGTAATTCTGCGCCTGAATAACAAAGACGGTATTGCTAACAAAACCGTGGAAATAAAGCTGTTGGTGCCTGGCAGCACCCTGTTCAGCCAGGAAGATGCCGCTTCGTTTGAAGCCGCTGCCGACGCCGCTGCGGATAGCCTGCGCCGGCAAATCACCAAATACAAGGAAAAGACTCTCAGCCACTAAAGGCTTTTAACATAACGGGATATAACGCAAAACGCCCTTCCAGCAATGGAAGGGCGTTTTGCGTTTGGCTTAGTGATGGATTACAGGCCGAACTCGGCAATAATCTGCGGCACGTAGTCGAGCTTTTCCCAGGTGAAGGTTTCGAATACTTTCACTTCGCCGTCTTTCATAGTTACCTGCACGGTGCCAGGTTCGCGGCCCATGTGGCCGTAGGCGGCCGTCTGGGCGAAAATGGGATTCTGCAGGCCGAAGCGCTGTACAATGGCGTAGGGGCGCAGGTCAAACAGCTTGTTCACTTTTTCGGCAATCTCGCCATCGGTGAGGGGCTGGCCGTTGCTGCCTTTGGCCTTGGTGGTGCCGTAGGTGGTCACGAACACACCCACGGGCTGGGCCACGCCAATGGCGTAGGCCACCTGCACCAGTACCTGCTCGGCCACGCCGGCGGCCACCAGGTTTTTGGCAATGTGGCGGGCGGCGTAAGCCGCCGAGCGGTCAACCTTCGACGAGTCCTTGCCCGAGAAGGCACCACCGCCGTGGGCACCCTTGCCGCCATAGGTATCCACAATGATTTTGCGGCCAGTGAGGCCGGAGTCGCCATGCGGGCCGCCGATGACGAACTTACCCGTGGGGTTGATGTGGTAGGTGATGCTGTCGGTGAAGAGCTTCTGCACGTCTTCGCCCAGGCCGGCCATCACGCGGGGGATGAGAATGGCTTTGATGTCGGCCTTGATGCGGTCGAGCATCACCTGCTCGTCGGCGTCGAACTCGTCGTGCTGGGTGCTCACCACGATGGTGTCGATGGCCTCGGGCCGGTGGTCGTCGGAGTAGCGAATGGTGACCTGGCTTTTGGCGTCGGGCCGCAGGTAGGTCATCTCACGTCCTTCCTTGCGGATGGCCGACAGCTCGCGCAGCAGGCGGTGCGAGAGGTCGAGGGCCAGGGGCATGAAGTTGGCCGTTTCGTGACTGGCGTAGCCGAACATCATGCCCTGGTCGCCGGCGCCCTGCTCCTCGGCCTTCTGCCGCTCCACACCCTGGTTGATGTCGGGCGACTGCTCGTGCAGGCGGTTCATTACCTCGCAGGTGTCGGCGTTGAAGAGGTACTCGGGCTTGTCGTAGCCGATGCGGCGGATGGTGGCCCGCACAATGGGCTCGGCATCGACGTGGGCCGTCGATTTTATCTCCCCGGCTACCAGGGCGAAGTCCGTCGTCACGAGGGTTTCGCAGGCAACCTTGGAAGTGGGGTCCTGGCGCAGGTACTCGTCGAGGATGGCGTCAGAAATCTGGTCGGCAACTTTATCAGGATGGCCTTCCGAAACCGATTCGGAAGTGAACAGATACGGCATTGAAAGCGGAAAAGAGCGAAGTAGGAAAAACGCAAACCGCCCGCCGGGCCGAAGCTGGCGGGCGGGTGTGGCACAAAACTACGGAAATCAACCAAAAGGCCGGCCACCTTTCCGCAATCAATCCGCGTATTCGGAGAATAAGCGCTTGAAATCTAGTGGTATCATGCTCCTGGCGAGTGATATGAAAACAGCAGCTGGACCTTTCAGCAACCCAATAGGCGAAGGCTTGGCTTAGCCCTCATCTGTCGCTGACGCCAAGTCCGCTTTTTCGCACACCAACACCATGAGGCGGCCGCGCAGGTCGGTGGTGGCAAACAGGTAGATATGGCCGCCCTCACGTATGCCGGTGCGCCGGCGGAAGTCGGCCACCGAATCAGGAAAGTTGCGGGTAGTGACGTGGGCGCGCGCTTCGGGGCCCAGGTGCGCTTTCAGGGCCGCCCCGTCGGCTTTTTCCACGGCCAGCACCCGGAAGATGCGGCCCGGAAAACCGGGGCGTAGGGTGTCGGACGTGTAGAGGTGGCTGTGCTGGTGCAGCTTCAGCAGCTCGAAGGCGGTGCCGATGCTGCGGAACGCCCCGGCTTTAAGCACGGCCGCGTTGGGCTCGTAGAGGTAGCGCTGGGGCTCGGCGTAGCGTGGCGTGGCGCGGGCCTCGCGGGCCCGGTTGAGGCGGAATTCCTGCTGGCTGCCGTCGCGCCGCAGGTTGATGGCGTAGCGCTCCGGGTCGATGGCGGCTTCCTGGCCCAGCTCGTACAGCACCTCCTTGCACTCGTTGTCGACGGCCACTACCCAGAGGCGACGCACGTGGCCCAGCTCCAGAATGGCCTGCTCGATGTCGAGCATGGGGGAGGTTTTCAGCAGCACCTTGTCGGCTTTGTACAGCAGCAAGGGCAGCATGCGCACCACGTCAGGCTCGCAGTCCTGGAAGCGGAAGGTTTTGCGGGCCGCGGTGTCGCGGCGGGCCGGGTCGAGGTAAAGCCAGTCGAACCGCTCGTCCGTGCTCTTTAAGAAGGCCTGCGCATCGGCGTTGTGGACCGTCACGTTGGCAATGCCGAGCTGCTCCAGGTTGTACTTCACCACCGCCGCCAGGCGGGCGTCGCGCTCCACGTAGTCGACCTGCCCCATCTGTTGGGCAAAAGCAGCCGTGTCGGCACCGAAGCCCCCGGTGAGGTCGGCCAGGCGCTGCCCACTCACCAAGGCAGCTTTGAAAGCAGCGGTGCGCGTGGAAGAAGCCTGCTCGACTGAAAGCGCCGGCGGAAAAATCAGGTCGGGGTTGTCGGCCCATTCGGGCAGCTTGGTGCGCGCCTTCTGGCGGGCCTGAATCTGGCGCACCAGTTCCGGGACCGGTAGGCCCGGGTGGCGGCGGGCCTGCAGGGCCAGGTGGGCGGGGTCGTCGTGCAGGTGGGCAGCCACGTAGCGCCGGGCTGCCTCGGGCAAAGGAAAGTCCATCAACCAGCCTATACGAAAAAGTGGGGCGCTTAGCGCAAGTTCCAGCGCAGGGCCAGCGTGGGTTGGCCGGTGGCGGTGCTGGCCAGGCCAATGGAGCTGGGCTGCAGGCGGGGCCAGAGGCTGCCGTGCGACTTACCGGCATTGTAGGCTTCCACTGCCCGCTGCATGTGCTGGTTGGTGTTGTGGTTGATGAACAGCGTAGCTACCAGGCTGGTCACGAACAAGCCGGCGGCTACTTTCTGCGCATTACCGAAGTATTGAGGGAACTTGCCGGGCGCAAATACCTGCTGACCGTAGAGGCCCACGGAGCCCACTGCCACAATGCGGTCAATCAGAAACAGCGTTTTCTGACGCTTGTAGCGGTCCAGGCTTTCCAGTGCTTCGGTGTTGCCAGCCAGATAGGGACGCAGCTTCTGCCCGAAAAAGCCGGCACTCTGGTAGTTATCGCCGGACACGCCGGGCGGCAGGAAATAAAAATTGTGCTGGTGGCCGTTGTGGCCGCGCTGGGCATCTTCGGGCAGCAGGCGGATGGTGGCAGGGGCTTGCTGCGCCCGGGCAGTGTTGGCTACGCCTATTACCGCCAATGCAAGAACTGCTGCGCGCTGCAATCGCAGCTGAAAATAATGGGACATCTGACAAATATAAAGCCTGGCTGCCGCGTTGCTAAGACCAATTTCAAAAGATAACGCGTATGTTGGCCTAACCAAGGCGCTGCCTCATGCGTTCAGGCCATAGCTCAAACGTGCTGTTGGCTATAATTCACCCCTTTCACCCTTTTCCCTATGAGCTTATTCTCCATTTTCCGCCGCCCGCTGCTCCTTGCCGTGCCTGTCGTTGCACTGGCTTTCGGCGGCTGCTCCAAAAAGGACGAGCCCACTCCCACACCCGCGCCTGACCAGGGCAAGGTGGCATTCGTGAACGCGGCGGCCCACATTGCGCCCGTCACCCTCAAGTTTTTGGCCGATAACAGCGAGAAGGCATCTCAGGCGTACGGCACTACCAGCGGCTATCAGAACGTATTGATTGGTAGCCGGCCGATTCAAGTGATGGCTGGCAGCCAATCGGCCCTGACGCAGTCGGTGACGATTGAGAAAGACAAGAACTACACTTTCATTGCTACGCCGGCAACCTCGTCGTCTGCGGTGGGCGGCTTGTTCCTGACCGATGACCTGTCGGTGCCAAACCCAGCCAAAGCGCGGATTCGGGTAGTACACCTGGGGCAGAACGTGTCGTCGCCCATCAAGCTGTCGCAGGTGACCAGCACCGCCAATGGGCCAGTAGTGGTTGATATTGTTACTAATGTGGCATCGAACACGGTGTCGGCCATCACCGACTTCAACCCCGGTACCTACAACCTGTCGATTCTGGACAATGCCGGGGTGTCGCGGGCGGAAGTTGGCAGCGGCAATGGCGCCGGCACCGGCACTAAAACCTATGAAGCCGGCAAGGTTTATACCCTGATAGTAAGCGGCACGGCAGGCAGCCTCAACAGCGAGCAAAGCCTGAAGGCTTTTTTATCGCAGAATAACTAGCTGCTCAACTCAGCTGACTGAAAAAGTCCACTCCCCGCCGGAGTGGACTTTTTCAGTTCAGGCGGCGAACAAATTGAGTATCTTTGTGGTTGAAACGCGACACATACTATTAAATCCCATCATGGTGGAAACCACGACGAAAACCTACGTTCCGTACAAAGTAGCAGACATGAGCCTGGCCGAGTGGGGCCGCAAGGAAATCCGCCTCGCCGAGGCCGAGATGCCCGGCCTGATGAGCCTGCGCGCCGAGTACGGCCCGAGCAAGCCGCTGGCGGGCGCCCGCATTGCCGGCTGCCTGCACATGACCATCCAGACCGCCGTGCTCATCGAAACGCTGATTGAGCTGGGCGCGCAGGTAACCTGGTCGTCGTGCAACATCTTCTCCACCCAGGACCACGCTGCTGCTGCCATTGCCGCGGCTGGCATCCCGGTATATGCCTGGAAGGGCATGAACGAGGAGGAGTTCAATTGGTGCATCGAGCAAACCCTGTGGTTTGGCGAGGAGCGCCAGCCCCTGAACATGATTCTGGACGACGGCGGCGACCTCACCAACATGGTGCTCGACCAGTTCCCCGAGCTGGCCGCTGGCATCAAAGGCGTTTCGGAAGAAACCACGACCGGCGTGCTGCGCCTCTACGAGCGGGTGAAGCAGGGCACGCTGCCCTTCCCCGCCATCAACGTCAATGACTCGGTGACGAAGTCGAAGTTCGACAACAAGTACGGCTGCAAAGAGTCAGCCGTAGACGCCATCCGCCGCGCTACGGACGTGATGATGGCTGGTAAAGTGGCTGTGGTAGCTGGCTACGGTGACGTAGGAAAAGGCACTGCTGCCTCGCTGCGCGGCGCCGGCGCCCGCGTTATCGTGACGGAAATTGACCCCATCTGCGCCCTGCAGGCGGCCATGGACGGCTACGAGGTGAAGCGCATGGAAAACGCCATTCCGCGTGCCGACATCGTCATCACCACCACCGGCAACTGCGACATCGTGCGCGAAGAGCATTTCCGCGCCCTGCGCGACAAAGCCATTGTCTGCAACATCGGCCACTTCGACGATGAAATCGACATGGCCTGGCTGAACAAGAACTACGGCCACACCAAGGACACGGTGAAGCCCCAGGTCGACATCTACAACATTGACGGCAAAGAGGTAATCATCCTCGCCGAAGGCCGCCTCGTGAATCTGGGCTGCGCCACCGGCCACCCCTCGTTCGTGATGTCGAACTCGTTCACAAACCAGACCCTGGCCCAGCTGGAGCTGTGGATGAACGCCGACCAGTACGAACACCAGGTGTACACCCTGCCCAAGCACCTCGACGAGAAGGTGGCCCGCCTGCACCTCGCCAAAATCGGCGTGGAGCTGGACGAGCTGACGCCCAAGCAGGCCGACTACATCAAGGTGCCGGTAGCCGGCCCGTTCAAGTCGGACCTGTACCGCTACTAGAAGCCTCGGCTTAGACGTGAAAAGCCCCCTTCCCGGATGGGAAGGGGGCTTTTTTGTGCCCTTGAGTTATTGTAGAATGACGCGTTGCGTGATTACCTCGGCGGTGGCTGTCCGTACCCTCAGGGTATACACGCCAGCTGGAAGGGCGGGCAGGTCCAGCTGCCAGTGGCTACCCCGCGGGTGCAGGCTGGCGGCCGGGCCGGCAAAGCTTTCCCGCCCGGTGGCGTCGAGCAGCTGCAGGGTGATGGGCTGGGTGGCCAGCGGCATGACGAGCGACAGGGAGCGGGAGGCCGGGGTTGGATATACACTCCAGCCGCTGGCGGCGCGCTGGCTAGCCAGGGCACTGCGCACTTCGAACACATATTGCACGGTATCGCGGGCCAACTCCACGCAGTTTTGCGGGCCATAGGACTCTACCCCAACAAAGGCCACAGAATAGCGGCCTGCTGGCAGCACGCCAACATGCACCGAGTCGACGAAGCGGCTTTGCGAGGTGGCATAGCCCGTCCAGTAGCAGCCGGTAAACGTCAGGTCGTTGCCGGCCCGGTTAAAGCTGGTACCTACCTTGAGCCCTTGGTTAGCCGTCCTGGCCCGGAAGATGAGCCAGATGTCGTCGCCGGGAGCAGGGTCAGCGGGATGCAGCTGTACCGGAAATAGGGCCAGGTTCCCGCTGGGCTGAGAAAATGAAACGCTGCTTATCAGCAGCAGAAGTACGGTAATAAGTTGTCTCATAGTCAATAATTGGAAAGGTGGAAACCGTGTAACGGCGATAATAGGAGTTGGTTGGAGTAGGCGGCATTATCAGAACCACGGATTTTCGGATTGCACGCATTATGTGGACGGCGCGGTCATGCGCAGTTTCAGATTCAAACGAAAAGGCCACCCAGATGGGCGGCCTTTCTGCCTGCTAGTTAAGACGTTTAAGACTGTTGCAAAATCCTCCATGGTTAGACCAGCATAGCGCGCACGGCCGGGGCCACCGCGGTGCCCAGCAGCTCCACGCTGCGGCGTACGCTCTCGGCCGGTATACCTTCAATAACCAATTGGGCTAGGAAGCGGCTGTTATTAAACAGCTTATGCTGGTAAAGAAGCTTGTCGATAACCTCCTGGGGGCTGCCCACCAGCAGTGGGCCCTGGGGTCCACAGAGGTAGTCGAAGTGGCGGCGGTCCATGGGCGACCAGCCCCGCTCGCGGCCCACGCGGTTCATGAGGGTGGAGTAGGGCGGGAAAAACTCGTCGCGGGCCTGTTGGGCCGTTTCGGCCACGTGGCAGTGGCAGTTGATGGCCAACTGCAGCTCGGCCGCGTCGTGCCCGGCGCCCTGTGCGGCCTCGCGGTACAGCTCGGTGAAGGGCACGTACTGAGCCGGCGCCCCGCCCAGGATGGCAATGGTGAGCGGCAGGCCCAGCTTGCCGGCCCGAATGACCGAAGCCGGCGTGCCGCCCACGCCAATCCAGATGGGCAGCTTGTCTTGTACGGGCCGCGGATAAATGCCTTTGTCCGTGAAGGAGGGTCGGTGCTTACCCTGCCAGCTCAAAACTTCACTGCTGTTAATTTTCAGCAGCAGGTTCAGTTTTTCAATGAATAGCGCATCGTAGTCCTGCAGGTCGTAGCCGAAAAGCGGGAAGGACTCGATGAAGGAGCCGCGCCCGGCTAGAATCTCGGCCCGGCCACCCGAAATCAAATCCACCGTGGCGAAGTTCTGGAAAGTCCGCACCGGGTCGGCCGAGCTGAGCACCGTGACGGCGCTGGACAGGCGAATCCGCTTGGTGACGGCGGCTACGGCGGCCAGAATAACCTCCGGGGCCGAGATGATGAAGTCAGGGCGGTGATGCTCGCCCAAAGCCAGCACGTCGAGGCCAATTTCATCGGCTAGCTTGGCCAGAGCCAGCAGCTCCTGCATGCGCCGGGCGGCGGCCAGGTCGTGGCAAGCCACATGGGCAGGGGCTACTTCTCCGAAGGAACTGATTCCGATTTGCATAGATTAAATATTGGTAAACGATTGAATTCATGCGTCATATATCGAATAATCAATCAGCCGCTTTGCTTTATCTAGGTCCGTAACGTTCTTTCGCTGGAGGTCAACATCATCTTCAATAATTTCTATGGCAACGCTGTAAGGCAAAAAGGAAGCGTATGCAATACCCTCTTTCTGGAAGCTGAGTAAACCGCCTGATTCTTCTGTTGAAAAAATTTGAATATCAGAATCGATGTCAATCTTGTTTTTCATGTAAATGCACGGTTCATCATCCCTTTCCATTCCGATAGTTGTGAGGAACGCAAAAAAGTCCGTGCGAGAATTGAGAAAAGGAACATGGTCAATAAGCTTCATGGGTGCAGTAGTTAAAGTGGTACCAAATGATTGCAACAGTAGAAGCTGGGGCGTACCCGGTAGCCCGGTCGTAAGAACTTAATCGTTCAACGTTCGGGCGGGGGCAAGCCCCGCCCCTACATTTTTCAAAGGTTATTTCACCTCCGGCACCACGCCCATATTGGCGAAGCAGAAGCTCCACACATCGGCCCATTCCGCAATCTGCAGCTTGGTGCTTTTGCCCGCGCCGTGGCCGGCATTCACGTCGATGCGGATAAGCTGGGGGTTGGGGCCGGTGTTGGCGGCCTGCAGGGCGGCGGCAAACTTGAAAGAGTGGGCGGGCACCACCCGGTCGTCGTGGTCGGCGGTGGTGATGAGGGTGGCGGGGTAGGTGGCGGGGCGCAGGTTGTGCAGGGGCGAAAACTTGTAGAGGTTTTCGAACTGCGCCTGGTTGTCGGAGGTGCCGTACTCGGGGGCCCAGTTCCAGCCGATGGTGAAGGTTTGGTAGCGCAGCATGTCGAGCACGCCCACGGCAGGCAGGGCCACCCGGCACAGGTCGGGGCGCTGCGTCATGGTGGCGCCCACGAGCAGGCCGCCGTTGGAGCCGCCGGCAATGGCCAGGTGTTCGGTGTCGGTGTAGCGGTGGGCCTTGAGGTACTCGGCGGCGGCAATGAAGTCGTCGAACACATTTTGCTTGTGGGGCGTCATACCGGCTTTGTGCCAGGCTTCGCCGTATTCGCCACCCCCGCGCAGGTTGGGCACGGCCAGGATGCCGCCATTTTCCAGCCACAGCATGCGGGCCACCGAGAAGCCCGGCGTCAGGCTCACGTTGAAGCCGCCGTAGGCGTAGAGGTAGGTAGGGTTTTTACCGTCCAGCGCCAGGCCTTTCTTGTGGGTGATGAACATCGGGACTTTCGTCCCGTCTTTGCTGGCGTAGAAAACCTGCGTGGTTTCGTAGTCGGCCGGGTTCACATCCACCTTGGGCGCCCGGAACACCGTGCTGGTGTTGCTGGCAATGTCGTACTTGTAAATGGTAGTGGGGTAGGTGAATGACGTGAAGGCATAGTACGTGGCCCGGTCTTCGCGTCGCCCGCCGAAGCCGCTGGCGGTGCCGATGGCCGGCAGGGCCACGTCGTGTAGGAAGCGGCCCTGCTCGTCGTACACCTTCACCTGGGAGCTGGCATCGTGCAGGTAGTTCGCAATAAGGTGGCCGCCTACCTGGCTCACGCCCTCCAGCTTGTTGCTGGTTTCGGGCAATACCTCAGTCCAGTGCGCTTCCTGGGGCTTGCTGGGGTCGATGCGCACCAGGCGGTAATTGGGGGCGTGGTAGTTGGTATACACCAGCACGGCATCGCCCACGCTGCCAATCACGCTGTTGTCGAACTCGTAGGAGCTGATGAGCGTGGTCCACTTCGAGGCCTGCCTGGCGTCGTGCAGGTCGCGCACCAGCAGCCGGCTGCCGTCCGACTTGCCATCGGTGAGGTAGAGGCTCAGGAAACGCTCGTCCTCAGTAGCGGCGGCAATGCGGAAACCTAAGGCCATGCCGGGGTCTTCGTATACCAGCCGGTCGGTGCTCTGGGGCGTGTTCAGCTGGTGGTAGAACACTTTGTGGTACTCATTCTTGCCGGCCAGGCTGTTCTCGCCGGCCTTGGGAGCATCGTAGCGGCTGTAGTAGAAGCCGTTTTTTACCCAGGAAAGGCCCGATACTTTCACCCAGCTTAACTCTTCAGGCAGGTCGTGGCCGGTTTTCAAATCCAGGATTTTCACCCGCTGCCAGTCCGAGCCGCCCCCGCTCAGGGCATAGGCCAGATAGCGGTGGTCGGCGCTGAACTCCAGGCTGGTCAGGGCCGTGGTGCCTTCGGCCGAAAAGGTGTTGGGGTCGAGCAGGACCTTAGCCTCTTCCTGGCCGCGCTGGATGTACACCACGGGTTGGTTCTGCAGGCCGTTGTTGCGACTGTAAACCAAAGCGTCGCCTACCTGCTCGGGTATGCCGTACCGCTCGTAGTTCCACATGGTGGTGAGGCGCTGCCGGATTTTGTCGCGAAACGGAATCTGGCTCAGGTAGCCGAAACTGACTTCATTCTGGGCCGTCACCCAGGCCTTGGTTTCGGGCGAATCCAGCTCTTCCAGCCAGCGGTAAGGGTCGGGCACTTGGGTGCCAAAATAGGTATCGACGTGGTCGGACTTGCGGGAAACAGGGTATTTCACAATAGCAGGGAAAGCCGCTGGCACGGGGCGGCTGGGCGCCTCATTCTCCGCGGTGGTCATTTCAGTAAGGGAAACTTTGCTCGGCAGCGTGTTGCGCGGCGGCGAAGACGTGGCCCGGCAGGCCGCCACTGCCAGCAATAGCGCAAGGAAGGGCCGGGAGGTTTTCATAAGGCAGTAGCGCGGACTTTAACTTCGTTGACCTTCGGTTGTAGTCCGCGTTCCAGAACGGTTGTTAAAGGCACAGAGGCGCGAACTACAAAGTTCGCGCTACTGGTCTTGGCTCGGCCGGCTGGCTACCGCTTCCGCCACCAGAGCCGGCAGCTGGGTGCGCAGCCAGCGCAGCTCCTCGTCCATGCGCTGGCTTACCAGACGCTCCACCTCCAGGCGCTGGGTGGGCGTAAGCTGGTCGGGTACGGCGGCTGGGGCGGGAGCAGGGGCATCTTCGGTAGCAGCCAGCACCAGGGCCTCGGCGCGCTTCACGCGGGCGGCCGAGTCGGCAATGGCGGCGCTGGCCTGCTCGGCGGCGGTTTTGGCGGCGGCCGCGGCGTGGGTGGCCGTCAGCGTTTCGCGGCGCTGCTGCCGGCGCCATTGGCCCAGCGTCACGCGCAGCATTACGTACAGGACCAGGCTCAGAATGCCCAGGATGAGGGCCAGGGGCGCGGCAAAGCGGTTGAGCAGGCTTTCGGTGGTTTCGGGTTTCTCGCTCCCAGTTGCTGGTTGGGCCATTGCGGCGCGCTCTGCCGCAGCCTGGGCCTCGGCGGCTTCGGCGGGGCCGGGGGCGGCAAAGCCCGCGCCAGCGGTGGTGTCGGGGGCTTCGGGCACCATGGCTGCGGCCACGTCGCCCAGGGGGGTGCCGCTCACGGCGTAGTCGGTCAGGGCCTTCTCCAGGGCCGCCACCCGGGCCAGACGGGCGGGGTCGCGGCGTCGGGCCGGCGAGCTTTTCAGCTTGCTGATAATGGCCTTGGTGAGGGCCTGCAGGCGGGCGGGATTGTCTTTCTTTCCCTGGTAAATGTTGCCCCGGTCCTCAATAGGCGCGTAGAGCAGGCTATACACCCGCAGGCTGTCAGGGCGAATGCTGGCGGCCAGCGCCGGCAGGTCGGCGCCATTGCACTGCACGGTGCTTTTGAGGTTGGGGCGGCCAGCATCGTCGTACACGAAGCGCACAGTGGCGCACCAGATTTGCACTTTGGACTCGTCTAGCGTGGGCTGGCCCAGGGGCGTTTGGGCGACAGTGGGCTGGATGACTGAAAGCAGTAGCGCGGCCAACAGGCCGCTCAACAGGCGTCGGAAATTCATAGGTAGCGCAATTTTAGCCGGAAAGTACGCTAGCAGGGAATAAGTATCCAGCAAAAACAACGAGTAGCGGCAGTGTCGTACAGAGAATTCTCTCGCCCGCAGTTGAACGATGAAGTTCCGACGACCGGGTAGGGGCAAGCCCTCCGGGTACGACCCTGCCCCTACCTTACTCTAGCTGTAGTCGATTTCGGTATTATCCCCAATATTCAGCGAGTGGTTCATGCCGCGGAAGGAGGCATCCGAGCCCACGATGCAGTCGTGCATCACGGCCGAGCGCAGCTCCGAGTAGGAGCCGATGATGGAGTCGCGGATGATGGTGTTCTGGATGATGGTTTTGTCGCCCACGGCCACGTTGGGGCCAATGATGGAGTGCGAAATCTGGCAGCCCTTGCCGATGCTCACCGGCGGAATAATCACGGCATCGGGAAACTCGGAGTAGTCGCGGGGCTCCAGAAATTCGGGCCGGTCGAGCAGGCGGGCGTTGGCTTCGAGCAGGGTGTCCTTGCGGCCGCAGTCAAACCAGTTATCGACGGAGCAGGTCGTCATCACCTCGCCGTCTTCGATGAGGCGCATCAGGGCATCGGTGAGCTGGTACTCGCCGTGGGTGCGCTGCTCGGCGGCCATCAGCCCTTCCAGCGCCAGGGCCAGCTTTTCGGGGAATACCAGCTTGTAGAGGCCTACCATGGCGAAGTTGGACTTCGGAATCTTGGGCTTCTCCACCACCTTGCTTACCCGCCCGCTCTGGGTTTCGACGATGCCGAACAAGGTGGGGTTTTTCACTTCCTTCACGGCCAGCACCGAGCCGGGCGTGTTCAGCACCAGGTTCAGGTCGACGTCCACGATGGTGTCGCCGAGCATGATGAGCACGCCCTCGGGGTCGTGGCGGAACTGCTCGCGGGCCAGCCACAGGGCGTGGCCCAGGCCTTCGCGGGGCTCCTGCAGCACGAAAGAAGCTTGGAGTTCGGGGTACTGCTTGCGCACGTAGTCCACAATTTTATCGCCGAGGTAGCCCACGATGAACACAAACTCGCGCAGGCCCGCCGCCTGCAGCCGGTCGATGATGTGGCCCAGGATGGTGTTGCCGGCCACCGGCACCAGGCTTTTAGGCTGGGTGTGGGTGTGTGGCCGCAGCCGCGAGCCAATGCCCGCCACGGGAATAACAGCTTTCACGAACGATGAATTGGTAAGGAGTCAGTCAGGAGTAACGAGGCAAGCTACAACCGCAAGTTGGAACCTGCGTACTTTGGCGCAGCGACCTCAACCATAGCAGGCCGGCTCAGGTTTGTCTTTATTTGCCGCAAACCTGCATTCTCACCAACTCACCATTTCACCACCTCACCAATGAAACGCCTTCTCTTTTACTTCGCCGGCCTGCTGCTGCTGCTCACCCAGACGTCCTGCGGCTTCAACGACATGACGGCGAAAGACCAAGCTGTGAAAAGCCAGTGGGCCAACGTGCAAAGCGCCTACCAGCGCCGCGCTGACCTCATTCCTAACCTGGTAAACACCGTGAAGGGCGCCGCCAAGCAGGAGCAAACCACCCTCACGGCCGTGATGGAAGCCCGCGCCAAGGCCACCAGCGTCAACATTTCAGCCGACCAGCTCACTCCCGAGAACATTGAGAAGTTTCAGGCCGCGCAAAGCCAGCTTTCCTCCGGCCTGGGCCGCCTGCTGGCCGTGTCCGAAAACTATCCCGAGCTGAAAACCAACGCCAACTTCCAGGAGCTACAGGCCCAGATTGAAGGCACCGAAAACCGCATCAACGTTGAGCGCAACAAGTTCAACCAAGTAACCAACGACTACAACGGCACGGTGAAGTCCTTCCCCAACAACCTCTTCGCCAAGATGTACGGCTTTGCTGAGAAGCCCTACTTCGCCGCCGATGCTTCGGCCCAGAAAGCCCCCACGGTACAGTTTTAATTCATTTAACATTTATCAGTTAACATTTAACAATTGTTCTTACCGCTTATAACTGCGCCGTAGGAACCATTAGCGTGTTAATTGATAGCTGATAATTGTTAACTGTTAATTGACATTCATGACTTCCCCCCTTACTCCCGCACAGGATGCGGCGTTGGTGGCTGCCATCCGGCAGGCCGAGGTAACGACATCGGGTGAAATCCGGGTGCACCTGGAAGACACCTGCCCCACGCCCGAGCCCCTCGACCGGGCCGCCCAGGTGTTTGCCGAGTTGGGCATGCACAAAACGGCCCAGCGCAACGGCGTGCTGTTCTACCTGGCTTGGCAAAGCCGGCAGTTTGCCGTCATCGGCGACGCGGCCATCAACGCGGCCGTGCCCGATGACTTCTGGGAGGCAACCAAGGAAGCGGTGCTAACCCAGTTTCGGCGCGAAAACTACGTGGGCGGCTTGGAAAAGGGCATCAAGCTGGTGGGTGAACAGCTACAGCGCTACTTCCCCTACGACCGGGCCACCGACGAAAACGAGCTCGACGACGCCATCTCATTCGGCGGACCGACGCCGCCCCTCACCCAATGAAAACTTCCGTGGCAACCGCCCGCCCTGCGCGGCGCGGCCACTTCTTTGCGCTTTGGGTGCTGGCCCTGCTGCTGTGGCTGCCCGGCCTGCTGGCCGCTCAGGGCGTGCCCCCGCGGCCCAGCCCGCCGCGCCTGGTCAACGACCTGGCCGGTTTGATGCAGCCCGGCGAAGCCGACGCCTTGGAGCGCAAGCTGGTCGCTTACAACGATAGCACCTCCTCGCAGATTGCCGTGGTGACCGTACCCAACATGGGCGGCGACGACATTGCCAACTACGCCCAGCAGCTCTACGAGAGCTGGGGCATCGGGCAGCGCGGCAAAAACAACGGCATCCTGGTGCTGGTAGCTAAGGAAGAGCACACCGCCCGCATCCAGACCGGCTACGGCCTGGAGGGTGCCGTGCCCGACGCCATTGCCAAGCGCATCATCACCAACACCTTGGTGCCGGCCTTCCGGCAAAACCAGTACTATGCCGGCCTCGACCGGGCCACCGACCAGCTTATTGCCCTGGCCAAAGGCGAGTACCAGGTGGATGCCGACGACGTGGTGAGCAGCCGCGGCCGCCCCAGCCGCGACAGCGGCGGCTCCAGCTGGACGTTCTGGCTGGTAATCGGCCTGCTCATTCTGTTCTTCATCCTGCGCAACCGCGGCGGGGGCGGCGGACGCCGCCGTAGCGGCTTCGGCGGGGGCTTCGTGCCGCCCATCATCTTCGGCGGAGGCTTTGGCGGCGGAGGCGGGGGCTTCGGAGGAGGCGGCTTCGGCGGCGGTGGGGGAGGTGGCTTCGGTGGCTTTGGCGGCGGCAGCAGCGGCGGTGGCGGCGCCAGCGGCAGCTGGTAGATAGAGTTGATGTGTGGATGGTTTGATGTGCTGATGTGCTGATGTGTTGATGTACGTCCGACCTCTGTCATTGCGAGTGGAGCGCAGCGGAACGCGGCAATCCGTCCTCTAGCAGCCGTCACCATCAAGTCGTGACGCATATAAAAGCCCCAACATCAACCCGGATGTTGGGGCTTTTCACTTTACCTGGCTGGTCGCACAGAGAGGACGGATTGCTTCGCTACGCTCGCAATGACAGAGGTCGGACGTGCATCAACACATCAGCACATCAGCACATCAAACCATCCACACATCAAAACCTTACTTCCCAAACTGCCGCAGCTGGTAGGTGAAGCTCAAGAGGATGTACTGGCGGAGGACCTGGCTGCGAACGTCTTCCACGTACACGTCGGTGGCGTTGCGAGTCACGCTGCGGTTCTGGTTCAGGATGTCATAAGCCTGCAGCTTGATTTCGCCTTGCTTGTTGGCAAAGAGCTGGTAGGCCAGGCTGGCATTCCAGAGCAGCACGCTTTGGTTGTAGCCGGCGGCCCGGCCGGTGTTGTTCGTGTACCACACATCGGTGGTGAGCACCCAGCGGCCGGGCAGTTGCCAGAGAGCGTCAGCCGTTACGGTTTGGGTGAAGTAGGCCGTGTTCTGGGCGGGCAGCAGCGAGTAGCGGGCATTCTGGTAGGTGAAGTTGGCGCTCAGGCCCAGCTCCACGTGCTCATTGTAGGAAGAGTTGGCGCTGAGGGTCTGGCCCAGGCTCCAGGTGCGGGCTTCGTTTTCCTGCTCGTTCACAAAGCTCAGGCTGCGGGTGAAGTTGCCGGTGGTGCTGGCGTTCAGGTTGAGCTTGCGGGCGGCAAAGCGCTGCCCCAGGCTCAGGAAGCCGCTGAGGCTGTAGTAGCCGTCGGTGTTTGCCGGGCGAATGGTCTGCACGCCGCCGGGGCTGAAGGTGGTACTGGACGTAATGCGGTTCTGCACCTGGCTGCCCAGCAATAGGGCAAACAGGCTGCGGTTGGTGGCCGCGTCGAACTGACTGTAAGTAGCAGTGAGCTGGTGGGCATACTCGGGGCGCAGCTCGGGGCTGCCGATGCGGATGCTGAGCGGGTTGGAGTTGTCGGGCACGGGCTGCAGCTGGCTGCCGCTGGGCGCGTTCAGGCGCGTGCGGTAGTTGAGGCGCAACTGGCGGCTGCCCGCTCCGGTGTAGCTGAAGGAGGCCGTGGGCAGCAGGGCCTGGTAGCGGCGGCTCAGGGCGTCGTCGGTGCTTTGGTTTTCCACCCGCAGCTGGGCCTGCTGGGCGTCGAGGCCTACTGTATAGGAGTAGCGCAGGCGCCGAGTCTGCAGGGTGAGGCCGCCGCGCTGGGCCGCGTAGCGGCTGGCGAAGTCGTTGCTCAGCCCGAGATTGGGTCGGTCGTACTGGCCGGTAGCTTCGTTGAAGTCGGTGGCGCTGCGGGTGGCTGCGTTCTGGGCGTCGGTAAGGGTGGCGTGCACTTCCAGCTTGCGGCGCAGCGACAGCGGCTCGGTGTAGGCCAGATTGAGGATGTGGCTTTGGGTGGGCGTGGTCTGGGCAAAGCGCTGGTTGAGCACCTCGGGTGCCAGGGCGCTGCCGTCGGGGGCGAAGAAGGTGTTGCGGCCCTGGTTCAGCGCGTCGCCACGCTGGTCGGTCAGGCTGGAGTTGAGGTTGGTGGAGAAGGTGCGCCCCAGGCGCTGGAACTTGCGCATGAGCAGCAGGTTGCCGCCGCCGCTGTAGCTGGTAGCATCGGCCTCGTAGCGGTTGCTGCCCTGGTTCAGCAGACGCTCGGCGCTGGTCTGCTGGCTGGTTTCCAAAAGCTGGCGGGTGGTCTGGGTGCTCAGGTAGGGCGTGAAGCGCACGGAGGTGAGCGAATCGACCTGATAGTCGAGGCGGAAGTTGAAGCGCTGGCTGCTGCTGCGGCTGCGGTCGAAGCTGGCCTGCTCGGTAACGGGCAGGGTGCCGAGGCTGCCGCTCAGGTTTTGGCGGCGCAACTGCTGGTCGGCCGTCACAGTGCTGCGGGTGCTGAGCAGGCTGCCGGCTACTTCGGCGCGCTTGCCCCAGGCGTCGCGGTAGTTCAGCCCGGCCGAGGCCGACTCCGTCAGGCGGGCCGGCGTACTGCTGGCCTGGTTGCCAAGGCTGGTGCGCTGCCCGCCGGGC
>Ga0164304_10000022_pt1 | contig 56823 bp, 51 predicted proteins | sample Whisoiple_217_MG_FD_110216 | JGI IMG/M metagenome (GOLD analysis project Ga0164304, IMG submission 110216) | Soil microbial communities amended with pyrogenic organic matter from upstate New York, USA - Whitman soil sample_217_MG | ecosystem: Environmental > Terrestrial > Soil > Agricultural...
AGCCGCCCTCAAGGCCTACTTGGTGAAGCAGGGGGTGGCAGAAAGCCGCCTGGAAACCCAGGGCTGGGGCGACACCCGGCCCGTGGCTCCCAACGACTCCGAGGCCAACAAACGCAAAAACCGACGCGTCGAGTTTGTCATCCTCAGCCGCTGATTTGCCCTTCAACCCTTTGTACAATGGTATTACTACGTACCTCTCTCGGCGTCGGCCTGGCTCTGATGCTGTTCTTCCTGCCGTTTACGGTGCTGTTTGACGGGCTGGGCCTGAGCCGCGTTTCCCATTACTTTGACGTGTACCACGGCAGTTTGTCGTGGGCGCATTACCGGGTTACGTTCCAGCCCCAGGGTACAGGGCAGCGGCCAGCGCCCGATAGCTGGACGAATACCCTGCGCTACGGCTTCAACCTGGCGCACCATGCGGCGCTGGATGCGCGGCTGCTGCAAACCGACGTGGCGCTGGCCGAGGCCGGGCCGCTGCTATACGACACCACCGCCTTCCCGCGGGGCTTCAGCCCGGACAGTGTGTACTACGCTTGGATGGGGGTGCGCGGCAACTACCTCAGCTACCCGTTTGGGGCCCGGCCCGTGGCGGTGGTACTGGCGTACCGGGCGGCTGCAGCGCCCGCGGCAGCGCCCAGCTACCCGCCGCAGCCGCAGTGGAGCCGGCCGCTTCGGCTGTACGCCTGGGTGTCGCTCACGTTGATGCTCTGGTTTGGGGCGGCAGCCATGGCAGTAGCCAGCCTTCCCGAGTACCGGCGCCCGGCCGACCGGCTGGCCGCCCTGCTGCTGGTACTGGTGTTCGGCGCCGCCCGCGGCTACGTCGACTGGTTCGACTACCATACTGGGGAAGAATGGCCCATCTTCGGCCCGCTGCTCACGCTACTTCTGCTGGCCGGCTATGTGTACCAGCTCTTTCAGCCCGAATCGAGCGAAGAAGCCCCGGCTGCCGAAACAGAAGCACAATTACCCTGATGAGAGCGAGCCATCGGGCATGAGCAACCAGCACCTTGGAAGCTTACAGCCGGTTGGCGCGGGCGCGCAGCAGCAGGTCGGCCAGTACGAGCTGCGTCATGGCTTCCACGATGGGCACGGCGCGGGGCAGCACGCAGGGGTCGTGGCGGCCACGGCCGGCCAGCGTAATGGCCTCGCCCTGGTCGTTTATGGTGGCCTGGGGCTGCAGCAGCGTGGCTACGGGCTTGAAGGCCACGCGGAAGTACACGTCCTGCCCGTTGGAGATGCCGCCCTGGCTACCGCCGCTGTGGTTGGTGCGGGTGCGCACGCGGCCGGCCTCATCGGTATAAAACTCGTCGTTGTGCTGCGAGCCTGCCAGGCGCGTGCCCGCGAAGCCGGAGCCGAACTCGAAGCCCTTCACGGCGTTGATGCTGAGCAGGGCATGGCCCAGCAGGGCCGGCAGCTTGTCGAACACCGGCTCACCCAGGCCGGGCGGCACCCCGGTGGCCACGCCGGTAATGACGCCACCCACCGTGTCGTGGGCATCGCGCGCGGCCCGGATACGGGCTTCCATTAGGGCAGCGGTTTCCGGATGGGGGCAGCGCACCAGGTTGGTTTCAATCAGGCTTAAGTCCAGCTCCTCATAGCCCAGGGGCACTTCAATCTCCCCTACTGCCGACACGTAGGCTTTCACCTCGACGCCGAAGTGGGCCAGCAGCTGAGCGGCCACGGCACCGGCCGCGACGCGGGCTGCCGTTTCGCGGGCCGAGCTGCGGCCCCCGCCGCGGTGGTCGCGGCGGCCGTACTTGGCGTCGTAGGTGTAATCGGCGTGGCTGGGCCGGTAGGCATGGGCAATGTGCGAGTAGTCGTCGGAGCGCTGGTCGGCGTTGGGAATGAAGAGGCTGATGGGCGTGCCGGTGGTCTGGCCCTCGAACAGGCCCGACTGTATTTGCACAGTGTCGGCCTCCTTGCGAGGCGTGGTGAGGTCGGACTGCCCCGGCCGCCGCCGGTCCAGCGCCGCCTGAACGGTAGCCGCATCTACCGTCACCCCCGCCGGGCAGCCGTCGATAATCACGCCAATACCCGCCCCGTGGGACTCGCCAAACGTGGTGATGCGGAAAAGGGTACCGAAGGAGTTAGACATAAATTGGTGAACAGTAAGTAGTGAACAGTCAGCAGTGTACAGTAAACAGTAAATGATGGGTAATAGCTAGTTGAACAACACTGTTCCCTGCTAACTACTAACTGTTCACTACCAATTGCTCACTGTTCATTGCTCGTTGATTTGGATGTAGCCCAGCCCGCTACGGCCAGCACTAGCAGGCCGCCCAGCACCCAGGAGGCGTAGCGACGCACCTGCCGGTACACGTCGAAGGGCTGCAGTGTGGTGTCGGCAGCGGCCAGGGCTGGTCCGTAAAAGGGGTCGTCTTCGGGGCGCAGGGGCTTGGTAGTTATGGCAGGCGCGCCCCGCACTTCGGGGCGCAGCTCGGGCCGCAGGGTATCGTAGCGGGCCGTGGCGGGGTTGAACACAATGAGCTGGAAAATGCTGTCGAGCGGCAGCGGGCCGGGCCGGCGCGCCACCAGGCGGTAGCGGAACATACGACGCCCGCCGCCCGGCGCCGGGGCTTCGCGCAGCTCGGGGCCGTATACTTCCAGGCCAGGGCGGGGCACGGGCACCGGCGCCATTACGGCCGCCAGGTTACCGCGCCCTTCCACCCCAAATGAGTAGGTAAAGGACTGCCCCACCCGAAACGTGGTGCGGCTAATAGCCTCCTGGGCCGTATAGCTGCCCACCGGCACCTGCTCGCGCAGCGGGTGGGGCGGCAGGGGCCGCACGGCCACGCGCACGGGGGCCGTGGTGTAGGTTTTGTACGAAGCCAGGCGCCCATCCACGCCCGGCTCGGGCTTCTTCAGCAGCTTGAACTTAATCATCGTCAGCGCCAGCGGCGTGAAGCGCAGGGGCTGGGTGTTCAGTGGGTAATACGTGGCCTCTGATATGCGATAGCGCAGGTAAAGCTGGCCGCCGCGGCGCACGCTGTCGGGCAGGGTGCTGGGCTCGGCGGCGGGCACCTCCCAGGCGGTGGCCTGGTGCAGCTCGCGTAGCAGCCGCGGCAGCTGCTCGTTGAAGTCGTTGAAGGCCAGAAGCGCCTGGTCGGCCGGCTGCAAGTAGAAATACAGACCTACCCGCACGCCTTCGCCTACATAGACGCTGCTGCGGTCGGCCTCCACGGCCAGGAAGGCGTGGTCGGGCACTTCCTGATACAGGGCCGGCTTGGGCTTGCCCAGCAGCTGGTCGAGGTCGCCGGTGGCCACCAGCGGTTCCTGCGCCGCGGGGGCCGTGGCCGGTGCGGGAGTGGGCGGGGCCGGTCCAACCCGCACGCTGCCCCCGGGGCTGCGCACCGTCACGCCGTTCACCGTCATCTGGAAGGGTTTGATGGCCTTCTCCCCTTCACCGTAGGGCATGTAGCGCTGGGTGATGGTGAGCTCGCTGGAGCTGCGGCCCTGCACAATGCGGGTGGTGGTGGTGCTGGTTTTGCCGCTTTTCTTGAAGCCTTCCAGCTCGGGAAATGCCGAATAGCCGGTAAGCGCCGCCCCGCGCAGGCGGAAGGCCAGGGTGTAGTAGCCCGTGACGGGAATAGTGGCCGGGCCCAGCACCAGCTCCACTTCCGGAGCTGCAGCGGGCGTTGCGGGTGCCTGGGCACTAGCCAGCCGGGTGGGGCCGCTGCCCAGCAGCAAGCCCGCCAGCAGCACTAACCAACGCATTGCTTTCGGCACGGAAAATCTTAATGGGGGCTTAAAAGTAACCAAAACCGCCTAAACACGCTTCGGAGGCCGCATTTGCAGGAAATGAGGGCACCTTCTACTGTCGAGCAACACACTTTTTTTTCGGTTTTGCTCAATCCTAAAACCAGTTGAGCGCCGTATCTGCCAGCACCTATCCACCCGCATCCTGGAATTGTCCAGCTACCCAACCGGCTTTTTTGGTCGGGTGGACCGGCATTGCCTTTACCTTCCATTTTCCACTTAATCCTTTCCACTCATGTCCGACAACCTTCGCTCTGGCGGCTCCGACTCGCAAGAAGTGCAGCCGCTCTACGTGCCCATCAAACGGCGCTCGTTCTTTATGTATGCCGGCGCTACCGCCGGCGCCACGGCCCTGGTGCTGACCGGCTGCAGCAAAGACGACGACCCCAGCACCAACAATGGCGACACGGTAAACGTGGGCGCTACCGGCTCCAACGACCTCGGGGTGCTCAACTACGCCTATGCCCTGGAGCAGCTGGAGGCAGCGTTCTACACCCAGCTCAAAACGGGCTCCTACTACATGGGATTGAGCGCCAACAGCGCTGAGAAGCAGATTCTCGACGACCTGCAGTACCATGAAGTTGCGCACCGCGAGTTCTTCAAAGCCGCCCTGGGTACCAGCGCTATTAAAAACCTGGAACCCGAATTTGGCGCCATCGACTTCACGGCCCGCACGGGCAGCGGCGGCCGCCTGGGGGTGCTCGACGCCGCCAAGGCTTTCGAGGACCTGGGGGTGGCCGCTTACAACGGCGCGGGCCGCTTTATCCGAACGGCGGGCAACCTGGTGCTGGCCGGCAAAATCGTATCAGTGGAAGCCCGGCACGCGGCCCTCATTCGGGACCTGGTAGCGGAGGCGACGTTTGTTGACCAGGATGTGGTGAACATATCGACCAATGGGCTGGAGAAGTCTAAAACCCCGGCCGAGGTAGTGGCCATTGCCAACACCTTCCTCAAAGCCGGCTCGAAGCTGGATGTTTCCGGCCTTGTGTAAGCAGCCAGCCTGCGGATTTCAACTCTCCATTTAACCTTCCTTTCCCATGAATATCATCAGTCTCTTCTCCGAAATCGAAAAAGTTGACCCCGAAGTGTACGGACGCTTCGATTCCCGCCGCCGCGTATTTCAGCACATGGCCGGCCTGGGCGGCCGGCTCGCCGCCGCTGCCCTGCCCTTGGCGTTGGGCTCTCTCTTTAACAAAGCCTACGCCGGCGCCACCGCTACCCAGGCCACAGTCATCGAGGTACTCCAGTTCGCGCTAGTGCTGGAGCATCTGGAAGCTAACTTTTACACTGCCGCCCTTGGCAACACGTCCATTACATCGGCGCTCAGTGCCAATAATAACCGGGCACTGAACACTATCAAGACCGACGAAACTAACCACGTAACATTCCTGCGCGGAGCCATCACCCAGGCCGGAGCGACACCTGTGGCTCCGGCCCCGGCTGACTTCGACTACACCGGGTCGCAAGGGGGTACCCGCGCTGCGCTGTTTGCCGATGTGCTTACAAATGCTGCCACGATGCTGGCCGTCGCCCAGGCACTGGAAGACACTGGGGTGCGCGCCTATAAAGGCAGCGCTGCTGACTTGATGAATAACAGCTCGACCAATCCCGTGCTGGAGGCTGCCCTCAACATCCACTCGGTAGAAGCCCGCCACGCTTCGCGCCTGCGCACCATGCGCCGCGGCGGCCTGATGCCGGCCAACGACCGCGCTTCGTTTGTAGCCGCGGGCACCAACCCCAGCAGCTCGCCTAAAAGCTGGGTTTCGGGCATCGACAACGGTGGGCCGGCTCCTACGGCCACCAGACCGGTATACGACGCCGGCAGCCCTGCCGCCGATTTTCCCGCTGAAAGCAATACCATGCAGGGAGCAAATCCAGCTCGCGACATCACGGCCCTGCTCATGGGTGCCGTAACAGGCCTCAGCGCCACCGCTGCCGGAGCAGCGGCCTCGGAGGCGTTTGACGAGCCGCTCGACATGGCCACAGTGAAAGCCATTGCCCGCAACTTTGTCAAGACCGGCACGCCTACGTTTGCCCTGCTTGCTTAGCCGCTTTTTTGCTGCGTTTTATTGATAAGATGGCCCCAATGGGGCCATCTTTTTTTTATGCCATGCCACCCCGGTGGCCCGGCGAGTATCTTTGCAGGTAGCGGCCGCATCCCGGCCAGCTCTTTTTTATGTCTGAAACGTCTCTTTCCGGTGGTGGGCAGCTGCCCCGCCGGGCTTTTTTGCAGTACGCCGGCGCTGGCGCCAGCCTGGCTGCCCTGGCTCTGGCGGGCTGCTCCGATGAGGAAGAACAGCCCATTGTGCCGGCAGTCACGACCGTAGATGTAGGCGGTACCGATGTAGGTGCACTGAATTTTGTGTACGCCCTCAAGCAAGTGGAGCTGGCTTTTTACACAGCTCTGCGCACCGGCACTTACTATACTGGCCTAGCACCCGACAGTGCCGAGAAGCAGATTCTCGACGACCTGCAGAAGCACGAAAGCGTGCACGGCACCTTCTTCCGCTCCCTGCTTACCGTTGGCTCCGCCATTCGCCTGCTGGAAACGGACTTCAGCAACGTCGACCTGAACACGCGCCTGAGTGCTCCCGGTGCGGCCCACCCCGGCGTGCTGAACGTGGCCATGGCGCTCGAAGACCTGGGGGTGGCCGCCTGCAATGGCAGCGCCCGCTTTATCACCAACGCGCAAACGCTGCTCACGCTGGGCAAGATTGTATCGGTAGAAGCCCACCACGCCGCCATGGTCCGCGACCTGGTGAGCTACAACTCCTTTGTAGATAACGACGTGGTGGAAGTATTTACGCCGGGCACCTCGGGCACACCCGGCGACGGCACCGGCACCGGCCTGGAGCGCGCCAAGTCATTTACCGATATCCTCGCCGTCATCAATCCCTATTTGAAAGAAGGCTCGAAGCTCACTGCTACCCAGCTGGTGTAAGCAGCTTCTCTTTCCTTATCCCTTACTTCTGACGCCTGCTGGCATGGATTTTTTCAAGCTGATTTCCGACCTGGAAAAGGTAGACCCCGAGGTGTACGAACGCCTCGACACCCGCCGCCGGGTGTTTCGCTACGCGCCGGGCCTGGGCAAAGCGCTGAGCGCGGCCGCGCTACCGGCTTTTATGGGCATGCTGTTCAACAAGGCCTACGGACAAGGCAGCGCCACTACCCTGCCCGCACCCGTGGCCGACGTGCTTAACCTGGCCCTGCAGCTCGAGTACCTGGAGTACCACTTCTACGCCACTGGCCTCAGCTCGGGCTCGCTGATTAGCGCAGCCAACCGCCCGGCCATCACAGCAGTGCGCAACGACGAGTCGGGCCACATCAAGGTGCTGCGCGGAGCATTAAACACGCAGGCCTTCAGCAGCACCGACCCCACGGCCGCGGCTTTCGACTACACCGCCGGCAACCGCTTCAGCAATGTATTCACCGATGCGGCCGTGTTCTACGCCGTGGCGCAGTCGTTCGAGGACCTGGGCGTGCGGGCGTACAAAGGCGTCGCACCCAAGCTGCTCACTAACAAAACGCTGCTCGAAACCGCCCTGCGCATTCATTCCGTGGAGGCCCGCCATGCTGCTCATATTCGCACCTTGCGTCGTGGCCTGCATGCCGGGGTAGAAGGTCCGGCCGCGGCCCAGACGCCAGCCCAGCTCAGCAACCTGCCCCAGCGTCCTAAGAGCTGGGTGTCAGGCACCGACGCGGGCGGGCCGTCCGCGCCGTTTACGGCTGCTATCTACGGCGCGGGTACGCCAGCTATCGGCACCGCTTCGCAGATTTTCTTTCCGGCCGAAAGCAACACCCTGCAAACCGGTAATGAGACGCTGCCGTCGTCAACGTCAACCACTCCCCCGGTTATTGACAGCGCCGCGGCCACCGAATCCTTCGATGAAGGCCTGAACGAAACCAAAGTGAAAGACATCGCCCTGTTTTTCCGCTCCGGCCAGGGGGCTTCGTTGGGTCTGTTTCAATAAATAACCGCCTTTGTGCCTTACAACTGCCGGCACCGGACTATTTCCTGAGGTACTCTGCCTTGGGGTTACCTTTGCCCAGCCGCCTGCGGCACGGCGCTATACTTTTTGCTAATGAATTCTCCTTCTCTATTGGATAAGCCAACCGACGGAAAATCCTGGCCGCGCCGGACTTTTCTTCAGGCGGCCGGTGCTACGGCGGCTTCGGCAGCCCTGCTGCTGGCCGGCTGCAGCGACGACCCAGACCCGGTTCCCGTTGATACCACCCTGCTTACCCTCGGCGCCAACGACATTGGCCTGCTGAACTACGCCTATCTGCTTGAGCAGCTTGCTGCTGCGTTTTACCAGAAAGTACTGGACTCTCCGCCTGCCGACCTGCAGCCCGGCGACCTGGCTTTCCTCAACGACCTGCGCGACCACGAGGTCATTCACCGGGAAACGCTGCGCTTTGCCCTCGATACCCAAGCCATTATCAGCGTCACCTTCGATTTCTCCACGCTCAATCTCAGCACCCGTGCCGGGGTTTTGGCCGCTGCCAAACGTCTGGAGGACACCGGAGTAGCCGCCTACAACGGCATTCTACGCCTGGTAAGCGACGCCACGCACCAGAGCACCCTGCTGAAAATCTCATCCGTTGAAGCCCGCCACTCGGCCTTCATCCGTGATGTGCTGACGCCCGCTGCCGGCACCTTTGCCACCGACGTAGTCGTCAACGCCTCGCCGCTGCTGAGCGTGGCGGCCAGCCTCACCCCGGCTCAGGTGATTACCGAAACGGCGCCGTTTTATCTCCCTCTGCGCGTGTATACCGATTCGCTGCCCACCGCGTAGCGCATTATTCTGTCGATAGTTATGAATTTGTTCTCGCTTCTACAGCATCTCAGCGAAGCCGATACCAGCGCCTCGGCTCCACGCCGGGCCTTGCTGCGTCAGCTCGGCCAGGCCGGTGCCCGGTCGCTGGCTGCTGGCCTCCCGCTGGCCCTGGGCATTGCCGCTCCGGCGCAGGCCCGCACCAACGATACGGTGCTCGATGCCATTACGCTTTTGCTGAAGCTGGAAGACCTGCAGGTAGCCTTTTACAGCCAGGCCCTCGCCGCCCCGACCATCAGCTCAGCTTCCTTTCAGGCCGACCTGACCTTGCTGCAGACCCAGCAACAAAACCACGCCAGCTTCCTGCGCCAAACCCTGCGCGATGCGGGTGCCGCGGTGCCTACGCTCCCTACCTTCGACTTTAGTGGGCAGCGGGGCAATGCAGCCAACCCGGTGCTGTTTCCGAATGTATTTACCGACGTGAACAGCTTCCTGCAGCTGGCTCAGCAACTAGAAGACGCCAGCGCCGCTATTTATAAAGGGCAAGCACCCTTCCTGGCCGGAAACAGGCTGCTGCTCGATGGCGTGCTACGCATGCATTCTGTGGAAGCTCGCCACGCTGCTCACCTGCGTACCCTGCGCCGCACCATCAGCAACGCCCGGGTGAAAAGCTGGCCCAGCCGGGCCGATGCTGCCGTCAGTGCCGCCATTCAGGTACCCACTCAGCCCGCCACTAATCCGGCCAGCACAACATCGATTTACACGGCGGAGGCCAACGAAGTGCAAATCATGTCCGGCTCGCGCCTGGTGCCCTACGCCACGCTGCTCACTGGCGACAAGACGGTTCAATCCAACGCACTGGCCGAGGCGTTCGATGAGGCCCTTACGACCTCCCAAGCCACCGCTTTGCTGAACATTTTCGGCTAAGCCGCTTACATAATTTTGGCATTTCACGCAAAGAGAGTGGCTCCTGCTGCTCTCTTTGCGTATCAAGGCGCCCAGCCGGCAGCAGCCAGACACAAACGCTTGCTTTTAGCTACTTCGATTTTGTATCTTGGCAAACGCGTCTGCAATCGTTCCCGGCAACGTTTACACCCGGTTCAGTCGCCATTCACTCCATCTATTCTTTCACCGCTAGCTCGAAACCCATGCTTGAGTACGTGAAAATGATTCTGCTAAAAGTAAGTTTCAACAAAGCGCTGTTTGAGAAAGAGCTGCGCAAGTCTCTGAAGATGCTGGTGCCGGCCGAAGTAGCCGATTTCCGCAGCTGGTGCTACCAGCAGTTCGCCCGCATCTACCGCAAAGTGCTGAACCAGGTGTTTGGCGCTGTTGCCACCGCAGCTTAACTGCTGCTACCCGGAGTAGTCTCCTGCTCCCAACCAGATATTCCTTCTGTTACAAACCTGATATTACGCGTCAGGCCCGCATAGCCGGTACGCTTTACTGCCGACTGGCGGAACAGCTCCGAAAACAATTCGTGGGTGATTTCCTGCCAGTCGGCAGCTTTCAGGTCTTTCAAACCCGGATGAGGCATGAACTGGGCTTCCTGATGCGGCTTGGAAAAGCGGTTCCAGGGGCACACATCCTGGCAGATGTCGCAGCCGAATATCCAGTTGCCAAACTGCCCCGCCACCTCGGTCGGAATCTGGTCTTTGAGCTCGATGGTGAAGTAGCTGATGCACTTGCTACCATCCACCACGTAGGGCTCGGTTATGGCTTGAGTAGGGCAAGCATCCAGGCAGCGGGTGCAGCTGCCGCAATAGTCGCGAATGGGACCATCGTAGGTCAATTCCACGTCCACAATCAACTCGGCAATGAAGTAGAAGGAGCCTGTACCGGGAGTTATCAGGTTGGAGTTTTTGCCCACCCAGCCCAGGCCGCTCTTCTTGGCCCAGGCCTTGTCCAGCACCGGGGCCGAATCGACAAAGCAGCGGCCGTTGATGGCGCCAATTTCGGCTTCCATATCGGCCAGCAGGGTCTTCAGCTTGTCTTTAATGACGAAGTGGTAGTCGCGGCCGTAGGCGTATTTGCTGATTTTCAGCGTGTCGTCGGGCTGCTGCTCTTCTTTCGGTGGGTAATAGTTCAGTAGCAGCGAGATGACAGATTTGGCGCCATCCACCAGCAAGCGCGGGTCGAGGCGCTTGTCGAAGTGGTTTTCCATGTAGCCCATCTTGCCATTCATGCGGCGCGTGAGCCAGGTTTCCAGGCGAGGGGCTTCTTCTTCCAGAAACTCTGCCTTGGAAATGCCGCAGGCCATAAAGCCCAGCTCCGCCGCCCGGCGCTTAATGAAAGGGGTCCACTGGGACTGAGGAAGCATAGTGGGCGAAGCTAAATTAAGGCCGGTCGCGGCCAACGAAACGGTTTTTGCCCAGCAAAAAGCCAATAGCACGCTCGAGGTTGCGGGCCAGGCTCTCCTCGGTCTTCAACCGGGCGAGGTAGCGCACCAGCTCCAGCTGCCGGGAGGGCGGCAGCCGCTCGAACACCTTTCGGGCCGCGGGAGTTTCGCTCAGCACCTGCTCGAAAGCCGGGCAGCTGAGCACTGGCGGAGCTACCGGATTGTACTCGAGGGTAATGGTTAGGACCTCGCCAATACGGCGGGGCGAATTGGCCAGCATGGTCAGGTTGATGTACAAGCGCCATTCGCCGGCGTAGCGCACCAGCGTCTGCTCGTAAGGCTGCTCGTTCACCGCTCCACGCACCCGGATGGGCCCTTTGCTGCGTCCAGCCTGCATAAATACTTCAGCCAGCACTTCCGCGGGCACCCGCACAAAAGGATTTACGCCAATCAGCTCCAGCGTAGCGGTAAAAGTATGCATAGTCAACCAGGCTAATGCAAAAACGCACCGCCTTCTGGCGGTGCGTTCTTACACGATACACGAATAGCTTACTGCGTGATTTCGGCAAACAGGTCGCCAGTGTTGCCGCGCAGGTGCGCGGGCAGCATGCGGCCCAGGTGCTGGTAAGCGGCTTCGGTGGCTTCGCGGCCGCGGGCCGTGCGCTTGATGTAGCCTTCCTGGATGAGGAAGGGCTCATACACTTCTTCGATGGTTTCGCCTTCCTCGCCGCAAGCCGTGGCGATGGTGCTGATGCCCACCGGGCCACCCTTGAACTTGTCGATGATGGTGGTGAGAATGCGCTTGTCCATGTCGTCGAGGCCGCGGGCGTCCACGTCGAGAGCCTGCAAAGCAAACTGCGCGATTTCAACGGTAATAGTACCGTTGCCTTTAATCTGGGCGAAGTCGCGGGTGCGGCGCAGCAGGTTGTTGGCAATGCGGGGCGTGCCGCGCGAGCGGCGGGCAATTTCGTAGGCCGCGTCCTCGTGAATGGGCGTACCCAAGATTTCGGCCGAGCGCTGCACGATGGTGGTCAGCAGCTTGGAGTCGTAGTACTCCAGGCGCGAGGAGATACCGAAGCGGGCCCGCAGCGGCGCCGTGAGCATACCCGAGCGGGTGGTGGCGCCAATGAGGGTGAAAGGCGACAGCGAAATCTGCACCGAGCGGGCGTTAGGACCCGAGTCGAGCATGATGTCGATGCGGTAGTCTTCCATCGCCGAATAGAGGTACTCTTCCACTACCGGGTTGAGGCGGTGGATTTCGTCGATGAAGAGCACATCATGCGCTTCGAGGTTGGTGAGCAGGCCGGCCAGGTCAGAAGGCTTGTCGAGCACCGGGCCTGAGGTCATCTTGATGTTGGAGCCCAGCTCGTTGGCGATGATGTGCGAGAGCGTGGTTTTGCCCAGGCCGGGGGGGCCGTGCAACAGCACGTGGTCTAGGGCATCGCCGCGCTGCTTGGCTGCGCCCACGAATACCTTCAGGTTTTCCAGAATTTTGTCCTGCCCGGTGAAGTCGTCGAAGGAAAGCGGCCGCAGAGCCTTGTCGATGTCCTTATCGGTGGCATCGTAGCCGTCGGCGCTCCCGGAAAGATAGGCTTCGCGCATAATAGAATTGCTAAAAATGAAAGAGCTGCGTGCTAATCGGGTTAGAAACCCGTTTGCCGGCAAAAAAGCTCCTTGATTCTGGAGAAAATTGGGGTTTAGCTGTCAGTTGTTCGTTGTCAGGTCGTTCTATCAAATTGTTTTTATAGAGTTGTTCCTGACAACTGACAACTGACAACTATCCTACTCGTGCAGCAACACTTCAATGTCGAGGTGCAGCCAGTCTGATTCCCAGGACTTGTGGTTGAGACGGGCGCTGATGCGTTTGCCGGCATCGAGCAGGCGGGCTACGGTTTCGTTGCGGCCTTCGGGCAGGTAGCCCAGCCACACGTTCTCAGCCGAAGTAGCGGGGTGGGTATGCACTTGCACGGCCCAATCGTCGTACCTGCTGTCGGTTTCGCGGGTGAGTTGCAGCAGCTGCCCTACGTAGAGCTGGGGCTCGTATTGCTGCAGGTTGGGGCGGTGAGACGTGCCGGCCACCAGGCATTCGAGCAGCACCAGGCCGGCGGAAGAAGTAGCGTTGTCGGACATAGAGAGGGCGGTGAGCGGGCAAAGTAACGAGGCAGCAGCCACTGTAGGGCCTAATGACCCGTTTGCGGAGGGCTGAGCATTAAAAACGAGCTTTCCTCCTGGTAGGGGCGACGGCCTGTCAGGCGCAGGCTGAGCTGGCTGGCGGCCTCCTGCCAGGCGGGCGGGGTACCGGGCAGGTCGTCGCGCAGCAGCGGACGCAACAAAGCGTTGTAGTCGGCCGGCAATGCTGTGTAAGGCTTGTTGGCCACCATGCGGCCGGGCTGGAAGCCCACTCCCAGATTTTTTAAGGTTTCGGCCCCAACGAGTACAAGCCGCCCTTTGGTGTCAATAAGCGCCCCGGTAAGCACGAGCAGGTCAGCCGTGCCGTTGAGGTCTTCGAGGCGGGTGAAGTGCTCGACATGGCCGGAGCCCTGGTCGAGGTAGTAGCTGGTGGCGGAGGCCGAGCCGCCCGACAGCAAACCGGTTTTTTTCATCTTTTGCGAGAAGTAGATGGCGGACTCGCGCACGATGGGAATCAGCAGGTAGTCGAGCTTCTGGGCGGCCATTAGCGCCACCAGCGCCTCGCGGGTGCTGCCCTGGCCATTCCAGCCGGCCAGTTGCACGCAGCTCTGGCCGGGGTTGGGGCAGCCCAGGCTGGCCACGAAGCCGGGCAGCTGCTCGGGCAACTCCTGGGCGGTGGTGCCGAAGTACACATCGGGTAAGTGCTGAGGCTTGACACCGGCCGGCATAGCGACGGGAGTGAATCCCGGCTGCCGACCCAGGAAGCGGCCTAACGAGTCCAGCAGCTCCTGGGCGCGGGTATCGGCCAGAATACGGTCGGCGGCTGGGTGCTGCAGGCGCGCAGGCAGCACGCCGATGCGGGCCGCAGCTCCCGGAATGGCCTTGCGCTGGTAGGCGTGGTAATAGGGCGAGTGCTCGACGGCGGTAGGCCCGAGCAGGCCCTGCGCCTGGCTTATGCCAGCGGGCAGCAATAGCGACAGCAGGACCAGCGCCGTGCGGTAGGCCCGAGCATAGCGTAAGTACATAGTGGTTAAAAAATAAGAAAAATCAACTGCAGCAATTGCAAAAATAACGATTTGCGCACGAGACTCAACACGGATTACCCCAAGGCAAAATACTAGCTTTTAAGGAGCTATCAGGTAGGCGGCACTGCGTATACTCTGCGGGCAAATAGTTGGACAATTCGCCTTTACTGGCATTTTATCAGCTGGTCGACTACCGGAGTTGCTATTGGGTAAAAGTCATGATGCCGGGACGTTCCCTGTCATAGGAAAGACCAAACAAATGCCTTAAACTGCGAGCTGCTTGTAAATCACAATTGGAGCTTTCGCGTTAATAGCCGATGCCGGGCACACACTCGAAAACAAGCCCGGCATTGGGCGTTTTTTAGTCCATTTATACGTTTCCTTCACTTGCCAGGGCCCCGCTCTGTACTCTACATTTTATGGCCGATTTCGACGACAACGACGAATTTGAAGATACCCCCGGCGGGGACGAGCTTTCCGAAGCACAAAAGGAAGCCATGCTCGAGCACATCACGGCCCAGCTGCCGCCGGAGCTGTTCAGCACCCTGCAACCCCTGCTGCTGCTGGGCAGCGTGGCCAACCACATGCTGTTAGGCTACGAAGACGACCCCGTACCGGCCGCGCTGCATGAGCTGCTGGGCTACGACCAAAGTGTGGTGCAGGAAGTGGGCGCCGTGGCCGATACCAAAGGCCTGGGCCGCCTTATGGCCTTGCATACACTGCAGTTTTTCGACTTTATGCTAATCAGCCGACTGGTATTTGAAAGCCAGCTCGACGAACCGCTACGGGCATTTCTGGCCCGGAGCCAGCCCGGCACCTCGGCCGATGACCACCTCGGGCTGCGCGACTATCTGCTGAAATTCAGCAACGACCTGCTTGAAAACCTGGGCCAGTACCTGGCCGGCCAAAACGATGAGGCCCGCGAGGAACTGCGCATGCGCCGCCTGCAGACGGAGAGCATCTTCGCCCGCCTCGGCGACACGCTGCGGCCCTACTACCCGCCCGGCCTCTCGCCCGAAGAAGAGCAGGAAGCCGCTCTGGACCAGGCCGACGAAGCCGAAGACCAAGCCGACGTAGCCGTATCGATGGTATTCAACGAAGTGCAGCGCCTCACCCTGAGTACGGCCCTGCAGCTGCCGGGCATCCTGATGACGCTGGGCGAAACTCCCTTCGCTCAATCCTTAGCCAGCGTGGCGCGCTTTCGCAAAAAAGCCATGCAGCGCCTGGCCGAACGGCTTAAAAGCTCGCAGCCTCAGGAGCCGTTCGAGCTGTCGTGGTCGGAGCTGCTGCGCCTCTACCAGGCGGCTCAGGTGTGCGCCTTGAGCGCCGTAGCCGATGTGTCGGCCTCCGGCAGCTTAGAGGACGTAATGCTGCGCGGTGGGCTCCCTGCCGACGATGAGGACGAAGATGAGCCCGGCACCGCGGAAACCCTGGCCGAGCACGCCCGCGAAACCCGCGAGATGATAACGACTATGATGAGTGGCTTTATCGAAGTAGTAGAAACCAACTACCCGGACGACGAAGAGGTGATAGAAGCCAAAGCCGAAATCAGTCGGCTGGCGGAGCTGCTGGTGGAATAAGAATTAGCCACCTGACGTGCTGGTTGCAACGGTAACGGGCTTCAGCGGCTCGTCCTGAAAAGCCGTTTCATTCCATTCTTACTCCCGGTACCATGAAAGCCATATCCCTCTTCATCATGGCCGGCATGGTCACCGCCCAGGGCGCCCGGGGGCAGTCGGCTGCGCCGGCACGGCTGGCCGTGAAGTTCTCTCCGCTTGCACTGCTGGACCCAACCTGCAGCACCCTGATGCTAGGGGCCGAGTACCGGCCGCGCCCCCGGCTGGGCATTGAGCTAGCCTATGGCCTGCAGTACGGCGACCTGCAGCTAGGCAGCTGGCACAAGGGCCAGCAGGAGCTGCGATACCACAAGTTTCGCGGGGAGCTGCGCTACTACCTACGAAGCGGCACCCGGCTGGAGCAGCTGCTGGCGGCCGAAGCCTTCTTCGTGCCACAGCGCTACACCATCAGCAGCTACCACGTCGGCGAAACCAACTATAATTTCGACCCGGCGCAAGTGCAGCGGGATGTGGCAGGCCTGGCCCTGAACTACGGGCTGCTATGGCACGTGGGCAACCGCTGGCAGCTGGAGGCCAACGCCGGGCTGGGCCTGCGCTACGTGTCGGTTAGCTTCGATGTCCAAAACCAGCGCGCCAGCTCGCGAGGGGGCACCTACGAAGGACTGTTTGAGCGCAGCGACGCACCAGGCACCTCGCTCGGCCCGCACGTCACGGCCCGGATTAAGGTTGGTTACGAGTTGGGCCGGCAGTAAGTCACCTGCTCCTTGGTACAACCTCCTGGCGCGAATTTAGCGCAACGTAACTCGCGCCAAGGAAGAGTGCTCCTCGGTACGCACTAGTTAATACAATTATCCTACAGTAATGGATGCAAATCAAATAAAGGCTTACCACGACAAGGTCGATGACACCATAAGACGACATGGGTATCATGTAACCTATGTCAACGCCGGTGCTGAACCGTCGTTCTGCTATTCTACAGGCGTTTATAAAACGTTTGGCATCCCGGAGATTTTTATCTCATCCTTGCCACCAAACTTATCTGGAGAGTTAGTAGAGCAGTATGTATCCAAATTCAAAGACATTGGGGCAGTACCTGTTAACCAAAGCATACACGATTTATCCGACCGTTTTCCAGTCTACTTAATCAATACCCCAATGCATGACTTGAAAGAGTATGTTCTTTCAAGTGTGCGCTTTTATCAAGGCCAAGGCTGCGAATATGTACAGCTCGTATACCCTGATACGGCAGGCAAATTCCCCGATGAGGCAGGTTACAACTATGACCAAGTAATAATCGGACGATTCAAAAGCTGATGAATTCAGACCTAGCATCAATGCTAAATAGAAACGGCCGCCTCATTGCTGAAGCGGCCGTTTCTATTTGGGGAACAATCCCTTATTTAAACGCCTGAATCCCGGTGATATCCGCCCCGGTGATGAGCAGGTGGATGTCGTGGGTGCCTTCGTAGGTAATTACCGACTCCAGGTTCATCATGTGGCGCATCATGGGGTACTCGCCGGTGATGCCCATGCCGCCGTGAATCTGGCGGGCTTCGCGGGCAATGGTCAGGGCCATGTCCACGCTGTTGCGCTTGGCCATGGAAATCTGGGCGCTGGTGGCTTTGCCCTCGTTCTTGAGCACGCCCAGGCGCCAGGCCATGAGCTGAGCTTTGGTGATTTCCGTAATCATCTCGGCCAGCTTTTTCTGCTGCAGCTGGAACGAGGCAATCGGCTTGCCGAACTGCTCACGCTGCAGGCTGTACTTCAGGGCCGACTCGTAGCAGTCGATGGCCGCGCCGATGGCGCCCCAGGCGATGCCGAAGCGGGCCGAGTCGAGGCAGCCCAGCGGGCCTTTGAGGCCGTCGATGTTGGGCAGCAGGTTTTCCTTGGGCACCTTCACGTTGTCGAACACCAGCTCGCCGGTGCAGGAAGCGCGCAGGCTCCACTTGTTGTGAATCTCGGGGGTAGTGAAGCCTTCCATGCCGCGCTCCACGATAAGGCCCTTGATGCGGCCTTCCTCGTTTTTGGCCCACACCACGGCCAGTTGGCACTCGGGCGAGTTGGAAATCCACAGCTTGGCGCCGTTGAGCAGGTAGTAGTCGCCCATGTCCTTGATGTTGGTGGTCATGCCACCGGGGTTGGAGCCGTGGTCGGGCTCCGTGAGGCCGAAGCAGCCCAGCCACTCGCCGCTGGCCAGCTTGGGCAGGTACTTCTTGCGCTGCTCTTCCGAGCCATACTGGTAGATGGGGTACATCACCAGCGAGCCCTGCACCGAAGCCGTGGAGCGCATGCCCGAGTCGCCGCGCTCAATCTCCTGCATAATCAGGCCGTAGCTGATGTAGTCCAGCCCGCCGCCACCGTATTCGGTGGGGATGGTGGGACCGAATGCGCCCACGTCGCCGAACTTGCGCACCATCTCGGAAGGGAAGTGGCCTTCCTGGGCCCAGCGCTCGATGTTGGGGCTGATTTCCTTCTTCACGAAGTCGCGGATGGACTGGCGCACGAGGATGTGCTCTTCGGTGAGCAGACCGTCGAGGTCGAAGTAATCGGTGAAGCCGTTGGCGTTGGTGCTGCCTTTCTGGGCGCTATGAGCTTTGGCCTTGGGGGAGAGAACGTCGGTTTCGGAAGACATTTCCAGATAGTTGATAGGGTGGGAACTGACTGCAAAGGTAACAGGCAGGGCGGGGCTTGTGGTTCGGCCCGGCGGCGGTTTGCCATTTTTTATCGCACTGCTGCTATACCCTTGTAGTAGAGGATGGCGCGAAAGCCGGCAAGCTGCAAGCGGGCCGAGCACCACAAAAGCCCCGATTCCCTACTTTAGCCCGCCAAAATCAGTCCGGCCGAATGGGCCCGGTCTGCGTAGAAGCCCGGCGGACCGCCCGGCTGCGCTTAGTCCCGACTTATCAGTATGAGCCACGAAAAGAAATTAAACGAGCTGGAAGCCACTGCCATCTGCGGCAACGACATTTCTTCCTCCTGCCTGTACGTTTCGGCCCTGTCCATTGCGTACGCCGGCCAGTACGCCTGGATAGCCCTGCTGATAGTAGGCGCGGTGCTGTTTCTGTTCCGCAAAATATACGGCGAGGTTGTAGGCGCCCTGCCCCTGAACGGCGGGGCCTACAACGTGCTGCTGAACACCACCAGCAAGCGCAACGCGGCCGTGGCGGCCTGTCTCACCATCCTTTCCTACATGGCCACGGCGGTGCTCTCGGCCAGCGAGGCCATGCATTACCTGCACACGCTCTGGCACGGGCTGCCCGTGATGTGGGCCACGGTGGGCCTGCTGGGCTTATTTCTGGCCCTCACCCTGCTGGGCATGTCGGAGTCGGCCATCGTGGCCATCATCATCTTTCTCACGCACCTGCTTTCGCTGACCATCCTGGTCGGTGCCACCATCTGGTTCCTGAGCACGCACGGGCTGGACAACCTCTCGCTCAACTTCCAGCTGCCCACCAAAGGCGGCAGCATCCTGACGGCTTTGTTTTTCGGGTTTAGCGCGGCCATGCTGGGCATTTCGGGCTTTGAAAGCTCAGCCAACTTTGTGGAGGAGCAGGCCCGGGGCGTGTTCCAGAAAACCTTGCGCAACATGTGGGTGGTGGTGACGCTGTTCAACCCCCTCATTGCCTTTCTGGCCATTGCCGCCCTGCCGCTGGTGGAAGTAGGCCAGCACACCGAAACCTTACTTTCGCACATGGGCGATAAAACCGGCGGCCCCTGGCTGGGCACCCTGATTTCCATCGATGCGGTGGCCGTGCTCAGCGGGGCCGTGCTTACCTCCTTCGTGGGCGTGAGCGGCCTGATGAAGCGCATGACCCTGGACCGCATCCTGCCCCAGTTTTTCCTGAAAGAGAACAAGCGCGGCAGCAACTACGCCATTCTCATCACCTTCTTCCTGCTTTGTATCTCAGTGCTGGCCATCACCAACGGGCAGCTGGGGCCGCTGGCAGGCGTTTATACCATTTCCTTCCTGTCGGTAATGGCCTTTTTCGCCATTGGCAACTTCCTGCTGAAGGGCAAGCGGCCCAAGCTGCCGCGGCCCGTGTACGCCGGCATCAGCACCGTGGCGCTGGCGCTGCTGGGCGTATTGGTGGCCCTGTTCGGCAACGTTAAAATTCACCCCGACTACCTCGTAGTTTTCCTGCAGTACTTCATCCCCACCATGCTGTTGGTATCGGTGATGCTCAACCGCATTGCCATTCTGAACCTGGTAATGTCGGCGGCCGATTCACTGGCCAAGCACTCGCCCCGGCTTTCTCGCTACGGGCGCCTGGCGGCCAACCGGCAGCTGCGGGAGCTCAGCAAGCAGGAATTTGTGTTTTTCACCAAGGGCGACAATGTGGCGAACCTGAACAAGGTGATGGCCTACGTGGTGGAAAACGAGTTTACCAACCGCCTCAAAATCGTGACCCTGCTCAAAGACGGCGAGAAATTCCCCGAAGAGTTGCTCAACGATATTCGGGTGTTAGACCGGGCCTACGAGCAGATTGTGGTGGACTTTGTTACCCTGGACGGACAGTTCGGACCAGAGCTTATCGACCGGCTTTCCAGTGAGTGGAACATCCCCAAAAACTTCATGTTCATCGGCTCGCCCGGCGACCGGTTTCCCTACCAGATTTCGGAATTGGGTGGGGTAAGGCTGATTATTTGATGTGCTGATTTTTTGATGTGCTGATGTGCTGATTTTTTGATGTACTGATGGGTTGATTTTAGTAATGAGGTGATGAGGTAAAAAGACGTGTCATTGCGAGCGGAGCGCAGTGGAGCGCGGCAATCCTTCCTCTAGCACACAGTCACAAACAAGTTGTGACACATCAAAAAGCCCCAATGCCAGTTCTGGCCTTGGGGCTTTTCACATTAGTAAGCTGGTCGCACAGAGAGGACGGATTGCTTCGCTACCGCTCGCAATGACAGAGGCCGGACGCGCAGCACATCAGCACATCAGCACATCAAAAAATCAGCACATCAACCAATCAAAACTTCACCCCTACCGAGCCCAGGAAGTTGCGGGTGGCCTGGGGGAAGTACCAGTTGAAGGTTTCGGGCTGGCCGCTGGCGCCAATGTAGCCGTAGGTGTAGCCGTTGGCCACGTATTCGCGGTTGAGCAGGTTATTAACCAGCAGGCCCAGCTCAATTTCCTTCACGAAAGACGGACGGATGGTGTAGCGCAGGCGCAGGTCGAGCACCTGGTAGGGCGCGATGCTGCGATTGTCGTTGGCCGTGTTGTCGAGGTACTGGCGGCTCACGGTTTTGTAGAGCAGCGCCAGGCGCAGGCCTTTCAGCGGCTGACCTTCCAGGGTGTGAGCCGACACCACGGCCGGTGAATACGAAATGGTCGACGTGCGCGGGGCGGCCTCTACCGGGTTGTAGTCGGCGTCGTAGGTCACGTCGCGGTAGTCGAGGATGTTGTTCTGGCTCAGCGTGAGGGTGGTGCTGAGGCTGATTTTGTCGTCGGCCGACACGAAGCCGCTCAGCTCCACGCCCTGGCGGAAGCTGCGGGCTACGTTGGTACGCAGGGGCGTGCCCACGTCGTTGAGCTGGCCGGTAGCTACCAGCTGGTTGTGGTAGTTCATGTAGAAGTAGTTAGCCTCCAGGCGCAGGGCGGTGCGCGGGCCCAGCAGGCTGAGGTCGGCGCGGCTAAAGCGGTAGCCGGCCTCTATGTCTTCCAGGCGCTCGGGCTGGGCGCTCTGGTCGCCGGCGGGGCGGTCGGTGAAGTCGGAGCGCACGGGCTCGCGCTGGCCCACGGCGAAGCTGACGTATAACTGCTGACCTTCGGCCAAGGTGAAGGTGGCGCCGGCCTTGGGGTTGAAGAAGGTGTAGCTGGCGCGGGTGGTCACGTCGTTCTGGGCGCTTTCCAGCCCGTCGAGGTAGTAGCGGATGTGGCGCAGCTGCACGTCGGCGTACACGCCCAGACGGGGCAGGGCCTGCCAGGTGGCGCGGGCGTAGCCGTGATAGTCGGTTTTGGTGGCGTCGTTGAAGTAGTAGCGGTGGCGTGTGCTGCCGTTGGAAGCATACTGGGCCCAGATGACCTCGCCGTAGTGGTCGTTTTCGAAGCGGTTCCAGCCGCCGCCCAGCGTAGCCTGCAGCCGGTCGTTGGCGCGGGGCTGGTAGTTGAGGGCGAAGGTGCCGCCGTAGAAATAGTTATCCAGCCACTTCTGGTCGATGAGGTTGGTGCGGGTAATGGTTTGCCCGCCAATTACCACGTTTTCGAGGCCGTAGTCGACAAACTTGCGGCGGGCCCGGTAGCTTTCGTAGTAGCCAAAGCCGCGCGTCAGGTGCAGGGCCGCGCCGAGGTTCCAGTTGGCCCCTAGTCCCTGCGAAAGGTGCAGCTGGTAGTGGTTCTGCTGGTAGTTGTCGGTCTGGTTGTCGTAAGTATAGTAGCTGTAGCGGCGTCCTTCCTGGCGGACCCGCTCGGCGTCGGCCGCGCTCAGCTCGCCGTTGTCGATGTAGGTCTGCAGCAGGGCCTCGTTGCCGGTGATGGCCGGCTCGGGCACGCCGTTCCAGGCCTGGTAGGTTTTCTCGCGGCCGGAGAAGGTGATGAACTTCAGCAGCGTGCTTTTGCCTTGGTAGCCAGCGGCCAGGTAGTAAGACTTCAGGTCCGACGAGGCCCGGTTCATGTAGCCGTCGGTGGCAATGCGCGAGAGGCGGCCGTCGACGGTGAAGTGCCCGTTCAGCAGGCCCGTGCCGAACTGCACGGTGTTTTTCCAGGTGTTGAAGGAGCCGTAACTGTTCTGGGTTTCGGCGTAGGCTTCGCGGCGCAGGTCGAGGGTGGAGATGTTGATGCTGGCCCCGAAGGCTGCGCCACCGTTCTGGCTGGTGCCTACCCCGCGCTGAATCTGCAGGCTGCTGACGGACGAGGCCAGGTCGGGCAGGTTCACCAGAAAAGAACCGTGCGACTCGGCATCGTTCAGCGGCACTCCGTTGATGGTCATGTTGATGCCCGTGTTGCTCGTGCCCCGGATGCGAATATCCGTGTAGCCCACCCCGGCGCCAGCGTCGGAGTTCACCACCACCGACGGCGTCTGGTCGAGCAGGTAGGGCAGGTCCTGGCCGAAGTTGCGCTTGGCCAGGTCCTGGCGGCCCAGGTTGGTGTAGGCCGTGGCGGTGCGGTCGCTGGCGCGGGAGGCCGTTACGAGGGCCTCGCCGGTGAGCACGCCGCCGGGCTGCAGGGCCGGGCGCAGCGTTTGCGGAGCTTCCTGCCCCGCCACCTGCAGCTGCAGGGCATCGTAGCCCACGAAGGAGATGCGCAGCTCGTGTTGGCCGGCGGGTACTGCTGGCAGCTGAAAGGCACCGGCCGCGTCAGTAGCGCCGCTGGCTGCACCGTCGAGCAGAATGGTAGCGCCGGGCAATGCCTCGCCCGTGCGGGCATCGGTGACGGTGCCGGACACGGGCCCCTGGGCCCACGCCGGCGCGGCGGCCAGCGCGCACAGCGCAGCCCCCGCAATAAGTAGTGGTTTCAAAAAATGAATGGGTAAAAGATGGAACGCGCTGTCGCCCCAGGGGTCGGAGCGGCAGCGGAAACGTCCGCGGATTGTTTGTTCCCTTCGCCGGCATTACCCGGTTCAGGTTCGATGGGTATCATCTCAGCCGCCCTCCAAAAAAGGCAGCACCCCTAAACATGCCGCAAAGGTAGCACCGTCCGGCGCCCCGGCCCGATGAAAAAATTATTGTTGCCCCCAGGGCTATGGCCTTTTCCTGAAAGTCAGCTAATTTAGGAGGGCTGGTTGACGCAACGCCGGACCGTTCGTCTGCGTTGTTAGTACCCCACGCTTTAGAGTTTTATTCGCCATGTACCACCTGCTCTACGCCGTCGCCTTCTGTGCTTTCTTCGTGTTTCTCCTGGTGGTACCGCGTCGGCGGGCAGTACCGCCCCCACCCTCCCCGCCCGATGGCGATGACGACGGGGGCGAGCCGCACGACCCTGGTCTACCCGACCTCGACCTGCCCCCCGGTATTTCGCCGCCTATCAACGACTGGGAGCCGGAGTACAACCGGCGCCGGGTGATTGTGTAGGCCGATACGTGTGCTCAGGCCGGAAAGCCTCACCCCCAGCCCCGAAGAATGCTTGATGCGCATTCCCAATGGAAAGGGGAGCCTGTTCCGACAAGGCGCGTTTAGAATCTCCTTCTCCATAGGAGAGTTGGCTAGCCTACTTCAATCGTGTACTCAACCTGAAAAACCTGGCCGGGCAGCAGGCTCAGCATGCCTTCTTTGTAGTTGAGCTCGGTTGGTTCGCCGGTGCTGCTGGCAATGCCGTGCCAGGGCTCGATGCAGACGAACTGAGCGCCGGGGCCTTTGGTCCAGAGGCCGAGGTAAGGAAAGCCGTCGAACTGCATGCGCACAAAATGAGAGGAACGGCGCGAGCGCAAGGTTAAGCGGGTGAAATCGTAGTGCTTGAACACCAAGGCGTCGTCGGCAAAAAGCGGGTAGCTGAGGGGCAGCTCCTCCTGTTCGTGCAGCACGGGTTCTTGGCGGCCATTGAGCAGGCCACCGTCCAACAGGTGGCGCTCCAACGTTACGGGATGGTCGAAGGCGAAATAATAGTCTTCGAACTGCTCTTCCGGCAGCAGGGGGCAGCGGAAAGCCGGGTGCGCGCCGATGCTAAATAGTAAGTCCTGCGCGGAATCGGGGTTGCGCACTTCCCAGCCCACGCTCAGCACGGTGGCGCGCAGGCGGTAGGTGATGGTGAGCTCAAAGGCAAAAGGGTACACGGCGCGGCTGCTTTCATCGTCGCGCAGCTGGAATACCAACTCGGTTTCGGTATGGCGCAGCACCTGAAACACCCGGTCGCGGGCAAAGCCGTGCTGGCTCAGCCGGTAAGGCTGGCCCTGGTGCAGGTAAGTATCCTGCGGCAGGCGCCCCACAATGGGAAACAGCACCGGCGCGTGCCGGGCCCACACGGCCGGGTCGGCTGGCCAGATGTATTCCAGGCCGGTTTCCAGCGCAACAAAGCTGGTCAGCTCGGCACCGTGGGCCGAGAAAGTGGCGCGGCACTCTTTGGTAGACAGAACAAGCATACTGGGGATAAGCTTAGGGAAATGAATCCAGGGGAGCTATGCCTGCAGCCCGGCTTCGCTGTTTTTCAGCAGCTCATCTACCAGAAAGCAGGCTTCCTGGAAGCGGCTGTCGGCATCGCCCCAAATTTCGGCGAAGGGGGCCATGCGCTCCCGCAGCTCGCGCTGGTAGAGGTTGTAGAAGTGTTGGCGCAGGTGGGGATGCTCCCGCAGCGGGTCGGGCTGCCAGGGGATATCCACGCCCAGCAGAATGGACAGGTCGTAAGGGTGCTGTTCGAGGCGCCGCAGAATCCACTCGGGGCAGTGGCCGAAAGCGTGCTCGGCCCAGATTTTAATCACCAGCATGTCGGTGTCGCAAAACACCACGCGCTGGGCCCGGGCGGCGGCCTGCTCTTCCCACTGTATTTGGCCGCGGGCTATTTCTTCCAGGTCTTCGAGGGTGTAGTGCGGGCCGGTGCATTCCAGGTATTCGCGGGCAAACTCCGGGGCGAAGCTGGTGCCGTAGTGCGCCGCCAGCCGTTCCGCCAGGGTGGACTTGCCCGTAGATTCAGGACCGGTGAGAGAAACGCGCAGCACGATAAAAGGCGAAATGCAGAGTTAGAACAGGTTAAGCAAGCTGGCGTTGGGGCTGCAGCTGTTGCCGCCACTGCCAGTAGCCATAAGCGGCCAGGGCCAGGTACAAGGCATAGAGAAAGCTGGTCGGGTAGAGTTGCTTATACCACAGGATGGGCACGTACATCAAGTCGACCAAGACCCACAGCAGCCAGTTTTCGAGCCGCTTGCGCATGAGTAAAAACTGGGCCGCAATGCTGATGGCCGTGGTCAGGCTGTCGAGCCAGGGCAGGGAAGCGTCGGTATAGTGGCGCAGGTAATAGCCGTAGCCGGCCGTGTAGCCCGCTACGAGCAGCGCGCAGCCCAGCCACTCGCGCGGCGTGGTGCGCGACACCTGCAGCTCGGTGTGCCCGCGGCCACCATATAGCCATTCGTACCAGCCATACAGGCTTAGCACGATGAAAAGCACCTGCAGGTTGCGGTCGGAATAAAGCTGCGAGCGGTGGTACACCACGATGTACAGCACGCAGCTCACAATGGCGATGGGGAAGTTCCAGAGCTTCTCGCGGGCCGCCAGCCACACGCACGCAAAGCCGGTGACTACCGCCGCCCACTCCAGGCCGCTGGTAGCCTGCAAGCCCTGTAGAAAAGCGGTGGCGAAATCGAGGAGAAAAGCAGTGGGCACAGGCAGGACGCGGCGGTGAGCTTCGCAAGGTAGGACGTCGCCGGGTTATTTTTGACCTTTTATTTGAAAAACCATGGAAGCAAGGCGTTTGGAAATTACCCCTCAGGAGCTGCAGCAGCGGCTGCAGGCCGGCGAAGACATTCAGCTGGTGGATGTGCGCGAGCCCATGGAATACGAGTTCTGCCACCTGCCCGGCAGCGTGCTCATTTCCCTGGGCGAGCTGGCCCGGCGGGCTGATGAAATCCGGGAAGAAGGCCCCGTGGTCCTGATTTGCCATCACGGCGTGCGCTCGGGCCAAGCCCTGGCCTTCCTGCGCCACCGCCACGGGCTCGACAATCTGCTGAACCTGCGCGGGGGCGTGCACGGCTGGGCCCTGCAGGTAGATGCGGATTTCCCAACCTATTAAGCTAAGTTTGACGGTTCAAGCGAAGACCTTTGCCGGTTCAGGAAAAGTCTGCTCTTCTTCCAGCTTGGAATTGCGGAAATAAACTAAGCTCGATTTAGGTGAAAAATGGGTTTTGCGGGTAGTCAAACCAATTGTAACGAATTTTAATAAGGCCCACATTTTTGTTACACAACTTATGTAACAAAAATTCCGTTAAGTCTTAAATCTGTTACAGACCATTTATTCCGGCGCATGGACCCGCTTGCTACCGACTTGCTGCCGGCCCTGCGCCGCTATCTGAATCTGACGCAGCCCCGCATGGCCGAGCTGCTGCGAATATCGCGGGTGGCCCTGGCCGCTGCGGAATGCGGCACCCGCCGGCTGCCTGCGCCGGGTCGCACGCAGCTACAGGCCATTGTGGCGGCGCTGCCCGCTGCAGTAGCAGGGGCGCTGCTGCAGAAGCAGCTTCCTGCGGCCCCGCCCGTGCCCGCTGCCGCCCAGCCGCCTGACCCGGCCACCCTGGCCCGGCGGCGCCAGCGCCTGCGCCAGGAAATTGCCCGCCTCGACGAGGAGCTGAGCACCTCGCTGACCAACACGGCCCGCGGCCAGGCCCGGCTGGCGTTGCTGGCCGCCCCGGCCCCACCCGACCTGGGCGAGCAGAGCCAGCTGTTTGAGCAGGAGGCTCAGGCCTGGACCGGCCCTATAGCGCGGGCCGAGCAAACGCTGTTGGCTGCCCGGCTCGCCGGCTTGCAGCGTGAATTGGCCCTGGTAGATGCGGCCACCGGATAAGCCGGGCAGAAACCTTGGCCGGGTTATTTCCCGGAGGCTTCCTTCAGCCCCAGCTGCTCGCTAAGCCAGGCCAGGCGGTCGTGCTGAATAATGGGCAGCAGCATGGGGTGGCCGCTGGGGTAAGTGGCAATGCGCTTGGGTTCGGCTGCGGCCTGGTACAGCGCCAAGAAGTCGGCCCGCGGGGTGTAGCGGTCGGCTTCGCCAAACTGGAAAAAGACTGGCGCCCGGCTTTGGGCCAGCACGGTGATGGGGTCCAGGGGCGTGAGCTGGGTGCGGAAGGCCGTCAGCGCCGGGCCTTCGGGGCGGCCCGTGGCCGAGCCATACGTGTACCAGTCGGCAAAGCGGGCTGTGCCGGCGATGCTCACGAAGAACTTCACCCGGGTATCGGCTGCTACGGCCATCGCCCCGAACATGGCGCCGTAGTCGTGGCCCACGCAGGCAATGCGTTGGGCTTCCACGCCGGGCTGGGCCAGCAGCACGTCGAGAGCCCGGCGCAGGTCTTTGGCCTGGTTGATTGTGTTCTGGTAGTCATCCTGCCAGCGTCGGGCCCGGTAGCGGCTGGCCGTCGACCAAAACGTGGAAACGAGCAGGGAAGTGGTGCCGCGCCGGGCCAGCGCCCGGGCTTCTTCCAGAAACTGCGTGCGGTTGGACGTAGGCTCCGAAGGCGCGTACCAGTGGATGAACAGCACCCCCGCCGTGGCCTGGCCAGGTGCTTCGGGACGCACCACATAGGCCGCCACGGGCTCATTGCCGGCCACGCTGGCAAAGGTGATGTCGTCGACAATCACCCCATTTTCGCGCTGAGAGCCCACGAGCTTGATGGCTAGCGGCGCCTCAGTTTTATAAGCCAGCAGTTGGGCCAATGAAGGTGCGTCCGGGCTGGTCTGCGCTTGCCCGGATTGCGGGCCTGTTAGCCAGTACAGCAAGGCAAGCACTAAAAAACGGAAATGGAAAGTCGTTTGAACGCGCATCGGCTGGCCGTAAAAAGCTTTATAAAGGTGAATAGCAGCTGGCTTATGCCCGATGCCAGTCAAGTTGCTTTTCCATAGAGTTCGGCACGTATCCGCCAGTGGATGCGCAGCCGTGCCGAACTTTACGGCATGGCCGCCTCTTCTGCTTTTCAACTTCCGCCCCTCCCTAATCTGCCCATTATCGAGGCCTTACCCCGGCTGCGGGCGGCGCTGGCGGCCAATGCCCGCGTGGTGCTGGAAGCCCCGCCGGGCGCCGGCAAAACTACGGTAGTGCCGCTGGAGCTACTCACGGCCGAGTGGCGCGCTCCGGCCGACAAGATTCTGGTGCTGGAGCCACGGCAGCTGGCGGTGCGCGGGGCTGCGGCGCGGCTGGCGCAGCTGCTGGGCGAGCCCGTGGGTCGCACCATCGGCTACCGGGTCCGGCTCGACAGCAAGGTGAGCGCCGACACGCGGGTGGAGGTGATTACCGAAGGCATTCTGACCCGCATGCTGCAGGACGACCCCGCCCTGGAGGGCGTGGCGGCGGTGGTGTTTGATGAATTCCACGAGCGCAGCCTCAACGCCGACCTGGGCCTGGCTTTGGCCCTCGATGCCCAGGCTGTGCTGCGGCCCGAGCTGCGCATTCTCATCATGAGTGCTACGCTGGAAGCCCAGCGCCTGGGACAGTGGCTGCCCGCCCCCGTCGTGAGCAGCGCCGGCTTTCTGTTTCCAATCGAAACCCATTACCTCGACCCGCGCCGGGCAGCGGCTTTGCCTAACAAGCCCAGCGAGCGGCTGGCCGAGCTGGTCCCAACTCAGGTGCGGCAGGCGCTTACGGCCCACAGCGAAGGCGACATTCTGGTGTTTTTGCCCGGCGTAGCCGACTTGCAGCGCAGCGCCAAACGCCTCAGCGAAACGCTGCCGCAGCATGTCGACCTGCACCTGCTGCACGGCGAGCTGCCGCTAGAAGCCCAGGATGCCGCTCTGCGGCCCGTGGGCGGCGGCCGGCGCAAGGTGATTCTGGCCACCAGCATCGCCGAAACCAGCCTGACCATTGAAGGCGTGCGGGTGGTGATTGACGGCGGCTATGCCAGGGTGCCGCGCTTTCTGCCCCGCACCGGCTTCACCACCCTCGAAACCGTACCCGTAGCCCGCGCCGCTGCCGACCAGCGCCGGGGGCGGGCGGGCCGCCTGGCTCCTGGCACCTGCTACCGCCTCTGGACGGAAGCCGAGCACCACCTGCTGCCGGCTCACCGCGCTCCGGAAATTCACACCGCCGACCTGAGCGGCCTGGCTCTGGAGCTGGCGTTGTGGGGCGCAGCCGACGCCAATGCCCTGCGCTGGATTGACACGCCCCCGGCGGCGGCCATGAGCCAGGCCCGGGAGCTGCTATTGCGCCTGGGCGCGCTCAACGGTGAATCAGTTAAAAGTGAAGAGTTAAAAATTAATAAAACCCAATCAGACTCTGCGGCTTTTAACTCTTCACTTTTAACTTTTAACTCGTTAAAGCCCACGCCGCACGGTCGGCAGCTGGCTAAGCTGGGTATGCCGCCCCGCCTGGGCCACCTGGTAGTGCGCGGGCAGGAGCTGAAGCAAGGCCCGGCGGCTGCATCCCTCGCCGCCCTGCTGGCCGAGCGGGACCTGCTGCGCTGGACCACGCCCACCGACCCGCGCCCCCTGCCGCCCGACCTGCGCCTGCGGCTGGAAGCCATGAGCAGCGGCCGTCCTCCGCTGCCGGGGCTGGCGCTGCACCACGCCACGCTGCAGCGCGTGCGCGACGTGGCCCGTCACCTGCAGGGGCGTCTGGCTGGTTCAGGCAGCTCAACGCCTCAGCAGCTTGCCAATGCGCCGGTGGGCTTGCTCACGGCCCTGGCGTATCCCGACCGTATTGCGCAGCGCGAAACCCACGACCGGCTGCGGCTGGTGACGGGCCAGCGGGTGAGCTTAAACACTACCGACGTAGACCCGCAAGCGGAGTTTTTCGCGGTAGCGCATCTGGCCGGTACCGCGGCGGCGCCCAAGGCCATGCTGGCCGCACCTCTGGCAAAAGAAGAGCTGGAAACGGGCTTTGCTGAGCAGATTACCACTGCCGATGAAGTACGCTTCGACCCAACCACCCAGCGCGTAACCGGCCGCCGGGTGCGCCGCCTCGGGGCGCTGCTGCTGGCTGAGTCTGTTATTGGCCAGCCCGACAAGGAGCTGGTAACTCAGGCGCTGCTGACTTATCTGCAGGAAGCCGGCGTGACCAGGCTCAACTGGACTGACGGCGCCCGCCGTCTGCAGCAGCGCCTGGAGTTTATGCGCCTGCACTTCGGACAGACCGAAGGTGAAGACATGGAATGGCCGGCGTCTGATGATGAAACGCTGCGCGCCGAGCTGCCCCAGTGGCTGGGGCCGCACCTGGAGGGGTTAAAAACCCTCGACCAGGTGCAGCGCCTCGACCTCATGGAGCCTCTGCTGGCCCGGCTGCCCGGTGGCTGGAGCCAGCGCCAGCAGCTGGAGCGCCTGGCGCCCGCCGACCTGGAAGTACCCAGCGGCTCGCACATCACCCTCGACTACAGCGACCCGGCCGCACCCGTGCTGGCCGTGAAGCTGCAGGAGCTGTTCGGCTTAACCGAAACACCCACAGTAGGCGGCGGCCGGGTACCGCTGCTACTGCACCTACTTTCGCCGGGCGGACGGCCCGCGCAGGTGACGCGCGACCTGCGCAGCTTCTGGGAAAAAGGCTACTTCGAGGTGCGTAAAGACTTGAAAGGGCGCTACCCCAAGCACCCCTGGCCCGACAAGCCCATGGAGCACATTCCAACCCGCCTGACGAAGAAGCGCCTGGGGCAGTAGCTTTTGTAGGCTCAGCGCCTAACTTCGTAGACCATCCCCCTTCACAGTTCACTTCTATGCCGATTTCTGCTGCTGCCCCAACATCGCCGGTTGCGCCGGGCGATGTCCTTACGCCAGGTTGGCTAAAGACTTTCTGGCTGTACCTGATGCTGGCGCCAGCCCTGGTGTGGGGATGGAGCAGCTTGTCGGGGCCAGCCAGCCTTGCCTCTTTGGCGCTGACGGTGATTACCGTAGGATTTGGCCACTCCGTCGGCCTCCACCGGGGCATCATTCACCGCTCCTACCGCTGCGCCCGCATCACCCGGGCTGTGCTGGCTTACCTGTTTGTACACACCGGACTGGGCGGGCCGCTGTCGTGGGTGCGGGTACACTACTTCCGCGACTACTGGCAGAATCGCCCGGACTGCCCTGCTTATTTCCGGTACGACCATTCCATTGCCCTCGACTACTACTGGAACCTGCACTTTGGCCTGCAGCCTGCTGACCTGGGACGCTACGAGATTCCGGCCGAAGACCTCAACGACCCCTGGCTGGTATTTCTGGAGAAAACCTGGTTCCTGCACGTGCTGGGCGCGGCCGGGCTTATCTGGGCCGTATTCGGCTTTGAGGCAATGATAGTGTGCGTCCCCTTGCGCATTAGCGTCACTATTCTGGGCCATTGGTTTGTCGGCTTTGTATCTCATAAGTACGGCTATGCCCGCTACGACATCGAAGACGCCACGGAGCACGGCTACAACAACTGGGTGCTGGGCGCCCTGTCGTTTGGCGAAGGCTTTCATAACAACCATCACGCCCACCCCAGCTCGGCCAAAATGAGCACTGCCTGGTACGAGCTGGACCTGGGCTGGTACTTGATAGCGCTGCTACGCTCTCTGGGGCTAGCATGGGAGGTGCAAGTAGTGGGCGAAGCTCCTACCCAAAAAGCCAGAGCCAAAGCGCGGCCTTTCCGCTGGCACTGGCCCTGGCAAGACTAGCTACTCCGACAGGTGCAGGGCTATGTTATCATTTAGGAAACAATTGCGTAATGTGCTTAACAATTACGTAACTTGTTTTCATGAAACACTTCTGCTCGCTGGCTTTTGTGGGTATGCTGGCGCTGGTCGGTAGTACCGGCACCGCCTGGGGGCAGGGAAGCAGCTCGGGCGGCCCCGCCGTAGGCTGGCTTAAAATCAGCTCCGATGCACCCTTGCGCGGACGCTGGAGCTTGTATTCGGAAGTAGAAACGCGGCAAGGCAATGCGCAGCTGGCCGGGCAGTACCTGGGCCGGGTGGGCCTGCGCTGGCACCTGGGCCCGGCCTTTAGCCTCACCACCGGCTACGTGCTGGCTTACAACGAAGCCGAACCCAGCGACCCGCGGGAGCCATTGCCAGAGCACCGCCTTTATCAGGAAGTAGCACTGGCCGATGCCAGTGGCTTGCTGCGCGTAGGCCACCGCCTGCGCGTAGAGGAGCGCTGGCTGCGGCCCGCCCCCGAAGCCAACTTTGCCTTTGCGCCGCGCCTGCGCTACCAGCTACGGCTGGTGACGCCACTGCGCCGCGGCGGCAAGCTGCCCGTGGGCGCCTTTTACCTGACGGCGGCTGACGAAGTATTTGCTGGCTTGGGCCGGCGCAGCAACCGCAGCTTTCTGGAAGAAAACCGCCTCAGCGGGGGCCTGGGCTACCGCCTGAGCCGTCCCACGACTATAGAGCTAGTGTACTTGCACCAAAACCAGGCCGCCGGTCCGCAAGCCTTCGCGCTGGCGCGCAATGCGGTGCAGCTGAGCTTTGCCTACGCGCCAGCAGCGCGCATGAGCGCAGTGAAGCTGTGATTTAGTGAAAATTGAGCAGCCGATATCCAGCATTCATTCACTAAATCACCAACTCACCTTATCCTGGCAATTCTCCGCCAGGGCCGCTGGCGTCGCGGCCGCGGGCGGGCGAGTAGTGGCGGTGCAGCCAGCGGCTCAGGCCACTCAGGCCGGGCAAAAGCACCCGCTCGGTGATGTTAGCCTGGTCGAGCTTGTCGCGCACTTCCCACTTGAGGCGGGCCGGAATGATAATGCGATAGTACAGCTCCGGGTGGTCGGCTAGCCAGTCGTGCAGCACGCTCTGGGCCGAGTTCATCAGCGAAAACAGCGCGTACTGGTGCACGATGCGCGCGTCAAGGCTGGGCGGCTCCAGAAACAGCACGAAAGGCTCCTGCTGCAGCTCTTCCAGGTCGCGCAGGCTACTGCTCACGGGCTCCAGCAGCTCCGAGGTGAAGACGTTGGAGCCTTCCTGCCGCAGGGCATCGCGCAGCTTGGCCGGCAGCTGCTCGGCCGCTTTCACGTAGTTCAGGGCCCAGATGATGCCGTCTTCATGGTATGCCTCCAGGTCGTCGGTGGCAAAGTGCAGGGCTACGTAGGGCGAGTACGTCCAGTCGAGCAGGCGCGTGGGCAGGCCGTGGTGCTGGGCCAGCGCCAGCCAGTCCCAGATGCTGGCCGCCTGGGCGGGCGTGGTGGTGTCGCGGGCATACTTGCGAAAGTTGCGCAGCAGATGGTGTTCAAGCTGGTGGTACTCTCCGCCGAGGCGCTGCAGGCTGGTGTCGAGCTGGTAGTGCCGCGAACGGCCGCCGCGGTACACGAAGGGCGAGCGGAAGCGGCCAATGCGGCCGTCCCAGGTGTCGCGGAACAGCAGGCGCTGCAACTCCTCCCAGGTGGTGGCTTCGAGGTCGTTGGCAGAAAAGGGCATGGAGGGAACGTTGGGGTGGTAGGCGAAGGTACGTGCGCACGCCAGCCAATGATGCTACGGCAGCGCTTGACCGGGCGCTGAAGCCCGGCTGTGCTGCTGCTTCGCCAGCTCAGGCTACGTTCTTTTCGGCAGATGCGGGCGGTTCTTGAATAAGCGTTTTTTAGCCATCCGATGCTTCGCCGGCAAGCGGCGGCCGGCTTATATTTGTAAGATTATAAATACCTGCTTTCCAGCCTTTATCTTTTGTAAGCATTTTAATGCAACTGGCATTTACCTCCTCTTTACATGACAGCTTCTTTACTAATTAACGGGCGGCGCCGTGGCGGCATTGCTGTGCTGCTCTTTCTGCAGCTCCTGCTACTTGGCACCGCGCAGGCGCAAGGCAACCGCCCCATTCTGCGGCTCGACGTACTGGGCTCCGGCACGCTCAGCGACCAGACCCACGTGTATTTTCAGACGGGTGCTACGGCCGGATTCGACCCCGCCTACGACGCGGCCAAGCTCTCCAACCCCTCGGGCCTGAATGTATCGACTTTCGCCGGCACCCAGCAACTGGCCATCAGCGCCCTGCCCACGCTGCAGCCGGGGGTGCTGCGCACTGTGCCAGTGTTTATTGGCGTGCCGGCTTTCGGCTCGTACCGTTTCCGCGTTGGGCAATTCGATAACATGCCCTACACCCAGGTGTACCTGCGCGACGTGCTGCTGAACGTGCGTACTCCGCTGGCGCTGAACACACAGTACACCTTCAGCATGACCAACGCCAACACCAATGGCACCTACAACAGCAGTACGCGCTTCGTTCTGGAGTTTACCGAAGACGTACTGCCGGACCTGGTGGTAAGCACGCCGATGACCAATCCGCTGGGCGGCTACCACAACGTCACCATCACCAATGGCGGCACCCTGACGCTGCAATCCGACTTGTACGTGAACGGCACGCTCAGCGTGGAAACGGGCGGCTGGCTAGCAACTACTTCCCTATCAGTCGGCCCTGTGAATACCTACCGGCATTACCTGGTGCTCGGCAATGACTTCACCATGCAGCCCGGCAGTAAGCTGAGTGTGGGCGAAGCAGCCGGCATCACCAACAATGGGGCTACGGGCAGCGTCCGCACCATCACCCGCAGCTTTGCCGCTGATGCGTCGTACGTGTACGGCGCGCCGTACAGCGCCGGCGTAACGGCCGTGACGGGCAACGGGCTACCGGCCACAGTGCGGGAGCTTGGCGTAGGCAACCAATTGGAAAACGGCACGCCGGGCAGCTATTCGCCGGGCACCCTGCGCCTCTCGCAGGATTTGACGGTGACCCAACAGCTGGACTTGTACACCAACCTCGACACCGACGGCCAGGAGCTTACGCTGCACTCCACGCCCACCGGCGGCACTGCCGTGGTGGGGGCCATCACGGGCGCGCTTAGCGGACGAATTACCGTGGAGCGCGCCATCGACCCCAGCCTGAACAGCGGCGCCGGCTACCGCCATTTCAGCAACCCTTTGCAGAGCGGAAATGCCTTTTCTTTCGATGCCGGGCCCGGTTTTACGGCGGTGAATAACCCGGCCTACAACACCAGCGCGACGCCCAACATGGTGACGCCCTTCCCTAACCTGTTTACCTACGATTTTACTGCAATTGCCGGCAGCCCGGCCACCACGTACTCACCCTTCGACCGCGGCTGGCGGGCCCTGACCATCGGCGCCCCGGCGCCGGCGCGCGGACGTGGCTTCATTGCCCACCTGCCAGCCAGCGCCCTGGTGCGTTTCAATGGCACGCTGGATGAAACCAGCCAAGACGTGCCCCTGCCCGCCAACCCCAGCGCCCAGCCTGGCTGGGTGCTGGTAGGCAACCCCTTCGCCGCGCCCCTCGATGCCCGGCTGATTACCCGGCCGGCCTCAGTGCCTGCCGCTTTCTACGTGTATGAAACCACCGGAGCTTACGCCGGCCGCTACCGCTCCTTTGTAAATGGCATCGGGCCTTCGCCCTACGTGCCCATTGGTCAGGGCGTGTTCATCAGCCAGGCAGCAGGTGCTCCGGCGGCCACGCTCACACTGCCTGTGGCGGCCCGAGTGCCCACCTACAGCGCCACCATGCCCACGCTGCACCGCGGAGCCGACCCGCGCCCGCAGCTACAACTCAGCCTGAGCGGCAACGGCAGTACCGACATGCTGTATGTGTATGGGGAGGCAGGGGCTACTGCCGCTTTCGACGCACAGTTTGATGCGCAAAAGCTGCCCAGCGCTGGCCAGGTGGAGCTGGCCGCGCTGGCGGGCGCCGAGGCGCTCAGCATTGCCGGCTTGCCGCCCTTTCAGCTTACGCAGCTGAGCACGGTACCGCTGCGGGTGGCTGTGCCCCGCGCCGGCACCTACACCCTCACCGCTGATGCCCTTAGCAACCTGGCCGCCATGCCCGTGTACCTGCTCGACCACCTCACCAATCAGCGCATCGACCTGCACCGCCAGCCGAGCTACACCTTCACGGCCTCGCCCACGGCCTTGGCCGGGCGCTTTACGCTGCAGATTGGAGCGTCGTTGGCCAAAGGGCCGGCAGCCATTGCCAGCAGCATCAGCCTTTACCCCAACCCCGCCCACACGAGCTTCACCGTCGCGCTGCCGCCCGTGGCGGGCGCCGTCACTGCGCAAGCTCGCCTTCTGGACGGCCTGGGCCGCACCGTATTACAAAGCACAGTGGCCATGGGCACGGCCGGTGCCAGCTTTAGTCTGACCACCACTGGACTTAGCCCAGGCGTTTACACCCTACACCTGCAGGTAGCCGACGAGCTTATTACCAAGCGCGTAGCCATTGAATAGCGCTTAAAACGCCTGTTCCTGAAAAAGCAGGGCCGCTAACTTGGCATTATTGCCAGGTTAGCGGCCCTGCTTTTGACCGGATGAACTATTCGCCGGGAGGGAAATCAGCGGCTTCGCCGATGTGGGCGTACTGCTCCAGCTCCTTGGCCAGGGTGGCCACTTTGTCGCGGGCGCCACGCACGGCGGCTACGCCCAGCGGCAGGTGCAGGGGCGGGTTTTCCATGCGCACCAGCTCGAACATGGCTTTGGCCGCCCGTACAGGGTCTCCGGGCTGGCGGCCGCTGTAGCCCTGGATGGCGCGCATGTTCTCGCCCACGGTCGATTGATAGTCCTCGATTTTCGGCTCGGTAAAGGTGGCCGACTCGCCCGCCCACTTGGTGCGGAAGCCGCTGGGCTCAACGTTGGTGACGCGAATGCCGAGCGGCGCCAGCTGCAAACTCAGGCTTTCGCCGATGCCTTCGAGGGCGAACTTGGAGCCGTTGTAAATGCCCACGCCGGGGAAAGCCCGCAACCCGCCAATGCTGGTGATGTTGAGGATGTGGCCACTGCGGCGGCTGCGCAGATGCGGCAGCACGGCCCGCAGCACGTGCAAGGGGCCAAATACATTTACATCAAATTGCCGGTACACCTCTTCGGCCGTCACCTCCTCAATGCTGCCCATGGAGCCGTAGCCGGCATTGTTCACCACCACGTCGAGGTGGCCAAAATGGGCAAGAGCCGCTTCCACGGCTTCTTTTACTTGCTTTTCGTCGGTGACGTCGCACACCACGCCGAAAGCGCGGCCGCTGGCGTCCCCGGAAAATTCGGTGGCTTGGGTTTGCTTGCGGAAAGAGGCCGCCACCCGGTCGCCTTGCGCCAGAGCATAAGTTGCCAGAGCTTCGCCAAATCCGGTGGAGGCCCCGGTGATAAACCAGGTTTTTGCAGTTGAGTCAGACATACGTGTCAGGTGTGAAAGTGTCGGCCTAAGACGGCTCAGCCGGCTTAATTGTTTGCGGCTGCCTACTGCAATTGTAAAGTTTGTGTACTTGTAGGGGCGGGGCTTGCCCCCGCCCGGCCGTTAGAACAATTATCGTTCAACGATGGGCGGAGGCAAGCCCCGCCCCTACAGTTGTTCTATCCGGTAACCTATCCCCATGGTGGCCTGCTCGTATGCTACCTTCACTGCTGCTACATTTCCTTACTATGACCAGACTTGTTATTCTCCTGCTGATTCTACTGGGATTCACTACCTCAGCCCAGGTCACGTTTAAAATCACTGCGGTTCCGGCCAACACGCCGGCCAATGCCACCATTTACATGGCCGGCACTTTCAACAACTGGAATCCCGGCAGCCCGGCCCACGCGCTGAGCTACAACGCCACCGATGGCAGCTACGAAATAACCCTCCCCACCGGCACGGGCACCATCGAGTACAAGTTTACCCGCGGCAACTGGGCGGCCGTCGAAACCAATGCTACCAACGGGCAGGTGCCCAACCGGCGCTTCACCTTCGGCAGTAGTGCCGGCCCGGTGCTTCACCAAGTGCTGAATTGGGAAGACCTGGCCGGTGGCACCCCCGGCGGCCAATCCACTGCTACGGCCAATGTGAGCGTCATTTCTACTTCCTTCCAGATGCCGCAGCTGGGACGCACACGCCGGGTGTGGATTTACCTGCCCAACGGCTACGCTAGCAGCACCCGGCGCTACCCCGTACTTTATATGCAGGACGGCCAGAACGTGTTCGACAACCTCACGGCTTTCGCGGGCGAGTGGGGCGTAGATGAGGCCCTGAACCAGCTGCAAGCCAGCGGGCAAGACCCCACCGGCTGCATTGTGGTGGCCGTTGACAACGGCGGCACGGCCCGCCTCGACGAGTACTCGCCCTGGAACAACCCGCAGTACGGCGGCGGTCAGGGCGACCAGTACGTCGACTTTCTGGTGCAAACCCTGAAGCCCTACATCGACCAGAACTACCGCACCCTTACCACACGCGAGAACACGGGCATTGCCGGCTCCAGCATGGGTGCCCTCATTGCCACGTATGCGGCCCTGCGCTACCCCACCGTGTTCAGCAAGGTGGGCGTGTTTTCGCCGGCTTTCTGGTTTGCCAACACCCAGCTGCATCAGTACCTGGCCCAGCACCCGGCCAACCCCGACACGCGGTTTTACTTCGTGGCCGGCACCACCGAAAGCAGCACCATGGTGCCCCAGATGCGGGCCGTACACGACTCCCTGGCCCGGCACGGCGTGCCCATCACCAACCTGCGCCTGCTCACCCACGCCGACGGGCAGCACGCCGAGTGGTACTGGCGCCGCGAGTTTCCAGCAGCTTACCAGTGGCTTTTTGCAGCGGCGCCTACTGCCACCCTTCGCTTGCCGGAGTTGCGTTATGCCTTCTACCCCAACCCGGCCGCTACCATCATGCGGGTGCAATTGCCGGTAACATTGCGGCAGGCTGAGCTTTGCGTGACCGATGCCCTGGGGCGGCCGGTACTCAGTCAAACGGTGCAGGACGGAACGGCCATTAACGTGGGTCAGCTTCGCAGCGGCCTCTACTTTTCGCAGCTGAGCAGCGGCGGCCTCACGGGCACAAGTAAATTTATTAATGAATAAATAGGCTTGGGCTCTGCCCGGTTCGGCAGCGGCGCCGTACCTTTGACCGGCAATAGGTTTTACCCCTAAAACTTCATTGCGCATGGCCGACTCCGCCGCCCCCAAAATTGCCTTCGAGGCCCTCACCTACGACGACGTGCTGCTGCTGCCAGCCTACTCCGAGGTCCTCCCCCGCGACTGCGACACCAGCACCCGCCTCACCGACACCATCTGGCTGAACACCCCGCTCATCTCGGCGGCCATGGATACCGTGACGGAAGCCGACATGGCCATTGCCCTGGCCCAGGAAGGCGGCCTTGGCATCATCCACAAGAACATGTCGGTGAAGGCCCAGGCCGAGCAGGTGCGCCGGGTGAAGCGCAGCGAGTCGGCCCTGATTGCCGACCCGTTTACGCTGACGCCCACGGCTACTCTCGGCGATGCCAAGCAGCTCATGCGCAAAAACGACATCGGCGGCATTCCCATTATTGAAGCAGACCGCCGCCTGGTGGGCATTCTCACCAACCGCGACCTGCGCTTCGAGAAAGACCTGAGCCAGCCCGTGAGCACGGTGATGACGCCCCTGGCTCGCCTCATCACCGCCCCGGCCGGCATCGACCAGGCCGAAGCCGAGGAGCTGCTGCAGGACAGCAAAGTGGAAAAGCTGCCGCTAGTGGATGCCGATGGCCGCCTGGCGGGCCTGATGACTTACAAGGACATTCGCAAGCGCCGCCGCTCGCCCCGCGCCAGCAAAGACCGCCTGGGCCGCCTGCGCGTGGGCGCCGCCGTGGGCGTCACGGCCGACCTGCTGGCCCGCGTAGCTGCGCTGGTGGAAGCCGGCGTCGATATCGTCAGCCTCGACACGGCGCACGGCCACTCCAAGGGTGTGCTCGACGCGGTGAAAACCATTAAATCGATGTACCCCAGCCTGCCCGTGATGGCCGGCAACGTAGCCACTGCCGCCGGCGCCCGTGCCCTGGCCGACGCCGGGGCCGACGTGGTGAAGGTTGGCGTGGGCCCCGGCTCCATCTGCACCACGCGTATTATTGCCGGTATCGGGGTGCCCCAGCTCTCCGCCGTGCTCGAAGCGGCCCGGGGCTTGGAAGGCACCAAGGCCACGCTGGTGGCCGATGGCGGCATCAAGTTCTCGGGCGACGTGGTGAAGGCCCTGGCCGGGGGCGCCGCCGCCGTGATGGTGGGCTCGCTGCTGGCCGGCACCGAGGAAGCCCCCGGCGACCTCATCATCTACGAAGGCCGCAAATACAAAACCTACCGCGGCATGGGCTCGCTCGAAGCCATGGAAGACGGCAGCAAGGACCGTTACTTCCAGGATGCCGAGGATGACGTGAAAAAGCTGGTGCCCGAAGGCATTGTGGGCCGCGTGCCCTTCAAAGGCAACGTGTCAGAAGTTATTTACCAGTTGGCTGGCGGCTTGCGGGCCGGCATGGGCTACGTAGGAGCGGCCAACATTGCAGCATTGCAGGCGGCGCAGTTTGTGCGCATCACCGGAGCCGGCCTGCGCGAAAGCCACCCCCACGATGTGCAGATAACGCGGGAAGCCCCTAACTACAGCAGCCGCTAGCGGTGAGCTAGTGAAATGGTGAGGTGATAAGTTTTTGAACTAATAGCGCTAATAGTGCAGCCTGCGCAGATAGAACATCAAACTCACCATCTCACTGGCTCACTGCCCATCTCACCGCCTCAACCCTCCAGCGTGCGGGCCGTATCAACGCATTCCCACCCTTCCGATTGTATCTTGCACGGCAGTTGGGATGCCGCTTAGGCGCCGGGGGACGGGGTAATTGTGCTATTTCTAGACTTTTCCGTGCGCCAACGGCTACTATTCATTCTCTTGCCGCTAGCCCTGCTTAGCTGGGGTGCGCTACTGGCCAATGCCTTGAGCCCGGCCAGTACGCAGCTGCCGTGGAGTTCGTGGCCGATGCTGGTGCTGCTACTCACGGCTGTGCTGGCTTTGGTGGGCCTCGTGCAAGGCTACCGCAGCCAGCCCGCGGGCCCAGCTGCTGCGGCAGCCCCCGCCCCGCGGCGCACCGAAATAGCCAGCCTGCAGCGACTCACCCAAATTATCCAGCGCGGGCAGACTTCAGCCGAGATTTACCGCATTCTGCTGGAATCGGCAGTGCAAACCGTGGGGGCTGATGCTGCCTGGCTCGACATCACGAGTGGCCATGCGGAGGCAGACGCTCCGGCGGCCGGCGCCTTGTATCATCGCCTCACGCCGGAGCAGGCCAGCCAGCTGCGGCCTTACCTGCTGAGCCATTCCCAGCTCAACAGCGAAACCATCAGCAACGAGCTGCCCGATGGGCCAGTGTTTACGGTAAGCGGCGCGCCTATCCGTTCTATGGCGGCCCTGCCGCTGCGCGGCATTCAGCACCACTACGGCACCCTGTTTCTGCTCAAGCAAAGCTCCATGGGCTTCGACCGAGAAGACCTGGGCATTCTGCAGACCTTCACCAGCCAGGCAGTACTGAGCATCGAAAACCTGCAGCTGGCCGCTACTTCCCTCGAAAACCAACGTACCCAGGAAGAGCTGAAAATTGCTTCACAGGTGCAGGAAAGCCTGATTCCAAAAAATCTGCCGACCGACAACTGGTTTGAAATCAGCTCCCACTCGCTGGCAGCTAAGGAAGTAGGCGGCGACTTCTACGACTTCCTGCACTTGCCTGGCCGCCGGCTGGCCGTGCTGATTGGGGACGTGTCGGGCAAGGGCGTCACGGCGGCTTTCCACATGGCCCAGATGAAAGGCATTTTCCACGCCCTGATGCAGGAAAACCCCTTGGCTAAGTCGGAGCGCGACAAGTTTCCGGTGCCCAGCAAGTTCATGGCCCAGGCCAATGCTGCCCTGACGCACTGCCTGGAAAAGTCCTCGTTCATTACCTCGACGCTGTACATCATCGACTACGAGCAGGGCGGGTTCATGTTTGCGCGGGCCGGGCACTGCCACACGCTCTACTACCATGCTATGCGCGAGGAAGTGTTTTACTTCGACTCGACCGGGCTGGGGCTGGGCATTATCCGCAACGACGGCTACGAAAAGCACATCAAAAACCAGTTCTACGACTACAGCCCCGGTGACGTGATGATTATCTACACCGACGGCATCGTAGAAGCCCGGGGAGAAGGCAACACCGAATACGGCGAAGCCCGGCTCAAGGCCCAGCTCGAAGCCAGCTACTACCTCGAAGCCGAGGAAATCAAGGAGCATATCCTGCGCGACCTCAACGACTTCACCCGGGGCTACCCCATCCACGACGACCAGACCCTGCTGGTCATTAAATTCAAAGCGGCTCAACCCGCACCATAAGCCCAACGTATCGGCCTCATTATGAAAGTAACTGCTCAACCCTCCGCCGATGTCCTCACCCTCCAGCTGGACGGTGAACTGGACGCCAGCTCCGCCATCCTGCTGGATACCGAACTGGCTAAACCCGACATTCTCAACTACCGCAAGGTGCTCGTCGACTGCGCCAAGCTAACGTATATCTCCTCGGCTGGCCTGGGTGTATTCATTTCCCACCTGCAGCGTTTTCAGGATGCCAACGTGAAGCTCGTTTTCTACAACATGCAGGAAAAGGTCTTCAACGTGTTTGAAATCCTGGGCCTCGATGCCCTGATGACCATCGTGCCCACCGAAGCCGAAGCCACAGCCGCCTGATTTAATTAACAGAAATGAAGTCCACCCTCCGCATTGCTTGTTCGCGCAGCAACCTGCAACAGGTTCGCGACTTCGTGCGGAATTATCTCACCCAACGCCAACTGGCCGATATCACTGTTAATCAGGTAGTACTGGCAGTGGATGAGGTAGTGGCCAACTTCATCATTCACGCCAATGAAGAAGATGAGCGTCAGTTCCTGGACCTAAAAATGAGTTTTAAAGGCCCGGAGCTGAACGTAGAAATTGCCGACCAGGGCGATACCATCTTTCTACCAACGGAGCACCAGGCCCCCGACCTGCGCGACTACATCCGGCAGGGCCGCAAAGGCGGCATGGGCATGACGCTGGTGAATCGTCTCATGGACCGCGTGGAGTTCTTCACCCGCGACAACCACACCGTTTGCCATCTGAGCAAGCGCCTGGCCTGAGATGATGCCCTCACCAACAAATGAACGCCCCGGCTGAACCTCTCGGCCGGGGCGTTCTGTTACTTTCGCGGCCCGCGCTTCCGGCTTGCTAAAATTCTCTGTTGCAGCTCGTGCGGCAGCAATTATTCCTCCGCATTTCAAGCGGCGGCGGCATGCAACCTTGTTCCTGCTATTTACTAGCAAAATTGCCTAATTTCGCATCGGTAATCTTACGCCCGCGCCGTTCCTGACGACCTATTCGGCGCAGCTGACTTCTTATTCCACTTATGCACAAACGCATTTTGTACGTCGGCGCGGCCGCCGCTACGCTACTTTCTGGCTGCTCAACGTCGAAGCCCGCCGCTAAGGCAGCCGCAGCCACTTCTACCGCTACTGGTCCCGTAATCGAAACCCTGGGCACCCACGCCGTGCCAGCCAGCGAGTTTGCTTACGTGTATCGTAAGAACAACAGCACGGCTCCGGAGTATGGCACCCGCCAGAGCGTAAACGAATACCTCGACCTCTATACCAACTTCCGCCTCAAAGTGCTGGAAGCCGAGCAGAAAGGTCTCGACACCACCCAGGCATTCAAGCGCGAGCTCGACGGCTACCGCCAGCAACTGGCCCAGCCCTACCTCACGGAGAAAAGCGTGACGGACCAGCTGGTGAAGGAGGCCTACGACCGCATGGGCCAGGAAATCAATGCCTCGCACATCCTGGTACGCATTGCACCGGACGCGGCTCCGCAGGACACCCTGGCTGCCTACCAGAAAATTGAGAAGTTCCGCCAGCAACTGGCCGGCGGCCAGGACTTTGCGGCCCTGGCCCGCGAGGTAAGCGAAGACCCTTCGGCCAAGGATAACGCCGGCAAGCTGGGCTACTTCACGGCTATGCAAATGGTGTATCCGTTTGAAACCATGGCCTATAAGACGCCCGTAGGCCAGGTTTCGCCCCCGGTGCGCACACGCTTTGGCTACCACCTCATCAAGGTGAACGACAAGCGCCCGGCACAAGGCGAAGTGAAGGTGGCCCACCTGATGGTGCGCGTGAACCGCAACGCCCCCACGGCCGACTCGCTGACGGCCAAAAAGAAAATTGACGAGCTCTACGCCCGCCTGAAGAAGGGCGAGAACTGGGACAAGCTGGTGGCTCAGTTCTCGGAAGATGCCGGCTCGGCCGCCAACGGCGGGGAGTTGCCGCCCTTCGGCACCGGCCGCATGATTCCCTCCTTCGAGGAGGCGGCTTTCAAGATGCAAAAGCCCGGCGACCTGGCCGGCCCGGTGCAAACGCCCTACGGCTGGCACGTTATCAAGCTGATTGAAAAGCAGCCCGTGCCTAAGTTCGTGGACATGGAGCCCACGCTGAAAAGCAAGGTGGCCAAAGACTCCCGCTCGGAGCTCAACCGCGCTGCTTTCCTCAAGCGCGTGCGCCAAGAAGACCAGTTCATGGAAATTCCGGCTGCGAAAACCTACGTGCTGGGCAAGGCTGATACGGCCTTGGTGAATGGCCGATTCAAGTACACGGCTCCTGCGGCAGCGGCCAAAGGCGGCAAAGGTCAGAACGACAACATGCCGCTGTTTACCATCAAGGGCAAGCCCTACGCCATCAAGGACTTCCTGACTTTTGCCCAGCAAAACCAGCGGGCCCGCGCCGGTGCCGACCCCAAGTTTGTGATGCAGCAGCTCTACGACCAGTACGTGGACCAGAGCCTCACCGAGTTTGAGAAAAATAGCCTCGACACCAAGTATGAGGACTACCGCATGCTGGTGAAGGAGTACCGCGACGGTATACTGCTGTTCCAGCTGATGGACGAGAAAGTATGGAGCAAGGCTATTGAAGACACCGTGGGCCTGAAGAAGTACTTCTCGGAAAACCAGTCCAAGTACCAGTGGGACCAGCGCGTACAGGGCACGCTCATCAGCGCTGCTACGCCAGCTTTGCTGACCCGCGCGCAGAAAGAGCTGCAGACTGGCCGCTATGCAGTTACCAAAAACTTGCCCAAAGCGGCAGCCTTCCGCCCCAACACCGCTGTACTTGCCAAAACCGGCTGGGTGAGCCTCGACGAAATAGCCCGCCTCATGATGGAGGACACCTTGAGCACTGTGACGCTGATTGGCCGCGTGAAAAAGGGCGAAAAAGCTTCCCTGGCTAAAGCGCGTGGCGACTCTGCCGTGAGCTACCTGCGCCGCAAGAGCGGCATTCCGGCCCGTCGCCTGAAGTCGGCTGTGGGCACGGGCACCGCCGCTGATGCCTCGGCTCAGATTGCGGTGGTGAGCAGCGCCCCTGCCGCCCTCGAAGCCATGCTCAACGAGCAGAACCCGCTGTCGGTACAGGTGACGCAGCGCATCTTTCAGAAAGGCGACAACAAAGTGGTGGACGAAATGCTGACCCGCCCGGCCGGCACCTACACCACCCAGAAAGACGGCCGCTACTACGCCGTCATCATCAACAAAGCCCTGCCGGCTGGTCCCAAAACCCTGGCCGAAGCCCGTGGCCAGGCCACCAGCGACTACCAGACCTATCTGGAAAAGCAGTGGATTGCTGAGCTGCGCCAGAAATACCCGGTGAAGGTGAACGACGCCGAGGTAAACAAGCTCGTGACGAAGTAAGGCTTGTTCAGAAAAGAGCGAATGGGTGAGTGACTCGGCCAAGCGGGTCATTCACCCATTCGCTCTTTTAGCGGCCTTACGTCGTGGAGCTGCAACCTTCCTAAAGGCTTGTTGCTCCTTGTTTTTGCCCGCCCACGGATTTATAGTGAAATTTACGGGCCGTTTCGGGTGTTATCGAACCCAGCGGCCGAGGCCGGACTACTGTCCGGCCGGCTCCAACCAGTGTTCTATGTTGTATAAAGTGAATCGTGCAGCCGCGCGCATGCTCCTGATGGTGCTGTTGCTGCTGGCTATTACTCCTAAAAGCCAGGCCCAGCTGGGCATCAGCCGCCCCAAGGGCCAGCAGCTGCTCGACGGCATTGTGGTGAAGGTGGACAACCAGATTGTGCTGCGCTCCGACGTGGAAAACATCTACGCCCAGGAAGTGGCCCGGTCCGAAGGCAAGCCGCTACCGCCCGACATCAAGTGCAAAATTTTGCAAAGCCTGGTACTGACCAAGCTGATGCTGGCCAAGGCCGAAACCGACTCGGTGACGGTGACGGACCAGCAGGTAAACAACGAGCTGGACCGCCGCATGGCCTACTTCGTGCAGCAGATTGGCTCGGAGAAGAAGCTGGAGGAGATGTACAACAAGCCCATCAAGGCTTTGAAAGACGACCTGCGCCCCCAGGTTCAGGACCAGCTGGTGCAGCAGAAAATGCAGGAAACCATCACCGGCAAGGTGTCGGTGACGCCCCGCGAGGTGAGTGCCTACTTCAACCGCGTGCCCAAGGACAGCCTGCCTTACTTCAGCACCGAAGTAGAAGTGGGGCAGATTGTAATTCCGGCCCAGGTGAACGAGCAAGCCAAGCAGGCCACCATTGCCAAGCTCAATGACATTCGGGCGCAGATTCTGGCCGGGGCCGACTTTGCCACCCTGGCCAAGAAGTATTCTGAAGACCCGGGCTCGGCGGCCGAAGGCGGCTACCTGGGCTTCTTCAAGCGGCGCGAGCTAGTGCCCGAGTACGAAGCCGCCGCCATGAAGCTGGAGCCGGGGCAGCTGTCGCCGGTGGTGCAGTCGCAGTTCGGCTTTCACCTGATTCAGTTTATTGAGCGCAAGGGCGACAGCTACTCCACGCGCCACATTCTGCTTAAGCCCAGCACCGGCAGCAACGACGCCAGCGAAGCCGGCAAGAAGCTGGCCCGCCTCCGCAAGCAGATTCTGGCCGACAGCATCAGCTTCGCCAAAGCGGCCAAGGACAACTCGGCTGATAAATCCAGCAGCGGCAACGGCGGCCTGCTGCAAAACCGCCAGGACGGCGGCTCCCGCCTGCCGCTCGACAAGCTTGACCCGGCCATCTTCTTCACCATCGACACCATGAAGGTGGGCCACATCACCCCGCCGCTGCCCTACCGCACCGACGACGGCAAGGACGCCATGCGCATCATCTGGCTGAAGTCGAACACCCCGCCACACCAGGCCAACCTGCAGGAAGACTACCAGAAAATTGCGGCTGCCGCTCTCACGGAAAAGAAAAACAAGGCCCTGGACGCCTGGTTTTTGAAAAACCGCGGCAGCGTATACCTGGAAGTTGCGCCGGAATACGCCCAGTGCAAAGTGCTCGAAATAGAAGATTAGGCTTTGGCTTATAGTTGTCAGTTGCTCGTTGTTCGTTGTTAGTTCGTTCTAACAGGACTGACGAAAGAACAATACTGACAACGGACAACTATCAACTGACAACTAGATAATGCAAAACGACAAAGAAGCCGCCGACGCACTGGCCGCATCCTTCCGCTCGCTGCGCCAGGAAATTGGCAAGGTCATCGTGGGGCAGGACGAAGTAGTGCGCCTAGTGCTGACGGCCGTGTTTTCGCAGGGCCACAGCCTGCTGGTGGGCGTGCCGGGCCTGGCCAAAACGCTGCTCATCCAAACCATCGCCGACTCGCTGGACTTGTCGTTCAACCGCATTCAGTTCACGCCCGACCTGATGCCGTCCGACATCGTGGGCTCGGAAACGATGAACCAGCAGCGCGACTTTCAATTTGTGAAGGGCCCCGTGTTTGCCAACATCATCCTGGCCGACGAAATCAACCGCACGCCGCCCAAGACCCAGGCCGCGCTGCTGGAGTCGATGCAGGAATACGCCGTGACCGTGGCTGGTAAGCGCTACCCCCTGAGCAGACCTTTCTTCGTGCTGGCCACCCAAAACCCCATCGAGCAGGAAGGCACCTACCCCCTACCCGAAGCGCAGCTCGACCGGTTCATGTTCAATATCGAGCTGGGCTACCCCAGCTACGCGGAGGAACTCAACATCGTCAAGAACACCACTTCCAACGTGAAGCACACGGTGAACAAAGTGCTGCACGCTGCCGAGATACAAGCTTACCAGGAGCTGGTGCGCCGCGTGCCGGTGGCCGACAACGTGGTGGAGTACGCCGTGGGCCTGGTGCAGAAAACCCGCCCCAACACCGAGCGCGCCGCCCCCCGCACCAACCAACTGCTGGAGTGGGGTGCCGGCCCCCGCGCCTCACAGCACCTCATTGTAGGGGCTAAGTGCAACGCCCTGCTCAACGGCAAGTACTCGCCCGACATCGAGGACGTGCGGGCCGTGGCTGTACCTATTCTGCGCCACCGCCTCGTGCGCAACTTCAAAGCCGAAGCCGAAGGCGTAAGCGTGGAGCAGATTGTGAAAGAACTTTTATAAGGAACTTGGGGACTTAGGGTCTTAGGAACTTGGTTTTTTGTACTAAAGTCCGCTTAAAGAATCTAAGTCCCTAAGGCCCCAAGACCCTAAGTCCCCAACATGGAAGCCCAATCTTACTACGAGCAGTTTGAGCGCAACGTGCGCATCATCCTCGACGCGCTGGCCGCTGGCCTCGACCTGCGCACCACCAGCCTCGAAACCAGCCTGCCGCTGGAAGTGTACGTGCTGTGCGAAGTGCTGAACCAGGGTGCTGGCGAGCAATTCCAACTCACGGCAACCGGGGTGGCCCGGCTGGCGGAATTTCAGCAGCAGTTTATGCGCCACGAAAGCCAGACCCTGGCCGCCATGGAGCGCATCTTGGCCGACAAGCGCGGCACCATGCGCACCCCCGAGGGCCGCGTTCTGACCAAGGAAATGCTCATCCGCCGCCTGGAGTTTTTCAACGAAGCCGCCCGCCAGGTGAACGTGATGCGCACCCAGCAAGCCCTGGGCAGCCCCAAACAGCACCTTGTCTGAACCATGGATGGTAAAGATTTTAAGATTTACTAAGATTGAAAAAGCCCTGCCATAAGGCAGGGCTTTTTGCTGGTCGTGCTCTGCGCAGAACACTAAAGGCTAAAGCATCTTGCTCAATCCTAAAATCTTTACCATCTGCGGTTCAGACCATCTTCCCCGCGTCCTGCTCCCGGATTTTGGAGTGGCCGTCCTTGCTGTGCTCCAGCACCAGCTGGCCTTCGGGCTCCTTTTTCAGCTCGCTGGGCACTTCGTCGCCGTGCGGGCCTTTGGAGTTGGTGACGCCGCCATCTACGAAGTAGAGGGCGCCGGTGACGTAGCTCGCTTCATCGGAAGCTAAGAAGAGGTACACGTTGGCTACTTCCTCGGGTGTGCCGCGGCGCCCCATAGGCGGGCCGGCTACCACGCCTTTCTCCATCTTGGCGCTCATGGGGCCGGTTTCCTTGTGTGTCCAGGCCGTGTCGATGGGGCCGGGGCATACGCAGTTGGCGCGCACGCCTTCCTTGGCCTGCTCGGTCGAGACACCCTTCATGAAAGCGTGGATGAAGGCCTTGGTGCCGCCGTAAGGCGTGTTTTCAGCAATGCCCATCCAGCCCGCTTCGGAGCCGGCTGATACGATATTGCCGTGCGTCTTCTGCAGGTAGGGTAGCGCGGCCCGCGTCATGTGGAAGACGGAGTAGATGTTGTTTTTCACCATGTACTCGAAGGCCTCCACCGGGTACTTGTCGAGGGTGGCCGTGGCCGGAAACACGCCCGCGTTGTTGATGAGGATATCGAGCTTGCCGAACTGCTCCACGGCCAGCTGCACGCAGGCTTCGGCCGTAGGCTGCAGGGAAATGTCGCCGGTGAAGGCCACGGCCTGCCCGCCCGCGCCGACAATTTCTTCCACTACCTCGCGCACGGGGTCTTCAGCGAACCCCGCCACAACTATGGCGGCGCCTTCTTTGGCGAAGCGTTTGGCCACGGCCTCGCCGATACCCGAACCACCACCCGTCACGATGGCTACTTTTCCTGTGAGTCTGCCTTGCATAGCTTAAAAGGGGTTATGCCAGCCCGAAGCTGGCTGAGTGAGTGAAAGAAAATGTCGGCGACAGCGCCACGCAGCGGCATTCCGTACAACCGGCTTCCTTGCTTACTTTTCTCCGCGCTTCGTGGTTACAGCCGCGCCTTTACTTCGTAGATACTCGCATGGCTACGCTTCCGCGCACTCCCCTCCTCACCGCCCGCCTGCAGCTGCGGCCCTACGAGTCCACTGACGCCAGTGAGTTCTTTGCTCTGCTGGCTACCGAAGCTCCCCGCCTGCAAACGTCCTTTCCCGACCGGCTGCGCACCATTACCACACTGGCGGGGGCTCTGCAGGCCATCAATGGCTTCCGCCAGGACTGGGACACGGGGCGCTTCTACGTGTTTGGCATCTGGCACCGCGAAAGCCAGGACTACCTTGGCGACATTTGCCTCATGCCCCACCCGCCCTACAGCGGCGAAATTGGCTACTACCTGGCTACCTCGGCCGAAGGCCATGGTTACGCCCGCGAAGCCCTGGAGGCCGTCACTGCGTTTGGTTTTGGCCCCGTAGGCGCCCACAAGCTGCTCATCCGCTGTTTTGTCGACAACGAGAAAGGGCAGGCCGTAGCCCGGGCCATTGGGTTTCAGGAAGAGCCTCGCCCCTTAGTGCCTTCCTGGCTGCGTGCCCTTGACTTGGCTCCCGACGACAACATCCGCCGTTTCATACTCAGCCGCTAAGCAGCCGGCGGCTACTGCCCCGCCCGTACCCGTCGGCCCACATTGCCCAGCAGCCATTCCTGCCGAAAATTCAAGTACACGCCAAACGAAAAGTCCAGCAGTTGGGCATTCAGGTCATACACCGGCTCTATGCGCAGCGTGAGCGCCGCCGAGTCATCGATGCGGAAGTCACGCATGAGACGTACAAGCAGCAAGCGGCGGTTGGCCTCCACATAGCCGGGGTCCGTGACGGAGCGCGACAGGCCCTGGTACAAGTCACCCCCCAGCGGGCTAATAAACTTGTTGCCCTCAAAATAGCTCAGCATGAGGTCTACATAACGGGTTTCCAGCGTTCCGTTGAGATAATAGCCTGTGCCGGACTTGAAAGGCAGTAGTGGCGTTGGGGAATGGTCTTGGAAGCCGAGGGCGTAGAGGTTGAGGCGCAGGGCCTGAAGCTTCCCGTCTAAGCGGCACCTCCCGGCCAAGCCAACAGCCTCATTAAATAATGTTTGCAGCGGCTTGTCCAGCGTATCAATCTGCCCACCGTTGTGCGTAGCCGTAAACTGCAGAGGCACCCACAGCTGCAACTGGCTTTCATCTTTGGTAAGCCGGATAGTACTGCTAAGACCACCAGCTATTTCCTCCTGATAGTTGCTGTAGCGGTACTGCTGACGCAGCCAGTCGACCCATATGTCGAGAAAAGCTCGCTTGGAATTAAGGTGGTACTGCAAGCCTTCCTCCAGCGGCTTCAGCATTACGCGTTCGAAATTGAATAGCGGCTCTGCGTAGTTATGATTTAAATGCGGTCGGATGTTTCCTAGAATAAACTGGTGCGGCCCCTGGGTCCAGGTCGCACGGTAGGTCGGCCTCACCTGCTGTAGTTGAGGATTGCCGAAGTCTTTCCACAAAAACACACCAGCTTCCAGACGCAGTTCTTTCGTAGGATAATAAACTAGCTGCGGATTCAGCTGTGTGCCAAACAAGGTATAACCCTCGATTATCTTATTGAAGTATTCGTTATCCTTGAAAAAAGTGAGCGTATTAAGCGCAAGGCATAAGTCACCAGTTTGTGGCGCTACCGAGCTTTCGGCTACTGCTTGGTACCATTTGTTATTGAAACATTCTGGCGAACTGCATTTTTCTTCTCCTGGTTTCGCTGAAATAAACGCCCGATTATCCAGCTGCGCCCGCGCCGTTTCTACTCTAATTAGCACAAGCACAAGGCCAACTAAAATTTTTAGAAAATTCCTCATATATTTCCGCTTCCAATGGCACGAAACGCGGGGTCGTTGTGTTAGAAAAAGCCAAGCAAAACAGCGCCAGCGCGGATTTTTCCGTAGCATTGGCAGTTGGCTGAATTTCGATTATCTTTATCAAACCTAATTCCTTTTTTCCCAACCTACACCAATGGCAGTAGCTACCGACAAAGCTTCTAAAGCGGACAAAGGCGAGACCAACGTCGCCGCCGAAAAACTGAAAGCCCTTCAGCTCACGCTGGACAAGCTCGACAAAGCCTACGGCAAAGGCACCGTGATGAAGCTTTCCGACCAGAAAGTCGGCGACATCCCGGCCATCAGCACCGGCTCCCTTTCGCTCGACATCGCGCTGGGTATTGGCGGCCTGCCCAAGGGCCGCATCATTGAGATTTACGGCCCGGAATCGTCGGGTAAAACCACGCTGACCATGCACGCCATCGCCGAAGCCCAGAAAGCGGGCGGCATGGCCGCTTTCATCGACGCCGAGCACGCCTTCGACCCGCAGTATGCCCAGAAGCTGGGCATCGACACCGCCAATCTGCTCATCGCCCAGCCCGACAACGGCGAGCAGGCCCTCGAAATCGCCGACCAGCTGATTTCGTCGGGTGCCGTCGATATCTGCGTGATTGACTCTGTTGCCGCTCTCGTTCCCAAGGGCGAGCTCGAAGGCGACATGGGCGACTCAAAAGTGGGCCTGCACGCCCGCCTCATGAGCCAGGCGCTGCGCAAGCTCACCGGTACCATTAACAAGACCGGCTGCTGCTGCATCTTCATCAACCAGCTGCGCGAGAAAATTGGCGTGATGTTCGGCTCGCCCGAAACCACGACCGGTGGTAACGCCCTGAAGTTCTACGCTTCGGTTCGCCTCGACATCCGTCGTATCGGCCAAATCAAGGAAGACAAGGACAACGTGACCGGCAACCGCACCAAGGTGAAGGTGGTGAAGAACAAAGTGGCGCCGCCCTTCAAGGTGGTGGAGTTCGACATCATCTATGGCCAGGGCATCAGCAAGGTCGGTGAAATTGTAGACCTGGGGGTCGACATGGGCATCATCGCCAAGTCGGGCTCCTGGTTCAGCTACGGCGACCAGAAAATCGGCCAGGGCCGCGAAGCCGTGAAAACCCTGCTGCTCGACAACCCTGAGCTGGCCGAGGAGATTGAAGCCAAAATCCGCCAGATGGCCAAAGGCGACGAGGACGTTATTCCCGTAGACATGGCTGGCCCTGAGGACGGCGAGGACACCCTCTAAGCCGGCGCCCTATATTTCTTGAACCTAATACCTCAAAAGCCCGTTGCACCCCGCAACGGGCTTTTTTTGCGCGGCAATGGGTCGGCCAGTGGCCTCGTCGCCGGCGGGCGTGCATACCTGCGAGCGGGACGTGCGTAATATTGGCTTGGCCTTAATTGCTGGCACCCTGTTTGTCTTAGCCGGTTTCGACACCTGATTTTTGCCTTACCTATGAACTGCCGCTGGCTTTTACTTACTCCACTGGTTCTGCTATTGACCGCCGCCGCGCTGCCGCCGCTGGGCCCCGGCGATGCTGTGCGCAGCATTCCCCAAAACAGCTTTGGGCGCGGCGAAGTCATCAAGTATGTGGTGCACTACGGGCTGATAAACGGCGGGGTGGCTACGGTTGAAACGGCCAATGGACTGGAGCGCGTCAATGACCGGCCTTGTTACAAGGCCACCGTGAGCGGCCGCACCACCGGCTCGCTCGACTTTTTCCTGCGCATCCGCGACCAGTGGCGTTCCTACATCGACACTACCAGTATCCTGCCGCTGCGTTCGCAGCGCGACATCGCCGAGAACAAGTACCGCAAAAAGGAAACTGTCAACTTCGACCACATCAACGACATGGTCGAGATACAGGACCACGACAAGGACGACCCTAAGCGTACGACGATGAAAATTGCCAACAACTCGCTGGACATGGTGAGCGGCTTCTACTACCTGCGCACGCTCAACTTCGACCGCATGCGGCCCGGTGAAGTCATCAAGGTGCCGGGCTTTCTTGACGGCGAGAACTTTATTCTCGATGTAACTTACAAGGGCCGCGAAACGGTGGAAACCAAGGCCGGCACCTTCCGCACGCATAAGCTGGTGCCCAAAATGCCCAACAACAAGCTGTTCCGGGGCGAAAATGCTATTGCGGTTTATTTTTCTGACGACCGGAATAAAATTCCCGTGCTGTTTGTAGCCGAGATGTTCGTGGGCTCGGTGAAGGTGGACATGGAGAAATACCAAGGATTGAAGCACCGCCTCAACATGGTGAACTAGGCCCGTGGCCGTCACATAAACGTAACACGCTCAAGCCCGCGGCTGGCGGTACTTTTGTGCTGCGAAGTATTGCACCACCTAAGCCCCTACTGCCGTGGCCACTCCCAAATCAGCCGTTTACAAAATCCTTGTGGTCGATGACGACCCGGACATCGTCGAGTTGCTGGAGTTCAACCTGAAAAAGGAAGGCTACCTGACGGCCTCCGCTTCCGATGGGCGCAAAGCGCTGGAGGTAGCCGCCGAGTTTAACCCCGACATCATCCTGCTCGATGTGATGATGCCCCAGCTCGACGGCATCGCCACCTGCCGCCTGCTGCGGGAGCAGCCCAAGTTCAAGGATACCTACATCCTGTTCCTGACGGCCCGCGCCGAGGAGTTTTCGGAAGTGGCCGCCTTCGAGGCCGGCGCCGACGATTTCATTGCCAAGCCCATCAAGCCGCGGGCCCTGCTGGGCCGCCTAGCTGCCGTGAAGCGCCGCGACCAGGACCCTCACGCCACCATCGACGCCATCGACATCAACGGCCTGCGCATCGACCGCACCGGCTTTGCCGTGTACCAGGACGGACGCAAAATCACGCTGCCAAAAAAGGAGTTTGAGCTGCTGGCTTTCCTGGCCGCCACGCCCCACAAGGTATTCAACCGCGAAGAGCTGCTGCAGAACATCTGGGGCAACGATGTATTCGTGCTGGCCCGCACCGTGGACGTGCACGTGCGCAAGGTGCGCGAAAAAGTAGGCGAGCACCACATCCAGACTATCAAGGGCGTGGGCTATAAGTTCAACGCCGACTAAGCCTCAAAACGCAACAAGGCCGCCACTCCTGCGAGTGGCGGCCTTGTTGTTTAGGCCTTTCGGCTTTGGCTTAGAAAGCAAAGCCCAGGTTCAGGCCGGGCAGTACGCTCGTGCCCGAGAAGTAGCTCAGGCCGGAGTAGTCAACGTTGGAGTTGTTGTCTTTCGATTTGGGCGAACCGGCGTTGTATCCCAAACGCAGGAAGGGCTCCATCGAGAAGTGCCCACCGAAAATCCACTGATAGCCAACGTTTACACCGCCACCGAAGGTAGTGAGGGTAGACTCGTCGTTGGTGGTGGTGTAAACGGTACCGTTGTAGTACGAGTAGGGAGTGGTGATTTTGTAGTTCTGGAAACGCAGGAACGGCCCCACGAAAAGGCCCTGCATCGACTCACCGGTAACATAGAAGCGGAATTCGGGCGTGATGCCGAAGCCAGTGAATTTGCCATCTTCGTCCTTGCCGTAGCTAGCGTAGAAAGCGCCGACCTGGAAAGAAGACTTGTCGCTCAGCTTGTGCTCGAAAGAAGCATTGCCGATGCCGAACAGCAAGCTGGTAGCATTGAGTTTGATGGCATTGCTTTGTGCATTAGCAGCCGTAGCACCGCAGGCAAGAATACCCAGCGTAAATAGTACTTTTTTCATTTACAGAAATGTGTGAAAAATTGATTTTGTGGCAAAGCTAACTGACAGACCGCAACCTTTACCTGCCCCTAAGTTATTATTTAACAAAAAGATTTGTGTCGCTCACCCGCATTAGCACTACCTCACTATTTAATATTAACTTACAATTAAAACATCAGTTTATTGATGCAGTTAACTTCCCGAACCATTGCTATTCTGATTGCTCTGCTAGTAGCAGGTGTGCTCACCACCTTCGCGTATGTGGCGCATTCACTGCCCTTGCAGCAAGCTTTTTTGGCAGCTGGCGTCACGTTGGCGGCTTGCTTCCTGCTGGTTTACCTGTCGTTTGAAGCACTGATTTTCCGGGAAATCAACGGCATCTATGCCGGGCTGGAGCACATCAAGCGCAAAGAATTCAAGAAGCTGAGCAACAAGTTTCTATTCCGCCCGGAGCCCATCAAGCGGGTGCGCGACGAGATTCTGCAGATGGCTGAGCGGCGGCAGCAGGAGCTGGATGAGCTGGTGCGCCTGCAGGCTTTGCGGCGCGAGTTTCTGGCCGATGTATCGCACGAGCTGAAGACGCCGCTTTTTGCCGCACAAGGCTTTGTGCACACCGTGCTCGACGACGAGGACGACGAAATAGACCTGGCTACCCGGCGCAAGTTTCTAAGTAAAGCCGCCGCCAGCCTCGACGCGCTCGATGCGCTGGTGCAGGACCTGGTGACCATTGCCCAGCTCGAAAAAGGTGTGGTGCGGATGCGCCGGCAGCGCTTCGACATCGTGGCCCTGGTGCGCGAGATATTTGAGCTGCTGGAGCAGCAGGCCGCCCGCCGGGGCACGACCCTGGCCATGTTTCCGCCCACCCTACCCTCCGCAGGACTGATGGTGGTGGCCGACCGCAACCGCATCCGCCAGGTACTGGTGAACCTGATTGACAACGCCATCAAGTACGGCCGGGAGCAGGGCCGGGTAGTGGTATCGTTGGTAGAAAGCAGCCGCGGGGTGCGCATTGCCGTGCGCGACGATGGAGCCGGCATTGCCCCCGAGCACCAAAGCCGCATTTTCGAGCGGTTTTACCGCATCGACAAAAGCCGCTCCCGCGACTCGGGCGGCTCGGGGCTGGGCCTGGCCATCAGCAAGCACATTGTGGAGGCGCACAAATCCAGCATTCGGGTGAAAAGCACCCTAGGCGAAGGCACCACGCTGGAATTTAAGCTGAGCAAGCCGAAGAATCGGGACTTAGGGACTTAGGGTCTTGGGGTCTTGGGGTCTTGGGGTCTTGGGGACTTGGGGTCTTGGGGTCTTGGGGTCTTGGGGTCTTGGGGTCTTGGGGTCTTGGGTTCTTGGGGTCTTGTGGTCTTGGGTTCAAGTGGTCTAGTG
>Ga0164304_10000023_pt1 | contig 54003 bp, 45 predicted proteins | sample Whisoiple_217_MG_FD_110216 | JGI IMG/M metagenome (GOLD analysis project Ga0164304, IMG submission 110216) | Soil microbial communities amended with pyrogenic organic matter from upstate New York, USA - Whitman soil sample_217_MG | ecosystem: Environmental > Terrestrial > Soil > Agricultural...
CATCGTGGTGGACTTGGCCAACAACCGGCTGCTGGTGGCCGACACGCGCACGAGCACGGCGGCCGCGCCCACGAACACGAAAATCGTGGCCGTGAGCCTGGCCCCCGGCAACGCCGTGACCACTTTCCTCACCCCCGGCCTCATCGCCGGCAATAACACCAACCTGAATAGCATCGGCATGGCCGAGGTCGACCAGCCCACTGTGACTACGGCCGCTCCGGCCAGCATCGGCATCACGCAGTCGACGCTGGGCGGCAACGTAACCGCCGACGGCGGCGCTACCGTGACGGAGCGGGGCGTGGTGTACAGCTCGTCGAACATGAACCCCACCACGGCCAATACCAAGGTGACTATCGGCAGCGGTACCGGCTCCTTTAGCCAGGTGGTGACGGGCCTGACGGCAAATACCACCTACTACGTGCGGGCTTACGCCATCAACAGTGCCGGTACGGCTTATGGTACGGTGCAAACCTTTACCACGGCGGCCAACCTCGCGGCGAGCATCACTGCTCAAACCAACGTGCTTTGCAACGGTGGGGCAAACGGGTCGGCGACGGTGACGGCGACGGGAGGCACCACCCCGTACCAGTACAGCTGGAGCCCGAGCGGCGGCACCGGAGCAACTGCCAGTGGCCTGACGGCCGGCAACTACACGGTGACCGTTACCGACAACAACGGGGTAACGGCTACGGCTACGGCTAACATCATGCAGCCATCGGCCGTGACTACCACGGGTTCGCAATCCAACGTGACCACCACGGGGGGCAACAACGGCTCGGCTACGGTGAATGCCAGCGGCGGCACGGGCGGCTACACCTACAGCTGGGTGCGTAACTCGCCCTCGCCAGGCTCGCTGGGCCAGACCGGAGCCACCGCAACAGGGCTGATTGCCGGCTCTTATACGGTGACTGTGCGCGATGCCAACAATTGCCCCTCTACGCGCAACTACACCATCACGGAACCCGCCACGGCGGCGCCGGTGATGGTGACGCCGCCTAACGGCAGCATCACCAACAATAACTTCCCTCCCTTCAGCGGTACGGCGCCGGCGGGCAGCACGATATCGGTAATAGTGGACGGCACTGCGCTGGGTAGTGCAACAACCGATGCATCGGGCAACTGGGTTGTTACCCTGGTGACGCCCTTGGCCGACGGCCCTCATACGGTGGCGGCTACGGCCACCATTGCGGGCAACACCAGCTCGCTCAGCAATACCAATACTTTCACGATAGATACCACGCCGCCGGCCGCCCCGGTCGCTTCGTCGCCGGCAAACGGCAGCACTACCAGCGACAACACGCCCTCAACCAGCGGTACGGCCACGCCGGGCACCACCATCACGGTGCTGGTGGATGGCTCGGTAGTCGGTACCACTACGGCCAATGCCAGCGGCAACTGGACCTACACGCTGACTACTCCGCTTGCTGATGGCACGCACACGGTAGCGGCCCGGGCCACGGACTCGGCGGGCAACACCAGCCCCAACGGCAACACCAACACGTTCATTGTGGACACCACCCCACCAGCCGCGCCGGTGGTGGTGACGCCGGCCAATGGCAGTACTACGAGCGACAACACGCCTACCTACAGCGGCACGGCCGAGCCGGGTACGACGGTATCAGTGGTAGTGGATGGCCTGGCCTCGGGCACCACCACGACGAACGCCAGCGGCAACTGGTCGTTTACGCCCTCGGTACCCAAGCCTGACGGCTCCCACGCGGTGAACGCGCTGGCCACGGATGGGGCCGGCAATACCAGCCCCCTCAGCAACACCAATACCTTCACCATCGACACCACGCCGCCGCCGGCGCCGGTGGTGGTAACGCCGGCCAACGGCAGCCAGACCAACGACAACACGCCTACCTATTCTGGTACGGCCGAGTCGGGCACGACGGTAACCGTGATTGTGGACGGCACGCCCGTGGCCACGACGACGGCCGATGCCAGCGGCAACTGGAGCTTCACGCCCTCGACTGGCCTGGCCAATGGCTCGCACACGGTGAAAGCCCGGGCCGCGGACGCGGCTGGCAACACCAGCGTGGACAGCAACACCAACACCTTCACGGTGGATACGACGGCGCCGACGGTGGTGATTACCAGCTCGGCGGGCGCCAGCGGGAGCACGACCAGCACTTCGCCCATTCCATTTACGGTGACGTTCTCGGAAAGCGTGACGGGCTTTATGGCCGGCAACATGACGGTGGGTAACGGAACCATCGGCAGCTTTAGCGGCTCGGGCGCGACGTATACGTTTAGCATCACGCCGACGGCGAGCGGGCCGGTGACGGTGAACGTGCCCGCCAATGTGGCCACCGACGCCGCCGGCAACGGCAACACGGCGGCGGCCACGCCGTTCATCATTACCTACGCCGCGCCGGCCACGGCATCGGACTGGACGGGCAGCGTGAGCACCGACTGGTACACGGCCGGCAACTGGACCAACGGGGTGCCCACCTCGTCGCTTGATGCTAACATCCTGGCCGGCGCGCCGCGCTACCCGGTGATTGCGGCGGGCACGGCGACGGTAGCCGACTTCACCCTGGGCGTAGGCGCTACGCTGACGATGAACGGCGGCACGCTGGACGTGAAAGGCAGCTTTGTGAACAACGGCACCCTGGCTGCTCCCGGTGGCACGGTGGCCCTGACCAGCGCCAGCGGCCAGACCGTGGGCGGCAGCAGCCTGACCCGCTTCTGGAACCTGCGCGTGAACTCGGGCGGGGCGACGCTCAGCAGCCCGGCCAGCGTGCAGCGCCTGCTGACGCTGAACGGCAACCTGAACACCGGCGGTCAGACGTTTACCCTGGAATCGACGCCGACCCTGCAGGCCATGGTGTTCAACAATGGCGGCGTGGTGAACGGCACTACTACGGTGCAGCGCGCCATCGACCCGACCCTGAACTCCGGGGTGGGCTACCACCACTACAGCTCGCCGGTGGTGAGCACCACAGTGGCCGACCTAGCTACGGCCGGCTTTACGCCGGTGGTGAACCCGGCGTACAACACCTCGGCCACGCCGGCCAACGTGGTGCCTTTCCCGAAGGTGTTCGGCTACGATGAGAGCCGGCTGACCTCGACGACCAACAACCTGGATACCTTCTCCAAGGGCTGGTTCTCGCCGGCGGCTACCTCGGACGTACTGGTGCAGGGCCGCGGCTACACCGTCAACATCGGCGCCAGCCAGATGGTGGACTTCGTGGGTGACCTGTTCACGGGCAACCTCTCGCGCAACCTGACGCGTAGCAGCGCCGGCACCGACGGCGGCTGGCAGCTGATGGGCAACCCCTACGCTTCGCCGCTGGACTGGAGCCTGGTGGCCCCGGCTGACCGCAACAACCTCGACGCCAGCATGTACGTGTACCAGAGCACCAGCCAGTACGGCGGGCAGTACCGTGCGTACGTGAACGGCATCGGCGGCAACCCGCTGATTCCGGTGGCCGGCGGCTTCTGGGTGCGGGTGAGCTCGGGGCAGACGGCGGGCAACCTGACCTTCCGCTCGACGCAGCGCACGACAGCTTACACCAACGTGAGCCTGCAGCGCAACGCGGCCGACACCCGGCCGCTGGTGCAGCTGGCCCTGCAGGGGGCCGGCGGACTGAACGATGCCGCCTACGTGTACTTTGAGCAGGGCGCCACGGCCGGCGTAGACGCGGGCTATGACGCCGTGAAGCTGCCCAACACCACGGGCCTGAACCTGGCCGCGCTGGCCGGCAGCGATGAGCTGGCCATCAACGGCCTGCCGCTGCTGGGTGCCAGCCAGCTGACGGTGCCCCTGGCCGTGCAGGTGCCCGCTCCGGGTACCTACACCCTGCAGGCGGCCCAGCTGTTGAACCTGGGCGGTGCACAGGCCTACCTGCGCGACCGGCAGACCGGCACGCTGGTGGACCTACAGGCTCAGCCGAGCTACTCGTTCCGCCTGAGTGCGGCCAACGCGGGTGCCCGCTTCGAGCTGGTGCTGACGCCCCAGCGGGTGCTGGGCACGATGGCCGCCAGCCTGAGCGCCCAGGTGGCCGTGTACCCGAACCCGGCCTCCAAGTCGGTGTTCGTGGAGCTGCCGGCCGAGCTGGGCCGCGCGGCCGTGACAGCCGAGCTGGTGGACGGCCTGGGCCGGACGGTACGCACGCAGGTGCTGCCCGCCGCCGGTGCCACGGCCCACCGCCTCGCGCTCGATGGCCTAGCCACGGGTGTGTACTCGTTGCGCATTGCTACGCCGCAGGGTGTGGTGGTGAAGAAGCTGGTGGTGGAATAAGCTGCCTGAAGGCATAAAAAAGCCCCGGTTGCATTAGCAGCCGGGGCTTTTTTATGCCTTTACTTTTAGCCAGCTTTTTTCTCCAGCAGCTGCAGCAGCTCGTCGGCAGCCTTTTCGATGCTGTGGTAGCCTTGCTGGGCGGCGCGCTCCTTGGCGGCGATGAGGCCGTCGCGGTGCACGGTTTTGAAGTCGCCGTAGGGGAACTTGTAGCGGCCTTTGCTGTCTTCGCCGTGGCTTTTATCGAGGCCCAGGTGCCAGCTGGCGTATTCTGCCATCTCGTGCTTTTGGAGGAAGGCGTTTTCCTGACCACTATCGGGGTTGTGCTGGCCCCAGTGGCCCTGGTCATTTTTGATTTTGCCGGCCTTGATAAGGTCCTTGGCGAAGTCGACGGCGGCGGTGTTGAGGGTGATGCTCATGGTGGGAAGGAGGAAAGGTGGTACGTCAGGAAGTACGGTAGTTTTAGTTGTCAGTTGTTGGTTGTCAGTTGTCAGGTTGTTCTAACGAAGCTCACTCCAGAACACTGACAACTGACAACGAACAACTCTTAATACCTCATTCCTCGCCGCATTCGCACAGCACCTCGCGCTTGGGAGTTGAAAGGCGGTAGTTGGGCAGCGACACTTCCTTCATATAGACCACGGCGAGGTGGCGCAGCCGATGGTGGCGCGGGTTGTTGTGCCAGATGCGCAGGCGGTAGTTGCAGAAGTAGCCGCGCATCCAGGCGTTGTCGACGAAGAGGTAATTTTCGGAGTACTTGCGCCAGCGGTCATTTTTGAACAGGGCCATTATGGAGGACGGCTTGGCGTAGCGCACGGGGCGGCCGCCGCGGTTGAGGTCGAGCAGGCGACCGTCGGCGGTGCGGCCTTCGAGGATGTACCAGCCATCGTCTTTGAATACGGCGGGCGCAAACATGCCCCAGTGCTGGTCGACGCGGAAGAGGTAGCCAAACCAGCGGGCCTGCTCGTTCATGCTCCAGCGGCCGCCCAGGCAGTCGCTCAGGTTCCACCAGCCCACGTAAGCCAGCACCCCGATGACCAGTCCTTCGCGCACGCCCCGGAGCAGGCGCCGGCTGCCGGCCGAAAGTGGGGCTGCTTCGATGTGCAGCCGCCAGGGGCCGGGAGGAACAGAGGGCAGCCGGGGGCGCCAGCGTTGCAGCCGGGCCAGGGGCGGCCCAGCGGGGCGCGTCAGCCAGTCGAGCACCGGTGCGGGCAGTAGGCCCAGCACCGACACCATGTTGATAAGCCAGAACAGGCCCACAAACAAGGTGAGGCTGATGCCGAGGTGGAAGCCAAAAATCAACGCCACAAACAGCAGGCGCCACCAGCGCACGCCCACCGGAATGAAGAGTACAAAGGGCAGCAGCAGCTCCAGATACCAGGTGGCAAAGGTGAGGGCGCGCAGCAGGCCAGGGTAGGGGTAAAGCAGGCGCCCGCCGGGCAGCAGCACCTGGTCGAGGCTGAAAGCATAGTAGAGCGCGGTGCCGTCGTGCGTCCACTCGGCCCCGCTTTTTAGCAGGGCCGTGGCCCAGTAGAGCAGGGCAATTTGCACGACGTAGGCCACAGTGGCGGCGCTGCAGTAAGCCAAGCTTTCGGGTGGTGGCTGGCGGCAGGCATCGTAGGAATAAACCCGGCCCCAGGGCAGGAACAGGCCCCAGAACAGCAGCATGCGCAGCAGGTCGTCGCCGCCTTGGCTGATAAGGGGGTTGCGGTTGTGCAGCGACACCAGCAAAACCCAGCAGGCCAGCGTGGCCAGGCGGGTGCGGTAGCCCAGCAACAGGGCCAGCGCCGCGCCGGCCGCGACCAGAAACAGCAGGGCCTGCACCTGCCACAGGCCGCTGGCAGCGTGCAGGGAAAACTGGTAGGGCGTCCAGAGGTATTCGTGCAGGGCAGCCAGGGGCAGCACGCCCAGGTTGGCGTAGAAAGCCTCCAGGTCGGTGGCCCGAATGCCCAGGTCGACCAGGAGAATTGCGCCGACGCCAATGCGCAGCAGGGCCAGTGCGCGCAGGTCGAGGGTAAAGGGCCGGCGCAGCCAGGGAAGTAGAGCAGCAAGCATAGAAGGCAAAGGCCGGTACCAGGCCGGGTATTGCTCTACGCAAGCTGGGAGCGGAAGTAGCAGCCGCAACTGATTTCAGCAGGCTAGGCTAGCTGTTTCGTAGCGCGGACTTTTAGTCCACGAAGCACTGCTGGGGTGCTATGCGAGGTTGTAGAATTAGTGGTGCCACGGCTTGGAGCCGTGGCACCACGGGGACTACATAGTGTCTGTCTTCTTGCCGATTAAGTACTTCATTTGATTGAAGCTGAAGCCCAGGGCTACAACCAGACGGCCGGCGCTGAGGGGGTGGTCGGTGGCGGCGTTGTAGATGGGAAACTGCATGCTGGTATTCAGCGACACGTTTTTGTAGTAGAAGTCGAGGCCGGGGCCGAGCAAGGCGTTGTTCATGGCGTGGGCGCCGGTGAGCTGGCCTTCGAGCATCTCGCCGTCGGTTTTCTCCCAGAAGAACTGGGCCGAAGGGTATATCTGCCAGCTGTCGCCCAGGGGCAGGCGGTAGAAGAGGTTGGCGAAGGCGGCCGTGCCGGGTGCGATGCTGTTGCGGTAGGTGTTCTCGCTGCTGCGGCGGTAGCTGGCGTTCACGCTCAGGCCCAGGCTGCGGTAGCTGGCAATGTAGTTGGCGTACACGAAGCCGTCGGTGGTGCCGGTACCGGGCTGGTTGAGCAGGGCGTAGCGCAGGCCCTGGGCATTCTGGCGGCGGAAGTCGCCGGTGGGCAGCTTCACGCCGCCGCCCACGATGAGGCGGCTCTGCAGGCCGGCCGTCTCGATGTTGCGGATAAGGTGGTAGCCGGCAAACACGGTGATGTCGCCCAGGCCCGACACGTTGAGCTGATGCCCGTTAATCTGGGAGGTGTTCATCACGTAGGGCACAAAGGCGTTGAGTTCCAGGCGGCGGGCCAGGAAATACTTGCCGCGCAGCTCAGCCACCCGGAAGGCCTCAAAGTCGGTGGCATCGCCCTGGTGGCGGTGAGCGTAGCCTTCATCGGAGTTCAGGCTGGACGGCGCAAACACCCGGGCGCCGCTCGGAAAAAACTGCGGGCTTTGCCCCGCGGCCTGGTAGCCGTTGAACACCCGGTAGCGGTGCATGAGCGTGAAGCCGCTTTGGTTGTCGTAGGGCGTGATGCCCATGAAGCAGCCGCAGATGTCGCAGGCGCGGGCGGGCCAGCCCAGCAAAAGCAGGCCGGCCAGTAGTAGAATGTTTTTCATTCGAAGCGAGGGAAAGGGCATGCCGGAGCGGGCTGGCGGTGTGTGCCGGCCCGCTCCGTCGCTGTGTACGAAACCGCCGCTTAGTTGGCGTGGATGTGGTCGACGCGGAACATGGACGCCGTGCCCAAGGTTGCCGCCGAGCTGCTGCCGCTGTAGTTGCTGGCTATTTTCAGGGCGCCGGCGCCGGGCATGTGCACCCCGGACATAGTAGCAAAGCTCACGTTGTCGGCCGCCGTAGTGCCGTTGAAGAGCTTGAGCAGGTCCACCTTGAGGTGGATTTCGGGGGCGTGGTCAGGCCGCACCATCAGGGTGGTGCCGGCGGGCCAGGCCGGCGTCACGGTCCGCAGCGCGTTGTTGGGCGCCTGGAAGCCGCCGATGTGGTACTCCAGTACGGTGGAACTGCCGTCCGGCTTACGCCAGCTGCCTTCCATCTTCAGGAAGATGTAGCCTTGGTTCCAGCCCCAATACATGCCGTTGGTGCTGGCCAGGGCGCCGGTCTGAGCGCCGGCCATGTTGCGGGGCGCGTCGACACCCACCAGGAACGTCACTCCGGTGTAGTCGCCGGCCGGCACGTCGCGCAGGGTAAACTCCGTGCCGCTGGAAGCCGCGTTACCGGCCGGGTCTTCCGACACGAGGAAGTAGCTTTCGGGTACAGCGTACTCGCTGCCGTCGGCCTTCGTTAGCTTGAAGTTGGAGAGGATGTAGTTGAACTTCGACACCGTGAATTGCTCCCCGGCGGCGTTGGTGTAAGTGGCGGTGTTCAGGGCCAGGGCATCGGTGCCCACGCGGTTGTCGACGCCAAAGGTGACCGTGCCCACCTGCGGGGCCGGGGTATCGGGGTCGTCTTTGCAGCCCGTGAGCAGGGCAGTGGCAGTAAGAGCAAAGGCAATAGCGGAGTTGGTGATGAATTTCATCAGGAAAAGCTTTTCGGAACATAGGGGATGGCCTTTGGGCGCAGGCACGTAGCCTCCGCGCCTTTGGCGAAATGGCTACCCCAGGCGCGCGCCTGGGGAGCGTAACCGGCTATTAACCTTGAAAAGCGGGTGGGCGGAAGGTGCCGCGTAGCAGCGGCAGCGGCGGGGCCGGTACTGCCAGCCGGGCATATTGCCGGGTGTTGTGGTACCGGGCGGGCATGGCGGGTAGCTGCCAGCTGGGCGGCAGCACCACGTCCAGCTTCAGCTTAACGAGGCCGGCGCCGGGGGCTTTCTGCTCGTGCTGAGCGGCCTTGCGCAGCTTCTGAGCCAGGTAGCACTTGCCGTCGCAGTGCAGCTGCGGGCGGGCCTTGTTCACGCAGTACAGCGCCGTGATGCGGGCTTTGTTCAGGGCATAGTCCAGCACCAGCAGCTCCCGGCCAAAGGACTGGAGCAGCATCAGCAGGCACAGAAAATACGCCAGAAACTGTTTCAAAACGGGAGTACGCGGAAAAGCAGGCTACGCCAAAGGTACGCAGCTTTCCACTCGGAAGGGGCCGCGCACTGGTTGCCTGACCGCCTAAAGCCCCTCAAGGCTGCTGGCGTCCGGCAATTAATTTACATACGGCGCTTCGAGCTGCTGGCCCATGCTGCGCAGGGGCGTGGCCGTGAGGCGGCCAGTGAGGCGGGTGGTGAGGGCCGTGGCTTCGGGGGCGCTCAGCACTTCCAGCTCGCGCAGCCAGGCCACGCGTCGCAGCTGGGGCTCGATGATGCCGAGGGGGTTGACGCGGCCGTACTCGCGGCGCAGGTAGCCTTTGGTTCGTGTTTCGAGGGCCTGCACGAAGGCTGTGAGGGCCTGGCGCTCGTCGGGGCGGTCGGCCAGCACCACGTGCACGCGGCCGGTGTGCAGCACCAGCCGGCGCCACCAGTTGCGCCAGCCGTAGAACACCACGCCCAGCAAGCCAAGCCCGCAGCCGAAGGCCCACAGCCAGAACTCATTCGACAACGCTTCGCCCTGGCTGAGAAAGCGCGAGGCACTGCTGGCCGCCCAGAACAGCAGCAGCAACACCCCTGGCAGCTGGCGCTGGGGGTAGGAGCTGCGGCGCTCCACGCGGACGGGCAGCATCTCCTCGTAGGGCATTTCCAGCTCCAGGTTCAGCGCGCCCCGGCCGTCGGCCTGGCACACGTACAGGCCGTGCTCGCGCAGGGCCAGCCGGGTGGTACGGGTGAATTGCTGCTGTTGAAATTCCATGGGGCAGAAAAGGCAGGGGGCGCCAGCTGAATTAATGAAAAGGGCTGGGGGTGAAGCAAAGCACAAAAATAGCCACCATCACCCAGCCCAGCACCTGGCGGCCCCGGCTCAGGCGCCGCTCGTCGGGTGCGCCGGGGTGGTAAATGCCTGTAAGCCGCCCCAGTAGCAAGCCAAAAATCAGCCAGCCGGGGTTGCCTTCGATGCCGGGCATGGCCAGCGTCAGCGCCAGCTGGGCCGCCCAGATGCCGGCCCCCAGCAGCAGGGCCTGGCGGGGCCGGGGCACAGCCCGCCGCAGCACCGCCCACAGGTAAAGAGCGTAAAGCGGGGCGCCATACAGCCAGGTTTCCCAAGAGCCGTGCAGGGTGAGCAGGCCCAGGCCGGCGTAGAAGATGAAAGCCACGAACAGCAGGCCAGCCAGGCGGTTGAAGCGGCGCGCACCCAGCAGGCCGTACAGGATGTGGCCGCCGTCGAGCTGGCCCAGGGGCAGCAGGTTGAGGGCCGTGAAAAACAGAGACAACGCCCCGGCCATCAGCACGGGGTAGTGCATCAGCTCGGCCGGGTGGGGCAGCCGGGTTGGGTCGGCAAACGCGGTTTCGAGCAGGCGGTAGAGCAGAGGCTTGGCCAGCAGTAGGGTGTTTTGCAGCACCTCGGGCGGGTAGGCGTACTCGGCGTAGCGAGCGCCGTACCGGGCCAGCTCGGGGTGGAAATGAAAAGTGTAAGCCAGCGGCTCAGGCAAGTGGGTGAAGCCGTAAATCAGCAGAGGCACGGCCACCAGGAAGCCCGCCAGTGGACCCGCCAGGCCAATGTCAAAAAACTCGCGCCGCGAGAAAATCCGGTCGCGAATACGAATGATGGCCCCGAAGGTGCCCAGCCCCATCGGAAACGGGATGTAGTAAGGCAGGGAAGTCCGCACCCGGTTGCGGCGGGCCGTGAAGTAGTGCCCAAACTCGTGCACCGTCAGCACCCCCAAAAAGGGCAATGCAAACCACAGCCCGCGGCTCATCTCTTCCTGCAAAAGTGCCCCGCGGTGCTCCAGCACCTGCAGCGGAATAAAGCCCAGCCCGCCGCTGGTTAGCTGCACGCCGGCCAGGGTGGTCGTCACCAGCGTTATCAGAAATAGGCCGATGTGGACTACCGCCGTGCGGGCCGGCGAGGGCGGCCGCTCAAAGCGCCGAAACGCGGCCCGCGCTGCGGCCAGCCGGGCCATGGGCGAGGTGAAAGGGGTTAGGCGCGCCGGTTCGCCGGACTCATCCGGCAGCAAGGGGGGCGTATTCAGCGGGAAAGACACGGAGGGCTTCGGGCAGGGCGGTGGTAAGCGTAAGGGGCGGGGCCAGGTGGAGCACCCGCAGGCCCAGGCGGCGGGCGGTGGCCACGTGCTGGGGGCTGTCCTCAATGAACAACGTATCTGCGGCCTCCCAGTTCATTTCGCGCAGGGCGTGCGTGAAAATCTCCTCACCGGGCTTGCGCAGGCCCACCTCCTGGGAGTAGAACACGCGGTCGAGCACATCGGCAATACCGTTTTGGAAGCCGTATTGTTGGGCCAGGCGCTGATTTATTTCCCCGATGTGCAGCTGGTTGGTGTTGGACAGCAGGGCCGTTTGGTGGCCGCGCCGGCGCAGCTCGCCAATCAGGGCCAGGCGCTCGGCCGGCACGTCGAGCAGCATGGCGTGCCACGCGGCATCAAGCTGCTCGTCGCTGGCCTCCAGGTCGTAGCCCGCCCGCAGGCCGTCGCGGAACTGTGCCGGCGTAATCTGCCCGGTTTCAAGCTGGTCGAATAGCTCAGCTTGCTGGGCCTGGGTGAATTCGATGGAGCTGCCCGCGCGGCTCAGCTGCCGCATGGCTGCCAGAGTGCGGTCGTAGTCGATGTTGATGATGACGCCGCCAAAGTCGAAAAGCAGGTGGGGAAGCATGTAGGGGGTGGCTAGTTTCTGGTTTCCAGTTGCTGGTCTTTTCTCCAGTCGACAACCAGAAACAAGTAAGCAGTAACTAGAAACTTTCTGACGAAGGTCGTACTTTTGCAGGGTCGGAGGGCCAGACCGTGGCATTGGTTTAGAGGTGAAAGATTAAACGCCTCCGGCAACGGGCCTATAGCTCAATCGGTTAGAGCAGCTGACTCATAATCAGCAGGTCCTTGGTTCGATTCCAAGTGGGCCCACGAAAAAGCCTCTCACAGCAGTGTGAGGGGCTTTTTTGTGCAGATTGCCAGCAGGTGATAGCCTGGCCTATCCCTGAAAGCGAGTGGGAGCACCTGCACAACACCATCCGCGTGGTCGACTACGACGACACGGTGACGGGCATGCAGTTTGTAAACAAGCTGCTGACAGTTAGCATATGATAATTATGACAAAAGATGGCAATCGAATTGCCATTACTCAGCTCCAGCCTTCTCCATAGCTTCCTCCAGCGGCAACTGCACCGACGTCAGCCGCCACGACAGCCCCTCGCGGCGCATGGTCAGTGCAACGGCTTGCTTGTGGGTTTCCTTGTTCATCACCCGCATGGTGTAACGGTCAGTGGAATCAAATGAGCCTTCCCACTCCGGTTTGCTTTCCTCGGTCGATTCAGTTTTGGCTTCTGCTATACTGCCTTTGGCAAATGCTGCAGCCCGGTTGCCTTGGATGAGGGCCACCAGGCGGGTAGGAGTGACAGCATTGTCTACCATGGTTTCGACCATCTTGCCGGCGAGCATTATGCCCAGGCTGGCAAAGGGGTTATTCTTCAAATCCTCGTCTTCTTCCAGCTTCTTCGCCATCATGGCGCTGAGCTGTTCCTTAAGGCTTTCCTTGACCGAGGGCACGTCAACACGCTCGCGGATGCCTTCTACGTCGCCCGCATCGGCGGCCACTTTGATGTCGCGCAGCGCACGTTGGGGGCCCGTATAGAGCCAAAAGCCGGCACCAAGTAGTGCCAATAGGAGTAAGGGGAGTACTAACTTTTTCATACAGAAATAAGGGTTTGATGTCTGGGCTAAACGTACAGATTCTTTCGCACTTATCAATAAGAAGACGTAGCAAGGGAACTTTCTATCGCCCAGTACGCTCGACATGCTAATGCAAGGATTCGACACCGTTGTCACGGTATCGAAGCACGCTAAACCTGCTAATCGTAACCTAATCGGCCTGCTCAGTGTGGCCGGGCTACTCTACTGGTACTTCACGTCAAAATCGAAGTAGTTGGATACGGTGTAAGCGCTCTGCCGTTAGGGGGAACTCTTACACCGCGTACCTATTCAGCGCACAACCCATATGAATTGGAAAACCACGCTCGATAATTGGCAACCGCTGCTCAATATTTTCTTTCCGCTCGCCAGCACCGTTTTGGTGGTAATTATATCATCACTAACCAACATGCGACTCAAGAGAATTGATGTGGAGCTACGTAAGGCTGACCATAACCAAGAGTTTCGAAAGATGTACGCAGCGAAGCGTATTGAAGCATCAGAGCAGTATATCTGCCGATTAGCCGCCATAATCGAAAAGTTCGATGTGTTGCGGGCCGGCCTGTTAACGGCTGACTTCGATGAGGAGTCAAACAATGCTTACAGTGACAAGCTGCTGAAGAAGACGGAGGAAGTGCAAGCTGCAGCAGATGCCATAACGTCCAAATCGCTAAATACTGCTTACCTGTATTTTGACGAGAATTTAATTGAGCAGAAGGATAATCCCGTAGCGCCCCGCCTCATACTAGCTGAAAAGGCATTCGTTGACACTGTCAAAGAGAAAAAGCGAATTTGGAAACTCTTTAAGGAGGCTGATGTAGACACGCAAAGCAAACAGAACCTCAAGCACTCCTATCAGCAGAAGGGGGCCGAGCTTGAACAAGCCAAGAAGAATTACATCCAGCACATGGTTGAGTTTCGACAATACCTTGTCGGCATCTGTAGTGCCATTCGTAAGGACTTAGCCAAGCAGGGATTGCCTAAAGGCGAGTAATCAAAAAGCCCCGGTACCACCGGGGCTTTTTGTTCAAGAGTGGTTGTTCCAATTGGCCACAACCCAGTCGTGGATTTTTCTAAAGCTACGTATATCACCGGGAAGCTTTCGAAGCATTCGTTCAAGCTTCAGGACAGGCGCTTTTGTAGTCCACTTGCTTAGCTCAGCTACACGGTTGAGGTAGTGCAGAACCTCATAGCCTTCCTTTCGCGCTAGCTCTCTATTGTCAGGGAAGTGCGTTTCAACGGGATTGTCGTGTTCCTTAGCTGCCGTCCAGTCGTAATCATCAAACTGAAGGTCGGATTTCTTTACTAGTGCCATAGTAAGTGGTGATTACTTCCGCTTCAGGTAGTGGTCGTTCGTAGCCTTGTTCTTGTATTTGCCTCCCTTGTGGGAAGAGCCTTTGCCGCCTTTGTAGTGGCCGCCCTGGGCAAAGGAGGAGAGGGGCGCACCGGCCAGGAAGCCCAGCAGGGTGAGAAAGAGAAAGAGCTTTTTCATAACATGAATGAGGTAACGGTGAGCCCCAAACGTACCGCATGCCGCAAGGCAGCGAATCAGTGCTACCACTGAATTTGGGTTGAGCCAAACCTAGTCCGACAACCTGCTACTGCGCATCGGTATCCGACCTAGACTCAGGCACTCGCAAGAAAAAAGCCCCAGTACTTCTGGGGCTTTTTGGTGATGATTCTCTACCTTACCGGCCTTTTGCTCACCAGGCATTTAATGCCGTCACCTTCATTTCTGCCTTGCATGAAACGACTCCTACTCACTTGCCTCTTCTCTACCACTATCCTGGCTGCCCAGGCCCAGTTTGCCCAAATCGTTGGGCTTGGGGTCGCAGCCGGCGTCAACGCCACCCGCCAGCAGGGCAACTACGTCACGAAAGTGACCTACCGGGGGCAGGTAATTTCGCAAAAGCGCACTCCGCCTGGTAAGCTCCCCAAGAAGGGCGGCCCCGAAATAGCCCAGCTCGAAGCCATGCTCCAGCAGTGCTACAGCACGCTGCTGGCCGACGACGTTACGCCGCTTGTACCCACCGACCGGTACCAAGCCTTTACATCGGCCCGGCAGCAGCTGCAAGCAATGCGCTCGCCCTGGGACGTGAGTGCCTACGAAGAGGAAATGTCCTTCTACCGCGTAGAAGACAACAACCGCCGGTACCGCCGCGAAGCCCAGGCCTGGCAGCTTCGGGAGCAGCAGCGGGCAGATAGTCTGACGGCTGTGGCCCGGCGGCAGCAGGCGATAGTTGACAGCAGCACTGCCGTAGCCCAGGCAAAGCGGATGCAAGCTGTCGCCGACAGCACTGAGCAAGCGGCACGGGTTGGCTTATCTCCCTCCGTGGCCCCCGCCCACGCGGCCACTGCTGCCCTAAAGGCCCCAGCCAAGAAGACAGCGGTCAAAGCAAAGGGCCCCACCGGTCCCCAGCGAGTACTACTGCGCCAGCGGTAACTCTGTGAAATACCACGCTTCCTCCGGTTGCCGGGGCCTGACCCGTTGTGGGACCGCCGTCGAGCGCATCAGCCTTCGGGACGCCCAGACATCGATGGACCCGTGCAAGTGGTGTTACTAAAAGCCAACCAAAAGCCCCGGCAGTGCCGGGGCTTTATTGTAGTTTCAGGCCATGAAAAAAGGAATCTGCGCTACCTGTGGGAAAGAGATGGAATACTTCGGTAATGAGCACACAAACCCGCAGGAGCTCGAATGCAATGAGTGCGAATACGCACGCTTAACCGCCCTAAATGCCAACTTGAGCCAGGAAGCAGCATCCGAAATCGATGCGCTTATCTACGAGCGGCGCATTCTGGAAGGGATGAAGAAGATTAGAGAGGTTTTATCTATCAGGCTGGGACAATCCAATTTGGTGTATTCCATGCGCTACAAAGCGCTTAGGGCTTCCAACCCGGTGCGATTTGTATGTTCGGAGGAGACGTACTGGAACGGGTTCTACTCATAGTATTTCACGCTTTAAATCCGCTAACACATGCCCTTTGGATGGGCGCGAAAGGAAAGGTTTTATCAGTCAAAAGGTCCTTTGCGCACTCATAGATGCCTTCGAAAGGAAACCTTTTATAAGCCGAAAGAATAGCATTTATTAGACAGCTTGTCTGCATGGAGTGGCTTCTTCGTCTGAGCTCTCTGTCAATAAGCCAATTACGGGGTAGCTTGCTGGCTCCTCACACGTGTGCTGCATGCTGTTCCGTCCCTCGCGCTTTTGGCCTCTGGCCATGCTTCTGCTTTCTCCCTTGCTCGCCCAAGCCGACCCGCTCAACAACGGGGTGCTGGGCCTTGTCGCCTACTTCAGCCTGGGCTTGTTGGTACTGGCTGTGGGCACCACGGCCCTGACCAGCTGGGCTTACCGGCGCCCCGATGCCCGCGGCGTCTACTGGGCCCAGTTCCTGCCGTTGCTGCTGTGCCTGATTCTGGGCGTCTGGCTGGACCGCAGCTTCAACGGTGGAAATCTGCCGCTGCTGGGTAACCTCAATCCCTTGCTGAGCGTGTGCCTGCCGCTGGCCGCCTGGCTCAACGGCGTCACGCTAGCCCGGCGCGCGACCGCTGAGACTCCGCGACAGGTTTGGGTTGGGGTGGCCGCTCTGGGCCTGGTCCAACTGCTGCTGGTGCTGCCCCGCTTTTATCTGCAGCGCCATCTTTTCGATGGTGGGGAAGGCGCGTTGCCGCTGCAGTCGGCATATCAGCTGCTCACCATCGTGCTTGGTATTGCCAGCTGGGCTATCGTTGTCCGGCAGGTAGCACATCCGTCGCTTTGGCAGCCTGTGTGGCGCACGCCAGCAATTGGAGCAGCTGTAGGTGCTGGGTTCTTCATCGTCCACATGGCCTACTTTTTCTGGCAACTTCCTGTGGGGATACAGCCCGATTTCTTAACGCCCATTGGGTTCGGGTGGGGTGTCCTTCGTAGCGCTGGCCTTACCTGGGTGCAGGGTGTGCTGGCGTTGCTGGCCACCAAGATGCCGAAAAGTGGCCCAGCAGTGGTCTAGACCAAAGGTCTACCTATCGTGGGGAATGTATTACATTAGCTCGTGGCGTGCTCGCTTCTTCATACTTTGTACAGACGTGGCTGCGTAGCTTGCCGGCATGAATACTCGTCTGCTAACCAAGTACCGCATCTTTAAGCTCTCTCACGAGCCCGCCACGGGCCACGATACCCACGCCACCGCCTGGTCGTTCCGCCCCCTGGTAGGGGAGGAGGAGCACGAATTCGACACCGAGCAACAAGCCCACGAGTGGATAGCCGACAACCCCGAAATCATGATTCGTTGCCGGGAGTTCGTCATTGTCCCCGTGCACCACTTGGTGCTGGTGTAGGCGAAGCGGAAGTGTGCCCTGCCAAGTGGAGTCACTACACGCATCAGCCTACTTGGTGGGCAGCTCGCTATTTGTAAAGGTTTAGCCTGTGCCATGTGCCGCGTAGGCAATAGCAGGCCGTGCCTTTACTTAGCCGCTCTGTGAACTGATTAGCGGGCTAGTTCACCACCAGGCGCCGAACCTGGGTGCCGCTCCGAACTAAGTACACACCCGCGGCTAGCTCGGTGGGCAGCGCCAGCCGGACCGTGCCCGCGGCATCGGTGATGGCGCTGAACACCGGGCGGCCTAGCGCATCCAGCACCGTAACAGCGGCGTGGGGAGCCACACCCGTTAACTGGGCTGTGCCCTGGGCAGGGTTGGGCGACAGCGTAAAATCCTGCGCTTCAGCTTGGGCGCTAGCCAAGGCCGTTGCTGATAGCCCGGCCAGAAAAGCGGTGTTGCCGTTCGTGCTGTTCGTGAGCCGGATGCTGCCGAAGGTGGCAGTCGGAATTACCTGCCCCACGGCGTACACGCGGCCCCCACTTAGCACAATCCCCCGGCCCCGGTCGCTGCCCACCCCACCGGCGCTGGTGGCCCAGGCGCTGGCGAAGCTACTCGTGGCTGTTGTGCTGCCCGTGCTGGTATCCAGGTATTTTGCCATGAATATGTCATTGCCCCCGGCTCCTTGCAGCGCCTGGCCGGCAAAGCTGGCGTTGGTGTTGGTGGCAAATGCGCCCGTGATGTACACGCTCGTGCCGCTCACGGCGATGGCGTGCGCCATGTCGTCGAACAGCCCGCCGCCGCTGGTGGCCCAGCCGTTTTCAAATGAGCTGGTGAGCGAGGTGTTGCCCGTGCTGGTGTCGATGTACTTGGCCACGAACACGTCGAAGCCGCCGGCTCCGGCCAGCGGCTGTCCGGCTATGCGGGTATTGGTATTGCTGGTGAAGAAGCCCGTCACGTACACGTTCGGGCCGCTGGCCGCAATGCGGAAGCCAATGTCGTTGCCTATGCCGCCGGCACTGGCGACCCAGCCGTTTTCGAAGCTACTCGTGGCAGTGGTGCTGCCCGTACTGGTGTCGATGTACTTGGCCACGAAGATGTCCTGGTTGCCGGCCGCCGCGAGCGACTGCAAGGCAAAGCTGGCGCTGACGGTGTAGGTGCCGGTCACGTACACGTTGATGCCGCTGACGGCAATGCCGTGGCCCGTATCACCGCCGGGGCCGCCGCCACTGGTAGCCCAGGCATCGGCAAAGGAGCTGGTGGCCTGGGTACTGCCCGTGCTGGTGTCGACGTACTTGGCCACGAAGACGTCGCCACCGCCCGCCCCGGTCAGAGTTTGCCCGGCTATGCGAGCGTTGGAGTTGCTGGCAAACACACCCGTCACGTACACGCCCGTGCCACTCACGGCAATGTCGGTGCCTACGTCGATGCCCACGCCGCCGCCACTGGTCACCCAGGCGTTGACAAAGCTGCTCGTGGCCGGCGTGTTGCCCGTACTGGTATCTAAGTACTTAGCCACGAATACATCCTGAAGGCCGGCTCCGGTCAGCTGCTGCCCGGCAATGCTGGCGCTATTGGTAAAGAGGCCCGTCACGTACACGTTCGAGCCACTTACGGCAATGCTGCGGCCCTCGTCGTCGTCGCTGCCCCCGGCACTGGTGGCCCAGGTAAAGGCCTGAGCGCTGGCATCCCATTTAGCCACAAATACATCGGTGGTGCTTAGGCCTGCGACGTTTATGAGCGTGGTGCTGCCAAAACGCACTGTGCCAGTGAAGTAGCCAGTGATAAAGATGTTGCCACTGGCATCTGCCGCCGAGGCCATGGCCACTGAAATACCGGTTGTAGCGGGCGGGTTGTTGCTGCCCATGGCCAGCTCCCAGGTCGGGGCCTGAGCCGAGGCCGCGCCCGCCGACAGCATGGCCAGCCCGAGGCCCGCACTCCAAAATCGAAGTGCCCGGACTACCACGTTTGCGACCTCAAATTGAGTAAAGAATGATGCCATAGAAGTGCAGATTTAGTTGTTGAAGGTGAGAAAGGGTTCCTGAGAGGAATCTAGTATTACCTGCCTGATTGACAGTGTACAAATGAGGGAGGTAGCTGTGTGCCGGGCTCTTGCTAAGGAGCTGTTACAGGTAGCCGTACTCCATTTCAAGTACCAGTTTAGTGAAAAGATTATGATATGTCATAGATAATTGGGGTAAGTTTCGGAAATATTTTCTGATTATTGAATTAAAGCTTTGTTTATTAATGATTTGCATATCCCTAAAATCTATAGTGAGTCAAATGTTGAGCAAGAGCTGCCCATGGCAATTCCTGGGGAAGAGGTACCGGGTGCGCGTAGTCTCTGGCTTAACCTGCCAGCACGGCTTTAGGCCTGGGCTACGGAAGCTGCGTATTTTGCGGCTTTCTGCGCATACCATGGCCTCGCTTGCTTCTCTGCTTTACGCCTTGCCCGTGCTGGTGCTGGGCATGGTGTATAGCTGGCGGGCGCGCAAGCTGACCGGTCCCGGCATAGCCACCGGTGGGGTAGTAGGCGCGGTAATTTTCCTGGGTGCCGGCTGGCTGGGCCTAGTGCTGCTGACGCTGTTTTTCGGGCTGGCCTCGGCCGCGTCTTCGTGGAAAGTGACGGAGAAGCGGCGGCAGGGGCTGGCCGAGGGCAACAAGGGCCGGCGCACGGCCGGGCAGGTGTGGGCCAACGCTGGCGTGGCCGCGCTGCTGGGCCTAGTGGCCTGGCTGCTCCCGGCCCTGGCTCCCAAAGCGGTGCTGATGCTGGCTGGCAGCCTGGCCGCCGCCACGGCCGACACGCTGTCATCGGAGCTGGGCAACGTGTACGGCCGCCGCTACTACAACGTGCTGAGCTGGCGGCCCGACACGCGCGGTCTGGATGGCGTGGTAAGCCTCGAAGGCACGCTGGCCGGGCTGGCCGGCAGTGCCGTAATTGCCGCCGCGTATTGCCTGAGCCTGGGCTGGGGTACGGCCTTTGGGTGGATATTGCTGGCCGGAACAGTGGGCAACTTTGCCGACTCGCTGGCGGGGGCCACCCTGGAGCGCCGCCACTTCCTGTCCAACAACGCCGTCAACAGCATCAACACGTTGGTGGGGGCGCTCACGGCCTTACTGGGCAGTTAGCGGAGCTTGACAGGAGAAAATATTGACCGGGCTTTTCCCAGGTTGCGGTTCCCGCAATGCAACTTGGCAAAGCCGCTTCCGACTTTTTAATTGCTGCGTCGGCTGCGCGGCATTTCCACTTTTCTATTGCTTTCCCATGAATCTGTCCCGCTTCAAGCTCGGCTTATACTCTTCTTCGCTGCTGGCCGTGCTGGGGCTGGCTTCTTACACCATCTATCAGCAGACGGTGCCGCCCCGCGACCAGGTGGTGCTGGGCACTGTGCTGCAGGGCCTGAGCGTGGCTCACTATCAGCCCAATGCAATCGACGACAAGTTCTCGGAGCGGGTGTTTGACCTCTACCTCAAGCGGCTCGACGTGAACAAGCAGCTGCTGCTGGCCCCGGAAGTGGCTCAGCTGCGGCAGTACCAGCGCAGCATCGACGACGAGGTGAAGCGCGGCACCCACGAGTTTCTGGATGTGAGCAGCCAGCTCATCAGCAAGCGCCTGGTCGAAATCCAGGCCCTGTACCGCGACATCCTGGCCAAGCCCTTCGACTTCACAGTAGCGGAAACCTTTGAGACGGACCCCGCCAAGCTCAGCTACGCGCCTACCAAGGCAGCACAGCGCGAGTACTGGCGCAAGCTGCTCAAGTACCAGACCCTGGCCGAGCTGTCGGACCTCATGGACGAGGAAGCGCGCAAAAAGGACAAGCCCCTGGCCGCGGCGGAAATAAGCGCCACGGCCAACACCACAACTAACCGCCCCCGCACACAAGCCGAGCTGGAAGTTGCCGCCCGCGCCCGCGTGCTGAAGTACTACGACGAGGCCTGGGACGACCAGCTCAAGCTCGACGCCAACGACTGGCTGGCGCAGTACGCCAACGCCATTGCCAACACCCACGACCCGCACACCGAATACTTCGCGCCCATTGCCCGCGACAACTTTGACATCGCCATGTCGGGACGGCTGGAAGGCACCGGGGCCCGACTGCAGGCCGAGGACGGCCGCATCAAAGTGTCGGACATCGTGCCCGGCTCGGCGTCGTACCGGCAGGGCGAGCTGAAAGTGGGCGACTACATCCTGCGCGTGGGCGAAGGAAGCGCCGAGCCTGTGGCAGTGGAAGGCATGCGCCTCGACAAAGTGGTGAAGTTGGTGCGCGGCAAAAAGGGCACCGAGGTGCGGCTGACGGTGCGCAAGCCCGATGGCAGCACCCATATTATCCCGATTATTCGCGACGTGGTGGTGATTGAGGAAACCTACGCGCAGTCGGCTCTGGTGCAGAAAGATGGCCGCAAGTTCGGCTACATCCACCTGCCGGGCTTCTATGCCGACTTCAACGGCAAGGGTGGGCGCAGCAGCGCCAGCGACGTGAAAAAGGAGCTCGAAAAGCTCAAGCAGGAGAACGTGCAGGGCGTGGTGCTGGACCTACGCTTCAACGGCGGCGGCTCCTTACAGGACGCCGTGGAAATGGCCGGCCTGTTTATCGACAAAGGCCCCATGGTGCAGGTGAAAAGCCGGCAGCGGGGCACCAATGTTTTGTCTGACCCCGACCCGCAGGTGCAGTACAGCGGGCCGCTGGTGGTGCTGGTGAACAAGTACAGCGCCTCGGCTTCGGAAATCCTGGCCGCGGCTATTCAGGACTATAAGCGCGGCGTGGTGATGGGCGCCACCACCTACGGCAAGGGCACGGTGCAAACCATGTTCGACCTCGACAATGCCGTGAACGACGAGGTGAAAGCGCTGAAACCTTTGGGCTCGCTCAAGCTGACAATTCAGAAGTATTACCGCATCAGCGGTGGCTCGACGCAGTTTAAAGGTGTGGTGCCCGACATCGCCCTGCCCGATACCTACAGCGCCTTTGGCAAAGGCGAGCAGGACACCGACTACCCCTTGCCCTGGGATGAAATTGCCCCGGCCAGCTACCAGCCCTGGGCCGGCGCCCCTAACCTGGCCAAACTCAGCGCCGCCAGCCGGCAGCGCGTGGCCAGCAGCGCCGGATTCCGCCTGCTCACGGAGGCCGGACAGCGCACGGCCAAGCGCCGCGAGCAAACCCAGGTGCCCCTGAGCCTCGCGGCCTACCGCGCCCAGCAGCAGGAGCAGCGCGCCACCTCCAAGCAGTACACCGACGCCCAGAATGCCCTGCCTGCCCTGGACGTAGCCACCCTGAGCGCCGATGTCCGCGCAGCTGCCGACTCCGCCACCACCAAGCGCCTGGCCCGCTTCCTCAAGCCGCTCAAGAAAGATGTAGCCTTGGCCGAAGCTGTGGCAGTAATTTCAGACGAGCTGTAATAGCCTCAGTTAAAAGTTAAAAGTGGAGAGTTGAAAGGCAGAACATCCTTTTAACTCTCCACTTTTAACTTTTAACTAATTTTAAATAATGAATGACCCGGAAATCCGCGCTTTGCTCTACCCCTTGCTGACGGGCGGCGTGTACGTCGACGAGCTGCCCACGGGCACTACCCGGGCCGATGTGGTGCACATTACGCCCGACTTTATGCATGGCTACGAGGTGAAGGGCGACGGCGACACCCTGCAGCGCGTGGCCCGGCAGCTGAGCTGCTACGGCAGCGTATACGACTTCGTCACGTTCATCGTAACCGAAAAGCACCTGGAGAAGCTGCTGCCGCTGCTGCCCGAGTGGGTGGGGGTGATGGTGGCATCGCCGGGCAGTTTGCGCACCCACCGCACCGCGGCCTACAATGCCAACGTGGGGCGGGCCCCGGTAGCCGCCATGCTGCTGCTCGAAGAAGTAAAGCAGTTTTTGATGGCGCGGGGCCTGCAGGGCGTGAGCACCCTGCGGGGGAAAGAGGTAGCCAAGTTTCTGCGCTACAGCCAAACCGTGCCGCTGGCCAGCCTGGCGCAGTACGTGCGCGAGCGGCTCATTGCCCGCATGCCCGAGCGCCTGCTCATCCGGGCCGAGCGCAAGGCTGAGCGGGAGCGGCTGGCACCCCTCCGGCGCCGGCGGAAAAAGACAAAAGCCGCGAAGCGGAAGGTGGCGGCTTAGGAATTATAGTTAAAAGTTAAAAGTGAAGAGTTAAAATAAATCCGTGGTTTTAACTCTTCACTTTTAACTTTTAACTGATTAAAAAAGAAAGCTCACACTTCACAACCACTGTTCCGCCCGCTTAGTATGAGAGCGAATGGCTATAAACCCCCAACCATTCCTGCGTGAAACCTTGCTGAGCCAGCTCAGCACGCAGCGGGAGTGGGATTTGCTGGTGATTGGGGGCGGGGCCACTGGCCTGGGTGTGGCGGTAGACGGCCTCAGCCGCGGCTACAAAGTGCTGCTGCTGGAGCAGGACGACTTCGCCAAAGGCACTTCGAGTCGCAGCACAAAGCTGGTGCACGGCGGGGTGCGCTACCTGGCCCAAGGCGACGTGGGGCTGGTGCGCGAGGCCCTGCACGAGCGGGGCCTGCTGCTGCAGAACGCGCCCCACCTGTGCCACGACCAGGTGTTTATCATTCCAAACTATTCGTGGTGGGGCGGCCCCTACTACACCCTGGGCCTGAAGCTGTACGACCTGCTGGCGGGCCGCCTGAGTCTGGGTGCTTCCGTTCATTTAGAACCGGCGGAAACCCGGCGGCGCCTGCCTACCATTCGTGCCCAAGGCTTACGCGGTGGGGTGCTCTACCACGATGGTCAGTTTGACGATGCCCGGCTAGCGGTGAACCTGGCCCAAACCGGCCTTGAGCTGGGCGGCACTTTGCTGAATCATTGCCGGGTGACCAGCCTGCTGAAGGATGCTACAGGCCGGATAATTGGGGTGATGGCCCAGGACGAGGAAACCGGCAGCAGCTACGAAGTCCATGCCCGCGCAGTGGTCAATGCCACGGGGGTGTTTGTTGACGACGTCCGCCGGCTGGACGAGGCCCAGGCCAAGCCGCTGGTGCGGCCCAGCCAGGGTGTACACCTGGTGCTGGACCGGTCGTTTCTGCCCGGCAGTGATGCCCTGATGATACCCAAAACGGAGGATGGCCGGGTGCTGTTTGCCGTGCCCTGGCAAGGGCGCGTGGTGCTGGGCACTACCGACACGCCCGTCGCCAACGCCAGCCTGGAGCCACGGGCTCAGGAAGCTGAAATAGACTTTCTGCTGCGTACGGCCGCCCGGTACCTCACCAAACCGCCGACGCGGGCCGACGTGCTGAGCATCTTCGCTGGGCTGCGGCCCCTGGCAGCGGCCGACGGCCGGGGCAGCACCAAGGAAATTTCCCGGCGCCACAAAATTGAGGTTTCGGCCGCCGGCCTGCTCACCATCACGGGCGGGAAATGGACTACCTACCGGCGCATGGCCGAGGAGGTGGTCAACCAGCTTATTGCGCGGGGCCAGCTGCCGCCCGCCGCCAGCCAAACGGCCTACCTGCGTATCCACGGTGCCGCCGAGTCCGACCCTGCCGCGGGCCACCTGGCTCACTACGGTAGCGACCTGCTCCAGCTCCGTAAGCTCATCACCGCCGAGCCCGCCCTGGGCGAAAAGCTGGACCCCGGCCTGGAGTTTTTGCGCGCCGAGGTGGTGTGGGCAGCCCGCTACGAAATGGCCCGCACCGTGGAAGACGTGCTGGCCCGGCGGGTACGGCTGCTGTTTCTGGATGCGCGGGCCGCTCAGCGCGTGGCACCGATGATAGCAGGGCTGCTGGCCCTAGAGCTGGGCCGCGACGCCGCCTGGCAGCAGGCCCAGGTTCGGGCATTCTCGGAGCTGGCCGCCGGGTATGTGCTGGCACCCTGAGCCGGCGGTATCTTTGCGTAAGCACAGAACAAGCAGGGGCAGAGCGTGAGCGCGGGCGCAATTCGGAAAATCATTCATCTCGACATGGACGCATTTTATGCGTCGGTGGAGCAGCGCGACCACCCCGAGCTGCGCGGCCGCCCGGTGGCCGTGGGCGGGGCCCGCGAGCGGGGTGTGGTGGCCGCGGCCAGCTACGAGGCCCGGCAGTTTGGCGTGCGCTCGGCCATGCCCTCTACCACGGCCCTGCGCAAGTGCCCGGAGCTGGTGTTCGTGAAGCCGCGCTTCGAGGTGTATAAGGACATTTCGCGGCAGATACGGGCCATTTTCGCCGAATACACGCCCCTGATTGAGCCGGTGTCGCTGGATGAGGCCTACCTCGACGTGACGCACAACCTCAAGGGCATAGCCGCAGCTACCCAGATTGCCCGCGAAATCCGGGCCCGCATCTGGGAGCAAACCCAGCTCACGGCCTCGGCGGGCATATCCTACAATAAGTTTCTGGCCAAGCTGGCTTCGGATTTTCGCAAGCCCAACGGGCAGTACGTGGTGCCGCCCGAGCGGGGGCTGGCTTTCGTGGAGCCCCTGGCCGTGGGGCAGTTTCATGGCATCGGCCCCGTTACGGCCGCCCGCCTCAACCAGCTGGGCATCTTCACCGGGGCTGATTTGCGGGCGCAGACGGAAGCCTTTTTGGTCCAGCATTTTGGGAAGGCCGGGCGCTATTACCACGCCATTGCCCGGGCCGAAGACCACCGCCCTGTGGAGGCCGACCGCCTGCGCAAATCCGTGGGCTCCGAAACAACCTTCGCTCAGGATTTAACGGCCTTCACCGACCTGCTCGAAGGCCTGCAGCCCTGCGTGGAAGACGTGTGGGAGTACTGCCAGCGCAGCAGCATCCGGGGCCGCACCGTGACGCTGAAGGTAAAATATGCCGACTTCCAGCAAATCACCCGCAGCCGCACGGCGGCCGGGCTACTCCAGCACCAGCACGAGTTGGAGCGCGTGTGCCGCGAGCTGGTAGAAGGCGTGTTTCCCCTGGAAAAAGGCGTGCGCCTGCTCGGCGTGTCCCTCTCCAACCTCAACAACGGCGAGAAAACCAGCGGCCAGCAGCTCACGCTGGACTTTTAAGGATTTGGGCCAGGTAACCTCACCCCCCGGCCCCCGCAAACGCTTAATGCGCGTTACCCGCGGAGAGGGGGAGCCAGAAGAGAATAGCAGAGGTATTTATAGTAGACTGCTTAAATGAATGTCTTCACCCTCGGCGCTACACAAGGACAACAGATTTCCCTTGAATGAGTACTTCTTACTCACTACTCACTACTCACTACTCACTACTCACTACTTCGGCCCCGGCAGGTCGTAACGGCGCTTCCAGATTTTGTACCACTGCTTGTTGGTGGGGTAGCTGCGGGTAGGGGTGATGTTGTTGAAAATCAGGGCCACCAATAGTAGAATGAGCACACCGGACAGCACTGGCATCAGCACGTACCAGTAGCCCAGGGCTTTGAGCTGGGCCGAGCCTACGTTGGCAATGAGGGCGGTAGCGCCGCCGGGAGGGTGCAGGGTCTTGGTTATCTGCATCAGCACGATGGACAAGGACACGGCCAGGGCGCAGGCCAGCCACAGCTCCTGGGGCACCAGCTGGTGAATGGTGACTCCGATAATGGCACTCAGCACGTGCCCGCCCAGCAGGTTGCGGGGCTGGGCCAGGGGGCTGTTGATAACCCCGTAGATAAGCACCGAAGACGCCCCGAACGAGCCCACCAGCAGCAGGGTATCGGCCGGGCCCAGCATGTAGCGGTTGAGCAGACCGATGAGGCCTATGCCCACGAAGGAGCCCACAAAAGTCCAGATGTGCTCTTTGTAGTCGAACAGGGTTTCCTGGTAGATGACCATCTTCACCCGGCGGGCGTGGCCCCGCAGTCGTTTGCGCATGGTAGTCGTTGGCTTTTTATCCTCAAAGGTACCGCTTGTGGCTACCAGCCCTGGCCTAAGCCGGTACCGGCCGTTGGCCAGCCAGGCGCTGCAGCCACTCGCGGGCCGGGGCTTCTTCGGTAAACCACGCTATGCGGGCCGCCCGCGAAAGCCAGTCCGTGGGGTCGGTGTAGCCTTTGGCGGGCAGACCGGCCCATATGTGGGGTGGTACCAGAAACGCCACGTTGGGCGCCGTGCCCAGCACCTTGCGCACCCGGGGGAAATATTCTTCCCGCATCCAGTCGTGCAGGGACTGAGGCTGCTCGCGCTGGTGGGCGCGCCCATCGAGCAGCCAGGAAGTGCAGTGGAGGCGGCGGGCAGTGGCCAGCAGCAGCTCGCAGGTTTCGGTAATTTCCTCGGCGCTCAGCATGCGCTGGTTGAGGCCGTAGAGCAGTGGCGGGTCCGGCTCGTAGCGCAGAGTGTAAAAGGGCAGGACCGGAAGCGGGGGTAGAACGTCATTCACGCAGCAAAATAATAAGCACCGGGCAATGGGGCCGGCAGTTCGCTCCGTATTTTGCGCAAAATTTCCGGCCCACCCGAGCGTACAGGACTATTTATTGGCCTTAGAACAAACGCCGGTTGACCAGCAAGCCAACAATCCGTAGAATGTGTGGTTGCTGGCTTGATACTTCCCAAGGACATTTTCGCATGCGCTTACTGGCTTCCTACCCCTTCCTGAATATCTACCTGCACGAGGGCGCTACGGCGGCCCTGGAAGCGCAGTGGCTGGGGTTTGTGAGCAGCGCCGTACTGCGCCAAACCATCCTGGAAGCGTTGCGGCTGGGCGAGGAGCACCGCATTACCGCCTGGATTGCCGACGACCGGCTGCTGGGACCGGTGCGGCCAGTCGACCTGGAGTGGGTGGCGCAGGAGGCGCTGCCGCGCATGGCCGCGCTGGGCCTGAAGCGCTTCGCCCGCGTTGAAGCCGAAGACCCGCTTAACAAGATGCTGATTGGACAAGTGCAGGAAGCCGCCGAGCCGCAGATGCCCTTTGCCCTCCAGTTGTTTAACGACGTAGCCGCGGCCCGCAAGTGGGCCCTGAGCTAGGTCTACTGAAAGACTGAGGTAAACCGACAGCTGGTATTACTGTGGCCGAGACGCCAGCACCTCGCGCACCGGCGTCCATTTCACATGTGAGTAGCGGGCATTGTCGAGGGGCTGCAGCTTGGGCAGGCCCGTGAACATGTTGTGCAGGTACTGCATGCCTTGCCAGGGTGGAAATACGTCGTCGCTGGCTGGCATGAGGGCCCGGGTAAGCTTGATAGCAATGGCAAATGCCCCTAACCCACCGAGCCGCAGCAGCCCGAATTTATCCCCGGTGGCCTGGCTGGCCGCCGCTTGCAGGCCACGAACGGTGAGGACGTCGCCGGCCACGCGCAGGTAGCGGGGCGTCGTCGGGTCCAGAGCCGCCGCGGCCGAGAATTCGGCGGTATTCTCCATCGTAGTAAAGTCCATGGCCTGGTCGGCGCGGCCCCAGTACATCACGCGCTTGAGGCCGAACAGCACCACCGGCGCCTGGCCGGTAAGCAGGTCGGCAAACATGCCGTTGAGGATAGATGTAGCCTGCACTGGCGCCTGGTCCAGACGCTGGCTGAACTCACGGCGCAGGTCGAGGTTGCGGTTGGAGCCGGGCGGCAGCTTGGTGTAGTCGATGCAGAAGTCCGACGGAATAAAGCGGGGCGCGCCCGCCGCCACCGCCGCATTCAGCAGCTGCGTTTGGGCCTCGACAATAACTTCGCGCAGGCCCGACAGGGCGGATACCACACAGTTAGCTCCAGTACACGCCGCATTCAGGGCCGCGGAGTCGCTAAAATCCACTTCCACCAGCTGCACGCCCGATTCCTGAAGGGCAGCTACGGCGGACTTATTACGGCTTTCGGGCCGTATGAGGGCCCTTACGGCGGCGCCGTGCTGCCGCAGGTGGTGAGCAATGCGCTGGCCCAGGTGGCCAGTGGCGCCGGCCAGCACGACGAGAGCAGTGTGGCTGGAGAAAGAAGCGGGCGAGTTAGTCAAAGCAGGTACCGTTGAGCTGTTGGTTCTGCCTAACTACCGCGGAGCTGGAAGGAAAGTTGTGGCCTCAGACTTGTCCTTAGGCCTATCGTTTCATAAAGGCTACGTCAAAGCGGCCATCGGCGAGCTGAATGGCATCGGAAGGCACACTGGCAAGATTTTTTTGCCGCAGCAGCTTGCCGCTGAAGGTGCCCGAAATGGTGCGGGCGCTGGCGTCGTAGCTTGTGATGGTGATGGAGCCGCTGCTGGAGCTGTACATGTTCAAGGGCTCTTTCAGGCCTTTGGGGTAGTACCACAGCTTGGCGTAGCGCTCCAGGCTCTGCACGCCCAGCGGCAGGGTAGCTGGCAGCTTGGGAAAGGCCGCGGGCATAAACTCCAGGCTCACGTAGCTGCCATCGGCCATGTTGCCGCCCAGGTTGAAGGCATTCATCATCAGCAGGCAGCCATTGTAGCCCGCTTTGCCTGACAAGGCTTTGCCATTCACTTTGACGCTGAAGGTATTGGTGGCCGATGGAGCTGCTGAGCGAAAGCTCAGCGTGGCCAGCAGCAGAACAAGCGTGAGCGCGCGGGAGAGTAAGGTTGTTTTCATAGTTGTGTGAGTGTGAAAGGAAGCACCTAAGTCAGTGCATAGCCCAGCGCTGTAGCCTGGATGGCTTTAAGCCCGGGCAATGCCCGCGCAATTAGAAAAGCAGATTCCGTCTGGTATTGTAAAAAACCGACAGCGGCTACTGCGCTCGCAGTGCCGGATTATCCAGCTCGCGCAGCAGGCGGTCGATGGGCCGGCCTTCGTGCTGGTAGTGGCGCGGCGTTTCGCCGGCAAAGTCGCGGTAGTCGCGGATGAGGTGCGACTGGTCGGTGTAGCCGAATTGGCACACGGCATCGGCCCAGCGGGCTTCGGGCTGCTGCAGGTAGGCGTGGGCGGCCCGAAACCGCATCAGCCGGGCAAAGTTCTTGGGCGACATGCCCACCTGCCGGGTGAAAAGGCGCAGCAGCGTCCGCGCCGACACGTCCAGCCGGGCGGCTACTTCCTCAATTTCCAGCTGGCCCTGGCTGTTCATCAGCAGCTCGGCTGCCGCAGCGCCCAGGCCCGGCCGGGCGCGGCGCTGCCGGGCCCAGGCCAACAGCACAGCATCGGCCGCCGCGCATCTGGCGGCAAAGTCAGTGCTTGCGTGCACCACATTTTCCAGAGAGCCAGCCAGCTCAGGTGGAAGTGCCTGCTGCATGGGCACACTGGCATTGGCAAAGCGTGGCATGGCGCAGCCAAGTAAATCGTGGCCACCGGCCGGGGCGAGTTGTATCAGAAAACCGTGAATGGGCCCTGTGTAGTCGTGGCCCCCGCTGCGGGTGAGCTGGCCCACAAATGTGGCCGGCGGAGTACGCTGCCCGGCCGCGGGCCCGTCGGTGATGCGGATGTCGCCCTGGTCGAGCAGCAGAATGGCCGGGCAGCCCAGCGGGGTAGCCCGCGCCTGGTGGCGCTGCCCCGGCAGCAGTGGAACGTCGATGCAGGCGTAGCCGGCTACAAACGGCTGCAGCTCGGGCGTTGGCGGATTTACGGGCAGCATAACGGTAAGGTGGGGTTGGCGCTCGAATTAATCAGGTGCCAGGCGTAAGTCCAAAGCCAGCCCGATGGCTGAATAACCCAACTGCAACCCTGATGTTACCGCTGCCACCACGCCGGAAGCTAAGCGGACTTTCGTGCTGAACTTTGCAAGCCGCGTCCCAAGGCTACTGCTCGCATAAGCAAGCAGGGCCTCGTCAGGCCCTAACCACTATTTGCCAAGGCTTACGCCTCATGAAAAAACTCATTTCGTTGCGGCATGCCGCCCTCGGCCTGTTGGTCATTCTGACCCTTATGCTGGGGTTTCACCTGCTGATTTTGCTAGGTGTAATTCCCTACGAAATAGTGTGGGGCGGCCGCATGAAAACCCCGGAGCAGATGCACAAGTTCGAGCTGGTTTCGGTGGTGCTGAATGCCGTGATGCTGTTGGTGGTCAGCTGCAAAGCCGGCTGGCTGAAAATACCCCTGCCCGCCGGCATCATAAAAGCGGCGCTGTGGATGATGTTCGGCTTGTTTCTGATGAACACCGTCGGCAACCTGGCTTCCACCAACAATGTGGAGAAGCTGGTTTTTACTCCGCTTACGCTTCTGCTGGAACTCCTCACCCTGCGGCTGGCTCTGGACACCGAGGAAAAAGCAGCTTAGCCAGAACCAGTCAAACCAACCTGAAAGCCAGTTTTTTTAGCTGACGGTTGGCGGGTTAGGGTTGGAGTTGGGCCGGCCCCCGGCCAATTGGCTTACCATGTCGTCGAGAATGTCTTTGCTGTAGCCAATCCGGTTGGCGTATTCCATGCACAGGCCGTATTCGCGGGCGTCGATATGCCCGTCCTGCAGCATCATTTGCACCAGGGTTTGGAGCTCCAGAGTGCGCTGCAGGCCGTCAGCAGGCATGATAAAGCTTAGCACGCTCAGGTTGTCGGCAATAGGCAGCACGTCGTCCGGCTTCAGCCCCAGCTTGTTGCCGATTTGTAGCAGCAAGTCGCTTTCGCCACTGCTCAACTGCCCGTCGGCCGCGGCCAGCAGAATCAGGTTTTGAAAGAAAGCCAGCTTTTTCTGCCGGGTATCGAGTACGTCTTCAATGGCGCGGATTTGCTGCATGGTAATTGGTCGTTTGCTGGAATTACGGCTGAACACTAGCCGGCTCCATTGAACGACTCGCCAGGCGTAAGGTTATCGGGCGGCCTGGAGCGCCGCGGCTGTCAGTCCTCGCCGAAGGCAGCTAGGGCAGCAAAGCCAGCAGGCTGGCGCGGGCGTCGGTTGCAGTGATATAGCGGGCTTCAAACTCCGCCAGCTCGCGGGGCTTGAGGCCGCTGTCGAGCAGGCTTTGGCGGAAAAAGGCATAGTCGGTGGCCGCCGGGTGGCTGCGCAGCACGGTGCTCAGCCAGCGGTACACGCGCTTTTCGCCCACCTGCTTTTCCAGGGCCAGCAGCAGCGTGGGAAAGTAGGCGTAGCGGTAGGCATTATCGATTTCCTTGCTTGCCTGCACTGCCGGCAGGGGCACAAAGGGCCCGTGCTTGTCAATCTGCCGGCGGTAATACGCCAGCTGCTTGCGGTAGGCCTTGGGACCCAGCACGGCCTGAGTGGCTTTCAGGGCCAGGTATTCGGTGGTGCCTTCCAGTAGGGCCCACTCCAGGGTGGCGTTGGATTTGAAGTAGGTGCCGAAGTAGTAGTGGCCCAGCTCGTGGGTGAAAAACGGCAGCAGGGTGGAGTCGGCCAGCACGTTTTGCCGAAACAGGGCGCTGAAGTCCTGCCCCCAGCCGATGCTGGCAATGGTGGGGTAGGTGACAAACATCCAGCCGTTGCTTTTGGAGATGGGCGTGCTGTTGAGAAACACTACATTGGAGCCGTAGGGCAGGCCCAGCTTCTGCTCGTAGAAGCGGCGGGTGCGGCCCAGCCACTGACCGAATACCTCGGCCTGGGCTGGCGTGAGCTGGCTGTTGAGGAAGTAGGTGTTGCCGAAGCGCTGGGCCGCGTACTGGCCGGCAAAGAGCAGCAGCGGGGCCGCCGTGCGCGAGCTTACCCGCGCAGTGGGCCCGGCCACGGGTGCGCTGCCGTTTACGTAAATGGTCTGGCAGTCGACGCAGCGAATGGTCAGGTCGTAGGTGTAGTTGGCCAGCTGCCGGTCCTGCGCCCGGTCGTAGATGACGGGGTACCAGGCCGACTGCTCGGTGGCGCGCAGCGTGCGCCCGTTGCAGGCGATGTTGCCCTTCCAGTCGTTGCGGTCGTAGGCCCGGGCCGTGTCGCGGTACACCGGAAACGCCCCCGTGTAGCGAATGCGAAACGACTCGGGCAAGGACTGAGTCACTGCCTGGTGCTGAGCATTGGGGGCACTGAAGACATACTGCCAGGCCTCGTCGGTGGTGTCGGGCGCGTAGCGGCGCTCAAACTCGAGGTTGCGGCGCTGGGCGCTGTCGCGGAAATACTCCACGTTCAAGCCGGTGTTTAGCCACACGCGGTAGTTATTAAGCCGGGGCAGGCCCGAGAGGTACAAGTCGGCCCGCAGCGTGCCTGCCGTCACGGACAAGTCGACGGTGCCGGTGAGGTGGGGGACCTGGGCCCCGGCCCATCGGCCGCCCAGCAGGAAAAGCAGAAAAAGCAGGTAGAGTAAGCGTGGTTTCATAGCAAGTGAAGGCAATGCGGGCGCAAACTACTGCCGGCCGGCCGATGGCGTTTTTGCGGCCTCCCGATTCCGCTTACATTGCACATTCCTTACTTACCTAACTGCCTTGCCATGAACCCAACTTTACCTCACCCGGCTGTGCAGCACGATGCCGGCTTAATCAGCGAAGACCTGGCGCCGGTGTCGGCGGCGCAGCGCAGCTGGGGCACCGGCAACTACGCCGCGCTCTGGATTAGCATGAGCCTGTGCATTCCCACCTATATGCTGGCCAGCTCGCTCATCGAGGGCGGCATGAACTGGTGGCAGGCGCTGCTCACCATCTTCCTGGGCAATACCATTGTGCTGGTGCCCATGCTGCTCAACGGCCGGGCCGGCGCCAAGTACGGCATCCCGTTTCCGGTGCTGGCCCGCGCCAGCTTCGGCGTGCGAGGGGCCAACGTTCCGGCCCTGCTGCGGGCCCTGATTGCCTGCGGCTGGTTCGGCATCCAAACCTGGATTGGCGGCTACGCTCTCTATCAGATGGCCGTGCTGTGGCTGCCTTCGCTGGGCACGCTGCCGGCCATTTTCCCCGCCAGCTGGGGCCTGGCCACGGGGCCGGCTTTGCTGTTCGTTTTGTTCTGGGCCCTGAATATGTACGTAGTCCACAAGGGAGTTGAAAGCATCCGCAAGCTACTGGTGTTTAAGGCGTTTTTCCTGCCGGTGGCGGCGCTGGCCCTGCTGTGGTGGGCAATAGCGGCGGGCAACGGGCTGGGGCCCATCCTGGCGCAGCCGGCCAAATTCACCGACTCCGCAGCGTTCTGGGCGTTCTTCTTTCCCTCGCTCACCGGCATGGTGGGTTTCTGGGCCACGCTCTCGCTCAACATCCCCGACTTCACGCGCTACGCCGTCAGCCAGCGGGCCCAGGTGTGGGGACAGGCCCTGGGCTTGCCGCCGTCCATGACCATGTTTTCCTTCGTAGGCGTGGTCGTGACCTCGGCCACCTTTGTCATTTATGGCAAGACCATCTGGGACCCGGTGGTGCTGGCTGGCAAGTTCGACAGCAAGGTGCTGGTGAGCTTTGCCATGCTGGCCGTAGCCCTGTCCACCCTGGCTACCAACATTGCCGCCAACATCGTTAGCCCGGCCAACGACTTCGCCAACCTCTCGCCCAGCCGTATCAGCTTCAAGGCGGGCGGCTACATTACCGGCGTCATCGGCCTGCTGATTTTTCCCTGGAAGCTCATCGCCGACCCCTCGGGCTACATCTTCACTTGGCTGGTGGGCTATTCAGCCCTGCTGGGCCCCATCGGCGGCATCATGATTGTCGACTATTACCTGGTACGTCGGCAGCAGCTGGCCGTGGACGAGCTATACCAGTATCAGGGCCGCTACGGCTACGGCAGCGGCGTAAACAATGCCGCCATGCTGGCCCTGGTGCTGGGCGTGCTGCCCAATATTCCGGGCTTTCTTACTGCTGTAGGTGCGCTGGCCAAAGACAGCGTGCCAGCCTGGCTGAACGGGGTGTACAGCTACGCCTGGTTTGTCGGCTTTTTCCTGTCGGGCCTAATCTACCTGGTGCTCATGCGTGGCAAGCGCAGCTAGAGAAGGTAGAGAATTAATATAGCCTTTTGAACCGAGTTAAAAGTTGAGAGTTAAAAACAGCTCTGTAAGACTTCTAACTTTTAACTCTCAACTTTTAACTCTGGCCATTAGCCTTTGGGTTGCTGAAAACTCTGATGTCTTGGCGCCCCGCCGTGTGCATTCTGGCTGGTCGCGGCATCACCCTTATGTGGGTTTCGGAGTGAAGCCCGGAGGGCGCCAGGGAAATGGGCCCGGTTGAGAGAAAAGCCCCGGCCGCCTGGCCGGGGCTTTTTTGCGTGTAGTGCAAAGCTTGGCGCTAGCGCAGCAAGTGCAGGGTGGTGTCGAGGCGCTGGCTGAGCAGTAGGCGGTACTGCTGGCGTAGGGCGGCCTGCTGTTCGCGCTGCTCGTCTTTCTGAAAAAGCCGCATTTTGTATTTCACGCCCGGCACCGAGCGGCTCAGGCTCACGTAGGTCAGCCGGTTTTTGGGCCGGGCCAGCAGCTCGCCCTTCTGAATGCGCTCGATGCGCTTGTCGTTGTTGCCAAACAGCGCCTGCAGCGGGCTCAGGCCCACGTACAGGTTGGCGCGGCCGTCGAGCACGTAGGTGCCGCTGACTTCCAGGTTGGAGAGGTTGCTGTTCAGTCGCAGCCGGGGAATGAGCAGCTGGCCCTGGCTGAGCACGAACGAGCTGCTCACTGGCTCGAAGTAGAGGTGGCCTGTGCGTTCGGCTTTCATGAACTTCAGGCTTTGCTCCAGGGCCTCCACGTCGAGCAGCTCCAGGCGGCTGATGTCGGCCTTGAGGTAGCCCAGCGTCTGGCTGATGCTGGGCAGGAACGAGGCGTCTAGGTCGGTGTGCAGGTCGGCCGCGCAGCGTAGGGTACCTTTTATGTTGTCGCCGCCCAGCACGTTGAGGCCCATGGCAGTGGCCGTAGTAAACAGGTCGCTCAGCTGAATGTCCTGAAACAGCGCCTGCACGTGCAGCGGGTGGTGGTCGCGCCCCTCGGTGGTGAGCAGGCGGCCCCGCAGCGTGATGCGCCCCTGCAGCGCTTCGAGCGAGCAGTCGTCGAGGCGGGCCTCGCCGTCGCGCAGGTGGCTCACCAGGCGGAAGTCGCTGCCCCGGATGGCCGCGTAGCGCACCTGCTCGGCCTGCACGCGCAGTAGGGCCGTGAGCACGCCGTTGGACAGCAGGCCACTGCTGTTTTCCTCGATGCGGCGGGCGCGGCGCACGGCCCGGGCGGCCGTGCGGGCCGCCGGCACCGAGTCGGGCTTCTGCGTGAGGCTGCCAATCATGCGCAGCAGGCTTTGCACATCGAGGGTAGCGTAGCGCAGGCTCACGGTGGCATCGGCCTCGGCCACGCGCATATTGGCCACCCGGGCCGAGCCCGATGCCGTGCCGCTGCCACCCTGGGGAGCATCGAAGCGCAGAAACGGCATGCGCATGGTCGAGCCCGTCTTGCTCAAGCGCAGGCGCAGGTTGCGCAGCTGCTGGCCATCGGGCAGGGCCACGGCGTCCACGTCCCAGTCCAGCTTGCCGTTGGCGGCCAGCAGCAGCTCGCTCAGGGCCGGGCTGCGGGGCGCCTTGGTCGAGCGGCGGGGCGGGCGCATCAGGCGGCCCAGCAGCTGGCGGTAGTTGATGGTGCCGAAGCGAATGGCCAGGGCGTAGTTGACCGGCGCCACGCGGTTGCTGGTGTCGGTGGGCCAGTCGAGGCGGCCGCGTACTCGGCCGCCCCACACTTCTCCGTGAAGGTCGAGCAGCTGCACCTGCCGGCCGTCGTGGCGCACCGTCACGGCCAGGTTGCTGAGGGTGTCGGCCGCCAGCACCAGCCGTTGGCAGCGCAGGCGGGCCTGCAGGTGCAGGCCCGGCGGCACCAGGCTGCTGGCCAGACTGGCTGCCAGCTCGCCGGGCGCCTGCCTGGTCCGCTTACGCCGCTTGGCGGCTTTGCCGGCCCGCGCCTTGGGCCGGGGCCGCAGCAGCTGCCGCAGCTCGGCCACGTTCAGCTCATCCACACTAAAGTCGCCGGCAATGGCCGTGGTGGCGCGCCGGTCAGTGAGGTAATCGAGCAGGCCCACGGTAGTGGCCGAAGCCCGGAACCGCATACGGTCGAGCCGTCCTGCCGCGTTCGAGAGCTGCCACAGGCTGTCGCGCAGCCCCACCCGCACGTTCAGGTCGCGCACGTGGGCATTGTGGCCGGTGAGGATGAAAGCCGCGTGCTGCAGCGTCACCTCACCGCGCACCGACAGGTTTTGCTGGGCCTTGAGCAGGGTGGTGCGCTGCCCGGCGCCGGGCAGGGTGCCGCGCACCTGCACGTTCACGTCGGCCACGCCGCTTTGGGCGCGCCACAGGCCCGGCGCCACCACGGCCGCCAGCTCCGGCAGCTCGGTGCGGCCTATCAGGCTGGCGTTCAGTACGGGCTGTAGGAAGTTGCGCAGCTGCAGGGCAATGTCCAGCTCCCCGGCCGAGGAATAAATGCGGCAGCGCTGCAGCGTGAGCGAAGCCGTGCGGGGCCGGTGCTCGGGGCCGTTGTCGTAGGTGCCGCGCAGGTCCCAGCGGTTGATGCGCCGGGAGCTATCGGCCCAGAGCAGGTGGGCGCCGTCGAGGCCAAAGTGCAGCACGTTGCGGGGCCGGATGGTGGGCGCGCTCAGGCCCGAAATGGTGTAGCGGATATGGGCCTTGCTGCTGCTGTGCGCCCCGGCCAGCACCGGCCGCAGGCTGGGCGGCAGGGCCGCCTGCAGCACGTCCAGCAACGGTTGCTTGCCTTCGAAGCGCAGGTACAAGATGTTGCCTACCGGCCGGTCGGTGGCCGCCGTATGCGTGCCGCTGATGCGGATGGTGTCGCCGTTGAGAGTGGCCGCGCTGTGCCAGAGCAAGCCCCGGCGCTGGGCAAACACGTAGCGGTAGTTTATGTGGGCCTGCACCGCCTCTTGCCGGAACAACAGGCCCGTGCGGGTGCGCAGCGAGTCGAGCTGCCCGCCCAGGCGCCCGCTCAGGTAGAGCACGCCCTTCACCAGGCGGGCGCCCAGCCGGGCCTGTTGCACCTGGGCATGGATGGCGCTGCGGGTGTAGTCGTTACGGGTCTGCACCCGGAAATTATGTACGATGATGGAGTCCAGCGCCAGCCGCGGGTCGGGGGGCTGGGCCGGGCCGCGGGCCTGCCCGCTGCGCAGGCCCCAGCGGTGGCCGAGGGAGTCAGTACGCTCCTGAAAAGCACCATCGTAGATGCTCAGGCGTGTCACACGCAGCTCACGCCGCAACAGCCGGGCCAGGTCCAGGCGCAGGTCGGCGCGGGCAAAGCGCAGCACGGTCACCGTTTGGTGGTGCGCGGTATCGGTCAGGCTCAGGTGATGCACCGAGGCTGTGAGGTGCGGAAAGTCGCGCCAGGGTGAAATGTCAACCGAAAACGGCCCCAGCACCAGGGCTGAGTTGCGCGTGAGCCGACTGCGCACTTCCTCCTCAATTCGCTGCTTGCCCCAGGTGGTAGTCAGCAGCCAGGCCGCCCCGCCCAGCGCGAGCACAAGCAGCACGAGCCCGGCTGCCAGCATGCGCCGGAGGGTTAAGGATTTCATAGGGCAGACCACATATCGATGAACCCCGCAAGATACCCCCTTGGCCAGAATACCGGCCATCCCATCAAGCGGCCTGTTCCATCCTTTAAAACTGGCCTATCCGGGTATAAAGCGGCCATCAGAAAGAATGCAATAATGGGTGTGTAAGAAAATAAGAGTCTGAAAGCCTGAGTATGTAGCCCTGCAACAGTAAGCCCAAGCAACGCCTTGTGATTACTGCCGGTCAGATGGCAGCAGAAGACGAACCCTTTTACCCCTCATTTACCACCCACCCTAACCTTTCACACTTTTATGCATACTGCATTACCCACCCGCGTTGGCCGGGCTCTGTTGGGCCTGAGCCTGTTAATCGCCACCACAGCCTCAGCGCAGTGGACTTCCCAGCGCCCCCCGGCCGGCATGTTTTCGCTCACCGACGTGCATTTTACCGATGCCGACCACGGCTACGCCTCCGCCGCCATCGGTGGCCTCACCAAAACCGTGAACGGCGGCCAGACCTGGGTCGACATTCCCACCGGTGTGCCCAGCAGCCTGCGCGATGTATTTTTCGTGACGCCCGACTCGGGCTATGTAGTGGGCAATGCCGGCGTCATCATCCGCACCGTCGATGGCGGGCAAACCTGGCAGCGCCGCGACCTGGCCAACAATGGCTCCTCTGTCAACGGCGTGTATGCCCACAATGCCAACCGGGCATTAGTGACGCAGGGCGACGAGATTTACCGCACCACTGACGGCGGTGCCACCTGGAACGTTGTGTACACCTACAACGGCCCGCTCAACATCTTCACCTTCCGCTTTCTGGAGTTTACTTCGGCGGAAATAGGCTACGCTGTAGGCGGCTATTCGGGCTCGTTTGGCAACGTGAGCCAGGTGGTGAAAACCACTGATGGCGGCCTGACCTGGCAGCTGCTGACCAGCCTGGCCGGCAGCGTGCCCATGGGTGGGGCGGCAGCCGTAGCCTTCCCTAACCCCCAAACCGGCTACGTGGCCGACGTGCAGGACCGCCTTTTCAAAACAACCGACGGCGGGCAAACCTGGAACATTGTGGCCCAGCGCAGCTTTGGCGGCCTCTACGGTATGCACTTCACCGATGCCCAAACCGGCTACGGCGTCGGGTTCAACGGCAACCTGCGCAGCACCACCGACGGCGGCCAGACCTGGACCGACCAGTCGCTCAACCAGGTCGATACCTACGCCGCGGTATACTTCCCCAACCCGCAGGTGGGCTATGCCGTCGGCAGCGACGCCGGTGCCGCTGCCCGCGTGCTGAAATACACGGCCCAGGCCACCGGAACGGCCAAAGCCAACAGCCTCACGGGCGTGTCGGTGTTCCCCAATCCGGCCCAAAATATGGTGAAGCTCTCGGGCCTGCCCGCCGGCCTCCCCACTCAAGCCACGGTGTACGGCGCCGACGGCCGCCGCGTGCTCAGTACCGCGCTGGCGCCCGGCCAAAGCCAGCTGCCCACGGCCAGCCTGGCCGCCGGCCTGTACGTGCTGCGCCTCGAAAGCGGCGGCCGCAGCTACCAGCAGAAGCTGGCAATTGAATAAGGCTTAAGAAAAGCCCTCACGACAAGGCAGCTTTGGAAATGCTCTTATTTCCAAAGCTGCCTTGTTTGTTTTTGGCATCGTTAACCTCACCCCCCCGACCCCGCATCTGCTTTATGCGCAGAGTCCCCTGGAGAGGAGGAACCTGTTCCGATAAGGTATCGTCAGGCTCCCCTCTCCGCGGGCTTCGCGCTTCAAGCGAACCGGGGCCGGGGGTGAGGTTCTGCCGACCCGCCCAACGCAGGCAACTTAAGCCCGGCCTTGGTCGTTATGGCACGGTGGTTGCAAAAAGCCCCTCAGAGCTTGTGATTTTATCCAACCATCTAACCTCTACGAATCATGAAAAAGGTCACGAATTTCCTCAGCCTGATTTTGCTGGTCACCATGACCATTACTTCTTCGGTTTATGCTCAGGAGCGCAAAGGCTGGAGCCCGCAGGCTAAGGGCGCCGTTATTGGTACCGCTGGCGGTGCCGTGCTGGGTGCCGTTATCAACAAGCGCAACCGCGCCGTGGGCGGCGTAGTCGGTGGCGTGGTCGGTGGGGCCGGCGGCTATGCCGTAGGCAAGAGCATCGACAACAAGAACAAGGCCCGCGCCGCTGAAGCCCGTGCGGCCGAAGCCCGCGCCGCCGCGGCCCGTGCCAACCAGCGCGCCATCGCCGCCGAGCGTAAGGCCAAGGAAGCCAATGCCCGCGCTGCTGCCCTGGCTGCCAAAAACACCGCTCCCGATGCCAACGCCATTCCGGCCGTGATGGCCTACGCTGATGCCCAGACGGCCATGCCTTCGTCGGCGTACATCGTAAACAGCACGCCCGAAGACCGTTCGAAGCCGTACTCGGAGTCGGAATACAAGCGCAAGAGCTGGTAAGCAGCCCCGCGCTTCCTCAAAAACCCGAGCTTTGGCTTGGGTTTTTTTTCACACTTCCCTACTTTACTTAAACACTTAATTCCATGAAATCTTTCATGTTTGCGTTGGCCACTGCGGCTTTGCTCAGCGGCTGCGCCAAAGCCCCCGAGGCGGTTGACGTTGAAGACCTGAACAAGCAGTTTATCAATGCCTGGAACAACAAGGAAGTCGACAAAGCCCTGGGCTACCTGGCCGACGATGTACAGTTTCTGCAAGGCAACGCCCACTTCAGCGGCAAAGGCGAAGTAGGCGATAAGTGGGTGCGCGCCACCAACGGTACCATCTCCAACCTGAAAACCAGCGTCATCAGCTCCGGCACCGATGCCAAGCTGGCTTATGCCGCCGGTACCTTCTCAGTCGATGTGCTGCCGGATTCGCCCGGGCAGCCCTCCGCCTTCGGCGAGGGCAACTACATCCTGGTGTGGAAGCAGGTAGGCGAGGGCAAAGACGCCGGCTGGAAGCTCAGCTACGCCCAGCTCGAAGACCACCCGCTACGCCGCAAGTAGTTGATTTTGCGTAATTGAAAAAGCCCCGACTGATATTCAGCCGGGGCTTTTTTGTCGTAGCGTGGACTCTGATAGTCCGCGCGTATCACAAAGTGATTCTTTCTCACCTTCCTACTAACGGACTCGCAGAGTCCGCGCTACAAACCGGCAGAGTAAATAGAAAGCAACTCCCGCTAGGCGGCTTGCTTTCCACCCAGAGCAGGCCACCCTGGGCTTTGATAAAGGCGTGCGAGATGCTCAGACCCAGGCCCGAGCCGCCGGAGTGGCCTTCGGGACTGGGCACGCCCGCAAACCGCTCAAAGATGCGCTTCTGGTACTGGGCCGGAATGCCGGGCCCCTGGTCGTGCACGCTCAGGCGCACCATTTCGCCCCAGGGCAGCACCCGGATGCCCAGCGGGGCGCCGGCCGGCGAGTAGCGGATGGCGTTGGACAGCAGGTTGATGAGCACCCAGGTAGTTTTTTCCACGTCGCCCAGCACGGTGGGCAGCTTGGGGGCCAGCTCCAGCTGCAGCTCCAGCTGCTTGTCGTGCAGCTGGGGGCGCACCACGTCAGTGGCGTAGCGCACTACGTCCGACAGGCACATGGGCTGCAGGTTGAGTTGCAGGCCCGCCCCGGCGTCGAGGCGCGATACGTCGATGAGCTGGCCCACCAGCTTCAGCAGCCGCTGGGTTTCTTCACCGATGCCCGCAACCAGACGCTGACGCTCGCCGGTATCGGTACGCTCGTCGCGCAGCAGCATCAGGCTCAGATTGATGCTCGACAAAGGCGTTTTCAGTTCATGCGACACCGTGGCCAGGAAGTGCGACTTCACCTGGTCCAGCTTTTTGAAGTCCGACACGTTGCGCAGGCAGAGAATGTGCCCGGCCGGGCCATCCGTACTTTCGATGGGGCTGATGCTGAGCTGGTAGTGCGGAGCATCGCCTTTGTGGCGAAAGGTAAATACCGGGTCGGGTACGTCGTCGCCGGCCAGGTTGGCGGCGGCCAGGGGCTCCAGCAGCTCGCGCAGAGCCTGGTTGGTTTGAGCCAGGATGTGTGCCGATTTTCCCAGCAGCTCGGCCTGGGTGAAGCCCAGCAGGGAGCAGGCCGCCGGGTTGGCCAGCACCACAATGCCCTGCTCGTCCAGCATCAGCAGGCCTTCGTCGAGGCTGCGCATGAGACTGTCCATGCGGTTGCGCTCGGTGAATAGCTCGGCCAGGGTGGCGCGGCGCTCATTCTGCGCCTGGGCTAGCACCCGGTTTACGGCCATGGCCACCGTGCCCACTTCGTCGTGCCGCCGAATGGCAACGCGGTTGGTAGAGCTGGGGCCGGCCACGTCCTCCACCTCGGCCGTGAGGCGCCGCAGCGGCCGGGTAACAGCCCGCGGCAGGCGCACCATCATGGTGATACCAACCGCGGCCCCGGTCAGCACAAAGCCCAGCACCGCCAGCCGCGCCGCCCGAAATTCGGCCGGCTCAATACCGTGGGCCCCGCTTTCCAGGTGCCGCATGGCCAGCAGCGCGTAGCCCCCCAGCCCCAGCAGTAGCAGCAGGAGCAGCAGGATGCTGAGGCGGATTTTGAGTTTTAAGGACATTGTGGGGGAAGTTGTCAGTTGTTCGTTGTCAGGTCGTTCTTCTGATGGCAAGCGAAAAAACGTGTCATTGCGAGGAGGCACGACGAAGCAATCCGTCCTCTAGCATTCAGTCACCAGGTAAACTCAGGCATTTAAAAGACTGGATGGCAATTCTGACCTTGGGGCTTTTCACATTAGTGGGCTGGTCGCTGAGAACAGGACGGATTGCTTCGCTCTGCTCGCAATGACACGTCTTCTCATTTCATCACCAAAATCAGCACATCAACCAATCAAGACATCAAAAAATCAACTTTCCAGTCCATACTCCTGCAATTTCCGGTACAGCGTCGTCAGACCGATGCCGAGGCGGCGGGCTACTTCGGGCTTGTTGCCGGCGTGCTCCTGCATCATGTGGCGAATGTGGCGGGCTTCGAGGGCGCGCAGGCTTTCGTCGGTGGGGTCGCTGAGGACGCGGCGGGCGTGGAACTCGTCGGGCAGGAAGTCGGCGGCCAGGGCTTCGCCGGCGGGGGCGAGGATGGCGGCGCGCTCCAGCACGTTCTTCAGTTCGCGCACGTTGCCGGGCCAGGGGTAGTGCTGCAGCAGTTGCGCGCAGTCGGGCGCCAGGCCGGGGAAGCGCTTGCTGAGCTTGGCGGCGAAATGCTGCAGGAAATGCTCGGCCAGCGGCAGAATGTCGGCCGGCCGGGCCTTGAGGGGCGGCACTTCGATGGTGAAGACGGACAGGCGGTAGTAGAGGTCGGGGCGGAAGCGGCCCTCGGCGGCTTCGAGCTTGAGGTTGCGGTTGGTGGCGGCCACGATGCGCACGTTCACGCTGCTGGCTTTGGTGTCGCCGAGCTTGGTGAACTGCTGCATTTCCAGCACCCGCAGAAATTTGGCCTGCACGTTGAGCTCCAGCTCCCCGATTTCGTCGAGGAACAGGGTGCCGCCGTTGGCTTCTTCGAGCAGGCCTTTCTTGTCGGTGAGGGCGCCAGTGAAGGCGCCTTTCTTGTAGCCGAACAGCTCAGACTCCATCAAATCCTTGGGGAAGGCGCTGCAGTTGACGGCCACGAAGGGCTTGCTGCTGCGGCTGCTGGCGTGGTGAATGGCCTGGGCAAACAGCTCTTTGCCGCTGCCGGTGGGCCCTTCGAGCAGCACGGTGGAGTCGGTGGGTGCCACCTGCCGGGCCAGGTTCTGGGTGCGCAGCAGCTCGGGCGAGTGGCCCACCATGGACTCGAAGCGGTAGTGCTGCCCCACGCGCTTTTCCAGCTCGGCCACGCGCTGGCGCAGGCGGGCCTTCTCGGCGGCGCGGTCCACCACCACCACCAGCTGCTGCTCGAAGTCGCCCTTGGTGAGGTAGTCGAAGGCGCCGAGCTTCATGGCCTTTACCCCGTCGGGGATGGTGCCATATGCCGTAAGCAGCACCACCTCGGCATTGGGCGCCTTGGCTTTGAAGCGGGGCAGCAGCTCCACGCCGTGGGCGTCGGGCAGCTTCACGTCGGAGATGATGACCAGCACCTCGTCGGCGTGCTGCTGCAGCTGCTCGAAGCCGCGGGCGGCGTCGGGGGCTTGCAGGATGGTGTAGCCTTCCAGCTCCAGCACCCGGGCCAGGAGCTGGCGCAGGCGCGCTTCGTCGTCGATGAGCAGGAGGGTGCCGGTGGGCATCGGTGAAATAGTGAGTTAGCGAGGTGATGAGTTGATGGAAAAATATTTGCTTTTAGTCCGCAGATAGAAATTGTTCTACTTGAGACTTTTCTTTCACAAGCATGAGCCAAAGGAAATTGGCATTTAACTCAGGAGTTAATTCCAACCAAAACTTCTTATGCCTATTTCCTTGCTCAACACGAATTCCTGCTAGTAATTCTTTGTCACTTGGTCTGTAAGAGCCAGAGAAAAAGTAGGAGTATTTACCAGAAGAAACGCTTTCAAATGGTTGGAAGGACAAAATCCTTTTTAAGAGCATATACCCTTTCTCACTCGTTCCAAACCTTACTTGAAGAATCTCACCGTTAAGGTCAAATTGGGTTTCACAGCCGTATGCTCCGTTTTCCTTGACAGCGCCCATTATCTGCACCATCTCCTCATTTGTGTCTCTCATTAGAACTCTCACAATAGGAGTTTACGATGAACCAAAAGTACGGCAGTAGGGCCAGCGTTTAACGGTGGGATATGAGTGACGCTAACTCCCCCGAATTTCCTCCTTCAAATGCTCCACAAACTGGGCGAACTCGGCTTCGGATTCCAGGTTGGGCTGCCAGGCGAAGCCCATGTCGGCGAGGTTGTACTGGTGCTTTTGGGTGATGGTGGCGCCGGGGATGAGGGCGCCGCTGGCGTCCTTTTCGTAGCCCAGCAGCCAGAGGTGGTCGGCGAGGGCGGTGGTGGTGGCCAGGTCGTGCGACACGATGACGACGGTGTTGAGCTCGTGCATGGTGGTGACTTCGACGATGATTTTCTTGACTTCGTCAATCATGGCCACGTCGAGGCCGGAGAAAGGCTCATCGAGCAGGATGAGGTGGTCGGAGCAGAGCAGCTGCTGGGCGATGGCGGCGCGCTGGCGCTGCCCGCCGGAAAGGTGGGCGGGGTACTTTTTGCGGTGGGGCGCGAGGCAGAACCGCTCCAGGTAGGTTTCGACCTGCTGCCGGGCTTCGGCCTCGGGGTATTTGCGCCGGGCGGCCAGCAGCAGGTTGTCGTGCAGGGTGCGGTGGTTGAACAGGGGGTAGCGCTGCTGCACGAAGCCCACGGCACCGGGCACCACGGGCTGCTGCGCCTCGCCCACCTGCACTGTGCCCTGGCTGGGGGCCGTGAGGCCGGCCATGATGCGGCACAGCACCGACTTGCCGATGCCCGAGCGGCCGTAGAAGCCCACCACCTGGCCCTGGCTCAGGCCGGGCCGCACCACGTTGCGGATTTGCGCGTCGATGTCGCGCAGGATAAGCTCGCCGTTGAACTGCATCGAAACCTTGCTCAGCGTGAGAACAGGCTCCTGGTAAGAGTGGGGAAGGGGATTCATAGTTGTTCTAGTGATTGCCTCACCCCCCGGCCCCCTCTCCGGTGGAGAGGGGGAGCCATGGCGGTTCGGGTGGCTTATTAAGGAGGTTATTGCGGGCTATAACAGTATTTAATTGCATTTGCCTGCCACCCCTCTCCCCCGGAGAGGGGCCGGGGGTGAGGCCCCTGCATTAAGCCGAAGTGCCCAGCTGCGAGTAGGGAAAAAACACCCGCCGTAGCAGCACAAACACGTAATCCTGCAGGGCGCCGGTGGCGAGGATGACGAGCTGAATGGCCAGCACGCCATCCAGGTGGAGGTAGCGGTTTTGCTTGTAGAGCAGCAGGCCAATGCCGCCTTCCGACTGGTAGAGGGTTTCGACCAGCGTAATCATGGTCCAGATGATGGCGAAGTTCTGGCGCACCACTTCCAGCATCTCATCCAGCTTGCCCAGCACCACCACTTCCCAGAAGCTGCGCCACTCGCCCAGGCCCAGGGTGCGGGCGTGGTCCATTTCCTCCTGGGTGGTGGTCAGAATCACGCTGGTCATGCCCGTGACGAGGTACACGGTAGCGCCGAAAATCAGCACCGAGAGCTTCACCTGGTGGCCCGAGCTGAGCATCAGGGCCATGAAGAAGGTGAGGCCGGTGAGGGTGAGGTAGCGCATCTTGCTGGCCGCGTAGGCAATGGGTCGGAAGAAGGGCAGGGCCGTGAGGTAGGAGATGCCCAGGGCCAGCACCGTAGCCACGCCCAGGGCCTGCAGCGCCGTGGTCATGCTGGCCCACAGCTCCTGAATCAGGCCCTGGCTGCTGATAAGGTCGCCGAGGGCGCCCAGCACCTCGCCGAGGCGGGGGAAAATCTGCAGGGGGTAGAACAGCCAGAGCAGCAGCAGCACCAGGCCCTGGGCGGCCACCATCAGCAGGAAGGTAGCGCGCGGCGGCTGGGCGTTGGGAGAGAAGAGGAGTTTCATGGAGTTGCCTCACCCCCCGGCCCCCTCTCCGGGGGAGAGGGGGAGCCTGACGAAGGCGGTTTGATTGATGGTTAGATAGAGTAAGGACAGTATGCTGTCGTAAGACTCCCCTCTCCCCCGGAGAGGGGCCGGGGGTGAGGCTTGAGACTAATTCCCCAGCACAATCTCTACCCGTCTATTCTGCGCCCGCCCAGCATCCGTGGCGTTGCTGGCCAGGGGCTCGGTGGCGCCGTGGGCGTACACCTGCACGCGGCCGGCGGGGAAGGCGCTGCTGCTCTTGGCTTCGAGCCAGTGCTGCACGGCCATGGCGCGGTCTTCGGACAGCTGCTGGTTGCGCTGCGGGTCGCCGTGGTTGTCGGTGTGGCCGTGCACGGCCACTTTGAGACGGCCGGCCACGATGAGGTCGTCGAACAGCTGGTTGAGCTCGCGCTCGGCGGTGGGGGTGAAGGAGCTTTGACCGGTGTTGAACTCGATGTTCCAGGCCCGTTTGCTCACGCTCTGGCGGATTTCATCGTCGGCGGCAAACTTGGGGGCCTCGGCCGGGGCAATGGACTTGCCGCGGTACTTGTCCTGCAGCTTTTTCAGGGGCGTCAGGTCCAGCATCTCGGTCAGGGGCACGTAGCTGGGCAGCTCTTTGGGGTAAAGCCGGCTTTGCACGTCGCCGAAGGTTTTGTACACCGCGGCGTAGATGTTGGTACCGCCGTTGTCGAGGCCAAACAGGGTGAGGTTGTCGGCGAAGTTGAAGGCCTTGCTGCCGCCCAGCTCCACCACTTCGCCGTTGCGGTCGGCTTCGCTCACGCCCTTGTAGTACTTGAGCCAGTAGGCGCCGGGCTTGTCCTGGTCGCCGTACACCTGGGCCGAGATGTCGGCGGCGCGGCTCAGGGCTTCGGGGTGGCTTTTCACCTGGTCGCCGGCCACGGCCAGGGCCGTCATGATGCCTTCCACTTCCTTGGGGTGGGCGTCGTACCAGCGCTTGGTGGTCACCATGATGTTGGGCATCTGGTTGGAGTAGTCCTTGGTGGAGACGATGTTGACCAGGCCGCCTTTCTGCTTGGCGATGTTCACGTCGCCGGGCGTCCAGGTGGCTACGGCGTCGGCCGTCACGTCCACTTTCACGCCGGTGCTGCGGCCTTTTACCACCTTGGTGCGGGCTTCGGGCTTGCCGCTGATGTACTTCTCGGCGGCCACCAGGAAGTCGGACGAGGCCATGAAGTTGACGGCTTCGGGGTCATAGGTCGTCTCGTCGGGGTTCACCTTCAGGCCGTTGTCGGCGCACCACTTCAGGGCAATGTTCTGGTCGCCGTCGCGCAGGTAGCAGGCTATGGTTTTGCCCAGGGCCGACTTCGGGTTATCGAGCCACTCCTTGGGGCCCATGAGCTTGTCTTCGCCGAACGACTTGCCGCAGCTGTAGGGCAGAATCTGCAGGCCGGTGCCGGCCTTCTTGAGCTGCTCCTGCACGGCCGAAAAGCCCGGCAGGCCGTCGCCCATGATGCTCACGATAAGGCCCGGCGTTTCGGGGTTAGACTGCAGGTCGAGGGCGTTTTTCACCAGGTCGGCCTGCATCTTGGCCACGTCGTCCTGCCGCACAATCTGCAGGTCCAGGCCGTTGGCGGCCATGCTCGAGCTCATGGTGCTGCGGGGGCCGCCGTTGGCCAGCATGCCGGCCATCTGCGAGTTCCAGGCCATTACTTCCCACACCACGGGGGTGCCCTTGTCGGCCGGGGCGGTGCCGGGCAGCGGGGCTAGGGGCACCACGGCGTTGGCCCGGGCGCCGGCGGCTACGGCGGGCAGCTCGATGGAGTTGAGCAGCACCGACTGGGTTTCGGCTTTCTTGAAGATGGCACCGGAGGAAATGACCTTGTTGATGCCGAAGTAAAGGAGGGCCATGATAATGGCACCGATGACGATTTTACCGCGAGTTGTCATGATTGAAAAGGCAATGAGGGGTTGAGGCGGCCCGTTTCGGGCGCCGGAATGATGTTTAGTTATTTTGAAGGATGGCGCGGGCCTGTGGCCCGTGTGTACTATTTGCCGGCCACTAGCCGGCGCGGGACCGCGCAATCAGAACGTTCTACCGCGAGTCGTTCTGGCGCTGCAGGCCAGAGGCCTGCCAATAATAGGCACGGGGCAGAGCCCCGCGCCATCGGGCTTTAGCACAGGCAGCCTATGATGCAGGCGGCCAGCAAAAAGCTAATCAAGCAGGCTAGAATAGGCATCGTTGGTGGCTTGACGGGTGGCTTGGATGCTTTGGGGCTGGCGGGGCTGCTGGTCGAGCACGGCGTTGAAGTCGCCTTTCTGGTACTTCTCGAGCAGGCGCTGGCCTTTCTCGCTCATCACCCCGTTCTGGATGTCCATTTCCTTCACGAACTCCTGGCTGTAGCGCATGGCCTGCTTGATTTGGCCGAGCTGCTGGGCCATGTCCTGGGCCACGCGGTCGGTGGCTAGGTCGAAGAAGTACTTCTTGTCGGGGTCGCCGCGCAGGATGTTCATGGCGGCGCGCATGCCCGAGCTGGTGCGCTTCACCAGCTCATACTCGTCCTTCAATAGGTTGACTTTAAACTTGCTGCCGTCAATCTGGCGCAGGGCAGCCTTCAGAATCTGGCGCATCACCACCGTCACGTTGGCCGTAGTGGTGGCCATGGGCTGCAGGCGCTGGCTGTAGTCCTGGAGCTGGGCGGCGCGGGAGGCGTAGCTTTCGGCGGCGTCTTTCTCACCCTGCCGGGTGGCCGAGTCGGCCAGCACCAGGTACTCCTTCATCTGAGCATTGTTAGCGGCCAGCTTGCGTTTCACCAGCTCGTGGGCACCCTCGATGTGGCCGATTTCAGCTTCCATCTGCCGGGCTTCCTTCTCGGTGTTGTGGATGTAGTCTTCCATGATGCCGATGGGGTCGGTGTTGACGAAGATGCCGGCCGCCGTGCGCAGGATGCGCTGCCCGGCGTACCAGAGCCCGGCCTTGATGCGCTTATTCGTCACCAGCAGAAACAGCACGAACAGCACGCCCAGACCGATGCCCAGCTTCACGGTGTCAAACACAATATCTACGAGGTAGGGTACGATTGCGCCCCAGAAGTACACGCCGGCGGCGATGAGGCCGAGCAGCACGACGCGGCCCGCGACTTTCTCCGGCTGCTGCCACTTGGGCAAGGCAGTGTCGGAATTGGAAGGTAGGAGAGTATTCATTTTATTTGTGTTAATTATTGATTTTCTGATTGTTGTTTTGCCAGGGCGAGCCCTCGGAGCGTGTCATTGCGAGGCCGCAGGCCGTGGCAATCCGTCCTCTCCGTGTGACCAACCAGGTAGTGTGAAAAGCACCGCCTTTCTAAGTGTCACGCCCCAATGGCACCTGAATGCTAGAGGACGGATTGGCTACGCCGAACTTCGTTTGCCACGTTCCGCTGCGCTCCACTCGCAATGACATGTCTTCTTTAGGCGCCAGCCTTCGTCAGGAAAGACTGAGCGGCTTGGCGGTGGGCGTGGAGGTCGGCCAGTGCTGCGGCATTGGCCAGCTCGTAGGAAGCCAGGGCGGTGTTGGCCTTCTGGCGCTCGGCCTGCACCTGCTGCTGGGTGGATTGCAGCTGCTGGGTTTTCTCAGCCAACTGCTTGGTCAACTCCGCCACGTCGGCCTGCAGCTGCTTTTCCTGGGCCAGCAGCTGCACAATGGCGCTGGGCGGGCCCTGGCGGGGGGCAGCTTCGCCCTGCTTTTCGCGGTGGCGGTGCTGCACCCGGGCGCGGTCGTCCTGCAGCTTTTGCTCGTACTGTTCGGCCGAAGCCAGCAGGGCGGGCAGGTCCTGGCCAGTGAGGGCGGCGTAGGCGTTGAAGGCCGTCTGGTAAAGCAGCGGGCCACTCATGCCGCTGGAAGCCATGCTTTTCACCAGCTTGGTATAGGCAATGAAGTCCTTGCCGTCGCCGGCCAGCAGGCTGGCAATGTGGTCGACGTGCCGCTGCTCGGGCTGGCTGACTGCGGCCGCCGGAGCGCCAGCTTGGGGCGCGGTGAAGGCCGGGGCTGCCTGGGGCTGGGGCGCCGCCGCATTGGTCGGGGCGTGGTCGTCTTCGACGAAAAAGTCTTTCGCAGCTTTGGCGATGTTATCCAGAATAGGCATGGCAGCAAGGGGTAGTTTTGGTGATGGCTGCCTAATGCCAATACAAGTGCCGGAGCGGGAGCTTTATGTTGAATTTTCTGAAAAACTCCTGATAATCAAGCTGAAATTTGTGCTGTCAAGCTTAAGGTAGATTCGGAATTCGGTCGGATTTTTTCAAAATGAAAACGTCAATTTTTCATAACTGCAATCCTGGTGAACTTGCCGGGCCATTAACGGGCTTGCCTACCACATGAAATATCTCTGCTTCCTGGGCCTGCTGGCCATACTGACGGCCTGCGCCACTTCGCGCCGGCCGGCCGGCCTGGCCGACTTTGCCAGCTACCCCATCTACCACGGTCCCGACCTGGGCCTTACTTTCCAGAATGGGCAGGCCACGCTGCGGGTGTGGGCGCCCACCGCTTCGGGCCTGCAGCTGCGCCTGTACCGGGAAGGAACCGGCGGCCCGGCCGTGGCCAGCTACGCCATGCGCCCCGACCGCGACGGCACCTGGCTGTATACCCTGCCCGCAGAACTGCCCGGCCGCTTCTACACTGTGCAGGCCACCATCAACGGCCGTACAATGGCCGAGGTAGTGGAGCCCTACGCCCACGCCGTGGGCCTGAACGGGCAGCGCGGCGCCGTACTCGACCCGCGCACGGCTAGCCCCGCGGGCTGGGCCGAGGACTACCGACCCAAGCTCAGCGCCCCCACTAACGTCATGATTGGCGAGCTGCACCTGCGCGATGTTTCGATGGACCCCAAATCCGGCATTCAGTACAAGGGCAAGTACCTGGGCCTGGCCGAAAGCGGCACCCGTGGCCCCGAAAAAGTGCGAACCGGCCTCGACCACCTCGTCGAGCTGGGCATTACCCACGTGCACCTGCTGCCCACCAACGACTTCGCCTCCATCGACGAAAGCCAGCCGCAGGGGCGCTACAACTGGGGCTATGACCCGCTGCACTACACCGTGCCCGAGGGCTCCTACGCCACCGATGCCGCCGACCCGGCCGCGCGCATCCGCGAGTTTCGGCAAATGGTGCAGGCCCTGCACGCCCGCGGCCTGCGCGTGGTGCTGGATGTGGTGTACAACCACACCGCCGATGCCGGCCGCAGCTCCTTCGAGCAGTTGGTGCCCGGCTATTACTACCGCCACAACGCCGACGGCAGCCTGTCGAACGCCACCGCCTGCGGCAACGAAGTGGCCTCTGAGAGGCCCATGGTGCGCAAGCTCATTGTGGAAAGCGTGGCGTACTGGGCCCGAGAGTACCACGTCGACGGCTTCCGCTTCGACCTGATGGGGGTGCTGGACTTGCGCACCATGCGCGACGTGCGCCGCGCCCTCGACCAAATCGACCACAGCATTCTGGTGTATGGCGAGGGGTGGACGGCCGGCCCCAGCCCGCTGCCCGAGGCCGAGCGCGCCCTCAAAGCCAACATCGGTCAGCTCGACCGCATTGCGGCCTTCGGCGACGAGCTGCGCGACGGCGTGAAGGGCCATTACGCCCACCAGCGCGAGCCCGGCTTTGCCAGCGGGCAGGCCGGCCTGGAGGAAAGCGTCAAATTCGGCATCGTGGCCGCTACGCCCCACCCGCAGGTAGATTACAGCAAGGTGAACTACAGCAAGGCGCCCTGGGCCAAGGCACCTACCCAGGCCATCAACTATGTAGCCTGCCACGACGACCGGGTGCTGTGGGACAAGCTAATGGCTTCCGTGCCGGGTGCCAGCGAGGAGGAGCTGATTAAGATGGACCTGCTCAGCAACACCATTGTGTTCACCTCGCAGGGCATTCCCTTCCTGCCGGTGGGCGACGACTTCCTGCGCAGCAAGGACGGCTCCAGCAATTCCTACAACCTGCCCGACAGCGTCAACCAGCTCGACTGGGGCCGCAAGGCTGCGTACCGCAATGTGAGCAAGTTTTATAGTCAGCTGCTGGCCCTGCGTCGCGCCCACCCAGCCTTTCGTCTGCCCAGCCAGGAGCTGATTGCCAAGCATCTGGTGTTTCTGCCCGGTATGCCGGCAGGTACCATAGGCTACCGCCTGCTCAACTACGCCGGGGGCGACCGGTGGGGCACCATCGTGGTGCTATTCAATGGCAACCGTAGCCCGGTCGAGGTGACGGTGCCGGCTGGAAAGTATTCAGTAGTATTGCGCGGCGAGCAGCTCAGCGAGCAAGGCCTGGAGCAGCTCGACCTCAGCGCCGGGGGGCAGCTGACGCTGCCAGCCAGCACCGCCCTGATACTGGTGCAGCCCTGATTCGAACTGAACCGAAAAACTCGTTGTTAACTTTACTCTATGGAAGTAACCGCCCACACCTTCGCCGAAGCGACCCGCAGCGCCCCCTACCTGGACTATGCCGTGTGCGTCGATGCCGATAACCGCCCCTTCAACCACGTGGGCGACTGGCCCGAGGAAGGCCAGATTTACGCCGTTAGGGTAGTAGAAAGTCGCCTCGAAGGCATGCCCCTGCTGCACGTGCTGTCGTTTGGCGGCGAGGCACCCTATTACAACGCCTTCGCGCCCCACCGCTTCGAAATCCGCCACCGTCTGTTTCTGAACTAAACGAACGCAGTAGGGGCAGGGCTTGTTCCTGCCCATCGTTGAACGATTGTCATTCCGGCGCTGAGATGGGGGCAAGCCCTCCCGGGTACATCCCCGCCCTTACATCTTGCCGCTGACCACGAAGCTGGTTTCCGATAGTTGTTATTTATATTGTAAAAAAGGCCATTCCTGATTCAGGAATGGCCTTTTTGCTATTAGTTAAACGTTCGTTGGTTTATTCTACCACCACGCGCTTGGTGACGGGAGCCAGGCCTTCAGCGCTGAGTTGCAGCAGGTACACGCCGGGCGCCAGACCCTGCACGTCAAACTCGGCCACGGCGCCGGTGGCGGTGAGGGGCAGACGGCGGGCCGGCAGCACTTCCTGGCCCAGGGCGTTGCGTAGGCTAGCTTGCACCGCAGCCGCGCCAGCCAGGGCGGGAATGCTCAGCGTGAAGCGGCCCTTGGCAGGGTTGGGGTAGAGGCCGAGCTGGGCTGCCAGCGTGGTGCCGTTGGTGGCTAGAGGCGCGGCGGCCGCATTGAACACGAGCGCAAAGCGGCCAAGTGAAGTCAGCTCCGTGGCATACAGCTGGAAGGTGTAGCTGGCGCCGGGCTGGCCCAGGGCCGTGCGGCTGCCGGTGCGGCGGTCGAGCAGCTCCACACTGGTCAGGCCGTTTTGGGCCAAGTTCAGCAGCTGAGCGGCGGTGATGGTGTAGCTGCCGGCGGCGGGCACGGCCAGGCCCAGGGGCGCGGTGAGGGCAGTGCCCGTTGCAGGCAGGGCCAGGCCGTTCACGGCTAGCTCGGCGTTGGCGGCCAGCGAGAACAAGCTAGGGGCCAGGTTGCCGGGGTTGCGCAGCTTGTGGGCGTCGTGCTGGGCATCCAGGGCGGCAGTAGCGTTGTTATCGAAGTACACGGTGGTAAC
>Ga0164304_10000024_pt1 | contig 46564 bp, 31 predicted proteins | sample Whisoiple_217_MG_FD_110216 | JGI IMG/M metagenome (GOLD analysis project Ga0164304, IMG submission 110216) | Soil microbial communities amended with pyrogenic organic matter from upstate New York, USA - Whitman soil sample_217_MG | ecosystem: Environmental > Terrestrial > Soil > Agricultural...
AGGAGCTAGGAGCTAGGAGCTAGGAGCTAGGAGCTAGGAGCTAGGAGCTAGGAGCTAGGAGCTAGGAGCTAGGAGCTAGGAGCTAGGAGCTAGGAGCTAGGAGCTAGGAGCTAGGAGCTAGGAATAAATTGATTATAAAAGGAAGCCGATTTCTCTGATAGAACAACTTCTAGCTCCTAACTCCTGGCTTCTAGCTACTCCCCAATACTACTTATGCTTATCCTTGAAATTTTGCTGGTACTGGCGCTGGTGGGCTGGCAGGCCGTGGTGTTTGCCCGCAACCGCCAGCTTATTCAGCGGGTGGCGGCCATGTATCCGGAGGCCGGGCGCGTGGCGGTGCAGCCCATTGTGGTGCCCTACACCAGCGGCGACCTCAGCCAGAACCCCGACATCAGCTACGACGCCATTATTGCCAACACGCCTGCGCCGGAGTTTGGGCAGATTGTGGCCGATACCAACGAGTACCTGCTTAATAACCGCGGCGCGGCGGCTGACTTTGGCATTCTTAAGGACATTTCTGAGCGCCACGCCGAGTCGCTCGACGATGAAATACAGGCCCAGATAGCAACGCCGCTGTACCTTGGCCTAATGGGCACCTTCATCGGGGCCATTCTGGGGCTGGTGGCATTGGTTGGCAACCCCTTTGCGGAGGTGGCGCCCAACCCGGCCGTCGATACCTCCTTTAGCAACAGCGACGTGCAGCACTTTCTGGGTGGGGTGCTCATTGCCATGGTGGGCAGCCTCATGGGCCTGGCTTTCACCTTGGCTGGCAACCAGTTGCTAAAGCAGGCCCGCGCCGTGCGCGACCGGCACAAAAACGCTTATTACACCTTCCTGCAGAAGTCGCTGCTACCCAAGCTTAACTCCGACATGCAGGCGGGCATGAGCAACCTGAAGGCCGTGCTGGACACGTTTAATACGGACTTCTTCAGCAAGATTCAGAACGACTTCTTCAGCAAAATCAGCGAGTTTACGCCGCTCATTGCCAGCATTACCGACAACATCAGCATCCAGAAAAGCTTTCTGGAGAAGATTGAGCAGATTGGCTACTCGGAGCTGGCCAACGCCACCATCAAGGTGTTTGACAGGGTGGACGAGAGTGCCCAGACTTTCGAGAAATTTCTGGGCTACCAGCAGGCCCTGAACAGCACCGTGACGCACGGCGCGGAGGTGGCGCAGGTGATTGTGAGTCTGCTCAACCGCCTCACGGCCTTGGAGCAGGGGCTAGCCAGCGTGCCCCAGTACCTGCAGCAGCACGACGATGCCCTGCGCCAGCAGGTAGCTTTCTTCACCCAGCACGGCAAGCTGCTCAGCGACCTGGGCGCCCAGATTCGTCAGAACCTGAGCGAAGGCGTGCACAAAATTGACGAGGAGCTCGACGCCCGCCTGCTGGAGCTGCAGCGCGAAGCCAGCACGGCCCACGACGAGTGGCAGCGCCACTTCCGCCAGCTCAACCAGGACAACGTGTACCAGAAAATCACCGAGTACCTCAATCCCTTCACCCAGCTGCCCGAGCAGCAGAAAGCCCTCAACATCATTCAGGAGAGGCAGGCGCTGCAAACCAACCGTGCTCTGGAGCAAATGGAGCGCCGTCTCGCCGCCGACACCGAGCTGCAGCAGGAACTGTTGCGGCAGGTAGCCCGCACCAACACGGTGCTGGAGCAGCTCACCAAGCCGAACTGGTTTCAGCGGAATTTTATGGGGAAGAAGTAGTTGTCGGTGGATGACAGTATAACGTGTCATTGCGAGGGCAGCGAAGCAATCCGTCCTCTAGCATTCAGAAGCCAGGTAAACCCAGACATAAAAAGTGCCAGCAGTGCGGAAGTAAGCCTCTCACACTATTTGGTTGGTCGCACGGAGAGGACGGATTGCCGCGCTTCACTGCGTTCCGCTCGCAATGACACGTTTTTTGCTGACAACGAACAACTGACAACTAGCCAATAAACAATGAAAGAAAGCAGGGACTTCTTCTGGCCGAGCTACGTGGACCTGATGACGGCCCTGTTTCTCACCATGCTGGTGATGTTTGTGCTGAGCTATAAACTGTTCAAAGACAAGCAGCGCGACAACGACAAGCTTATTTACGACCTGAAGGTGCAGGTGGCGGAAAAGCGCAAGCTCGACGAAATCAAGCAGGCGCTGAAGCGGCTGGAGAGTAACTATTTCACCTACAACCAGCGCTACAAGCGCTACGAGCTGAACTTCCCGGTCACCTTCGCGCCCAAGAGCGATGTGCTGCCGGCCGAGGCCCAGGCGCCGCTGGTGAAGGCCGGACGCTTCCTGCTGCGCCAGATGCAGGACATCCGCAACGACGACGACGTGCAGTACCTCATTGTAGTGGAAGGCCGCGCCGCCAAAGACCTGCGCTATTCCGACAACGCCCCGCAGAACCTCGACGGCCCCGCCGTACGCGAGCTGAGCTACAACCGCGCCATGGCCGTGATTCGCCTCTGGGAGCAGGCCGGCCTGCGTTTCCCCAATAACCTGGAAGTGGTGGCCGCCGGCAGCGGCTTCCGCGGCGCGGGCCGCTACACCGGCGCCGAAGAAGCCAAAAACAAGCGCTTCATCATCCAGATTCAGCCCAAGATTGGCTCGATTGGGAAGTAGGGATTAGGGCTTAGTTTGTTAGGGCTTAGGTTTTTTTATTTCCCAATCCCTAATCCCTAATACCCCACCGGCGCCGGCAGCCGGAGCGTGAACACCGTGCCGTGCTCTGTATCGGAGGCCACGGAAATGTGGATGAAGTGCAGCTGGGCAATACTGCGCACCACGGCCAGGCCCAGGCCGTAGCCTTCGGCGGCTTCCTGGTCGAAGCGGCGGAAACGCTCGAACAGGTGGGGAAGGTGGGCGGCAGCGATGGGCTTGCCCGTGTTGCGGATGCTGAGCACGTAGGCTCCGTTGGGCTCGGGCTGGCCGCCGATTTCAAGCTCGCCGCCGGGCTGGTTGTACTTCACGGCGTTGCTGAGCAGGTTGAAGAGCAGGGTAAAGACCAGCGTGCGATTGGCGGGCTGTAGCACCGGTGTGCCATTTAGGCTCCAATGTACGGCCAGCTGCAGGTCGCTGATACGGTCTTCGAGCTCCTCCACGGCGTCGGTGAGCACCTCCCGCACGGCCACCCGCTCGGTGCGGGCAAACTGGTTGTTTTCGACCCGCGAGATGAGCAGCAGCGTGCGCAGGGTGGCCGTCATGCGCTGCAGGGTTTTCTGCGAAGTCACGAGCTGGGCTTCGGCTTCTTCGGGCAGGTTTTCGGCCCGCAGCATGTTCTCGAAGCGGTTTTGCAGGATGGAGATGGGCGTCAGCAGCTCGTGGGAGGCGTTGGTGATGAACTGCCGCTCCTGCTCAAACACCGACTGAATCTTGGTCAGCATCTGCTGAATGCTGGCGTCGAGGTACTGGAAATCGGTGGTGGAGGTGCGCAGCGGGGGGAAGTCGGGCGGCGTGGGCCCGCGCACGGCCCGCAGCCGCTCCACGATGTGGTCGACGGGCCGCAGCAGGTAGCCGATGACGCCCAGCTCGAACAGCAGGGTGGTGAGCACGGCAAAGGCCAGGGCGTAGGCGGCCAGGGTGCGCAGCAGGCTGTACACTTCCTCAATGGAGGCAATGCTTTTGCCAATTTCGAAGGTGAACAGCTGGCCCTGGTAGCGGTCGGTATGGCGCAGCACGCGGAAGTCGACCAGTGCGTCGTGCTGCCGGCGCGGGAAGGTGCCAATGGTGTCGGGCGCGGGCAGCCCGGTAATGGCTTCGAGGTCAATAAACTCGTCCTGCAGCAGGTCGTAGTGGGTGCGGCGGCCGGCGGCGGTGGCGTGCTGGGGCAGAAACTCGGCAATGCCCACCTGCCGGATGCGGGCCTGCACCTGGCGCAGCTCGGCGCGCAGGGCGTCGTCGGTGTGGCGCAGCACCAGGGACTGCACCACCCAGGGCAGGGCCAGCAGCAGAATAGCCGCCATCAGCCCCTTGGAGAGGGTGGTGAGCAGGATGAGCTTTTGCTGCAGCCTCACGCCGCAGCCGGCTCGGCGTCGGGCCGCAGGCGGTAGCCGATGCCGCGCACGGTTTCAATCCACTCGGTGCCGGGGTCGAGCTGGGCCAGCTTCTTACGCACGTTTTTCACGTGCACGTCGATGTAGTTGGAGTCGTGGTCGGCGCTGTCGGTCATGGTGCTGCCCCAGATGTGCTCGCTCAGCTGCAGGCGGGTGAGCACCTTGCCGCGGTGCAGCAGCAGGTAGTGCAGCAGGTCAAACTCCTTGCGCGTCACCACCAGCGGCGTGTCGCCGTGGCGCAGGCTGCGGTCGCTGAGGTTGAGCACGAAGCTGCCGAAGCTGAGCTTGTCCTGCACCACGCCGTGCTTGCGGCGCGTCACGGCCTGCATGCGCGAGCCCAGCTCCAGCAGCGAGTAAGGCTTGGGCAGGTAGTCGTCGGCCCCCAGGTTGAGGCCGCTGATACGGTCGTCGACCGAGCCGCGGGCGCTGAGGATGATGATGGAGGCGTCCTTGTTGCGCTCCTGCCGGGCCTGGGCCAGCAGCTCCAGGCCGTCCTGGTCGGGCAGGCTCAGGTCGAGCAGCACGAAGTCGTACTCGTTCACGAACAGCTTCTCGGAGGCTTCGCGGCCGGTGCGGGCAAAGTCGCAGTGGTAGTGCTCGTCGTAGAGAAACAAGCCCAGCTCCCGGGCCAGGGCGCGGTCGTCTTCGATGATGAGAACATTCATGGGCAACAGGGAAAAGAGAAGGGTAAAAGTAAGCAAGGCACCGGAGTGCTTTACGAGTGTTTCGGCGACAGCGTAGGAGCTTGCTGTAACTGGGCGGCGGTGGGAGAGGAGGCCGTCGCCAGATGAGCTTCGAGGCCCACCAGCTCTACCTGGCCGCCGGTGGTAGCATAGTCAGCCTGAAAGCGGTTGAGGTTTTCGAGCACCGATTGGTCAACGAGTTGGGTCTGGCTGAGGTCGATGATGACGTGGTGGCCCGCGGGTAGTACGTCGAGGCGGTTTTTGAGGCTGCTGAAGTTGCTGAGCACGGCCGCGTCGCGCACGGTTACGCGCTGGTTGCCGGCGTGGTCGGCCTGCACTTCTACGGAAGCCGTGAACACATTACGCAGGGGCATACCCCGAAAAACGTGAGCCACAAGCTTAGTAAGCACACCAGCCGCCAGGCCCAGCAGCAGGTTGCTGGCCAGCGTCACGGCAAACGTAACGAGGAAAATGAGCAGCGGCTCACCCCTCGTTCGCAGCAGGCGAAACAGCTGGCGGGGCGCCACCAGCTGGCCGCCCGCGTGGATGAGTATGGCTGCCAGCGCCGCCAGCGGAATCTGCGGAAGCAGCCCCGCACCAAAGGCTACGAACAAGAGCAACAGCAGGCCCTGGTAGAGGCCTGCCCAGCGGGTGCGGGCTCCGTTGCGCCCGTTGGCTACGGAGCGACCAAGGTCGGACACCATGGGCGGGCCGCCCAGCAGGCCTGCCAGCGTGCTGGCAATGCCCACGCCCAGCAGCTCGCGGTTGAGGTCGGCCCGGCGCTGCTGCGGGTAGAGCTGGTCCACGGCCTTGGCACTGAGCAGGGTTTCCAGCGAGCCGGCCAGGGCAAACATGGCCACATACTTGAGACTGGGGCCCGCGAAGACCTGGGAAAGGTCGGGGAAGGTGAGCGTGCCGGCAAGTGTGCCAGGCAGCTTCACCAGCGCATTGGGGCCCAGGCCAAACCAGTGCCCCAAGGCAATAGCGAGCAGCAGCACCAGCAAGGACGCTGGTATTTTTCGCAGCGCGGTATTGGTAAGCAGCGGCCAGCCTAGCATCAGGCTCAAACCGAGGGCCCCGATAAGGAAAATCCCAGGATTGAGGCGAGCGAAAGCCAGGGGCAGCGCCGCCAGCAGCTGCAGGGGGCCGCCAGCCGGGGCCGGCACGCCGAGGAGGACAAAAAGCTGCTGAGCGACGAGGCTGAGGCCCAGAGCGGCCATCATGCCGTGTACCGCCGTGGCCGGGAAAAAGTCGCTCAGCCCACCCGTGCGCAGCAGGCCGAGAATAATCTGAATGATGCCCGCCAGCACGACCACCGCCAGAACCAGGCGGTAGCCCAGCAAGGGATTGCCATGGCCCAGCTCCTCGACGGCGCCGGCCGCAACCACGGCTAGCATCGCCGTTGGCCCTTTGATGGTCAGCTCAGCGCCGCCGCACCAGGTGGCCGCCAGCCCGCCGACAATGGCCGTGAGCAGCCCGGCCACCGGCGGGAAGCCGCTGGCCTGGGAAATGGCCAAACTCAGCGGCAAGGCCAGCAGAAAAATCAGGAAGCCCGAGCGGGCATCCGAGACGATGAACCGACGCAGGCCTGGCAGGCCCGGGGTGGGCGCTGTCTCGCGCGGAGAAGTCATAAAATCAGAATCAAGGAGCGGCACGCCGGCCGCACAGCACTGCCCACTGCGGGAATGACAGGTCAAAAATCCTATTCGATGGGTGAAAGGACGGTGAAGAGGGACCGTCGGGAGCTGGCTACTGTTTCGGGAAATTGCTTGGCCAACGGGAATTGGTTTTGTCAATAAATCAACTGCTTACGCAGATTGGCTAGGCGCGCTGTGGGCTGTAGCTGGGTGTGGTTATGGCGCAGACTACCGTTCTTCGCAGTTTCTGCCCGTTCCCACTCTGTAATATTTCTCATGAAGCGACTTCTCGCGCTAGGCCTGGCTGCCCTGCCTTTGCTGGCTTCTGCCCAAACCCTGAAAGAAGGCAAACTGAGCCTCAACGCTGACGGCAGCCGCTACGTCAAGCTGACCTTGCTGAACCAGGCCTGGGCCCGCTACAACGAGAGCAACAACGACACCCGCCTCTTCGGCGAAAGCAAGCCCCACACCTTCGACGTGGGCATTCGCCGCTTCCGCCTGCAGTTTTTCGGGCAGCTCACCGACCGGGTGTTTATCTACTCGCAGTTCGGCCTCAACAACTTCAACTACCTGTCGGACCGTAAGGCCGGGTTTTTTGTGCACGACGCCACCGGCGACTACGCCGTGGTGAAAAACCACCTGGCCGTGGGCCTGGGCCTGAGCGGCTGGGGCGGCGTGGCCCGCTTTTCGGCTCCTTCGGCCGGCACCATCATGGGCGTGGATGCCCCGCTGATTGAGCAAACCACCAACGACGTCACCGACCAGTTTCTGCGCAAGCTCAGCGTATATGTAAAGGGCAAGGTGAGCAAGCTCGACTACCGCTTGGCCGTGGCCAGCCCCATGGCGTTTCAAAAGTCGCCGGCTTACAGCGCCATCATCGGCAAGAATGCCAACTTCTCGGGCCGTGCGCCCCAGCCGCAGTTTCAGGGCTACGCAAGCTGGCAGTTTCTCGACCAGGAAAGCAACGCCACGCCCTACGCCGTGGGCAGCTACCTGGGTAAGAAGCGGGTCCTGAACGTGGGCGCCGGCTTCCTGGCCCAGCCCCAGGCCATGTGGTACCGCGCCGACAATGGCCTCGACACCCTCAGCACGGCCCTGCAGCAGTACGCGGCCGACGTGTACTACGATGCCCCCCTCGACACCACCAAAGGCGCGCCCAGCGTGAGCTTCTACGCCGTGGCCATGCACCTGGACTTCGGCCCCGGCTACCTGCGCAACAACGGCCCCATGAACCCCGCCGCCGGCGGCAGCACCCCCGCCAATGTGCTCAACGGCCCCGGCAATGCCTTCCCGCTCTACGGCACCGGCAACGTTTTCTACACCCAGCTGGGCTACAAGCTCAAAGACAACTTGCTGGGCGAAACCACCTTTATGCCCTACGTCAGCTACCAGTACTCGCGCTACGGCCGCCTCACCGACGACCTGCACTACTTCGACGCGGGCCTCAACTGGCTACTGGCCGGGCACGCGGCCAAGTTCACGCTCAGCTACCAAAACAGGCCCGTGTACATCACGCAGGCTAACGGCGACAACCTGGTGGACTCGCGCAAAAGCACGGTGGTGCTGCAGTACCAGGTGTTTTTTAACTGAGCCGACGGATGGAGTATCCAAGCTAAAAGCACGTCATGCTGAGCGCAGCGGAGTCGAAGCATCTTGCCCGCAGCAGTAATCCACTCGATTGGATTTACTCCCCCAAGCGAGATGCTTCGGCTACGCTCAGCATGACGTTCTATTATTTATCGATTAGTGCCGCGTACAGGCCCGCGGACTGAAAGTCCGCGCTACCGCCGTCCTTTGCGGTCCACCTTTCCATCTTCTATGTCGGCCAGTATTTCCCCGCTTCGCATCGTCGACGTCACGCGCTACGTTACGCCCTTGCGCGAGGGCGGTTCCCTGCCCGCCCTGGTGGAGGCCGACGACGGCTTTCTGTACGTGCTGAAGTTTCGCGGGGCGGGGCAGGGCGTGAAGGCCCTGATTGCCGAGCTCATCGTGGGCGAGCTGGCCCGGGCCCTGGGCTTGCGCGTGCCCGAGCTGGTGTTTATCCGCCTCGACGAAGCTTTTGGCCGCAGCGAGCCCGACGAGGAAATTCAGGACCTGCTGCGGGCCAGCACCGGCCTCAACCTGGCCCTGCACTACCTCAGCGGCGCCATCACCTTCGACCCGCTGGTGACGAGCATCGACCCGATGCTGGCCTCGCGCATCGTGTGGCTCGACAGCCTGACGCTGAACGTGGACCGCACCGTGCGCAACACCAACATGCTGATGTGGCACCGCGAGCTGTGGCTTATTGACCACGGCGCGGCCCTGTACGTGCACCACGCCGGGCCGGGCTGGGAGCAGCCCGGCAAGCCGCGGACTTTCGCCCAGGTGAAGGACCACGTGCTGCTGCCCCAGGCCAGCGAGCTGGCGGCGGCCGATGCCGAAGCCCACGCCCGTCTTAGCCTTGGCCTCATTGAGGCCATAGTGGGCCTGGTGCCCGACGACTGGCTGGCTGCCGTACCCACCCCAGCCTCGCCCGCCGAGCAGCGGGCCGCCTACGTCCGGTTTCTGGAAGCCCGCCTGGCGGCTTCGTCCACCTTTGTTCAGGAAGCGCAAGATGCCCGCCAAGCACGTATTTGAGTACGCCGTGTTGCGCGTAGTGCCGCGCGTCGAGCGCGAGGAGTTCCTCAACGTGGGCGTCATCGTGTACTGCCGCGCCCTGAACTTCCTGCAGGCCCGCTACGAGCTGCCCGCCGCTCGCCTGCAAGCCTTCGCCCCCGGCCTCGACCTCGAAGAGCTGGCCGAGCGGTTGCGGGCTTTCGAGCGCATCTGCCAGGGCCGTGCCACGGGCGGTGCCATCGGCCAGCTGCCCATTCACGAGCGGTTCCGCTGGCTCACGGCCACGCGCAGCACGGTGGTGCAGACATCGCCCGTGCACCCCGGCCTGTGCGACGACGGCATCAGGCTGCTGAATAGTCTCTACGACCAGCTGGTGGCGTAAGCCGACTGGCCTTATAGCGGTTCTGAGGTTGGTGTATGCGGCGCATTCGGCAAACCTCACCCCCGGCCCCTCTCCAAAAGAGAGGGGAGCCAGACGATTAGCACGCAAACCTGAGAATTGTGCTAATCTATCTGGCGACTTGACCGAATATGTTGGCTGGCACGCCGGCCACGCCGGGCTCGGTGGCGAATACGCTGCCGCTGAGCGGATACTGCGCCAGCTCGGCCGGGCTCAGGCCCTGGCGGGCCGTGGTGATGAACATGGTGCGCAGCTCGGGCCCGCCGAATGCGCAGGACGAAGCGTGCGGGGCCGGCACATGCACCGCGGCCACCTGCTGCCCGGTGAAAGGGTCGAAGCAGGCCACCTGGCCGCCGCCCCAGAGCGCAATCCACAGCCGGCCCTGGGCGTCGATGGTCATGCCGTCGGGGTCGCCGGCCCCGTCGGGAATGCGGATGATGACGCGGCCGTTGGTAATGGCGCCAGTGGCTGGCTCGTAGTCAAAGGCCTGCACGGCGCGGGTTAGGGTGTCGATGTAGTACATGGTACCTTGGTCGAGCGACCAGGCCAGGCCGTTGGATAGGCTCACGCCCGTGAGCATGGTGTGCAGGCGGCCGTCGGGGTCGAAGCGGTAGAGGGCCGCACAATGAGGGTGACCCTTCAGGTGCAGCGTGCCTACCCAAAGCCGGCCGGCCGGGTCGCACTTGCCGTCGTTGAAGCGCAGGTTGGGCCCCATGGGCGGGGGCTGCAGCAGGCTGAGCTGGCCCGTAACGGGGTTCAGGCGGTGCAGGCCAGTCTGCAAAGCCACCAGCACGGCGCCGTCCCGCGTGGGCACCACCGTGCCGACGCAGCCGCCCGTGGGCAGGGCGCGGTCCTGGCCCGTGGCCGGGTCGAGGATGTGCAGCTGCCTGCCTTCGATGTCGACCCAGTAGAGCCGCTGGTCCAGCGGGTTCCAGATGGCACCCTCGCCCAGCTCGGCCTGGGCCGGTACTACCACCCGCACGGTAGGGGAAGGAGGGTGGCTCATATCAAGTGGCTGGATTAGGTGAAAGGCGGCCCGCGGCCTGTGCTTGCCGGAGCAGGGTTGCCTGGCCCTGCAGCGTTACTTCTTCGGCCCCCTTCAGCGTGAGGGAAGCCAGCCGGTCGGCAATGCCGAGCTGGACCAGCGCCGCGGCGTAGGAGCGCAGCAGCACGTCTTCGCCGGCCATCACCACGGGGCCGGTAAAATCCGGCGGGAAGTCGCGCAGCTCAGCGCCGATGAGCAGGCCGCTGAGGTAGTAGAAGTTTTCGGCTTTGGGGAGCTTGTTGAACAGCTTGTTGGTACGCACCAGAAAAGCGGCGTGCAGCAGGCTGCCTTGCTGACTGGCCTGCACGCCCTGGGCAAAGGCGCGGGCCATGGCCGGCTGCTGCCAGTCGCCGCCCGCTTCCACCGACGCAGCCAGCAGGCTTTTGGTGCTGAGCAGGGAAAACAGTTCCCCGGTCATGTAGGTGGTGAGGCGCAGGGCCTGCCCGCCGCGCACCACCACGTGCTTGGCGTGGGTGCCGGGGTGCAGGAAGAGCTGTTCGGCCTCCGTCGGCTCAAAGCCGCAGCCAACCAGCTGGGTTTCTTCGCCGCGCATCACGTCGTCGGCGCTGCGGGCGCCCGACACCAGCAGCACGGGGTAGGGGAAGTCGGCCGTGGCGGGCAGCGGCTCCGTCACCAGGTCGGAACCGTCGGCCGCAAACGGCAGCTCGCGGTAGGGCAGCTCGCGCATGCCGATGGTGGACGAGGCCATGCCCGACACGACCACGGGCATACCTTCCAGGGACCGGCCCGTTTCCTGCTCCAGGGCCTGAACGTGGCCCCGCAGCACGTCGAGGTAAAAGCGCAGGCGCTGGTTCTCCGGCTGCCCGGACTGCTGCCAGCGCTCGAAGAGAGCCGCGTTGCCCTCATCCGACTGCCGGGCGGCCAGCACGCGCAGGCCCGGCAGCTCCACTAGCTTCAGGCGGAAGGCTGTAGTGCCCCAGTCGCAGCTTAGGAATTCAGTTGCCATATATAAATAAGCAATGAGCAGTCAACAGTGAGCAGTGAACAATGAGGTATTTGTCGGAGTGGTTTCGCTGGTTATGGGTGCAGCATTGAGCATGGTTTCAACAACCTTTTCTGCTTTAAACAATGAACTGTTAACTGCTCACTGCTAACTGTTCATTGTCCTCTGAATTTACCATTCCGCCACGCTGCCGTCGGGGTTGCGCCAGATGGGGTTGCGCCAGTTGTGGCCCAGCTGGGCTCGCTCAGCTACCAGGGCCTCGTTTATCTCGATGCCCAGGCCGGGGCCGGTGGGGATGTTGGCAAAGCCGTTGTGGTACTCGAATACGGTGGGGTCCACCAGGTAGTCGAGCAGGTCGTTGCCCACGTTGTAGTGAATGCCCAGGCTTTGCTCCTGAATGAAGGCGTTGTGGCAGGTGGCGTCCACCTGCAGGCAGGCGGCCAGGGCAATGGGCCCCAGCGGGCAGTGCGGGGCCGCGGCCACGTCGAAGGCCTCGGCCATGCTGATAATCTTCTTGCACGCGGTGATGCCGCAGGCGTGCGAGAGGTCGGGCTGAATTATGTCGGCGTAGCCGTCGACGAGCAGGCGCTTGAAGTCCCAGCGCGAAAACATCCGCTCGCCGGTGGCAATGGGAATGGCCGTGTGGCGGGCGATGTCGCGCAGGGCTTCGTTGTTTTCGGCCAGCACGGGCTCCTCAATAAACATGGGCCGGAATGGCTCCAGCTCCTTGGCCAGCACCCGGGCCATGGCCTTGTGCACCCGGCCGTGGAAGTCGACGCCAATGCCCAAGGCCGGGCCGCCGGCCTCGCGCACGGCCGCAATTCGAGCCACGGCCTCATCCAGCTTCACGTAGGAGTCGACGTAGTGCAGCTCGGCCGTGGCATTCATCTTCACGGCGGTGAAGCCCTTCTCCACCATGGCCTTGGCGGCCAGGCCCACATCCACGGGCCGGTCGCCGCCAATCCAGGAGTACACCCGCATGGTGTCGCGGGCCCGGCCGCCCAGCAGCTGATGCACGGGCGCGTTGAAAAACTTGCCCTTGATGTCCCACAGAGCTTGGTCGATGCCGGCAATGGCGCTCATCAGGATGGGGCCGCCGCGGTAGAAGCCCCCGCGGTACATCACGTTCCAGTGGTCTTCGATGGGCAGCGGGTCTTTGCCCAGCAGGTTTTCCATGAGCTCCTGCACGGCCGCCGCCACCGTGGCGGCCCGCCCTTCGATGACGGGCTCGCCCCAGCCCACCAACCCCTGGTCGGTTTCGATTTTGAGAAACAGCCAGCGCGGCGGCACCTGGTAAAGCTTAAAGCCGGTGATTTTCATGGGTAGCGGTTATTTAGATGCCAAAGCCTGCACAAACTGCTGGGCCTTGCTGGTGAGCTGTCGCAGATACTCGTCGGTGGCCGGCGTGCTGGTGTCCACCAGCGCGCTTCCCAGGCCATAGGCCGCCGCGCCCGCCTGTTGAAAAGCGCGGATATTGTCGAGCTTCACCCCGCCAGTGGGCATGAGCGGAATGTGGGGCAGCGGCCCCTTTACGTCCTTAAAATACGTGGGGCCCAGCGAGGCCGGAAACACTTTTACGATATCGGCGCCGTGCTCGTAAGCTGTCAGGATTTCAGTAGGCGTGAAGGCGCCGGGGATGCTCACCGCCCCGTAGCGCTTGGTGAGCTGAATGGTGCGCCGGTTGAGCGTGGGCGAGATGATGAAGCGGGCACCAGCCAGCAGCGCCGCCCGGGCCGTTTCGGGGTCGAGCACCGTGCCGGCGCCTATCATCATCTCGTCGCCTAAGGTATCGGCCAGCCGCTCGATACCGGCCAGGGCCTTGGGCGAGTTGATGGTGACTTCGACCGAGCGGATGCCGCCCGCGTGCAGGGCCTGCACAATGGGCAGCAAGTCATCGGGCCGGGCCCCGCGGATAATGGACACCAGCTGATGCTCGAGCAGGTGGGTGAGAACGTCGGTTTTCATAAAGGCAAGGCTGTAAAGAAGCGTAGCCTCTTTGTACGCAAGTTGCCCGCTAACAACTATGGGGAGGCGAGCCTTCGTCATAAAGCGTATTGCGATGAAGCACGACGTAGAGACGCAATATTTTGCGTCTTCGGGACCGCGCCATTAGCATGTTCTGCCGATGTCGTTCAACGACGAGACGCAAAATGTTGCGTCTCTACAGCTGGCAACATGCGGGCCAGTCCGGCGTAAGCAATTCCACACTAAGCCCTTTCCATATGAAAGCATTGTTCCTCAACTGCACGCTCAAGCCCAGCCCGCAGCCCTCCAACACCGACGCGCTTATCCAGAAAGCTGTACGCCTGCTGCAGCAGGAGCAGGTCGACTGCGAGGTGCTGCGCCTGGCCGACTTCAACATCAAGCCCGGTGTGTCGTCGGACGAAGGCGAGGGCGACGAGTGGCCGCAGGTGCTGGCTAAAATCAAAGAATGCCAGATTCTCATCATTGGGGCCCCGGTGTGGGTGGGCCACCTCTGCTCCTGGGGACAGCGCTACATCGAGCGCATGGACTCGGTGTTTCACGAGGAAGGCTTGGTAGACAAGGAAACCGGCCAGGCCTTTACCTACAACAAGGTGGGCGGCGTGCTGGTGACGGGCAACGAAGACGGCGCCCACAGCGTGGTGGCTCAGCTGGTGTGGGCCTTGCAGGAGCAGGGCTTCAGCATTCCGGCCAATGCCAACGCCTACTGGGTGGGCGATGCCGGGCCCGGCCCCTCGTACAAGGAAGCCGGCGGCGAACGTCACCTCTATACCAATAAAAACGTGCGCTACATGGTGCACAACTGCCTGCACCTAGCCCGCCTGCTGCAGGAGAAGCCCTATCCAGCCAACCTGAACGCATTGAACGAAGAAGCCAAGGCTGAGAGCGACCCGGAAGAGGAAGCGTAGCCAAATAACGCTGTAATGAAACTTTGCTGAGCCGTTTAAGGAACTGTCATCCTGAGCGCAGCGAAGGATGACAACACGGCCCTAGTTATAAGAAAAGCCCCTGGCTAACTGCCAGGGGCTTTTTCGTGCCCAATTCTCAGACTGCTGAACAAAGCGGGACAACTGGCAACGCAGCGCCTACTGGTTTTCCAGTAGGCCGGAATACTGGTTTTAGGCGATTGATGCCGAAAAGGGGAGGGGGGACCTTTGTAACAGCTGATTTACACCTCTTTTCATCCTTGCTGCGGCGCTGCTTTGGTGGCGCTGGCAGCAGGGGCATCATGCCTTTTTTATGAAAAAAACAAACTATTCTCCCATTCGCTTCAGAGCCGGGCAGTGGCTGCGCCGGCTGGCGCCGGGCCTCCTGCTGGCGGCCCTGGCTCCGGCCGCGCAGGCGCAAACGGTGGTGCAAAGCACCAGCCCGGCGCCCAACAGCATAGCCCGCAGCCTGAACGGCTCCGACTTGTTGGAAGCCTCGCTGACCTTCTCGCAGGCCATCACCTCGAGCGGTGCTCCCGTGAGAGGGTTCAGGAGCAGCCTGGGCATTTTTGGCACGAACTATCAGACTGCATCCGGCAACACCCTGCGCCTGGGGCCCAGCCGGGCCCTGCAAGCCGGCGAGCTGGTGCAGCTGACCGCCTTGGATGCCATTCGGGCGGCCAGCGACAACTCGGCCATCCAACCCTACAGCTTCCAGTTTCGGATGGAGGCCTGGGCTGGGCGCGGCACGTTCACGAGCGGCCCGAACGTGGCCCTGCCCGGCGGCAACGACCCCCGCGCGCTGGCCATCATGGACCTCAACAACGACGGCAAGCCGGACGTGGTGGCGGCCAGCGCCACCGGCAACAAAATCGTGGTGCTGCGTAACACCAGCCCCAACCCCGGCAGCATAACCTTCGACACACCCCTGGAGCTGGCCCTGCCCGCCGGCAGCAGCCCGCGTGGCGTGGTGGTAGGCAGCCTGAATGCGGGGCTCCCCCAGATTATCTCCGTCAACTCCGGCACGGGCCAGGTGAGCGTGTTTGCCAATACCTCCACTGCCTCGGCCCTGAGCTTTCAGGCGCCGGTAAGCTACGCTACGGGGGGCAGCTCCGGGCGGGGGGCGGCGCTGGCCGACCTGGACCAGGACGGCGACCAGGACCTGGCCGTAGCCAACGCTGGCTCCAATAACGTGAGCGTGCTGCGCTGGACCAGCGGCGGGTTCGATGCTCCCGTGCTGTTGGCCCTGCCCGCCGGTGCCGCGCCGCAGTACGTGAGCCTGACCGATATGGACAACGACGGCCGGCTCGATATTGCCGTGAACGACTTCGGCACCAACCAGCTGAGCGTGCTGCGCAACACCAACACCACACCGGGCACCTTGTCGTTTGCAGCGGCCGCGAACTTCACCAGCCCCTCGATGGACGGGCCCCGCTCGCTGGCCGTGGCCGACTTCGACGGTGACCGGCTGCCGGACATGGCTACCGCCAACTTCAACACCAGCGGAATCAGCGTGCTGCGCAACACCAGCACCCCCGGCACCATCAGCATGGCCAGCGCCGGCACCATGATTCTGCCAGGGCCGAACTCGGGCATTATGCTGGCCGTGGCCGACGTGAACGCCGACAACCGCCTCGACATGATAGCTCTCAACAGCACTGTGGCCGAGTTGAAGGTGTGCTTAAACGCGACCGTGGGCGGGATGCTACGCTTCGACCCGGCGACCACCGTGCCGCTGCCGGGCTCGACTTCCGTGGCCCTGGCCGTGGCCGACCTTGACCTGGATGGCGCCGTGGACCTGGCTACTGCCAACACCACGCTGGGCAGCATCTCGGTGCGCCTGAACGACGCCAACCCCATGGCGGTGCGGCCCTTCCTGCCCGCCCTCAACGCGGTAAACGCCAACCGCACCGACGGCGTGGCAGTGAGCAGCACCGCCGGGCTGGACCTGGACGCTGCTTCGGGCCATGTGAGCCTGGCGGGCACCCAGTACGCGGGGCACTACGCGGCCAGCCAGTCGGCCGCGGGCAGCATCATCAGCCTGGCCCCGGCCAGCAGCTTTGGGCCCGGCGAAGTGGTGCAGGTAAGCATTCCGCGCACTTTGCGCGCCGTTTCCGGGGAGCAGGCTGAACCCTTCGCCTACCAGTTTACCACAGGCGTGGACGGGGGCTATGGCCGCTTCGGCGGCAGCTTAAACCCCACGGCTCTGGCCGGCTTCGTGCCCCAGGACTTGCTGGCCGCCGACATGAACGGCGACGGCAAGCCCGAGCTGCTGGTGCCCGCGCAGGGCTCGGCCGGGCGCAACCGGGTGGTGACGCTGCGCAACACCAGCACCAGCGGCACGCCCAGCTTTGCCGCGGCTATTGCGAGCCTCTACAATGACGGGGCCCAAGGCTTGCGCTTTGCCCTGGGTGACCTTGATTACAACGGCCGCCTGGAGCTGGCCGTGACCGACTACGCCCAGGACCGGGTGGGCACCAGCACGGTGAACCTGGGCAGTGGCGGCAGCTCGTCGACGTATGCGCTGCCGGCGGGTAGTGGCCCCCGCGCCGTGGCCGTGGGCGACTTCGACGGCGACGGCCTGAGCGACGTGGTGGCCTTGACCGAGCAGGCGCCCAATGTGGCCGTGCTGGTAAACCAACAGTACCTGAGCAGCTCCGGCGGCTTTACCTATTTCTTGCAGGGGCCCCAACGCTTTGGCGCCCTGCCCGCCGGCTGCGACCCCCAGCAGCTACGCCTGGCTGACCTCGACGGCGACGGCCGCCTGGACCTGCTGGTGCTCGACATTGCCAACCAAGCCGTGTACGTGCTGCGCAACACCTCGACGGCAGCGGGGGTAAATGTGGCCTCGGCTGTGAGCCTGAGCCTGCCCGCCGGTAGCGCGCCGGTAGGTTTGGCTGTGGCCGACCTCGACCGCGACGGGCGTCTCGACATTCTGACGGCCAACCGCGGCACGCACGCCGTGGGTATTCTGCGCAATACGTCCACCGTTGGCAGCATCAGCATGGCCGCGGCAACGCAGGTAGTGCTGGCCGCTTCCACGAGCCTGTCGGCCGTGGCCACCGGCGACGTGGACGGCGACGGCAAGCTCGACGTGCTGGCCAACAACGGCGGCACGGTGAACGTGCTGCTCAACCAAAGCAGCGTGGGCAGCATCGTGCTGGGCACGCCCCGCCTTACAGTAACGACTGGTGGCATCGGCCTGGCCGTGGCCGACCTGGACGGCGACGGTGACCTGGACTTTGCCACGGCCGACGGCACGGCCTTTACCCTGCCCGTGCGCCTGAACCAGCCCACGTCGCCCGTAGTGCTGAGCGTGGGAGCGCCGGCCAACGGCACGTATTCGACCGGTAGCACGCTGACCTTTACCGTGACTTTCGACCAGGTAGTAACCGTAGCAGGTAACGGCCTGCAACTCCCCTTCACCATTACCAACGGCCCGCGTAACGCCGCTTACACCAGCGGCAGCGGCACTTCGACCTTGACGTTTACCTACACGGTGCAAGCCGGCGACGCGGATGCCGACGGCATTGAGCCCGGCCTGAGCCTGGCAGCTGGCGGCAGCACCGTGCGCAACGGCGCCGGCCAGGATGCCGACCTGACGCTGAACGGCGTGCCTAATACAAGCGGCGTGCTCATCGACACGGCCCCGCCCACGGTACTGAGCAGCAACCGCCTCAGCCCCGCCGCGGCCTTCACCAACGCCACCACGGCCACGTTCCGCGTAACCTTCAGCGAGAGCGTGATGGGCGTAGATGCAGCTGATTTCAGCCTGAGCCGCACCGGCAGCGCCGCGGGCAGCATTGCCAGCGTGAGCGGCAGCGGCGCCGTGTACGACATCGGCCTGAGCGGCCTTAGCGGCGCCGGCACCGTCCGCCTCGACGTGCGGGCCAGCGGCACAGGCATCACCGACGGCGCCGGCAACCCGCTAAGCGGCGGCTTCAGCACCGGCCAGGGTCTGACGCTGGACTATGTAGCGCCCACCACCAACCTAACCAGCACGCCAGCCTTGTTTGAGAACAGCGCGGCCGCCAGCTTTGCCTTCAGCGGGGCCGATGCCAGCGGCCTGGCCCGCTTCGAAGCCAGTTTCGACGGAGCGCCATTTGCTACCGCCAGCAGCCCGGCTACCTACACCGGCTTGATTGAAGGCAGCCACACCTTCAGCGTGCGGGCCGTGGACAATGCCGGCAACGTGGACGCCTCGCCCGCCACCTACACCTGGACCGTGGACCTGACGGCCCCCGAAACCAACCTGAGCACCAGCACGCAGGCTGTCACCAGCAGCACTTCAGCCAGCTTCAGCGTGAGCAGCCCCGACCCGCAGGCCACGTTTGAGGGCCGTCTCGACGGGGCGCCTTTCGCTGCCACCAGCAACAGCCCCAGCTTCAGCGGCCTGGCCGAAGGCACCCACACGTTTGAGGCCCGCGCCATCGACCTGGCCGGGAATATCGACGCCTCGCCCGCCAGCTTCACCTGGACGGTGGACACCACCAGCCCCAACACCAGCGTGGTAAGCGGCCCGGCCAACCCCACGGCCAGCACCACGGCCAGCTTCACCTTCGGCAGCGACGAAGCCGGCGTGAGCTACGAGGCCCAGCTGGACGGCGCCGCCTTCGTGCCCGTGGCCAACCCCACCACCTACACTGGCCTGAGCCTGGGCAGCCACACGGTGAATGTGCGCGCCCGCGACGCGGCCGGCAACGTTGATGCCAGCCCGGCCAGCTACGCCTGGGTGGTGGTGCCGGCTACCGTAATGCCCAGCATCAGCAGCTTCACACCCGGCAGCGGCCCGGCCGGCACCAGCGTGGTGCTGACCGGCAGCAACTTCACCGGCACCACGGCGGTGGCCTTCAACGGCATCAACGCATCTGGCTTCATGGTCAATTCCAGCACCCAGATTACCGTGACGGTACCTGCTGGCGCCAGCACCGGCCCCATTAGTGTGACTACGCCGGGCGGCACGGCCGCCTCGACGCAGGTCTTCACCGTGACGCTGCCCGACCTGGTGGTGGCCAGCCGGGTGGGCATTCAGCCCGGAGCCTACAACAACATCACCGTGACGAGCATGGGCGCTGGCACGCTGCTGGGCGACGTGAGCGTGGCCGGCCAGCTGCTGGTGCAAGCCGGCGGTGTGCTGGCCGACAACTGCCACCTTATCAGCGGGGTGGGCAGCTTCGAGCTGCAGGCCGGGGCCACCCTGCGCATCTGCGCCCCCGCGGGCCTGGCCCTGAGTGGTGCCAGCGGCGCGGTGCAGGTCAGCGGCAGCCGCAGCTTCAGCCCCGATGCCAGCTACGAATACAACGGCACCGCGCCCCAGGTAACCGGCTCCGGCCTGCCCGCCCAGGTGCGCGCCCTGAGCATCAGCAACCCCGCCGATGTGACGCTGAGCCAGCCGCTGGCCGTGGTGCGCCAGCTTACGCTTGACGATGCCGACCTGCTCCTCAGCGGCCAGCCCCTGACGCTGCTGTCCAACGCCAGCGGCACGGCCCTGGTGGTGAACAACGGCCGCGGGCGCGTGCAGGGCAGCACCGCCACCGTGCAGCGCTGGATTGACCCCAGCCTGAACCCCGGCCTGGGCTACCGCCACCTCTCGGCCGCCGTGAGCGGCTCGGTGGTGGCCGACCTGGCCACCAGCACCTTCACGCCGGTGGTGAACCCGGCCTACAACGTAGCGGCTAACCCCTACGCCGTGACGCCCTTCCCCACGGTGTTTGGCTACAACGAGCAGCGCCTGACGGCCGCCTCGGCCACCACTCGCGCCTTTGACTTCGGCTGGGAGTCGCCGGCCCGCCTCAGCGCTCCGCTGGAAGTAGGCCGCGGCTACACAGTGAACCTGGCACCCACCACCGTCGACTTCACCGGCACGCTCAACACCGGCACCATCAACGTGCCCCTGACGCGGGGCGCCACCGCCGGCTCGGGCCTGCACCTGCTGGGCAACCCGTACCCCAGTCCGCTGGATTTCACCCGCCTCAGCCTGCCGGCCGGCCTTGATAACGCAGTGTACAAGTACCGCTCCAGCAGCCAGTACGGCGGCTCCTACGCGGCTTATGTGAATGGCATCGGTGACGCCAGCGCCGCCCTGCTGGCCCAGGGCCAGGCCTTCTTCGTGAGCGTGAGCAGCGGCAACCCGGTGTTTTCCTTCACCGATGCCGCCCGCCTTACCACTTACCAAAACCCCAGCCTGAACCGCACTACTACCGACCTGCGCCCTCAGCTGGAGCTGAGCCTGCAGGCCCTCGCCGGCGCGCGCGACGTGCTCTACCTCTACCAGGAAGCCGGCGCCAGCGCAGGCTTCGACGGCCGCTACGACGCCCTGAAGCTGCAAACCAACGACGGCCTCCAGCCCACGCTCTACCAGCAGGCCGGCAGCCAGGCCCTCAGCATCCAGGGCCTGCCCGAAGCGGGCCGCTTTGCCCTGCCGCTGGGCCTATACGCCCCGGCTGCCGGCACTTACACCTTCGCGGTCCAGAGCCTGCGCAACGTGCCGGCCACAACCACCGTGCAGCTCGAAGACCAGCTGACGGGCCAGTGGCACAACCTGCGCACCTCGCCCTTCACCGTGGCCCTGGCCCAGGGAAGCAGCGCGGGCCGCTTCGTGCTGCACCTAAACGCCCAGCGCCCCCTGGCTACAGCCGTAGGGCTGTCAGCCGCCACGCTGTCTGTTTACCCCAACCCGGCCCACGGCCAGCCCGTGCAGCTGCAAGCCAGCGGCCTGCCTGCGAGCGCCAAAGCCGCCATGCTCACGGTGCTGAACGTACTGGGGCAGCCGGTGCATAAGCAGGCCGCAACAGTTGCCAGCGACGGTACACTGACGCTGCAGCTGCCCGCTCAGAACCTGGCCAGCGGCGTGTACACGCTGCGCCTGCAAACCGCCGCCGGCACGCTTACCCGCAAGCTGGTTATCGACTAAGCGTGGCAGTCAGGGATAAAGACAAAAGGTGGCTCTTCGCAGGAAGAGCCACCTTTTTATCATTTGCTGATTATGAACAACGCAACTGCTAAACCCAGCGCCAGGCTTTGGCTGCTCTTGCCCGTCTCACTCAGTTTCTTCGGTTGCCAAAAGGTCAGTGCCCAAACACGAACCTCAATAGCCGCCGAAGCAGAGCTGCGAGCCCTGGATGCGCGCTGGAGCCAGGCCATTTCGGCCCGCGACACAGTTTTTGTTAGCCGCCTGCTGGCGCCGGGCTTCCAGCTCATTGTAGCCAGCGGCGAGGCCTACTCCCGGGCGCAGGTACTCACCGCCACGGCCAACCCGGCGGTTGAAATCGAGCCCTATCAGTCGGAGGATGTGCGGGTGCAGCTAATGGGCCGCACGGCCGTGGTCACGGGCCGCTTCACTCAGGTGCTGCATTACCAGGGAAAAACCAGCACCACGCGCTACCGCTACACCGACGTGTACCACCGCCAGGGCCGCCGCTGGCTGGCCCTGGCCGCCCACGCCTCGGTGCTGAAAGAGTGAATAGCTAGAGAAGAGCTGCAAAAACGGCAGGCCCTGACGGGGCGGCACTCGTTTACCGGGTGTCGCCCCACCAGGGCCTGCTGGGCTTATGTCGGAAGAAGTTTACGGAGCTTAAGAATCAAGCTGGTCGCGCCAGCCCTGTACCCGCCGGCGGAGCAGCCCCAGCAGCGTGGGCTGCTCAACCACCACCGAGAGCGTGCCCGTCATGCCGATTTGCAGCAGCTTTTCCAGCTGGCCGCTGCCGCGCAGGGCAACTGTAAAAGGGTAGTTACCCGCTGCATCGGGGGTAAGGCTCACCGTTTGCAACCGGCCATTTACGACACCCCACTCGTAGTGCGGAAACGTGGCCACCTTGAGCACGGCCGCCTGGCCGGGGTGCAGGTAGGCAATCCGGCTGGGCGGCACGCTGGCCAGCGCGTACAGCCGCGTGGGCCGGGCCAGCAGCTTCACCAGGATAGTACCGGCAGGCACCTCCTTGTTGGCATCGAATACGAAGCTCACCTGGCCCGCCTGCGGTGCCTTGAGCACCAGGCCGGAGTCGCTCACTGCAAACGGCCCGTAGTTGAGGCGGAGGCGCTGCCCGGCCAGCTGCTCACTCTGCTGCAGGGCCAGGCCGCGCAGCCGGCGTTCCAGGGCCAGCCGCTCCAGCTGCTGCTGGCTTTGGCGCTGGTCCAGCGCGAGCCTGGTCAGGCTGTGGCGGAGGCTGGCCAGTTCGCGCTGAAAGCCGGTGCGGTCCGTCGCCAGCTCGGTGGCCGTGCGGCGGGCTTCCTGCTCCAGGCCGCGCAGCTCGGCACGGGCCAGGTAGCGGCCTTCCAGGGGCTGATTGGCCAGCAGGCGCTGCCGGGCCGTTTGGGCCGCGAATGCCAGCTGGGAAAGCCTCAGCTGCTGCTGGCGCTGCTTCAAGGCAAGTTCCTGCCGCAGCTGGGTGCTGCTCAGCCGCTGCCGGGCCAGCTCCAGCTGCAGGCTGCGCCGCTGGGCCAGGTACAGCAGCGTATCGTGCTGCTCGAACTGCTGCCGCTGCCAGCGGGCCTGCCGGTAGGCCGTGCTCAGCTCGGTAATCTGCGGCGAAGAAATGACGAGCAACGGCGCCCCGGTCGCCACCTGCTGCCCGGCCTGCACCAGGCGGCGCTGCACGTACACGGGCTGCGGAAACCGGTAGGTTTCTTCCGGCTGGGTGCCGCGCAGCTCAAAGTCCACGTTCTGCTGCAGCGGAATGGGTAGCGTGGCCGCTCCCGCTAGCAGCAGGCCCAGGCCTACCAGCCCGCCGTAGCCGAGCCGGCGCAGTGCGCGGGGCCGCAGGTCGCCCAAAGGCAGCTCTTCTTCCTGGTAAAGGTCGGCGTATTGCTGGGGCTGAAGGTCGGGCATGGGGTTAGTTGTTAGTTGTTAGTTGTTAGTTGTTAGTTGTTAGTTGTTAGTTGTTAGTTGTTAGTTGTTAGTTGTTTAGAATAATGATATAGAACGACCTAACAACGGACAACTGACAACGGACAACTAAAAATCCAGATAGGTCTTCATGAAGCCGTGGTACACGCCTTGGCGGGCCATCAGCTGTTCATGGGGGCCGTCTTCCACGATTTCGCCCTTTTCGAGTACCACGATGCGGTCGGCGTGGCGCAGGGTAGCCATGCGGTGGGCAATGGAAATGATGGTTTTGCCGGTGAAGTGGGCGCGCAGGTTGCGGAAGATGCGCTGCTCGGTTTCTACGTCGAGGGCGCTGCTGGCTTCGTCGAGGATGATGACGTCGGGCTGGCTCAGGAACAGGCGGGCGAAGGCAATTTTCAGGCGCTGCCCGCCGGAGAGGGCCGTCCCGTTTTCGCCCACCATCAGGTTGAAACCCAGATAGTGGCTTTTTACGAAGTCGTAGAGGTCGGCCAGCTTAGCGGCTTCAATTACCTGCTCCATCGTGGCGCCGGGGTTGCCGTAGAGAATGTTGTTTTTGAGCGTGTCGTTGAACACGTGCACTTCCTGCGGCAGCAGGCACACGCGCTGCCGGTAGTAGTGCGGGTGCAGCTCGGCCAGGGAAGTGCCGCCCACCCGGATTTCGCCGCTGTAGTTGGAATAAAGCTTGGCCAACAGCTTCACCAGCGTGGTTTTGCCCGAGCCGTTGCGGCCCACCAGGCCCACAAACTCGCCCGGGGCCAGGCGCAGGTTCAGGTGGCGCAGGATGAGGTGCTGCTGCCGGGCGTCGTAGCCAAACGACACGTCGCGGAGCGTGATTTCGCTCGATTCGAGCCGCACGCGCTGGGCCAGCAGGTCGGCCTCCTCGCGTGGCTGGGCAAACAGGTCGTTGAACGTGTCGAACACCACCGACAGCTCCGTTAGCAGCAGCCAGAAGCCCGTCAGGTTGTTCAGGGCATTGAGTATCATCAGGAAGATGGTGATGAAGGCCAGGTACTGCCCGATGCTGATGTGGCCCCGGAAAGCGTAGTAGGCCCCGGCCCAGTACACGGCACCCTGGCTCAGGAAGTACACGCTGCGCAGCACGGTGGTGAGGCGCGTGTACTGCTGCTCGCTGGCCAGCACCTGGTTCAGCGTGCGCGTGTATTGCCCCTGCCACTTCCAGTGCTGCAGCCGCTCGGCGCCCAGCAATTTGATGGTCTGGATGCCCAGCAAAGCGTCGAGAAAGGCGCCCATGGCCTTGCCGTTCTCGTTGAATACCTTGTTCGATAAAGCCACCAGCTGCGGACTGAAACGCCAACTGATGAAGGCGTAAAGGCTGATAAACAGCAGGGCCAGCGCCGCCAGTGGCCCGCTGTAATAAAAGAGCAGAAACACATAAGCCAGCACCAGCACGCTCTCGAACAAAGCCTGCAGCACGGCCGGCGACAGCACCCGCCGGATGCTCTGGTTTTCCTTGAACCGGTTTATCAGCTCCTCGCGCTTCACCGCGTCGAAGTAGCGCTGCTCCAGGTGCAGGAAATGGTCGAAGAAGCGGCTGAAGAAGTCCAGCTCGAAGCGCACCTTAAACTGAGTGAGCAGGGTGTTGCGCACGTGAGTAAACAGCGTTTGCAGCCCAAACACCCCTAGCATGGCCAGCAGAATGACGAACAGCAGCTGCTTGTTCTGGTGCACCAGCACGTTGTCGATAATGACCTGGGTGAGCAGCGGCAGCGCCAGGGCAATGGCCTGCAGCACCAGACTGGCGCCCCCGATTTCAAGCAGGGTGCGGCGGTAAGTAGCCAGCACAGCCCCGTAAAAGCTGCGCACCACGGCCCGGCGGCGGGCGCGGTGCTGCTCCACCAGCGCCAGCGCGTCCTGATTGAACAGGTTGTCGGTGGGCTCCAGGCACAGCACCACACCGTTCCACTTCTGGGCAAACTCGGCGCGGGGCATCCGGTGTTTGCCGGTGGCGGGGTCGGCCAGCAGCACGTGGCTGGCTGTAGTGCCGTACACCACCACGAAGTGGTTGCCCTCGTAGTGCGCAATGCAGGGCAGGGGAACGGTGCCGGCCTGCAGGTTCTCGGGTTTCAAGCGGTAGCCGGTGGGGCGGAAGCCAAACAGCTCAGCCAGCTGCGAGAGCACCAGCAGGTTGGTACCTTCCTGCGTCACGTGGGCCAGTTGGTTGAGCAGGGGCCGCACGTTGGCCAGGCCGTAGCTGCGAAATATCATGGCCAAGCAGGTGGTGCCGCATTCCATGAGGTTGGCCTGCCGGATAAAAGGGAAAACAGCTTTGGGTTTAGGAGCGGGCATGCGCAGCTAGTGAAGAAGCAGAGGCTGGCCCGCACGTAGCGGCCGGGCCAAAAAAGAACAGGCAGGCCTGCGCCTGCCTGTTCGGTCTGAGAGAGGTGGAGCGGGCTCAGCCGGTCCACGAGCCAAAGCCGCCCACTACCTGGGCCAGTTCAGCAGCGCTAAGGGTTTGCATGGCGTAAAAAGTGTAAGGTGAATGCCGGCCAGGAGTGGGGTGGTGCGATGCTTCAACTCAGCTTTTCCCACCGAATACTTGAAGCCCTGCCCGTGCCGCCACCCGCTGGCTTGAGATGCCTACAGCGTGCCGATTTTGCCGCCGCCAATGATGTTGGCCAGCTCGGCGTTGGATAGCGTGTTCATGTGCTTTTACCTTAAAAGTGAGGAATGAGAGAAGGCAGGTGCCGGGCTCAGGGGCCCGACTACAGGCTGCCGATTTTGCCGCCACCTACGATGGTGGACAGCTCGGTTGCGGAAAGCGTATGCATGACGCAAAAGAGGTTAAGAAGTGAAGGGATGTGGCAGGTAAGGCCCGCCAAAGCCGGGCCCTTCAACCCGGCCGGAATGCCTGCTCCGGCCGGGCGTTTTTATCGGATGCGCTGGACCTTAGCCGGCCCAAGCGTTGTAGCTGCCACCCGTGACGGTAGCCAGCTCCACTGCAGACAGAGTTTGCATGTTTTCTAAGCGTTTAAGTGAAAGAAAGGACTGTCGGCCCGTCGTCCGCCGCCACCGGCCGGTTGGTTCCGGGCGCCGGGCTGAGTGATACAAAGGTGGTCGTCAGCTTAAGCCTTCACAATCGCCGGAAACCAGTATTTGCGCCTCCCTGGAAACCAGTAGGAGAGGGGCGGTTTGTCTTGCTGATAATTGATTATCAACAAACAAGAACGTCATGCTGAGCTTGCCGAAGCATCTCGCGTGCAGCAGTAACTATAATCGTTGAACGATTGGAATTACTTCCCCAGGCGAGATGCTTCGACTGCGCTCAGCATGACGTTCTTTTAGCTTAAGGTTTGCTGTAAGCCGCCGCTTTACAGCAGCCCGAAGTGGGCGGCCTGCTTGATGAGCATAGCGGCGTTGCTGACCTCAAACTTGGTGAGCAGGCTGCGGCGGTGGGTTTCGATGGTGAGGTGGCTGACGAAGAGGCGGTCGGCAATTTCCTGGCTGGTGTAGCCATTGGCAATCTGAGCCAGCACTTCCTTTTCGCGGGGCGTGAGCACCGGGGCGGCCGGCCCGGCGGGCGCAGGCGGCGTCAGCAGCAGCTCCTGCACCTCGTCGCTGAAGTACTTTTTGCCGGCGTACACCTTGGCAATGGCCTCGGCCAGCTCCTCGGGCAGGGCGTTTTTCAGCACGTACCCGGCCGCTCCGGCCTCCAGCATGCGGGTGAGGTAGCTGCGCTCGTTGATGGTGGTAAGGGCCACGATTTTCAGGCCGGGGTAGGTGGCCGTGAGCTGCTGACACACTTCCACGCCGCTTGTGTCGGGCAGGTTGATGTCGAGCAGCACTACGTGGGGGCGGGTAGCGGCGGCCGCGGTCAGGGCCTCGGCGCCGGTGCTGGCGGTGCCCACTACCTCCAGGTATTCCAGGGGTTCGAGCAGTACCCGCAGGCCCTCCAGCACCATGCGGTGGTCGTCGACGAGTAGTACGCGGATGGGAGACATGATGAGAGGAGTTATGAGTTGAAGCGGTTTCAGGGAAAAGCTGGATTGAGTTAAAAGTTAAAAGTGAAGAGTTAAAACTGAAATGTTCTTTTAACTCTTCACTTTTAACTCAAAAGCCGCGCTCTTCTACCGGTAAATCAAAATCTAGTGTGAAGGTCGTTCCCTGGCCGGGGGCAGTGCGTAGGTCGAGGGTGCCTTTGAGGTAGTCGGCGCGGGCGCGGATGCTGCGCAGCCCCACGCCGGTGCTGGCCGCATTGGCGTCGAAGCCCTGGCCGTCGTCTTCCACAATCACCTGCACGTGCTGGTCGCTGCGCATGAGCTGCACCACCACGTGCCGGGCCTGGGCGTGCTTCTGGATGTTGTTGAGCAGCTCCTGAATCAGGCGGTACACCACCACCTCGGTGCGCTGGGGCAGGCGCTGCTCGAAGCCATAGGCCTGGAACTGCACCGGCAGCTGCTGGCTGTGCTGCACGGCTTCGCACACGTCGCGCAGGGCCGGCACCAGGCCCAGCTGCAGCAGGGCTTCGGGCATCATGTCGCGGGCCACGCGCCGCAGCTCGCTAATGGACGAGTCGAGCTGGCTCAGGGAGCGGGCAAACAGCACGGCGCTGGCTTCGGGCAGCACCACGGCCCCGCGGATGCTGCCCAGGTAGTACTTCACCGACGACAGCATGCCGCCCAGGCCGTCGTGCAGGTCGCGGGCCAGGCGGCCCCGCTCTTCTTCCTGCCCCCGCAGCAGCGCCTCGGTGGCCGTGAGCTGGCGCTCCTGTTCCAGCTCCTGAATTTTCTGGGCCTGAAGCTGCTGCTGCTGTAGCTCGAGCCGGCGCCGGTTGCGGATGGCCACGTAGCTCAGCCCGCCCACGCCCAGCAGGGCCAGGGCCAGGGCCAGGGCGGCGTAGCTGAGCTGGCGCTGCCGGCGCAGCTCGGCGGCCTGCAGGCGCTGGCTTTGCCGCAGCAGCCGGATTTGCTGCTCGCGCTGCCGGGCCTGGTAGCGGGCTTCCAGGCCGTTAATCTGCGCCCGCACGGCCACGTCGCTGAGGCTGTCGCGCAGGGCCGTACGGCGCTCGTAGTAGCGCAGGGCCAGGGCCGGCTGCCCGGCCTTTTTCTCCACATTACCCAGCAGCTCCAGGGTCTGGATGCGCTGCTGGGGGTCGCCATCCTCTTGCAGCAGCTGCAGGCTTTCGAGCAGGTGGGGGCGGGCCTGGGCGTACTGGCCCAGGTCGGCGTAGGCTTCGCCCAGGTCGCGCAGCAGGGTGCCCAGCAGGTTGAGGTCGCCGCGGCGTCGGGCCAGGGGCAGGGCTTGCAGTAACAGGGGCAGGCCTCTTTGAGGCTCACCAAACCGGGTGTAGAACTGGCCCTGCACGCTTAAGTAGAGGTCGAGGTAGTAGCTGTTGGCCTCGGAAAAGGCCATTTGCCGAGCCTGCCGCAGGTAGGGGCGGGCCCGGGACGAGTCGCCCTGGTTGACGTAGTGCCGGGCCACGTTCGAAGCCAGGGCCGTGAGGTAGGAGGCGTTGTGTACCTTGGGCGCGAGGGCCAGCCCTTCGCGCCAATAGCGCAGGGCCTGCTCGGGCTGCCCCAGCATCGAGAACGTGCTGCCGATGTTGTAATACACCACCACCAGCCCCAGGTTGTCGTCGAGCTGCTTCAGGTAAGGAATGGCCTCGAGCAGGGTTTTGATGCTGCCGCTGAGGTTGTTGCGCCGCTGCTGCAGCGACGACACGTTGATGGCAATGCGGCCCAGCATCTGGGCAATGCGGGGCTCGGGCCTGCGGCGGTACAGGGCCGCGAGCAGGCCCTTGGCCCGCTGCAGCAGCAGGCTGTCCTGGCCCAGGTCGTTGCGGATGCTGGCCAGGTACGACAGGCGCAGGTAGGCCCGGGCCCGGCCGAAGTCGTAGCCCGCCTTCTGGGCTAGCTGGGCGGCTTCTACCAGGTAACGGCGTGCCTGCACCGAGTCGGGAGTAAGGCGCGGGTCCGTCACGGCCAGCAGGGTGGCCACCCGCACCGTGTCGGGCTGGGGCGTTGCCAGCAGGCGGCGCAGGCTGTCGCCAGCCTGAGGTGAGAGGCGCGACTGGCCCTCGGACGGGTGCTGGGTCAGGCTGAGCAGGCCCAGCAGGGCCAGCGCCGAGCTGCGGTAAAACGGGCGAAAAAAGGGGGCTACGAGGCTCATGAGCCACAAACCTAGGGCCTTGCCGGGCCAGAACAAGGGCCCGGCTGAAATCTACTGGTTTCCCAGTAGGCGCGAATACTGGTTTTAGGCGATTGCCGGCCGCGGAGGGCGGCGGGACCTTTGCATCGTCAACTAAATGACGGATTTAGCCCGGCGTAATGCTTGGCTTCGCTCCCTTCTCTTTGCCTATGAAAAAGCTTGCAGTTTCCCTGGCCTTGTTCGCGCTGCCCCTGCTGGGCAGCCTAAGCGCCACGGCCCAGACGGGCCGGTTTTTTGCCGCCGCCAAAAGCTCCTACGGGGGCGAGTACAAAGGCTACATCGTTAGCTCGGCCGACGGTAAAGCCTGGACCGTCAACCATAAAACCACTGAGGAAGGCCTCACCGGCGTGGCCGCCGGCAACGGCAAGATTGTGGTCATCGGTAAAAACACGGTATTGACTTCGGCCGACGGCGGCAAAAGCTGGAAGGACGTGCAGATTCCGGGGGCCGAAAGCTGGTTTGAGGAAGTGCACGACATCGCCTTCGGCGGGGGGCTATTCGTGGCCGTGGGCACCAAGGAAACCATCATGTACTCGGCCGACGGCGAGAACTGGACCCGCTGGACCAACCTGGAAGGCGGGCGCAAGAACTCGACCGACGCCGACCCGGCCCTGGAGCGCCGCTACGTGCACTACTACGGCGTCACGTTTGCCGGCGACCGGTTTGTAATGGTGGGCGGCTCCTTCCGGGTGGCCACGCTGCTGCTGCAGGGCGGGCAGCTGACGCTGGGCAAAACCCAGGTGCTGCACCGCCCCGCGCCCCCGCTGATGTGTCGCGACGTGGCCTACGACGGCAAAAGCACCCTCATTGCCTGCGGCGGCTCGTTCCGCACCTACGCCTCTTTCGACAAGGGCGAAACCTGGAGCCGGGTGGAAGACTCCGCCATCCTCGACGAAGGCACCGAGTCGGTGACCTACTGCAACAACCGCTTCGTGCTGACGGGCCGCAGCGGCAAGCTCTGGACCTCGACCGACGGTCGCAAGTACAAGGCCGCGCCCACCGCCGCCACCCACGACTACCTCTTCGACTCGGCCTTCGGCAACGGCACCTACGTGGCGGCCGGCGACAAGCTCTTCACCTTCAGCTCCAAAGATGGCACGGTGTGGAAGGAGCTGAAAAACCCCGCCAACGACAAGAACATCACCGTCAAGCGCCTTGCCTTCGTGGCGCAGTAAGCCCTCAGTCCACTTTCCCCATCCATTGCCATGAAAACCTCTGCAAAAAACTGCCTGTCGGGGGCCCTGCTCGCCGCCCTCTACCTCACGGCCACTCCCGCCCAGGCCCAGCTCGGTGGCTTTATCAAAAAAGCTCAGGCCAAGCTGAGCGAGGGCGTAAAAATCGAAACTTCGACGGGCAGCAACCCGGCCAGTAGCGCGGCCGAGGGCGACGCCACCACCAAGCCCGCCGCTACGCCCGACCAGGACTACGAGCGCTGGGTGTACGACCGGGGCTACGCGGCTAAGGAAATCATGCGCACGGCCCAGTCGCCGGACCGCCACGCCGAGCTGGCTCGCAGCATTGCCTATCCGGCCACGCTGGCTACGCTCAAGAAGAAAGGCAAGCCCAGCAACCCCTCGCGCGACTACGACTACAAGGTGCTGATGAATTTCGGCACCGACTACACCAAGCTGTTCGAGGAGGAAATCAAGCCCTACGCCAACCAGCTTATCGAGCAGGCTTACAAGACCAAGGCCCGCAGCCCGAAAGACGCCGTGGAGCTGCTGGAGCAGGCCAACACCCTCACCAGCGCGGTGCTGGTGAGCCTGCCCGACTACGGCCCGGCCCAGGCCCTGAACCAGGACGCGGCCAAGGCCCTGGCCAGCGTGGGCGGCGCGCACCGCGCGGCCGTGTACACCAGCCCCTGGCACCAGCAAAACGCCGGCAAAGTGCTGTTCTCCAAGCAGCCCATTGTCGTTGGTAAGGAAAATCCGGCCCAGTTCACCACGCAGTTTGCGGCCTCGGATAAAATCTATGCCGTGGCTTACCTCAAGGGCACGCTCAAGGAGCTGGCCGGGGGCGACACCAAGGCCAACTACCAGTACTCCATCGACGGGGGCAGCTTCGAGCGCATCGACTTCCGCCACAACGCCGAGGACCTGGACAAGAGCTACTACCTCATTGAGATTCTGCCCGCGCCCGAGCAGGCCCGGCACACCGTGGATGCCCCCGCTTGGGCCGAAGCCCTGGCCGCGCTTTCGCCCCGCAGCCACCAGCTGAAAGTGGAGCTGACCGCGCCCGGCTACTGGGGCCAGCCCTTCGCCAGCGGCGAAATCGGCCTCGACTGGAGCGCGGCCAACGCCGAGCAGCTGCGCGCTACCGCCGCCAAAGCCGCCGCTCACGCCAAGGCCAGCTACGTGAACCCCACCAAGCTGCCCGAGGAGTTTGCCCGCCCCAGCCGCGCCTTCCAGGACCCGCTGCTGTCGGCCGCCAACCTGAAGGCCGCCATCGAGCGCGACTGGTCGGCCAAGGTCATCAAGCTGGTGATTGAGCCCGAGGGCAGCGACTGGCACATCGACAAAAACAACCTGGGCGTGCCCACCAAAAAGGTAACCAACGGCCACGCCCACGTGCTCTACAAAACCGCCGACGGGGCCTGCCACTACGTGGTGCACGTAGGCTTCCGCCGCGACTACGAAGGCGGTGGCACCTACGGCCCCGTGCAGGTCGGCAACGGCTACGGTACATCCTCGGCCGGCGAAATCGACTGCGCCAAGGTTAAGTAAAGCCCCTCCCTTCCATCATCACCTTCTTTTCTCGTCATGAAATACCTGCTTATCCTCTTCGCCGGCCTGCTGGCTCACCAAGCCCAGGCTCAGGATGCCGCCGCAGCCGTTAAAAAGTTGGAGGGCGTGTACGCCGGCGAATGGACCATGTACCGCCTCGGCGACAAGGCCCAGCCCATGCCCGCCGGCAGCTGGAAAGACACGCTCACTTCGAAGGAGGTGACTATTACCAAAGCCGAGGCGGCCGTAGCCATCAACATCGCCATGCGCTTCGACAACCCCCGCATTCCGGCCATGAAGTTCAACTCCCGCGAAGGCTATACACTGGATGCCAAAGGCAAGCCTCAGGCTTACTTTATTGAGATGAACGGGCAGCGCGTCATTGCCCAGGAAGTGGGGCCCAACACCTACGCTTACACCAGCAAGCCCGACGCACAGGAGCTGGGCCGCCTCGGTCTAGGCCAAGCCAAAGACGCCTGGCACACCACCGTGAAGGCCGTGGTACTGGTGCAGGGCGTGGAAACGCACAAAATCACGCGCCTGACCACAGCCGTGCTGGCCGACGGCAGCATCCAGCAGTTTGTGTCGCTCAGCGGCTTCCACACCAAAATCAAGTAGGTAGAGTGCTCAGCTGAAGCGCAATGAAGCTTATGTCTTCCAAGCCTCTGTATCTGGCCTGGCCTGCCGTGTTGGGCTGGGCGCTGTGGCTCAGCGGCCTGCTTGCGCCGACGCTCACGCAGGGGCAGGCCATGCCGGGCGCTGGCAATAGTCTGGTATTTGATGGCCTGCCCACGCTGGTGAATGCCGGCTCCGACGACCGGGGCATCGACTCCACGCTGACCGTGGAGCTGTGGGTGCGCACCACGGCCAGCGGCGACTACGTGCTGGTGGAAAAAGGGCGCGACGGCCGGCAGCCCCTGGGCTTTCGGCTGGTGATGCTGAACGGCCGGGTGGAGCTACGCAGTACGGAAGACGAGCAGGGTCAATTCCTGCGCTCGGGCTTCGCGGCGGCCGTCGTCAACGACGGGCAGTGGCACCACGTGGCCGGCGTAAGCTGGGGCGGCAACCGCTGGGGCGTGTACGTCGACGGCTTCACCGAAGGGGCCTCACATTACCCCAGCCGCCGGGCCTTGGGCCCCAGTACCGAGCCACTGCTGATTGGCGGCTCGCTGGGCCGCAGCCAGCAGCTATGGAACCGCTTCAGCGGCGAAATCGACGAGCTGCGCATCTGGAACACGGTGCGCAATACGCCACAGCTGCGGGCCGGCATGTGCCGCAAGATGAGCCCGGTGCCGGCCAGCCTGCTGAGCTACTACCGCTTCGACCACGACGGCGGCACCACCGTCCGCGACGACGGCAGCCGACCCAGCCCCGGCACCCTGTATGGCCCCTGGACGAACCCCTGGCAGCGCTCCGGCGCGCCGCTGGGCGACGTGAGCCTGGCCTGGTACGACTCGGTAGAAGGGCCGCTGCACCTGCGCCTGGCTTCCGCCCGCGGCGACACAGCCCAGCTCTACGTGCCGCGCCGCGCCGCCCTCGATACCCTCGCGGCGCAGCTCTATGTGGTGAATAGCCCGCCCAACCCGGCGCCTACGCCGGGCACGACCAGCAGCTACGCCGGGGTATTCGTGCTGGAGCGGCCCCAGCGCTTCCAGTCGCCGCGGGCGGCAGTTTCCTTTGATTTCATCCTGCGGCCCGCTGGCAGCTTGCAGTGCCAGGACCTGTGGTGGCGCAACAGCGGCGCGGTGAGCTTCCGGCCCGTGGCGTACAGCCGCACAGCTACAACGCTGCGCGTGGCTGCCCAACTCTACCGCGGCGAGTATGCCGCCGTGGCCGACCCCAGCCGGGCGCCGGTGCCGCGCTTTTCGCTGGGCCCCGATACGTTACTGTGCCAGGGCCAGCGCCTGCTGCTGCATGCCCCCACCGGCGCCGGGCTGCGCTACGAGTGGTCGGACGGCTCCACCGGCCCCAGTCTGGCCGTGACGGAGGCCGGCACCTACTCGCTGCGGGTGCGCAGCGACTGCGACGAGGCTTCGGCCAGCATTACGGTGCAGACGCGGCCCTGCCTGGAAATTCCGAACATCGTGACGCCCAACGGCGACGGTCTCAACGACGCGCTGGCTTTTCGCGGGCTGGTGGGGCCGGGCTGGCAGCTGCGCGTGTTCAACCGCTGGGGCCGCCAGGTTTTTGCCAGCAACAGTTACGCCAACGACTGGCGCCCGCCGGACAGCCTGGAATTGTGCTACATCCTGCTGCAGCAGCCCAGCTCCGGGTTCAGCGTCAAGGGCTGGGTGGAGGTGCGGCCCTGAAAACTGCTTGCTGCTTTCTAAACCCGATACCTGCCGTTGCCCAGCGGCCACCCACCAGCCTGCATATGCGTGCCATGTTTCTTTCACTTCGAGCCTGCGCGGTGCAGCTTTTCGCCGCCGGCTTGGTTTTGCTGCTCGCGCAGTCATCGGCTGCCCAAAGCCAGGCCGTGGTTCGGCTTATCAAGGCCAAGGACTTTCTAGCGCTGCAACCTTACGCGGCCAAGCCCGGCGCCAGCCCGGTCGACCAGCTGCTGGCTCAGGCTTTTCTGCAGAACGCTCTGGGTAGACCCGACGCTTCTCAGCAAGCCATTAAGCGGCTCCGAAAGCAGTTAATTCCCAGCGATTCGCTGGGGTTCCTGCTCCAGCAGCTGGCCCACGACAACCACGCCAAGCGCTTCGAGTACGCCCAGGCTTATGCCGTGGCGCAAGACGTGCTTACGCGCTTTAGCTCCCACTTCAGTGCCGACGAGCGCCAGGAATGGGAGCAGCAACGCACGCTGTGGGGCTGCCTGCGGAGCCAGCCCCGGCAGCGCCTTACCAAAGCAGCCGACACGCGCCTGCCTCTTACCCGCGACAAAGCCCGGCTGTGGAACATCCCGGTGCAGGCGCATGACTCGGCTTATTCCTTTGTGTTTGATACCGGCGCGGGCTTTTCCTGCGCTACCCAAACCATGGCCCGCCGCTTGGGGCTGCGCCTGATTGATAAGTCCCAGGTGCCCATCCGCAGCGGCATTACGGGCGCTACTTCGCTGGTGCAGCTGGGCCTGGCCCCCACGCTGACCATTGGCCACATCACGGCCCACAACGTGGTGTTCCTCGTGTTTCCCGACAGCGCCTTTTCGTTTGCTAAGGGAGCTTACAAAATCAACGGCATCATCGGCTTCCCGGTCATCAGGGAGTTCGGCGAGCTGCGCATCACCAAAACGCACCTGGAAGTGCCGCGGCAACCCACTATGTCGGCCCGGGAAGAGGCGAATATGGTGCTGGACTTGCTCAAGCCCATCCTCTACCTCCACTACCAGGGTCGTGACCTGCCTTTCACGTTCGATACCGGGGCAAACTTCAGCTTGTTCAGCGACAATTTCTACCACCTGCACCAAGCCGAGTTGCAGCAAAGCGGTACGGCCAAAACTATTCGGCACGGCGGCGCCGGCGGCAGCCACGACCTGCCCATTCTGGAAATTCCCGAGCTGCGGTTTGAAGTGCACGGCCTACCCATAGTCTTCAGGAAAGCGCAAGTCAGCACCTTGCCCATCGAAACGAACGGTACCACCTACTTCGGCAATGTTGGGCAGGACCTGATAAATCAGTTCGAAGAAATGACTATCAGCTTCGAGCGTGCCTGCATTCGGTTCAAATAGCTCTCTTACCTGAGCGGAAATTAGCCATTGAGTAGCATTTCCAAATCCGGTGGAATAGGCATTTTCTGTTCCGCCGGCACATTGGCTCCGCCCGTATTACCCACCGGCACCTTGCCCACCAGCGAGCCCAGAAAGCCAAACACTATGCGCGGCAACTGACCCAGGACCTCCCGCGGGTTGCGGGTGCGCAGGCCGTGGCGAAGCATGAGCAGGTGCGTGTGGGTATGCGACACCGCCCAGCGCTGGCCCAGGACGTGCGCCCGCTCCAGATGCCGGAATGCGCCGGCCATATCCCGGCGGGCCTGGGCCGCGCGGGCGGCTTGTAGCTCTGCCTGGTAATACGGGCGGAGACGAGCGGGCAGCAGTAAGGTATTCATGGCTTAAAACTTCATTCGCTGAATGCGCACGGCGTTGAGGATGGCCAGCAGGGCCACGCCTACGTCGGCAAACACTGCCTCCCACATGGTAGCCACGCCGCCGGCGCCCAGGGCCAGCACAATGCCCTTCACAATAAACGCCAGCCAGATGTTCTGCCACACCACGCGGTGGGTGGCGCGGGCTATGCGGCGGGCGGTGGCAATCTTGCTGGGGTGGTCGGTTTGAATCACCACGTCGGCCGTTTCGATGGTGGCGTCGGAGCCCAGGCCGCCCATGGCAATGCCCACATCGGCCAGGGCCACCACGGGCGCGTCGTTCACGCCGTCGCCCACGAAGGCCAGCTTGCGGCCCTCGCCAAGGTACTGCTGCACGTAGCGGGCCTTGTCTTCGGGCAGGAGGTCGCCGTGGGCTTCGCTGATGCCTAACTCTTTGGCTACGCGCTGCACAATGCTGTCCTTGTCACCGGAGAGCATGACCAGCCGGGAAATACCGTCGGCCTTCAGCTCCTGCACGGCGCGGGCCGCGTCGGGCTTCGGGGCGTCGGCCACGGTGAGGTAGCCGGCATATTTTCCATCAATGGCCAGCACCACAATGCTATCCACCACCTGCCCGACTTCCGCTGGGTACGCCACGTTGAACTTGGTCAGCAGCTTGGTGTTGCCGGCCAGCACGTCGTGGCCTTCCACGCGGCCGCGCAGGCCGTGCCCGGCAATTTCCTCCACGCTTTCCACCGGCACGCCGGCGGTGGTGGCGCCGACGTGCGCCACTACGGCCCGGGCAATGGGGTGGGTGGACTTGGTTTCCAGTGCCCCGGCCAGCCGCAGCAGCGTGGCCGGCTCGGTGCCGGGCGCGGCCACCACCTGCTGCACCGCAAACACGCCTTGGGTTAGTGTGCCGGTCTTGTCCATCACCACAGTGTCGATTTCGCGCAGCACGTCCAGGAAATTGGAGCCCTTGAACAAAATGCCTGCTTTCGAAGCCGCACCGATGCCGCCGAAGTAGCCCAGCGGAATGCTGATGACCAGCGCGCAGGGGCAGGAAATCACCAGAAACACCAGGGCCCGGTACAGCCAGGTGCGAAACACGTAGTCGTCGACGAAGAAGTAGGGCACCAGCACCAGCAGCGCGGCCAGGCCAACCACAATGGGCGTATACACCCGGGCAAAGCGGGTGATGAACTGCTGCGTTTTGGCTTTGCGGCCCACGGCATCCTGCACCAGGGCCAGGATTTTCGACAGCTTGGTATCCTTAAAGCCAGCTGTCACCTGCACCTGCACCAGGGATTCGAGGTTTATCATGCCCGCCAGCACAGCCTCGCCCGGCTGTTTGGTTTGCGGGGCCGACTCGCCCGTGAGCGCGGCCGTGTTGAAGCTGGCCGCCGCAGTGCTCAGCATGCCGTCGAGGGCCACTTTTTCGCCGGGCCGCACCTCCATCACGTCGCCTACCTGCACCGCTTCCGGGGCCAGCACCAGCGGCTGGCCGTCCCGCAGCACCCGCACTTCGGTGGCCTGGATTTCCAGCAGGGCCTTGATGCTGCGCTTGGCCCGGTTCACGGCGGCGTCCTGAAACAGCTCGCCCACGGTGTAGAACAGCATTACGGCCACGCCCTCGGGGTACTCGCCGATGGCGAAGGCGCCGAGCGTGGCGATGCTCATCAGCAGGAATTCGTTGAAGACGTTGCCGCTGGGAATGCTCAGCACGGCCGCCTTCATCACCTTCCAGCCCACCAGCAGGAAAGCCACGCCGTACCAGGCCAGGCGAACAAAGCCCGTGAAGAAACCCACGTGGAAGTAGTCGAGCGCAATGCCGGCCAGCAGCAGCGCCAGGCTGATGCCCGGCAGCAGGTAGGGGTAGTGGCCGGCTGGCCCGTGCTCGTGGCCGTCATGGTCATGGCCATCGTGCTCGTCGTGGCCCGTTTCAGTAGCGGGCGCATGGCCGTGGCCGGGCACGTCGTGGCCTTGGGGCGCCGAGGCCGCCTCGGGCGTGAGCTGGGTGCGGCTGAGGGCGCCCACGTTTTCGGGCTGCACCTGCTTGGCAGTGTTCAGCTCTTCGTTAAGATTATCGGATGCAGGGTCGGGCATGGGCGGGGGCGGAGAAAGTGTTTGAGCGCACAAACCTCGTTTTCCCGCCAATGCAATGGTATTGCATTGTTTCAGGCGGCCGCGCAGCGCTCACACAGCCCCTTCATTACAAGGCTGGTTTCCTGCACCCGAAACGCGCCCGGCAGCCGGATGGCCGGCACTGGCACGGCGGGCAGGCAGGTGGTGTGGCGGCAGCGGGTGCAGAAGAAGTGTACGTGCAGGTCGTGGTGTAGTTCGGGCGTGCAGCCGGGCTCGCACAGGGCATACTTCACGGCGCCACTGCCGTCTTCCACGCGGTGTAGCAGGCCTTTTTCGGTAAACGTCTTCAAGGTGCGGTGCACCGTGATGCGGTCGGCCTGCCCCAGCAGGCGCTCCACGTCGGCCAGGCTGAGGGCGGCCGGGTGCCGGAGCAGCACGTCCAGCACCAGCAGGCGCATGGCCGTGGGCGCAATCTGCTTGGCAATGAGGGTGTCTTCGAGGGGATGGGCCATGGCTAGTTGGCTTCTTCCGTGTTTTTCATCTTGGCCAGCAGCGAGTAGGCCCCGGCCGTGACGAAGGTGGTAGTGGGGGGCATTGTTTCGGGTAGCCGCACTTCGGTGTAGCCGTCCTCGCTGCGGCCGGTCGTCACGGGCACCATGCGGTAGCGGCCCGGCGCTTCCACCGCATAGGCGTAGCTTTTTCCCTCAAAGCGCACCAGGGCCGCATCGGGCAAAGCCGGCACGCTGCTGCGCCCGGTTTCGATAAGGGCCCGCACGTACAGGCCGGGCAGCAGGGCCGGGTCGTTTTCCTGGTCGAGGTGGCCGTGCACGCGCACGGTGCGGTCTTGGGCAATGGCGCGGCCCACCAGGTACACGCGGGCGGTGCGCTCGCGCTGCAGGCCGGCCGAGTCGCTGGCCAGGGTGAAGCGAATCAGCTGCCCTTTCTGCACCCGGGCCACGTCGCGCTCGAACACGGTCAGCTCCACGTGCAGGTGCTCGGGGTCGACAATCTCAAACAGCGGCTCGGTGGGCGTGACGCTCTGGCCCACGGTCACGTTCACGGCCCGCACGAAGCCGGCCCGGGGTGCCCGCAGGGTGGCCGTGGTGACGATGCTGCCGCCCACGGGCAGCCCCGCAATGCGCAGGCGGGCGGCCTGGGCGTTGGCCTGTACCTGCAGGGCCTCGGCTTCGGCCTGGGCCCGCTGGTAGTTTTTCAGCGGGGCCACTTCCTGCTGGTACAGCTCCCGCTGCCGGGCCAGCTCGGCCTGGGCAAACTTCAGGCGGCTGCGCGTTTCGAGGTAGCCCTGCTGAAGAGTCACAAACTCGGGGTTGCGGATGACGGCCAGCGCCTCGCCCCGGCGCACCCGCGTGCCCTGCAGCAGCTCGGTGTGCTCCACGTAGCCCCCCAGCGGTGCCGTGATGGACACGGCGCTTTCCGGCGGCACGTCCAGGGTGCCATTCACGGCCAGGCCCGTGCCCATAGGGCGGTCGCTGATGCGGCCCGTTTGCAAGCCCCCGGCCTGCTGCTCGGCCGCCGTCAGGGTCACCACGTCGGAGGCTTCTTCGCTGGCGGCGCCTTTTTCAGCAGCCGCGGTTTCCGGCTGGTCGTCGGAGGTTTCGGTTTTGTCCTGGCTGCAGCCGGCCAGGGTCAGGCCCAGTAGCAGCAGGTAGGTGAAGTATTTCATAAGGTCTGATTCAGGTAGAAGTCAATGTGCCGCCGTGCCCAGCAGATAGTCCAAGTCGATGGCAGTCTGGTTGTGCTGCAGCACCGCGTCGAGGTAGGCCGTGCGCACCCCCAGGGCCCGCTCCAGGTTGAGCAGCAGCTCGGAGTAGGTAGTCTCGCCGGCCTTGTAGGCCAGCTGACTCAGGCGCACAATCACGGCCGCCTGCGGCAGGGCCGTCTGCTCGTAGAACTGTACGCGCCGCCGCTGCTCCTGCAGGCGGGTGCGCAGCTCGTCGAGCTGGGCCGCGGCCGCAGCCAGGTAGCGCTGGTAGTTGGCTGCCGCCGCCTGCTCCTGCAACCGGGCGGCCTGCACCCGGGCCTTATGAGGGCCGCGCAGCAGCGGAACAGCCACCCCGGCCTGTACACTCTGGAACCGGTCGGCGGTGCCGTAGGTCCGGGTTTGCCCCTCCACGTCGTAGCTGCCGCGCAGCGACTGGTTGGTGTAGCCCAGGCTCAGCTGGGGCAGGCCCTGGGCTTGCTCCAGGCGGGTTTCGGCCTGCCGCTCGCTCAGCTGCTGTCGCAGCACCCGGGCCTGGGGCGTCTGAGCCAGCAGGGCCGTGTCGGCAGCTGCGCCGGGTTCGGGCAGCAGGCGCAGGGTGCTGTCGGCCACGCTCACCGAAGCAGGGGTTTGCAACAGGGCCTGCAGCTGCCGGCAGGCAATGCGGTAGTCGGCCTGGGCCCGGGCCAGCAGGTTTTGCGTTTCGCCCTGCTGAATAATAGCGTTGGCCGGCTCCAGGCGGTTCACCTCCCCGGTCTTAAACCGCAGCCGCGCTGCCCGCAGAAACTCGGCGTAGATGCTGTCCTGCCCACGCAGGGTGCGCAGGCGCTGCCGGGCGTGCACGGCCTGCTCGTAGCTCAGCCGCACCTGCCGGCGCAGCTCGGCTTGTACCTGGGCCAGCTGCAACTCCCGGGTGGCTACCTGGCTTTGGCTCAGGCCCACCTGGGCTTTGTAGTACGCCGGCAGGGCCAGGGTGTGGCCCAGGCTCAGGCCGTTGTCGAACAGCGGGGAGTTGGTTTGCCCAAAGCTGCCCACAATGGTGGTGCGGCCCACGTCGTAGGCCGTGCGGCGCAGGGCCTGCTGCGCTTCCAGGGCGCGCTGCGCCGCCTGCACCGTGCCGTTGGCCTGCAGGGCCTGGCTCACGGCCTGGGCCGAAGTCAATGGGCCCTGGGCGTGGAGGGGAGTTAAAAGTGAAAAGTTAAAAGTGAAAAGTGCCAGAAGAAACAGGAGGCTTTGTCGTGCCCTGCCAGTTCCCGTTTGTCCATCACCTTTCACCTCATCACCCTTCACCTCATCACCACCTTTTAACTTTTCACTTTTAATTTTTAACTCCCTCTTCTCCGCCAGCGCGTAGAGCACCGGCAGCACCAGCAGCGTGAGCAGCGTGGCCGTCACCAGGCCGCCGATAACCACCGTGGCCAGGGGGCGCTGAACTTCCGCTCCGGCCGAGGTGCTCAGGGCCATGGGCAGGAAGCCCAGCGAGGCCACAGTGGCCGTCATCAGCACCGGGCGCAGGCGCACCTGGGTCCCGCTGAGGATGCGGCGGCCCAGGCTGTGCTGGCCTTCCTGCTTAAGCTGGTTGAAGTAGCCGATGAGCACGATGCCGTTGAGCACAGCCACGCCGAAGAGGGCAATGAAGCCCACCCCGGCCGAGATGCTGAAGGGCATGCCGCGCAGCCACAAGGCCAGTACCCCGCCGATGGCCGAAAGCGGGATGGCCGTGAACACCAGCACCGACTGCTTCAGCGAGCGGAAGGTGAAGTACAGCAGCACGAAGATGAGCAGCAGCGCCACCGGCACGGCAATGCTCAGCCGCTCGGTGGCCTGGCGCAGGTTTTCAAACTGCCCGCCGTAGGTGGTGTAGTAGCCGGGGGCCAGCTTCAGCTGCCGGTCCACCTTAGTCTGCAGCTCTTCCACTACGCTTTCCACGTCGCGCCCCCGCACGTTGAAGGCCACCGTGATGCGGCGGCGGGCGTCGTCGCGCTGAATCTGGTTGGGGCCTTCCACCAGCGCCACCGTGGCCACCTGCTCCAGTGGCACCTGCTCGCCGGCGGGCGTGGCAATGAGCAGCTGGCGCACGTGCTCGATGTTCTGGCGCAGCTCCGGGGCCAGGCGCAGCACCACGTCGAAGCGGCGCTCCTGCTCGAACAGCTGCCCGGCGCTCTGCCCGGCGAAGGCCGTCTGCACGGTGCGGTTCACCTCGTCGGCGTTCAGCCCGAAGCGGGCCAGGCGGTTGCGGTCGAGCTTCACCACAATCTGGGGCAGGCCGGTTACTTCCTCTACGTACACGTCTTCGGCACCTTTCACCTGCCGCGCCAGGGCCGCCGCCCGGCGGGCGTAGCGGACCAGCTGCTGCAGGTCTTCGCCGTAAATCTTCAGCACCACGTCCTGCTTGGCCCCGCTGATAAGCTCGTTGAAGCGCATCTGAATGGGCTGCTGGAAGCTGAAGGTAACGCCCGGAATCACGCTCACCGCCTGGGCCATCTTCTCGGCCAGCTCCTCCGTGCTGCTGGCCGACGTCCATTCTTCCTGCGGTTTGAGAATGACCATCAGGTCGGCGGCTTCCACGCCCATGGGGTCGGTGGGAATCTCGGCCGAGCCGATTTTGGCCACCACTTCCCGCACTTCCGGAAACTGCCGCCGCAGAATGGCCGCTGCCTGCTGGCTTTTGTCGACGGTGTAGCTAAGCGAGGAGCCGGCCAGGGTGCGGGTTTCCACGGCAAAGTCGCCCTCCGCCAGCTGGGGAATAAACTCGCCGCCCAGGGTGCGGAACAGCAGCAGGCTGCCGGCAAACAGGGCCCCGGCCGTGCCCAGCACCAGGGCCGGGCGGCGCAGCGCCCAGGTCAGCAGGGGCCGGTAGCCGGCTTCGAGCCAGCTCATCATGCGGTCGGAGAGGTTGCGGCGGTGCTCCGTGTTGCGGCTCAGCGCCAGGGCCGACATCATGGGCACGTAAGTGAGCGAGAGGATGAAAGCGCCCAGGATGGCAAAGGCCACCGTTTCGGCCATGGGCCGGAACATCTTGCCTTCGATGCCGGCCAGGGCCAGCAGCGGCAGGTACACAATCAGAATGATGATTTCGCCGAAGGCGGCCGAGCTACGAATCCGGGAAGCGGCTTCGTAGGTGGCCTCGTTCATCTGCCCGCGCGTGAGGCGGCCGCCGGGCCCGCCGGGGTGGGCCGCCACGCCCTGGTGGAGCTGCAGCCGGTGCAGAATGGCTTCCACGATGATGACGGCCCCGTCCACGACCAGCCCGAAGTCGATGGCCCCGAGCGAGAGCAGGTTGCCCGATACGCCAAACAGGCGCATGAGGCTGATGGCGAAGAGCATGGCCAGCGGAATCACCGAGGCCACTACCAGCCCAGCCCGCCAGTTACCTAGAAACAGCACCAGCACAAAAATCACGATGAGAGCCCCCTCAATCAGGTTTTTGCTGACCGTGTGAATGGCCCGGCCCACCAGGTCGGAGCGGTCCAGGTACACGTCGATGGTCACGCCCTCGGGCAAGGACTTGCGGATAGTTTGCATGCGCTGCTTCACGGCCTTGATTACCTCGTTGGCGTTGGCGCCTTTGAGCATGAGCACGATGCCGCCGGCTACTTCGCCCTCATCGTTGCGCGTCATGGCCCCGTAGCGCACGGCCGCGCCCACCCGCACGTCGGCCACGTCGCGCACCAGCACCGGCAGCCCACCCTGGGTGTTGCGCACCACGATATTGCCCAGGTCGGCGGCGTTTTCCGCCAGCCCTTCGGTGCGGATGTAGTAGGCCGCCGGCTTCTGGTCGAGGTAGGCGCCGCCGGCGTTCTGGTTGTTGCGCGCCACAGCCTGGTACACCTGGTCCACGGTCACGTTGAGCGAGCGGAGGCGTGCCGGGTCCAGCGCAATTTCATACTGCTTCAGCAAGCCCCCGAAGGAGCTGACGTCGGCCACGCCGGGCGTGCCCAGCAGCTGCCGCCGCACTATCCAGTCCTGAATGGTGCGTAGCTCGCGGGCGTCGTAGCGCTGCTCATAGCCGGGCCGGGCCCGCACGATGTACTGGTACACCTCGCCCAGGCCGGTGCTCACGGGCGCCAGCTCGGGCCGGCCCACGCCCTGCGGAATCTGACTTTCGGCCTCGCGCAGGCGCTCACTCACCTGCTGCCGGGCCCAGTAGATGTCCACCTGGTCTTCGAAGACGATGGTGACCACCGAGAGGCCGAAGCGCGAGAAGGAGCGCACTTCCTCGCGGCCGGGAATGGTGGCCACGCTCTGCTCGACCGGGAAAGACACCAGGCGCTCGATGTCGCCGGCCGCCAGCGAGGGCGCCACCGTGTACACGATAACCTGGTTGGTGGTGATGTCGGGCACCGCGTCAATCGGCAGCCGGCTCAGCGAGTAGCCGCCCCAGGCCACCAGGGCCAGGGTCAGGAGCCCAATGATGAGCTTGTTGTGAATGGAAAAATAAATCAGCCGGTCAAACATCCGGGAATAGAAGTTAGGTCCAACGCTTCGGTTACGGCCTATTGGCCCGCTCCGGCCCAGCAGGCGGAAGCGGCGGCATTTTCTGGGCTGGGCGTTAGCAAGCGTGCGACCCATCCGCCCGGGCACAGGCAGTGCGCCGGGCTGTCAAAGAAAGCCAGTAGGAGAGGAGAAGCTTAGGCCTGGGGGGGCTGCCACACGGCCCCGGAGCCCCGCGTGGGGGCGGCTACCGTTAGCTGCGCGTGGCGCTGGGCGGCGGGCGGCTCCGGCAACGGAGCCGCCGCTAGCGCCGGCTCGGAAAAGGCCGGCACGATGACCCCGCCGCAGCAGTGGCACTGGCACAGCGGCGAGCACCAGTCGCCCGGCGCGTGGGTGCCGCAGTCGGTATGCGCCGCCGCGGCGATGGTCGTTTGCGGCTGGCCCTGGCACGCGGGCGCCTCGTCCGCACAGCTCAGGCAGGAGAGCAGGGCAAAGTAGAAGGCGAAAAACAGAGACAGCAGCCGCATCGGGGCAAAGGTAAGTCAAAACCAAAAGCCTGGGTCTGCACCACCTTGTGCATCAGCTGACATACGCAGACGAACAGCCGGACCATAACAGAGTCAGTGAGAAATTTGTGTAATAAATATTTGTAACTATTAAGATTTATTATTTAAATCATTATGGAAAGCGGATGCTGATTTATTGGAGTTGAAGCAAGGGTAGTACGAAGCGGAAATCCGGAAAAGCTAGGCGCCAGAAAGCGCTCTAAAGGTGCTAATAACACCCGTCAAAGAATGTCCTGTGGGTGCTTTTCGACGGGCGTTTTGGTGCCTGTAAAAGGCCAGTTTAATAGGCAGTCGGTCGTAGCTTTACCACATAGAGAACCTGCCTTACGTGGGAGTAACACAATCTAGCAAATCACTCCACTCTTAGTATGAAAAGCACCTTAATACTGCCCACTGAGCAATGCGTTACTCCTGGTGTAATAAAGAGGGCACTTCTTAATTATGAAAAGGTGTACTTGAAAAATCCCGATGATAGGGATTTTGTAGGTGGTAACGACCTCTTGTCAATTGCTAATGGCTCCACAATAGGAATGAGTTTGGGAATGGCGGGACCAGCAAAGCCATTGGGGAAGGAGTCAGGCCACGATTTAAAATTTGAGAAGGTATTAGCCGAATTCAAGCCGGCCCTTGAAGAAGGCTCACTTGTTATCATGGAAACACCCTGGGAGTTTAACCTTAATTCTGCAGGAATGGGATACCGCATCGACCCATTGCACCTGTATGTTTATTCCTGGTACCGGGACATGGTGACCAATGAAGAATTTATAAAAGCGGCAAGCCGCGGTCTAAACACTAGTTGGTTAAAAACTAATAACTACGATGAACTGGCCCCAACAGGAGGTGAGGACAGCATAAGGTACGACGATGAAAAGCTCAACAATAAGTTGCCTTATTTGGGGAGGTTTCATACCGAGGAGGAACGAGTTATTCTAACAAGGATGGTCCACGCAAGGCTAGCATCAATCTCAAGGAATTTGATGGTATGCGATTTAAATGGTTTGGTGCCCTTTACTGATAACATCGGGTACTCAGCGGTTATCAGACAAATGCAGAGCAACTTTTCAACACTCGTTGAAGAAGCGAACGATGGCTCGTCAGAGCTTGAAAGCCTGGATTTGGTAGGAAAGGTCGAAAAGGTAATGTTTTCGGACTATCTCGACCAAGATAAAATCACAAAAATGCCAGTTAAAGGCATCCTGAAGCTCAGAACCAAGATTTGGGGGAAGTACGGTGAGAGCAAACAAGCACTTGAAAAGACGCTGTTAAGTATTGCTTTGGAAACAAAGGATGTTACTGCATTTGAAAAGTGCATCAAGGAGCAGTTTGATAAGTTCCTCAAGGAAAATCGAGACTATATTCATGAAAGGAACACCTTAGGAATGCAGCTTGCATGCGATTTCGCTAAAGTGAGTGTGCCTGTGGCTGGCTTAGCTCAAAGGTTTGTTAGTGCACCTTCATTAGGCTTTTTGATGAGCCTAGCTTGTCCATTAGCAGCTATCTTATTGGAACAACGGCTGCCTGAAATTCGCAAGATTTTAAAGCAACAAAAAGAGATAACCAGTCTGCCAGCTTACAACTTGTATAATTACTTCAAGCCCTTTGTTAAGTAACCCAAGTTGCGGAGTAGTAAGGGCATAAAAAAAGTCTGTTCGGCAAGAACAGGCTAGGTTTGAAGTATCTGACCCCTTCAATCCTGCTTTTACCATGCGCGAACAGACCGTTGCAATGTA